>Ga0180215_1000190_pt1 | contig 88220 bp, 68 predicted proteins | sample eDN3rd37CBELigBY_FD_128871 | JGI IMG/M metagenome (GOLD analysis project Ga0180215, IMG submission 128871) | Enriched backyard soil microbial communities from Emeryville, California, USA - eDNA 3rd pass 37_C BE-Lig BY (version 2) (version 2) | ecosystem: Environmental > Terrestrial > Soil >...
CCTGGGCTCCGCCAGCAGCCGCCAGCGACATGGTGATCGCCGCGGTCAGCGTGGTCTTGCCGTGGTCCACGTGGCCGATCGTGCCGATGTTCACGTGGGTCTTGTTGCGCTCAAACTTCGCTCTTGCCATGGGTCTCAAAATCCTCCGAAGACGATGGCGTGCATACTATTGCGGGGCCCCATGGGGGCCCCGGGCCTCCCGGCAGATTAAAATGGAGCCCACGATCGGGATTGAACCGACGACCTCGTCCTTACCAAGGACGTGCTCTACCGACTGAGCTACATGGGCATAAATGGTGGGGGGAGAAGGATTCGAACCTTCGAAGGCAGTGCCAACTGATTTACAGTCAGTCCCCTTTGGCCACTCGGGAATCCCCCCAGAGGGAGCCAGATGCGCGAGCATCCGCTCTCCACGCTCGATTGGGCCTTGCGGTCCTCGCGAACGCTTGATCTGCCAAGAGCGTCGTGCCGAGGCACAACGGGAGTCATTATCACACCGTGCTAACCGGCTGTCAAGCGAACCTTAACGTTTGTTTCGTGCTTCGTCACGCGGGCGGGGTGCCCGTCCCCAAGGCGCGGTGAAGGTCGGCGATCGCCCGGGCGTACTCCGAGCGCGCCCAGGCGTTGGGGCAGGCCTCGAGGATGGGGCGAATCTCGCGTTCGGTCTTTTTCAGGTAGCGTTCGGCCCAACCGCGCATGCGCGGCAGCATGCGTACCATGTCCTGCAGGTTATCCGCGCGATCGAGGAGTTTCACGGCCATGGCATCGGGATCGGCGAGGATGGCGCCGTAGTACTTGGGCTTCTCCGAGGCCTTGATGTCTTTGGGCGCGTCATCGGGCCACCACTTGGTCAGCAGGTGGACGAGATGCACCACCCGCTCGGGGAAGCGCCCCCTGAGGTCGTCGAGGGTGACCGACGTGTCTTCGACGACGTCGTGAAGGAGGCTCGCGGCGATCGCCTCGGGCGGCAGGCCCGCAACGGACGCGGCATGCGCCACGCGCAGCGGGTGGATGATGTAGGGATCGGTCGAGCCCTTTCGCGTCTGTGTGCCATGGGCCTCACCCGCGAATGCGGCGGCCTTCAGAACCAGTTCCATGGGATTGCTGCTCATGGGTCGCTCCTCGCGTCATGCGGCTCCCACGAGGAGTGTACACGGCTTTTTCCCGCCCGAAAGCGCAAAGGCGTTACTCCGCGTGGGGATGCTGGTGGCGGACCCGGCCCGGGAAGGCCTCATGCGGCAACTGCCGGCCAGCCGGTGCCACCTTGCCGACCAGGAGATCGCCCACGGCCGCGACCAGGAGGCGCGTGCCCGTGGCCATGTAGTCGATGTTCACCGTGCCGAAGGCATCCGACTTCTTGTGGTAATGCGGAGTGGTGTCGCCGTAGACGTATTCCTCGGTGAGCCCCACCGCATGGAAGCCTTCGCGGCGGAAGGAGGTGTGGTCGGTCGCCGTGGTGCTCGTCCGGTAAAGGGTCAGGTTGAGGCCATGTGCCTGGTTGGCCTGGCGGTACTGGGCTTCGAGGTTGCCGTCGGGCATTTCGATCTCGATGGCGCGGTCCTGATCGCCGTCCCAGGCCAGCATGTCCACCGTGTGCACCGAGGTCAGATTGAGTTTCCGGCGCTTGAATTCCTGGGCCATGTAGCGGCTGCCGATGAGGCCCAGCTCTTCTTCGTCGAAGAAAGCGACCATGAGGTTCACTTGACGCCCTTCGAGGGCCTTCAAGAGGCGGGCGGCCTCGAGGACGATGGCCGTGCCCGAGGCATTGTCGTTGGCGCCGGCGTTGCGGACGGAGTCGAAGTGCGCGCCGATCAGCACCCATTCATCGCTTTTGGCGCCAGGCGCGCGCAGGCGGGCAATCAGGTTCTCGCCGGTCGCGCGGTACCGGTGCCGTTCGACCTCGAGTCCCAGCTCCTTGAGGGCCGCTTCCAGGTAGTCGCGCGTCTTGGCCCTCCCTTCCGCCGAGCCGCGCTCGGCGATCCGCGACCCGTCGGGCAACGGCTCGTGGCCGGTCAAGTGGGCCATGGTTTTGCGCAGGTGCGACGGATCCACCGTTTGGCGCGACGCGGCCGACATGCCCTGGCGCGTCTGCTCGCCGACGAGGCGGGAGCCCATGGGCTGAATGGCGCATCCGGCCACGAGTAGCGCGAGGCTCAGGGCGGCGGTCCGATTCCAGGCCATGGCAGGCTCCTTTCACAACGGTGACCTCGTTATCTTAACATAAGCATAAGCAAACGATAACCTTTCATTCGGGCTGCCGTTGTCTCGTTCTGACGATGGGGTAATCTGGGCCGAAAGGGAGGATGGCCATGCACCTCAACGACCTCACGCGCTTGTCGGAGGGTTTCGTTTGCCGGCATCACGGGGCGGTCTCGGTGGCGCCGGAGGATCACGCGGCGGAGACGGCGCTTTGTCCGCTCTGCATGGAAGAAGCGGCGCATGAGCGGCCGGGGCTGGAACCGGACGTCCCCGAGCTCGACCATTCGCCGCTGCATTTCCAGCAAATCGACGAGCGCCTTTAAGCAAGACGCAGGCCCCCGAATTTCGACGGGGGCCTGCGTCTTGCTTGGAACCAGGAATGAACCCTAGACGTTCGCCTTCAGGGGCACGTGGGCCATGAAGTCGCGGGCGAAGCGCTGGGCGTACTGCTCGAGCAGCTCCTCGACGCGCTTAGCGTCGTTCGACTGGACCACGAGGCCCGCGTGGTACTTCTTCTTTTGCACCCAGACGACCTCGGGGTCGTTGTAGGCGCTCATGTCGGGGTGCTCTTGCTGGGCCAGGGTCACGATGACGCCGGCGTAGTCCTTGCGGACCTTGGGGAGCTTGTAGGGCTCGCCCTGGCCGGGCAGGTCGTACTTGGCGAGGTCCTTGCCCGCGAGGTCGAGACGGGCCCATTCATGCCAGAGGCAGATGTCGGTGGCGCGGTAGATGACGTCGGGGATGCGAGCAGCGCCCACGCGGGCGCCGGCCTCGAGGAAGTAGAACTTGCCGTCGGCTTCGGACTTGATGTACTCGATGTGGGTTACGCCGCGAACGAGGCCGAGGCTCTTGATGACTTCCTTGTTGAGCTTCTGGAGGGCTTTTTCCTCGGCGGTGCCGCGCTTGATCGTGCGGGTGGTGTAGACGCCGCCGTCCGTGTTGAGGGCGAGCATGGGCTTGCCGTACTTGGACGCGGAAGCGAAGACCACTTCGCTCTCGGAGACCACGGAGTCGACGTGGTAGACGTCGCCGGGGGTGAACTTCTCGAGCAGGTAACCCGATTGCTTGTCGCCGAGCTCGTTGAGCTTGTCCCAGAGCTCCTGGGGGTGGTTGATCTTCTTGATGCCGAAGGACGCGGCCTCCATGCGGGGCTTGAGGATCCAGGGACCGGGCACCCGGTTGAGGTAGGCGTTGAGCTCGTCGTAGTTGAGGATGTGGACGAAGTCGGGCACGGGAATGCCGTCTTCCTGGGCCTTCATGCGCATCGCGAGCTTGTCGCGGAAGTAGTGCATGGTGGTCTCGCCCATGCCGGGCAGGCGCAGGTGCTCGCGCAGCATGCAGGCCACGTCGACCTCGAAGTCGCCCATCGGGACGATCCGGTCGATCCGGCGGCTGCGGGCGAGGTAGCTCACGACGTTCTTGACGACCTTCTCGTCGAAGAGGTCGGGAACGGCGAAGACGTCGTCGACATGATCCCGGGGCCAAGCCTGGTCGAGGCTCTTGGCGGTGGTCATCACCAAGACGCGCCAGCCCATCTGCTTGGCGTAGATCATGAAGGGCCGGCCGATGACGGCACCGGCGATGCAAAGGACGGTAGGACGGTTATCCACTCTCGAGCTCTCCCTTTCGATCAGTCAACCGAGGGTACCTCCGGATATCATACCGCAATCGTGGCTTCTCAAGAACTGTGAAGTTCTGTTAACATGACGGCTCGTCACCGAGTCGCGAGCAGGAGGAGAGCCATGCCTTCGGTCGAAACCACTCCCGAGATGGTCGAGCGCATCTATCAACGGATGGAGAAGAACCTCGCCATCGTCCGCGATCGCCTCGGGCGGCCGCTCACCCTCTCCGAGAAGATTCTCTTCTCGCACCTCGCCGACCCGAAGGCCCAGGAGCTCGAAGCCGGCAAGAGTTATCTGCAACTTCAAGTCGACCGCGTCATCATGCAGGACGCCACGGCCCAGATGGCGATTTTACAGTTCATGCAGGCTGGCAAGAAGCAGGTCGCAGTCCCCTCCTCGGTCCACTGCGATCACCTGATTCAGGCTTACCAGGGGGCAGGGGACGACACGGATCGCGCCAAGACGACCAACCAGGAGGTCTACGACTTCCTGCGCACCGCTTGCTCCAAGTTCGGCATCGGGTTCTGGGGCCCCGGCTCGGGGATCATCCACCAGGTCGTGCTCGAGAACTACGCCTTCCCGGGCGGCCTCATGATCGGCTCGGACTCGCATACTCCCAACATGGGCGGCCTCAGCATGGTGGCCATCGGCGTGGGCGGGGCCGACGCGGTGGACGCCATGGCCGGCTTCGCCTGGGAGGTCCTGCAGCCCCGCCTGGTCGGCGTGAAGCTGACCGGCGAACTCAAGGGCTGGAGCGCCCCCAAGGACATCATCCTCTACGTGGCCGGCCATCTGACGGTAAAGGGAGGCACCAACCGGATCGTCGAGTACTTCGGTCCCGGCGCCCGAACCTTGGCGGCCACGGGCAAGGCCACGATCACCAACATGGGCGCCGAAATCGGGGCCACCACCTCGATCTTCCCCTACGACGAGAACTCCGAGGCCTACTTGCGGGCGACCGACCGCGGCGAGATCGCCGACGTGGCCGCGCGCTACCAGCACCTCTTCGTCTCGGATCCCGAGGTCGAGGCCGACCCTTCGCGCTTCTACGACGAGGTTATCGAGATCAACCTCTCGGAGCTGCCTCCCTTGATCGTCGGGCCGTTCACCCCGGACCTCACCCGCCCGGTTTCGGAGCTTCCCGAGGACGCGGCTGCTCACGGCTACCCCGACACGATCTCCGCGACCCTGGTCGGCTCGTGCACCAACTCCTCGTACGAGGATATCTCGCGGGCCGCGGCCGTCGCCGAGCAGGCCCGCAAGCATGGAGCCAAGGCCGTCGTGCCCTTGATGATCAACCCGGGCTCGGCGCAAATCTTCGAGACCGCGCGCCGCGACGGCCTGCTCGACAGCCTCGAAGCCATCGGCGCCCAGATCTTCGCCAACGCCTGCGGCCCCTGCATCGGTCAGTGGAAGCGTGACGAGGTCAAGCGAGGCATCAGGAACACCATCGTCAACTCTTACAACCGGAACTTCCCCGGCCGCAACGACGACAACCCCGAGACCCATGCCTTCGTCACCAGCCCGGAAGTCACCGTGGCGTACGCCTTGGCCGGCAAGATCACGATCGATCCGCTCAACGACGAGATCCCCTTGGCCGACGGCAAGTCGTTCAAGCTGGAGCCTCCCCCGCGGGTCGAGGCCTTGCCCAAGCAAGGCTACATCGGTCAGAAGACGGGCTATATCGCCCCGTCGGAGGATCCCGACTCGCTCACGGTTCAAATTCCCCAGGGATCCGAGCGCTTGCAAATCCTGGAGCCCTTCGAGCCCATCACCGACGCGGAGTTCTCGGGAATGCCCGTACTAATCAAGACCAAGGGCAAGACGACCACTGACCATATCTCGCCGGCCGGTGCCTGGCTGCGCTACCGTGGCCACCTCGACAAGATCTCCGACAACCTCCTCATGGGAGCCATCAACGCCTGGTCCGGCGAGCGCGGCAAGACCGACAACGTCATCACGGGAGAGACGGGCCTCGAGGTTTCCAAGGTCGCCCGCTCCTACAAGGCCTGCGGCAAGCGCTGGGTAATCGTCGGTGACGAGAACTACGGTGAGGGTTCGAGCCGCGAACACGCCGCCATGTCCCCGCGTTACCTCGGCTGCGCGGCGGTCATCGCACGCTCCTTCGCGCGGATTCACGAGTCCAACCTCAAGAAGCAAGGCATCCTTCCCCTGACCTTCGTCGACCCGGCCGATTACGACAAGATCCAGGCCGGCGACCGGGTCTCGCTGGAGTACCTCCGCGAGCTCGACCCGATCCGGACCATCAACATGCTGGTCAAACACGTCGACGGCTCCTCGGACGTCATCACCCTCAAGCACACCTTGAACCTGGAACACGAGGCGTGGTTCCGAGCGGGCTCGGCCCTGAACCTCATCCGCAAGCAAGAGGGGTCGCGCCCCACCGAGTTCGTCAGCGCCACGGACTACGATGCCCCGCTTCCTGGAAGCGCTTGCGGCCCGACGATCCAGCCCGGCGACGAAAACGACATCACCATGGAGACCGATCAAGCTTGAGCGTCCCCTCGGGATCGCCCCCGGGCCGTCTGGCCCGGGGGCTTCGCTCGACTCAGCGCGGAGGCCCCCGATGACCCCCATCGCCTTCCAGGGAGAACCCGGCGCCTACAGCGAGGTGGCCGTGCTTCAGCTCTTTCCGAAAGCGTGCCCGATGCCCTCGCCCACGTTTCGAGCGGTCTTCGAGCGCGTGAGATCCGGAGAGGCCTCATGGGGAGTCATTCCCCTCGAGAACTCGCTGACGGGAAGCATCAAGGAGAATGACGATCTGCTCGCCGAGGGCGGCCTGGTCCTGGTGGGCGAGACCATCGTCCCCGTTCAGCATTGCCTGATGGCCTTGCCCGGCCAGTCGCTGGCCGCCCTCCACGAGGTGCTCTCGCATCCGCAAGGCCTCGAGCAATGCGGCCGCTTTCTTCAATTGCTCGGAGTAAGCGCCGTGGCGGCGTACGACACGGCCGGAAGCGCCAAGCTCATCCGCCACGAGGAGCGCCGGGGGGCGGGGGCGATCGCCAGTCGCCGCGCGGCCGAAATCTACGGCCTGACCATCCTCGCCGAGAGCATCCAAGACCACGCCGACAACTTCACGCGTTTCGGCGTGATCGGCCTGCCCGACCGGCCCGCGCCCTTCGCCTCGAGCGCGCCACGCAAGTCCTCGATCATCCTCGGGCTACCCAACGTGCCCGGTGCCCTGCATCGGGCACTGGGATTGCTCGCCGAGCGCGGCATCCAGCTCACGCGCCTGGAATCCCGCCCCAATCGCCGCAAGCCCTGGGAGTACCGCTTCACCCTCGACTTCGAAGGCGATCTCAACGAGCCGACCGTCGCCGAGGCCATGGCCGCCCTCCGTCAAATGGGCTCGTCGCTCGTCCTCCTGGGCTCTTACCCGCTCGCCCGCATGCCCCAATGAAATCAGGAGGGGAGCGACTCCCCTCCTGAAGGCTGCCTAGACGTGCCGACCGAGACGCTAGGGGGCGACGTAGGCGGGCTTGCCGCCCAGGTAGGTCGCCTTCACCTTGATCTGCTCGAGGGCAGGTCCGGTGACCGACTGCGGGTCTTCGCTGAAAACCACGAGGTCGGCGGTCTTGCCGACGGTCAGCGAGCCCAGGTCCGTACGGAGGACGCTCGCGGCCGAGCCCTCGGTGTAGCTGTGGATCATCTCCGCCACCGTGAGCGGCCGGCGATCGTTCTGCGGAGGCTGGGAGCCCACGGCCATGACGTTCAAGGGGAAGGGCGAGGGGCTCACGGGCCAGTCGGTCCCGATCGAGAGCTTGAGGCCCGCTTCGATCAGCGCCTTGTAGTTATAGGCTCCGTTGAAGTGATGGCCGTAGGCCGCCTTGGTCGTATCCGCGGTGCTGCCCCAGAAGCCGGGCTGCGCGCTGATGACCACGTTGAGCTTCTTGATCCGGTCGATCTGGGTGGGCTCGACGAAGCCGAGGTGCACCAGGGTATGCGCCTGGCGAAGCGACCCCTGGCTCGCCTTGATGCTCTCCAGGGCGTCCAGGGCCTGATCCATGGCCGCGTCTCCGTTGATGTGGAGCTGCATGGGCATCTGGTGGCTTTCGGCTTGCTCGAGAATCGTCTTGAGGGTCGACGCGTCGAAGTAATGCGAGCCGTGCTCGTTCGGCGCGTCGACGTGGCCGAACTTGGTCCACGAATCGCCGTTGCCCATGGCCCCGTCGATCCAGATCTTGCCGCCCGCGAAGCGGACCCTGTCGCTTTTGTGCTCACGGCCGAGGGCCGCGGCCGCGGCCACGTCCTCAGCCTTGAAGACCGGCACGTAGTAATGGATCCGCACGGGCAGCTTGCCCTGCTGATCCAGCTGGGTGAAGATCTGAGGGCGCGAGAGGTTGAGCCCGGGCGCGCCGAGAACCTCGCTGGCGCCGGTCAGGCCTCCGGATGCCGCGAGCGCCAGGAACTGGGGAAGCGCCCCACCGATTTGCGCGTCGGAAAGCGTGGGAATGAGCACATCCGAGACGAGCGACATGGCGGATTCCTTGATCCAGCCGGTCGGCACGCCGCCATCCTTGACGATCTCGCCGCCCGCGGGTGCGATCGTGTTCGCGTCGATGCCGGCGAGCTCCATGCCCTTCGAGTTCACAAGGGCGCTGTGGCCGGAAAGGTCGACGAGGAAGACGGGGCGATCGCCGGTGACCGCATCGAGCGCCAAACCGTCCGGCGTGTTCCCTGCCGTCATGCGCCAGCCCATTCCCACGACCCAGCCATCCCCCGGATGCTGGACCAAGTAGGCTTCGAGCTTGGTCTTGATGGCGTCCATCGTGTCCAGCGGCTGATCCCCTTCGAGCAGCTGGAGCTGCGAGACCCCGAAGCTGCCGGCAAGCAGGTGCATGTGGCTGTCCGTGAAGCCAGGGTAGGCATGGGCGCCCTTGAGATCCACTTTCAGGGTGTCGGGGCCGACTCTCGCGAGCGCGTCGGCACCGACGGCCACGACCTTGCTGCCGCTCACCGCCAGCGCCTCGGTCGATTGCGTCGGATCCAGGTGGATCGTGCCGTTGCTGAAGAGCGTCTCTGCGCGTTCCGTATTGCTGGCCTCGGGGTCCGAGCCATTCGGCGGGAAGCAAGCGGCCAGCAGGGTGAGCGCCGCGGCGCCGGCAAGGCCAAGCTGGAAGCGCGAGAGCGAGACGCGACGGGGACGATCGTGCGGCATGGCGGGTCCTTTCATGGCTAGTCGTGCGACCAGTCAATCAGTATACGTCATGACGTCACCCACGTCGCCCGTCTAAAGACCGAGCGCGTGCTATGATGGGCCCGGAGGTTGCCTTTCGATGATGTCTCCCGCCCTTTCGCGCCGTATCAAGCAGCATGTCCACGCCCCCATTCACGCCTTCTTCGCTCCATGCTCGCCGGGCCTGGAGCCGATCCTCGCGCGCGAACTCACCGAACTCGCCGCGGAGGCCGTCACGCCCGTGGCGGGTGGCGTGGAGTTCAAGGGCAAGCTAGACCTCGCCTACCAGGCGAATCTCTGGCTGCGCACCGCGAACCGGGTCCTGCTTCGCGCCGCCGAGTTCCGGGCTCGCGCCCCCGAGGAACTCTTCCGCCATGCCACGGACGTCCGCTGGGAGACCTTGCTCCCGGCCCTTCCCCTGCGCGTCGAAGTCAGCTTGCATGCCTCGCGCTTGACCTCCGATACGCAGGTCGAGCGAACCTTGCGCGAGGCCATCCAGGCGCGCCTGCTCGATCAAGGCCTGCCGCCGCTCCCCGAAGGCGACCTTCCCGAGGGAGAAGGGCCCGAGCAGCTCTTGCTCGTCCGCCTGGAATCGAATCGGGTCCTCCTGTCGCTGGACACGAGCGGAGAGCTGCTTCACAAGCGCGGCTACCGCGAGGCTACCGCCAAGGCCCCCATCCGCGAGACCCTGGCGGCCGGCATCCTCCTGGCGGCGGCCTACGACGGCTCGGCGCCCTTGCTCGATCCGATGTGCGGGGCGGGAACCTTTCCCATCGAGGCCGCGCTCATCGCCCGCAAGCTGCCGCCGGGCTTGAATCGAAGCTTCCTCTTCGAGCGTTGGCCCTCCTACAAGGAAGCCACCTGGAACCACCTCAAGGCCAAGGCCCTTGCGCAGGCACTTCCGGAAGCTCCCCAGCCCATCTTGGCCCAGGACCTGAACGCGGGGGCGATCGCCGCCACCCGCGCCAACGCCACCCGCGCCGGAGTGCTCGACGACCTGACGCTCGCGACGGCTGATTTCTTCGCCACCACCGCTCCCGCGGGTGAAGCCGGCTGGGTCGTCATCAACCCGCCCTACGGCCGCAGGGTCGGGGAGCGCGAAGACGTAGGACGCCTTTACGACCGGATTGGCGCCACGTTGCGCCGGGGCTTCGCCGGCTGGCGCTATGCCCTCGTCGTGCCGGAGCCGAGCTTGTACGGCGCGCTGCGCCTACCCGAGTCCGATCGCCTGCTCTTGCCGCACGGCGGCTTGAAAGTAGGCGTGACGATCGGCCGCTTGCCCGAGTAAGATGGACCTCGCAACGTCTCCTCGCTAGAAAGGTCGGCCCCATGGCGTTTCCTCGCGGTAGCGGCATCCTCCTTCACCTGACGTCCCTGCCGGGCCGTTACGGCATCGGCAGCCTCGGTACGGAAGCCAGGCAGTTCGTGGATTTCCTCGACGCTGCGGGCCAGCGCTACTGGCAAATGCTGCCACTGGGCCCGACAGGGCACGGAGATTCCCCGTATGCCTCGTTTTCGGCCTTTGCGGGAAACCCCCTCCTGATCGGTCTTCCGGAGCTGGTCGACGAGGGCTGGCTCTCGGCCGAAACCCTTGAGAAAGCACCCGCTTTCCCACAGGATCGCGTGGCTTACAAAGAGGTCATCGCCTGGAAGAAGGAGGTCCTCGAGGAGGCCTACCGCGGCTTCAAGGAGAGCGCTTCCGAGAGCCACAAACGCGACATGGCGGAGTTCTGCGCCCATGCTGCCCATTGGCTCGAGGATTACGCCCTCTTCATGGCCCTCAAGGACGCGCAGGACGGTGAGTCCTGGGATAAGTGGGAGCCCAACTCCCGGCATCGCGTGCCTCAGGCGATCGCCCATTACCGCCGGGCCCTCGCGGACGGAGTCGGCTACCACCGCTTCGTCCAGTACGTGTTCTTTTTGCAGTTCACCGCCCTGAAGCGCTATGCCAACTCCAAGGGGATCAAGCTTGTCGGAGACATGCCCATCTTCGTCGCCTACGACTCGGCCGATGCTTGGGCCAACCGCGACCTCTTCCTCTTCGATCGCGCAGGCCGGCCCCTGGCAGTGGCGGGCGTGCCCCCCGACTACTTCAGCGAGACGGGCCAGCTCTGGGGCAACCCGCTCTACCGCTGGGACGTCATGAGGCGGACGGGCTTCGCCTGGTGGATTGCCCGCATGCAGATGGCGCTCACCATGTATGACATCGTCCGAATCGACCATTTCCGGGGCTTCGAGGCGTACTGGGCAATTCCCTACGGCGATAAGACCGCCGTACGGGGCCGCTGGATGCCCGCGCCCGGTCACCAGCTCTTCGAGCGCCTCTACCAGACCCTGGGCCGCCTCCCCATCATCGCCGAGGACCTCGGCGTGATCACCCCCAAGGTCGAACGGCTTCGCGATCGCTTCGGCTTCCCGGGCATGAAGGTCCTTCAGTTCGCGTTCGGCGGAGACGAGACAAACGCCTACCTCCCGCGTCGGCATATCCGGAACTCGGTGGTCTATACCGGGACCCATGACAACGACACGACGGTCGGCTGGTTCCGCCAAGCCAAGCGCAAGGAGAAGATCCACGCCCTTAGCCACACCGGTACCGACGGCAGCCGGATCGCGCTCGACATGATGCGTCTCGCCATGAGCTCGGTGGCCGACATGGCGATCATCCCCATGCAGGACGTGCTCGAGCTCGGGACTCAGGCGCGCATGAACACGCCCGGCGAGGCCGAGGGCAACTGGGCCTGGCGCATGCGGCCTTCCGACGCGAGCACGGAGCTGGCATTGGGCCTGCGGGGCTTCGTCCGGGAGTTCCGCCGCTAGCCCCCGCGGCGACTGAGAGACGATTGGGTTCAGACCGAAGGGAGCTGACGCGCCATCAAGCGGGCGAAGGCTCCCTTCGCCGCAATCAAGTCGTCGAAGGTCCCGACTTCGGCGACTTCCCCGCGGTCGAGCACGACGATTCGGTCGGCCGAGCGAATCGTGCTCAACCGATGCGCGATGACGAGGCGGCTGATGCCCAGTTGCTGGACATAGGCATGGACCTTCGCCTGGTTTTCGCCATCCAGGGCGCTGGTCGCCTCATCCAGGAGCAAGATCCGGGGTTTGCGGGCCAGGGCCCGGGCAATCAGCAAGCGCTGTCGCTGTCCCGCCGAGAGGTTGGTGCCGCCTTCGCTCACAACCGTATGAAGCCCCATGGGCATCTCGGCGATCTCTGCGTCCAGCCCCACGGCCTTGAGGGCCTCCCAGGCAGCCTCCTCTCCCAGGTCGGAGCCTTCCGCCAGGTTCTCGTAGACGCTGGCCATGGTGAGGCGGCCGTTCTGGAGGACCGTGCCCATCTGCCGGCGGACCTTGCGGGGGTCGAGCTTCGCGAGGTCCTTGCCGTCGAAGAGGACCTTGCCTTCGTTAGGCTGTTCCAGTCCCAGCAACAATCGCAGCAGGGTGGATTTGCCGGCCCCCGACGCGCCGACCACCGCGACGAGTTCCCCGGCCTCGACGTCGAGCGAGACCTCCTTGAGGGTGGGGGGCCGCTCGGGGTCATACCGGAAGGTCACGCGCTGCAGGCGGAAGGCGCCCGATAGTTCGCCGGGATCCCCGGCCTGCGGCGAGGCGTCGAGTGGCGCCTGGAGCAGGGGCAAAAGCCTTCCCCAGACCGAGGTCAGGTTGACCAGGGCGTTAGAGGCCGTGCCCAGGCCCATGGCTCCGTTGAGGAAGCCGTTGAAGGCGAAGCTGAAGGCGATGAAGCTGCCGATTTGCGCGGCGGCTCCCGGGGCCTGGGCGATCGCCGCGAAGCCCGCGAAGAAGAGCGAGGCCGAGGCGAGCGGCAGCATGTCCGTGAAGAGCGTCATGCGATCCTGGACTTGCTGGGAGCGGTGCGAGGCGTTTTCGCGGCCCGCGTAGGTCCTGGCCCAGGTGGCGAAGGCGCGCGCCTCGGCGCGCGCCAGGCGAAGCTTGGAGACACCGTCGATGAGGTCGACGACCACGGCCTGGGTCTGCCCGACCGCCTTCTGCTCGCGGCGCGCGGCGCGCAGGGACAGCCAGGCGGCCAGCGCCATGTAGCCCACGGTGAAGAGCCCGATCCCCAGACCCGCGAGGGCCATCGGCACGCTGAACCAGAAGAGCTGGGCCAGGAAGGCGACCGAGAAGGCCCCGCTCATCATGCCCTGGATGGTCGTGCCGGCCAGGGTCCGGCGCATCTGCCCGAGGGACCCGAGGCGTTGGGCCAGGTCTCCCGAGGGAATCCTCCGAAAGAACGACAGGCGCGAACTCAGGATGCGATCCCAGACGGCCGCTTCGACGCTGGTTTCGGCACGGGCCTCGGCCCTCAGGACGGCGCGGTCCTGCACCATCTTGAAGAGCGCGGTCGCGGTGGCGACCAGGGCCAGGGCTCCGGCGATCTGCGCCAGCATCTCGCGGTTGCCGTCGGGCAGGGCGCTGCTGACCAGGTAGAAGCTTCCCTGCGGGACGACCACGCCCAGAGCCGCACCGAAGGCCGCCATGAGCACGATCGTCTTTGCCTCGGGGCGGGCCACGGCCCAGGCCAGTGCCCAGAGGTCCTTCCAGGTGAGGGAGCGCTCGGGCAGGCGACGGTAAAAGACGATGGCCTTTCGGCCGAGCTGAGCCGCCAGCGTTTCATCCACGGGTTGGCGTTCGCCGGATTCGGGATCGTAGGCCTCGTAGCGGCCGGGCTTCAGGGGCAAGAGGGCAAGCGGGCGCGCGTCGTCGCCTTGCCAGGCGAGCATCGGGCCATGGTCGCGCTGCCACCAGTCGCCGCTGAGGGTAACCTCGCGCAGGCGAATGCCCGAGGAAGCGGCGATCGCCTCCAGCGTCTCCGCGTCGCTTTCGGCCTGGCGCTTGGCTTTCGGGGCCAAGAGCGTCAGGCCCGAGGCGCGTCCCACGGCCAAGGCGGCGGCGACCAGGGGCGGCAAGCTCGGGGGAACGCCGGCGGGCCGCCCGAGGGTCGAAGCCAACTCCTCGGCCGCCATGGCCAGGGCCTCGCCGGCGCCCTTGGCATGCGCGTCCAGGCGTTCCTGGGCAAGCGCCGCCTGCGCCTCGCGATGGGAGTCGAGGAGCTTCAGCGTCATGCGCTGCAGCGTGGCGACGGCGGCAACGGCTTGACCTGGCGCCAGGGCGTCAGGCCCCAGAACCAGCAATAGCCCGTCTTCACCAGCTAGCCATGTGCCCGGCAGCAAGGGGATGAAGCCCGTCTCGGGCAAAAGCGGGAACTCCTCTCGCCCCAGCCAATGGGCCTGGCCCGCGACGACCATGCCCCAGCAGGCCTCGGTGGCCTGATAGGTCTTCTGGGGGGCGAGCTGGAACTGCCCTGGCTCGAGCGGTGTGGGCGTTCCGCTCAGACGCGCGAGGCCCGCGATGAGGTCGCCGAAGGGCTTGGCCCATGCCATGGCGGATTCGGGTCCTTGGGGAAGCGGGTGCAAAAGGGTCGCGTCCTGGGCGATCGCCACGAGGCCTTCTCCGTCGCCCTCCGCAGGCATGCCCAAGAGGAGGTCACCGCCCACCAGGGTGAAGAGGCGGCGCTTCCCCACGTGAATCGCCACCTGACCCGATTCGACGCGCCACGGGGTCTTCAGGCCGGCAAGCGGGAGGCGTTCACCCGACGCGAGACACTTTCGTCCGCCACGATCACGCATGCGAAGCCTCCGAGGGCGTGGCGACCAGCTCGTTCGCCAGCAGGCGGGCGTAGGCGCCTTGGTTGGCGAGCAGGGTTTCATGCGTGCCGCGCTCGACGATCCGGCCGTTTGCAAGGACCAGGATCTGGTCGCAGTCCCGGATGGCGCTCAGGCGATGCGCCACGATCAGGCAGGTGCAGGTTCGCTTGCGAAGGTTCTCCATGATCCGGTGCTCGGATTCGGCGTCGAGCGCGCTGGTGGCCTCGTCGAGGATCAGCACGGCGGGCCGTGAGACGAGCGCGCGCGCGAGGTCGAGCCGCTGCCGCTGCCCGCCCGAGAGGTTCGCACCGCCTTCGAGGATCGGCGTCTCGAGGCCGCGGGGCAAGGCCTCGACGTCGGCAAGCAGGTCCGCATCCTTGAGGGCTTCCAGCACGTCCTCCTCTGGGATCGAGGCATCCCAGAGGGTCAGGTTCTCGCGAAGCGTCGCCCCGAAGATCGCAATCTCCTGCTCGACCATGGCGATCCCCTGGGAGCGGACGGCGTCAGGCAGGTCGTCGAGCGTCATGCCGTCGAAGCGGATACTTCCGCCTTGCGGCTTGTAGAGGCCCGCGACCAGCTTCGCGATCGTGGACTTGCCCGAGCCCGAGGCGCCGACCAGAGCGATGCGCTCGCCCGGCGCGGCCTCGAAGCTGACCTCCGAGACCAGGGGCGCGTCGTCGGGCAGGTAGCCGAAGCAAAGGTCGCGGACGTCGAGCTCCCCGAGCAAGGGCGTCATGGGGGTGTCCTGGGGGGCGTGGGACGGGGATTCGGCAGGGACTTCGAGGACGTCATCGAGCAGGGAAAGGTCCGCGCTCAGGCCCTGGAGGGTCGCGCCCAGGGTCGCGAGGCTGTTCACGGGGGCGAGGAAGGTTGCGATCATGCCCTGAAAGGCGATGAGCATGCCCAAGGTGAGCTGTCCGTCGAGGACCCGCAGTCCGCCGACGTAGATGATCGCGGCGGTGGCGAGCCCCGTGATCCAGACGGGCAGGGCGGCCATGCGCTGCTCGAAGGCGGAATGCGCCTGGCTGGAATTGACCGCGCGTGCCTGGTAGCCGGTCCAGCGGGCGAAGAAGCGCGCTTCACCGGCCGAGGCCTTGATGGCCTCGATGTTTTGAATGCCGGAGAGTGAGACGCCTGCGACCTTGCCCTGGGTCATGGCGATCATGTGGTTGGCTTCTTGGCGTTTTCGGGCGATCGCCCAGAGCACCGCCAAATTGACTCCCGCCGCCGCAAAGGCGATGCCTGCCAGCGTTCGCTCGTAGGCGAGCATCATCGCGCCGTAGAACCCGATCATCGTGAGGTCGATCATGCTGGTGGCGAGCCGCCCCGAGAGAATTGACGCCAGCCGGTTGTTGATGGAGAAGCGGACCGCGACCGAGCCCGGGAAGCGCTGGGTGTAAAAGCGCATGGGCAGGTGCAGGAGATGCCAGAGGAAGCCCTGTGACATCTCGATGGCGAGCTTGCCCTTGAGGCGGTCGAGGTGGTGAAGCCGAACCTGCGAGATGGCGCCGCGAAGAATGGCGAGCAGGGCCAGGCCGAGGCAGAAGGGCAGGACCCATTCGAAGCGCCGCTGGATCAGGATCTGGTCGATGAAGATCTGGCTCGCCAAGGGCATCGCCAGTCCCGGGACGACCAGCAGCAGGCCCGAGATGATCAGGAAGCCGACTTCCTTGCGCGAGCGCTCAAGGCGCGAGAGCAGAGAGCCGAGAAGATGTCGCCGCGGCCCGCCCGGCTGGAAATCAGGACCCGGCTCGAAGAGCAGGACCAGGCCCGCGTAGCTTTCGTCGAAGCTGTCGCGGCTGATCGTCCGGCGTCCCAGGGCAGGATCGTTGAGGTGGACGCGAGAGGATTCGTAGCCCTCGACCACGACGAAGTGATTCTGGTTCCAGTGGACGACGTGAGGCAGCGGCAGGGCCTCTAGCTCAGAAGCGGAGCGCTCTAGGCCCGTGGCTTCAAGGCCGTAACGCTGGGCGGCCTTGACCATGCGGGCGGCGTCCGAGCCGTTTCGCGAGATGCCGCAGGCGTCGCGAAGATCGCTGGCGGGAACCCGCTTGCCATGGGAGGCGAGGATGATGCCAAGCGCGGTCGCGGCGCATTCGACGGCTTCCATCTGGAGGAGGACGGGAGTCCTCACGCGCCGGGGCCTAGTAGAGCGCACTGGCCTGCCTCAAGAGCGAGAAGGCGAGCTCCATGGGGCTCATGGCGTCGATGAGCACGCGGCTGGTGACGGTCGTGCCCGGGGTTTGCGCGTAGGCGGGGCCGGCCGAGGAGGACCAGCGGAAGCCGCTGAGGGTCTCGGCGCGCGCGAGGCGAATTTCGACCTGGATCTGGGGGCCGGTGTTGGCGAGCGAAGCGGCCATGTCCTCGTTGCCGAGGGTGGTGGCGATCGCCTGCCGGGTCACCGGATACGCGGAGACTTGGCTCACCGTGCCTACGATCCCACCGTAGCGCTCCCGGCGCACGGTATCGGGAGTCACTTGGGCCTCATGCTCGGGCTGGACCTTCTTGCCGTCCCGGACGGGCAAGTAAACCAGGGCCACCAGTTCATCGGAGGGATCCTCGGCGGCGATCGTCGCGATCCGCACGCCGGGTGCGACCATCTGGCCGGGAGCCGCCGCGACCTCGAGCACCTTCCCCGCGTACTGGCTGCGTATCTGCCCATGTCCTGACCGCTGCCCTTCCAGAAGCGCGATGGAGGCGGCGAGGTCCTTGCGCTGGAGCGCGCGGCTGGTTTCGAGTTCGGCGAGTTGCTGGACCATCTGCCGCTCGCGCAGGTCGAGCTGGCGAATCTGGCCTTCCAGCTCGGGAATCTTGTCCTGGTTGGCACGAAGGGTTTGCTCGGCTTCGAGGACCGAGTCCACGGGCAAGGCGGAGAGCTTGAGGAGCTCTCGACGCTCCTCGAGCCGGGACTGCAGGATGGGGGCGAGATCCTTGGCCTGGACGATCAGGCGCTCGAGGTTGCGGCGCTGACTTTCGAGGGCCGTCTTCTCGGCGACGTTGCGCTGGCTTTGAAGCGCGATCAGCTCGCGGCTCTGCGCGTCGAAGAGCGAGAGCTTGGCTTGTTGCTCGAGAAGCTGCGCGCTGAGGTCGGGCTGGGCCAGCGTGGCGATGACCTCGCCCGCTTCGACCCGCGCGCCCGGTTGGATTTGTAGCTCGTGAATCTGGCCGTTTCCCGTGGCTTGCAAGGCCACGACCCGGTGAGGACGCGTCAGGATGCCCGTCCCCTGGACGGTGATGGGGATACGGCCGAAGACCGCCCAAGCGATGACGCTGAGGATCAGCACGGCGAGGCAGCCCTGTGCCAGCCAGCCCATGGGGCTGACGACCGTGACGAGTTCGTCCAGGGGCTCGGGAGCGAGCGGAGACCGGGGAGACGGGGTGGCCATGCTAGCTACTTACCCGCCTCACGGGACAATCGCTCACGAACCTAGAGGCCGAACCAGCCGCCAATCGTATTGGCGACGTCCTTGGCGCCGTTCCAAGCCGCTTCGGCACCGTCGGCAATCGCGTTGCCGATGGATTTGAGACCACCATAGATTTCGTTTGCGAGGTGAGACGCCAAGGCGATGCCCTGGCTTCCGATATCGCTCATGAGGTTGGCGAAGTCCTTGGTGACGTCCTCCACCGCGCCGTAGGCCGTGGACATCGCGTTGCCGAAATGCTTGGCGTACGTGGTCGTGTAGCTTGCGAATTCCTCGCTGAGCGAGACGAGCGCCTCGGCGGCGATCACGTAGTTCTGGGCATTGAAGGCCTCCTCGAAGCCCTTCAGCGCGTATTCCTGGGCGTAGCGAAGCCCGGTCTGAATGCCGTCGTCGATGTAGCCCGTCGCCAGGCCCAGGCCGTACGAGACCTCCGAGTAACCCGGTACGTGCGAAAGGGCATCGTCGATGGCTTTCTGAACGCCATCGGGCATCATGTTGTAGAGGATCTTGACGGGGGCGTAGGCTCCCCCCGTGGCGAGGGTTCTCGCCAGGTTCGAGACCATCTCGCCCGGCGTACCCAGGAGCACGTTGGGAGCGCTGAGGGCGTCAAGCGCGTTGCCGAGGCCGTTTTCACGCAGCCATTTGCTTGCCGCTCCTCCCGCCAGGCTGTCGACGAGCTTGAAGGTGACGTCGACTCCGCCGAACATGCCTCCCTGGAGGGTGGAATCCAAGTAACCATTGAGCTCTCGCTTGATGCTTAGCCATTGCTGGCCGTAGGGCGTCTCCTTGAGGGCCAGATCGATGCCGCTGAAGGCCAGGTAGCCGGCCATGACGCCGGGATGTCCTTTCGCCTGCCTGACGGAGAGGGCCAAGCTGCCGATCAGCTTCGCGTAGGTCTCGGGGCCGGCGTTTCCGCTGGTGATCGCCAGGAAGGCGTCGGACATGTGTTCGAGGGGGTTATCGTCAAGGTTGATTCCGATTTTGCTGAAATCCAGGCCCTCGACGGTGAAGGGCACTCCCCCCACGCGCTTGCTGAAATCGATCGTTTGGCCGCCCTTGCCATCTGGTTTGAAGGTAAAGCCCAGGGCGCTCATGACTTGATCCGCCGCGACCTTGCTCAAGGGATCCGAGATGTTGAGGTTTTCCGAGCGCGAGACGTTCGAGACGCGGCCGAACGGGTCGAGGTGCGACGTGATGATCGAGGTGATCTTGCCGTTCGCCTTCTCGATCAAGGTGATGGTCTTGTTGCCTTCGGGCGTGAAGACCTCGGTGGTGACGAGCTTGCCGTCCGAGCTGGTATGGACCTTGCTGCCTCCGGCATACTCACCCGAAGGCCCCCAGCGCAGGGTGGTGACCGTGTCGCTGTTCTGGGATTTGTAGACCTTCTCGACCCGGCCGTCAGGGTGCGTCTGTTTCGAGACGAGGGCGGTCTCGACGCTCTGGGCGGTATTCAAGCTGGGGTGATAGGTCGTCGTGACCTGGATGCCGCCGGTGGTGACGGCGACCTTCCTCCCGGTCAGCTTGTCGTTGCCGTCGTAAGTCCGGGTCTCGACGGTTTCGGTCATGAAGGAGACGCGCGTCTTGACGGTTTCGACCTTGGTGACCTTACCGTCCACGCGGGTGGTCGAGCGGCTATCGCTGGCACCGTTCCCGTGGTGGGTGATCTCGGTTTCGATGCTGTGGTAACCGCTGGGGTTGCGGTACTGGTGCTTCGATTGGGCGATCGCCCCCTCGTCGTCGTAGCGGCGCTCGACAATCGTCTGGCTGCGATCCGAGAAGGTCGTCGTCATGCGCGATGATTTCCGGATCGTCTCGCCGTCTTCCTTGACGGTGTAGGTGATCTCGGCGACCTGCTTATGCCCGTCGGGCCCCGGAGCGCGCTCGATGACGGTCTTCGTGCCGGCCGCGGGGTCGAGGATCGTCTCGGTCGAGCGCAGAAGCCCGGTCTCCGAGTACGGATCGCTCTGGATGCCCTGGTAGGTCTTCACCCCCGTGATCACGCGCAGACCATCCGCGCTCTCGTACTGGAAGGCGTAATGGTAATTGTCCGTCAGCTTGTAGTGGCCGCTGCGAATCGGCTGCTTCGACCCGGCGTCGCGCACGACGACGTTCCACTGCCCCCCGTTGTTCCAGCTGATGGTTTCTTGATTCGAGGCATTTCCGCTGAGCTCGATGGCCATGAAGCCACCGCTCCCGACCTCCCGGTGCGAGCCGATGAGCGCGCGCCAACGATCCGTCAGGCCGGACCCCGCGAGCCATTTCTGCTCGTAGATCACGCTGGTGACGCCGTCTTTGCTGGCGCGCTTGACATGGCTGATCCGCTCGCGAATGCCGTACCAGAAGCCGGACTCCATCTCCTCACGGACGATCGTGCCGTCGGAGTAGGTGTAGACGGTCTCTTCGTATTCCCGGCGATTGACCGTGACCACTGGCTTCTTCTGGACGCTGACCAGGGCCGATGGCTTGGTGGGGGTATGCGGATCGTCGATCAGGAACGTCTTGCCCGTCGAATCGACGAAGGTATGCTCGTACGCAACCCGCTGATTCGAGGCGTCCAGCGTGGCCTCGATGCGCTCGACGGAGCCGTCGATATGTTCCTTGCTCGTGACGACCGTGCGATGGCCATTCGCATGGCGGGTCTCGCTGAAGTCGTAGAGGCGGCGCCCACCTTCCTCGTATTCGGCCTGCGTCTCGGATTCTTCGCCATTCGTAAGCGTGAACGCGGTCTCGTAGCGGCTTCCGTTCGCGAAGGTCGTGACCGACGTCTCGCGAACGAGCGTGTCGGCGGCATCGTAGACCTGCTCTTTTTCAACCAGCGTCCCCTTGGAGGGATCGCCGTGAAGCGTGTTCGTCATGACACGAACGATCGTGACGCCGTCCTCGGCGCGCTCGAAGGTCTCCTTGCGCTCGAGGATCGTCTCATCCGCGGCGACGAGGCTCTCGACGACCTGCAGGTCCCCGTTGGGCCAGGTGGTCGTGGCCACGATATCGCGCCGGCCGTTCGCATCCTGCTCGACGTCTTCGACCAGGGTACGTCCGTCTCGGAAGGCGGCTTCGGTATGGAACGTCGCCTCACCGGCCGATTTGGGCTCGCGCGTGACGGTACGGAATTCCAGGACGTCGCCCTCGGCGGAGAGCACGCGGAAATCCGTCAAAGTGGACCCGTCCTGGCGGGTGATGAGCCGATCCTGACGGAGGGCGCCCCCTTCCTGGGTGGCGAACTTGGTGGTGTCGGTTTCGAGGATCTCGCCCGCGCTGGATTTCCGCGTGATGGTCTCGGTCCAGACTTGGCTGACGAAATCGCTTCCGGACTGCCAGACCGACCCGGAGCCATGCCTGCGCTTGCTGGTCTGGCTTCCGTCCACCTCCGTCAGCGTTTCCGTCCACTCGAGGACGGACCCGCTGAGGTACCTGAGTTCCTCGCGGACGAAGACCGTCCCGTCCGGACGCTCCTCCTTTCGGGTGAACGTGTCGGTCAGGGTCCCGCGATGGTAGGTGGTGGACGTCGTCACCTTGAAGCGTTCGATGACCTCGCCCTGCTCATCCTTTTCGACCCGCAGGACGGATTCCGTGTCGTTGAACTTGTTGGTGGTCACGATGACCTGCCCGCCACCCGGCAGGTAGTCCGTGACGACGGAGTCCGTCTGGCCGTTCATTCGGTTGAACGACTGGGTTTCCTTGCGCAGCAAGCGCCCCGTGGCATCGTAATCCGTGACCAGCTGCTCGACGACATCGCCTGACCGCTTGGTCGAGGCTTCGTGAAGGAGCTTACCGTTCGCCCCCACGTTACGCAGCGTCTCGACGTTCGTTCCGTCCGGCCAGCGCTCCGTGATCGTCTCGCGGTAGCCCTCGGCGTCGTAGGTCCGGCTGCGGTCAATCAGCCCCTTGATGGGATCGCGCCGGAACTCCGTTTCGGAAAGGAGCGTGCCGGAAGGATCCTTCACGATCATGAAGCGCTTCTGCTGCTGACCGGCGAGGTAGTCGACCGTTTCGACGGTTTCGCCGCCGTTCGCGTCGCTGAGCGTGGTGATCTGCTGCGCCGAACCGTCCGGGTTCTCGCGATCGCTGAAGGTTCGGCTGGAGCCGTCGGTGAGTTTTTCGCGGCGTTCAAGGTGTCTGGTGCCGTCCGCTTCCGTCCACTCGGCCTCGTAGCGCAGCTCCTCGCCGTCATTCGTCAAGTGGATTTCGCGCTTGAGGACGGAGCCGTCCTCGTTGGCTTCTCGATATTTCGATAGTGACGACCCGTCCGCCAGGACGCGACGCTCGGTCTCGCGGGTCGCGAGCACGTCCCCGTCCGCGTCCTTGCGCGTGAAGACCTCGTAGTCATTGGGGGCCCGGGACCGATCATTCCAGGTCTCTTCGTAGTGGCCCTCGGAGGTGAGTTCAACTTTTCGGCGGGTGAGAAGCTGGTCGGAGGCGCTGCGGGTTTCGCTGAGTTCGGTCAGCAGCTTCCCGTCCGCACCGTAGGTGGAGATGATGCTCTGCTTATGGCCGTTCGGGCGGGTCTCGCTCACGTCGCGCGAGAGCAGTCTCTCCGTTTCATCGTACGTCTCGATGATCCGGAGGTCGTTGGCCTTTTGCCAGACGTCGACGTGAAGCTTCTTGCCGTTCGCGCCGACGATCGTGACCCTTCTCTCCTGGAGGGTCTCACCGTCCGCCGCCATGTACTCGGTGGTCTGACGCGTCGAGCCGTCCGGCAGGTCCTCGTTCGTGGTCGTGACGCCTCTGGTGGAGGTTCTGACCGAACGCTCGCTCTCGTTCCCTTGGGCGTCGCGGGTGAAGGTTTCGGTCTCGATTGAGAGCGCACCGTTCTGGGTGATGATCGTGACCGTTTCGCCCCCCTCGGCTCTGGGAACGGCCTGCGTCACCTTCCAGGTGATGATCGTGCCGTCAGGGCTCTTCTGCCCTTCCTCGACGCGGGTGGAGCCGTCTTCGCCACGCGTTTCCGAGTGGTGAACGGTCGAGCCCTGGAAGTAGGTTTCAACGCTCTCGAAAGACAAGACCTTGCCGGAGGTGTCCTTGACTTGGTGCTCTTCGAGGGTGGTGCCGGCGGCCCGCGTCGTGACGATGCTGGTCACGGTATGACCCGCGGCGTTCAAGGAGGTTTCCGTGATCGTCGTTCCGAGGATCTTCCCGTTATGGGGATGGCTAAGGGTGAGGACCTCGCGCGTCGAACCGTCGGTTTGCGTCGTGAGGACGCTGGAATTCAGGAGGCCATGGGGATCGTGCCAGGACCGGGTGAGGGTCTCGTAGCTTTCGAGTTCCTGGCCGCTCGCGTCCTGACGAACGAAGACCGCCCGGATCGCGCCCTCTTCGGCTGGCGTCCGCGTCTCGATGGTCTGGCTCTGATCCGGGGATGTGGTTTTCAGGCGTGTCGAGATCCAGTCGCCGTTCGCGTTCGTTTCTTTCTGCTCTTCCCAGGAGCTTCCATCCGGATTTTGCTTGTGGCGCGTCTCGACTTTGCTCTTGTCCGGGTTTACGCGGGTTTCGAGGGTTTCCAGGACGACGTCGTCGGCCGTCAGTTGCGTCGCGACACTCAGGATCGCGCCGTCGGGCTGAGGCGTCGTCAGCGTAAGAACGGAACTCCCGTCCTTGGCCGTCTCGCGCGTCTCTTCATCGATGAGAATGCCGTTGACGTCGAAGCGCTCGAGTAGCTCGTGGCGGGTTCCGTCGTAGCGGGTCTCGGTCGTACGGATGGTCTTGCTGTTGTCGCTTGCGGTGACGGTCTCGGTCGTGGTCGCGACGCCGGGAGCATGCGTGACGACGACCGACGCTTCGCTACTGCCATCCGAGCGGGTGATGAGCGTGTCGACCCGGCGATCGCCGTTGGCCTCGAGTCTTTCCTCGGTCCGGATGGTTTCGAGGAGGTTTTCGCCTTGCTTGCGGGTCTCGACCTTGATCGTCGTGCCGCCGTACAGCCGATCGATTGTTTCTTGCTCGACAAGGCCGTCGGGATGGCGTGTCGTCGTGATCTCGCTGGACGAGCCATCGTGACGGGTCACCTGGGTGCGGCTCGTCTCGATACCGGCCGGATCCGTTTCTTGGAGCGTCTCGCGGCGTTCGATCAGGGTTTGCGCCGGATCTCGGAGCTCCATGAGGTCGATTTGCGACCCATCGGGCTGTTGAATCGTCCGGAATAGGGTTTCGTTCCCATCCTCGTCCGTTTCACGCCGGGATTCGGTCACCGTCTGGCTGAGGGTGTTCCCGTCCTCGTCCCTGTGACTATCTTCTTGGCGCCAGCTTCCGTTCGGATACTCCACGAAGGTTCGGACGCTCTCCTGGCCGTCCGGGTCGCGCGTGCTCAGGATGGTCCTGGTCGACGTTAGCGAGGTTCCGGGACCATAGGTCCGGCTCACGCGCTGGACGGCTCCGTCCGCCTGCAGCGTCATCTCGTCGTGAACCCGACTGCCGTCCGGCTGAGAGAGGATGTCGGTATCGGAGAGAGTCGTTCCATCCGCCGCGCTACGGGTCACGCGGTCATGCGTCGAACCATCCTCGCGTTGATGGAAGCGCTCGACTTTCTGAATGCCTTCTCCATCGACGGACTTTCTCAACGTGGAGGACTCAATCCGCTGGTTATCAGCGTTCCAGCGATCCATGGCCTCATAGGTGGAGCCGTCCGGGTTGACGCTCCACGTCCGGATCGTCTGACCCGACGCCGTGTACTCTCGGGTCTCGCGAGCCGTCACCTCGCCGTCTTTGGTCGTGGTGATGACCCAGTCCTGGAAACCACCCGGCCGCGTGGTGACGATCTGAACCGTTTCGCCCTTTACGGGGTCGTTCGAGACGCTCGTGCTGATGGTTTCGATCGGCTGGCCGTCGGGATCCGTTCGTTCGGCCCGTCCTGCCCGCAGCTTTCCGTCCGTGTAGTGTTGCTCGATGACGCTCAGGATTCCATCCGGGGAGGTGACGCTTTCGAAGGACGAAACGAGCACGCCCTGGGCGTCGCGCCGCTCACGCGTGATCTGGGGCTCTCCGTTGGGATCCCAGGTGGTATGGGTGACTTCCGTGAAGCCATCGGAGTATTCGGTAATGAGCGAGTCATGGACCGTCCCATCGGCCGTCACTTGATTCGACTCCTCGCGAAGAACGCGATCGGCGGAGTCCCTGGTGATGGCGAGTACGCTCCGGCTTCCGTCCGGCGCGGTCGTGATCGTGGCCGTGGTGGTCTGAAAGCCCTTGACGGAGGTCACTTCCTCGAGGAGGCTGCCATCACTCTGGGGCGTTCGGACATGCGTGACGACTTGGCCGTCCGTGCGTGTTTCCGTCGTGGTACTGGTCAGGACCGTGCCATCGCTAGCCTGGATGATCTCGGATTCGATCTTCCTCCCCGAGTAATAGCCCTGCCAGGTAGTCGCGTTGATTTGCTGTCGGCCGTCCCCGAGCGGCGAGGTCTCGATCCGCGAGGTTTCGTACTGGTCGCGATCAGGCCAATAAAGCACGATCTGGCGTACGGTCGAACCGTCGGCGTAGTAGTCGGTCTCCTCGGTCTTTTTTCGGCCGTCCGCATCCGTTTCGACGATCTTCTCGATGCGGGCACCTGAGATCTCGCCTGCCGCGTCGGTCATGTAGTGGACGCGACGGTAGTGGCTGGCGTCCGGCGCCCAGGTCTCGAATTCCTTGCTTGCAAGTCCACTGGAGCCGGTGCCGGTTCGGGTTTTTTGAATCAGGAACCCGTCCGCGTCGTGCTTGAGCAAGATCTCGACCGTGCCGTCGCCGGTGATGGTTTCAAAGGTTCGGGTATGCGTGCCCCCGTCCGATGTAGGGAGGGTGAGCGTCTCCGTGGTCGACGAGAGGTCGCCGTCCGGCGATCGCTCCTCGAGGAAGGCCTCGTAGCGGCCATCGGCATGATAGGTCCGGGTCTCGAGGCTCCGGCTCTCATCGGGACGGACGAGCGTGATCTGCTCTTCGAGCAGCACTCCCGAGGCGTCCTTCTGCGCCACGAGCGTTCGCGTGCCTCCGCCCGGATAGGTCTCCGACTCGATGGTCTGGCTGCCGTCCGCGAAGGTCATGGTCCGCGTCGTCTCGAGTCGGGTGAAATTGCGGTCGTCATGGCGGAAGGTCTCGTGCTTGGAGCCGTCCTCGTGGTAGACGGTCGTGGTCTCGGTGAAGTCGCCGTTGCGGACCTTATGGCCGTGGACTTCCTCGATGAGACGTCCGTCGGCGGCCGTGCGCCTGGCCTCGCGCAGGTCGTCGCCGCCGAAGATTTGCGTTCGCTCGTCGACGGTTTTCGAGCCGTCGACGTGGTGCGTGACGATGGTCTCGATGAAGTCGCCGTTGGTCAGCCGCTCTTGAGAGGTGGATTCGAAGCTGCCGTCCCCATTGAGCCAGGCGCCCGTGCGGGCGAAGGTATTGCCATCGTCGAACGTATCGGTCAGGCTGAAGCTATCCAGGCGGAGGGGCCCCACACCCCTCCCATCGCCTTCCTCGGAGCCGGGGCCTGCTTCGTTTTCCCCCTCTTCGTACTCGCTTCCCTCGTCGCCCTCCGGGGTTTCTTCAGGGTTGGCCGCACGGAAGTAAAGGTACATTTCCAAGGTCGAGAATTCCGACAGCGGAATGAAAGCCCGCTGGGTCCGTCCGCCATAGGCTTCAGGGGACTCGACCGCGATGTCGAGGGTTTCCAGGACGTTTCCGTCGGTATCCTTGCGACGCAATTTGACGCTGGTTTGTCCGTCCGCCCGGTAGGTGATGAGGGTATCGAGAAGTTGGGTTCCTGTCGCGTCGGGAATCTTGAGCGTGACGATCCCATGCGAGTCCAGCACGTTCCCCTCGAGGTCCTCCTGGACAACCTTTTCGTGGCTGCCCAGGGGGGTGTCACGGAATTCGGTGATGACCTTGCTGCCGTCGACGGCGGTGACGAGGTCGACCATCTCCGTGATCGAATCCTGCGCGTCCTTGATCGTCGTGACCTTGCGCAGCGAGCCGTCTTCCTCGGTCCTGTGCTCTTCGACCCGCTTGCTGCCGTCCTTGGCGACCTCGGTGAGGGCGCGGTTGAGGAGGTTTCCGTCCGCGTCCACTTGCGTCAGGTCGTCTCGCGACGAGCCGTCAGCCCTCGTCGTGACGCGATGGGTGGTCACCGTACCATCGGCGGCGCTTTCCCGTTCGGTGACGGTCTTCTCGATTTCCGAGCCATCCCCGGACTTCACGGTGCGCGTCTCGATCTGCTTGGGGCCTTCCGAGATCGTCCGTGTTTCCTCGGTCTGGAGGTGGGCGCCGGACGCATCGTATCGCGCCGTGATTTCCCGCGTCGAGCCGTCGGATGGATCCTGCGAGACCGACTTCACCACCGGCTTACCGCCATCGAACGTGACCGACGGCGTGACGGGGGTCGCCTCTGTGTCCTCATTCGGGTGGCTGAACATGCCTTCGGTTGGATCGAGCACTGTTCCGAACCGGAGATCATCTCCCAGTGCGCTTGCTTGTCCCAGCAAATCCTGGAGCGCGATCCCGAAGGGATCGGCGACGCTACCCTGTCCACCGGCAAAACGAGCGAGCTCGTGCTCGCTCAGTCCTTTATCGTTGGGGACGTCGATGGCCATGTCAGATCTCCTCTTCGGTCATGACGCGATAATAGTCGCGATCAGGGCTATTCCGCGCTCGGAAGGGGAATGGTCAGGGTCTTGCCGTGGGTGTAAGCCCCGGTCGCCTTGAAGCCCCGCAGCCCATCGGCGGATCCCGCCTGAACCGAATAGGACTTGCCGGCCGGAATCCTCCAGCTCTGCAAGGAGGCCGGAAGCTCGGGGAGCGTGAGGTTTCTCGGAGCTTCTCCCAGCGAGACCATCCGCCAGAGGAAACGCTCCGTGTCGGGGTCGCGCACGTCCGCGTAGTAAGCCTTCGCCCCCGCGCTCGCCAAGGGAAGGATGCCAAAGGCTTCCGGGAGCGCTTCCGCCCCCGGTTCAGCGAGCATCGGCACGGTGTACGTTCCAGGCTTGACCGGCTGGAGGTGTCGCTCGGCGAGATAGGCGTAGCTCGCGCTCTCCAGCACCGTGCCCGTGATCGCGTAGGACGCGCCCGGGATGGGGAAGGCCGATGCCGGCGGCAGCGCCATGCCCATCCCGGTCGTGGCGCCCGAGATCAAACCCAGCCGGAGACGATTGGGCAGGTCGGGCGTGTCGCTCGGCCAGACCAGGTCGAAGCTCGCGATCTGCGTGGTGCTGCCGTCCTTTCGGGGCGTGGAGACGGAGGCTTGGTAGACGTCATAGCGCGGGACCGGCGAGAGCGTTAGCGAGATCTCCGATGAGACGGGGGTTTGCAGCCCCCCGGCCACGCCACCGTCCGTCCCATAGGCCAGCAGCGTCGCCTCGCCGACGGGCATCGGCGAGACCCTGACGCTGGCGGTCCCTTGCGCCGAGAACGTGGGTTTGTAAAGGTGGAGGGAGCTGGAATAGGTGTGCCCCGTGGGCCTTACGGCGATCGCCAGCACCGACGCAGTGGCGGATCCGGGTGGCGCCTGCAAGGAGACGACCGTCGTCGTGACGGTGAATGTCGCCGCCTCGTCAGGCTGCATGTAGAGAGGCCCGCCGGCGTAACCGGAAATCGAGAGCGGCACGTAGCCTTCGGCCAGGAACGTCGACCAGTCGGCCGTCCTCTCGCTCGCACGCACGGCATTGAAGGCGCCGTCGGAGCCCGTGACGACCTGCGTATTGCCGATCAGGGCCGTTGCGCCGCCCAAAGGCTTTCCCGTGACGAGATCGTAAAGACGCCCATTTAGCTCAAGAGGCGAGGCGGATGGCGCCGGGGTCGGCTCAGGAGTCGGTGTCGGCTGGATCGTAGCGCTGGGCGTCTGCTCGGAAGGCGCTTGTGGAGCAGGACATGCCGTCACCAGGAGCGCCATGCCCAGTAACAGGTATCGGATAGGTGGCAAAGCGATCCCCCCTCATCTTGGCATCCCTCGTTCTTATCGCTGTTACCATACCCAGCGCTTGCTTGATACGCAAGCGATTCGGACGCTTTTGTGAGGAAACTCACACGGGGGCCGGATCAGGGGATCAGCTCTTCGGCGTCGATACCCAGCGCTTGAGCCAGCCTGAGCTGGCTGGTTTGGACCGCGAAGGTCCCCTGAATATAGGCGCTTTGCGCCTGGCTCAGCATTGAGAGGGCGTTGATCACCTCGAGCCCGGTTCCGACGCCTCCCGCGAAGCGCACCTTGGCCAGTGTGAGCCCTTCGATGGCCGCCTGCAGCCCTTGCTGAGCGATTTTCACGCGATCCTGAGACAGCTGCAAGGTCTCGGCTGCCAGCCGGATTTCCAATGTCGCCTCCCGCCGGAGGGCGGCCAACGTGGCCTCGGCGCGCGCGATGCCCAGGCGTGCTTGCTCGACCTGCGCCGCCGTTCGCTCTCCGTCGATGAACGGCCAAGACAAAGATGCGGCCACGGTCTGCCGCGTTCCCTCCTGCCCCATGGCCACGTCTCCAACGGCACTCAAGGTCGGCCACGTCAGGCGCGAACGCTGGGCGGCTTCGACATCCTGCACATCGCGCGCCAAGATCGCTTGGCCCACGTCCGGGCGCGCGTCGAGCGCGCGGGCCACCTGTTCAGGGACATAGTCCACGTGCTTGAGGGCGCTCATCCGGTCGAGGTCCCCGTCCAAGGGGTGCCCCAAGAGATTTTCCAGGGTTTGGCGGGATTGCCGTACCTGGTTGACCGCTTGGAGGTAGCCGTCCTGTGCCGTGGCGATCGCCCCCTTGGCCTGCAAAACCTCCAGGCGAGTCCCCACCTGCCCTCGCGCCCGAAGCTCCGCGAGGGAGAGCTGCTCCTTGGCTTGCTCGACGTTATGCCGGGCCGCTTCCCTAAGGCTCTCCGCTTGGAGGACCGCGAAGTAAGCGCGAGCCGTCTCGTAGGCGATGCGCCGCCGAACCGCAATCCGCTCCAACTCGGCGGACGTTTCCGAAAGTTCCGCCTGGCGGACGGCCAAGAGCGTCCGATTCCCATCGTAAAGGGGCTGCACGGCATTGAATTGAAGCTTGGGGCGCGCGGCCCCCGTGTTCAAGCCCTGATCGACGCCCCCAGCCAGGGAGATTTTTGGTTTGTAGCCTGACCACGCCTCGCGTATAGCCGCTTGCGCCTGGGCGATCCCCAGCCGAGAGGCCTCAATCGACGGATGGGTGCTCGTGGCGAGCGAAATCGCGTCCGAGAGCGTCAGGAACCGCTCCTGGGCGCCTGCCGACGCGCCGAAGGCAAGCAGGAGAAATGGGAGGGCCAAGGCGAAACGCCCCCATCGGAGCCGAGAAGGAACCAGATGTCGCATGCGGGCCGGGTTACAGGTTGTAGAGCCGGATGAGCTTCTTCTCGGTCTCGCCTTCGATCGTGGCCTCGACCTCCAGGTGCTTTTCAATACCGGAGGTCTTGAGGTTATGCTTGAGCAGCTCGTCGAGCAGGTAGATGCCCGCCGAGTTGCTCATCGCAATCTCGATGGCGACCGGTTTCTCGGCGCCCGATTGAAGCGTGACCGTGTCGATGGCCATCGCGGAAACCGAGTGAATGTTGATCTGACCGGCCTCAAAGGGAATGCGCGAGCGTCCCTGAGCGATGTCGAGCGCGTTGGCGACTTTGACGATACCTGCTTCCAGCGTCAGGCAACGCTCGGAGGGCTCGTGCGAGACGATGGCATGGAGGATTTCGGCCGTCACGATGGCGCGCGCCTCCCCGTCGTAGAGGCCTTCGAGCAGGCGAGGCAGCATGCGGTTCGCGATGAAGAGGCTGTAGACCTGGTGGCGATCGCGGTGAATCGACATCCCCACGTCATGCAGCAAGGCCCCGAGCACCACCACGACCTCGGCATCCTCGGCGCTCATGCCATGGTCCTTGACCATCGCCGGCTCGATCCCGGCCTCTACCAGCAGGCGAAGCAACTTCACGGCCAGGTTGGAGACGATCTTGACGTGGACGTAGCCATGGTCGCTCATCGCCATGCGGTTGACGGCGTTCACGTTGGAGGAGCGCCAGAGTTGGTTGAGTTCAGTATCCTTCTCAGCTCGCTGCAAGACGGCTTCGAGCTTCTGGTTCTGGCGAACGGGTATGTTGATCGGCAAGTTTCACCCCCTGTAGGTCGCGTCTTCCCTTTATACCCCTACCTGGGCCCCGTCTTCACGTCATGGTCACGGCATCGGCCCCCGAAGACCCTTAGAACGTGATGATGGGCTGGACGTTACCCGTCGACGGGGTCGGACTCGGAGCCGGAGCCTCCAAGCTTGCCGTGGCATCGGGGCTCGGTGAGGGGCCCGCTTGGATGCCCGGGGAAGGCTCGCAGGCCGCGAGCATGAGGGCGCATCCGGTGAACAGGCTGATCATCAGAACCGTGAAGTGTCGTGGTGCGACCATGCGCTTTCCTTTCTAGCGGGTCTCGTACCCCAATGCGTTTTTACCCTATCCTGGGGGCCGGATTAGACACGTTGACGCTTCTGCGTCAAATCCGTTAGGCTTGATAACGGTTGCTCGCTTTACGATTCCCAACGCCACCCGTCGCATGCGAGGTTCGAGCGCCAAGACGGCGCTTCGCACTTCTCCCATGCGCGGATACAACCTCTCCCTCCGGGAGAAAGGAGCGCGGATGAAGCAGGGAATTCGCCGGGTCGCGGCCTCGATTGGCCTCTTGCTGGCAGTTTCTTCATGTATGGATCTTCCGGTTTCGCCAGGCCGAAGTTCGGGAGACCCCGCCCCCGGTGCCTCGTCGGATCCCGGTACCGGCGCGCCGGCACAACCCGCGGCGCCCCCCGTGGCGCGGCTGACGGTCAATCCGACCGCGGTCGAGATCAACGCCCCCTACTCGCTCGGAGGTTACCAGTCCGAGACCCAGATGGGGCCCTCCCATGTCGAGGCCGCGGGCTATCCCACCATGGCCCAGATCGTGGTTTCCTTCCTCGCGGAATCCGGAAACCAGACCGAAGCGGCTCCGCTCCTCTGGAATTCCTCGGATCCGGGCCTCGTCATGGTGGACGGAAACGGCTGGATCCGCGCCGTGGATCCTGGAGTCGCCGGAACCGCGACGGTCACCGTCCAGCTCCGCAATAACCCCGACATCAGCGCGACCACCACGGTGACCGTGCATAACGACGGCAAGCTCGTCGTCGAGTTGAAGTGAGGCCCGCCATGACGATGAAACGCTCGTATTCCGTGGCGGCCTTGTTACTTGCCAGCGCGCTGGCGGTGGGTTGCCAGACGCGCACGACGCCGCCGCAGACCGCCGGCCTCATCGACGAGGGCATGCAGGTTCAAGCGGCGGATTTCGGCCAGGTCGAGATCCGGGTCCGCTGGCCGGAGGCCGTTCAAGCCATCCCGTACAGTGCCAATTCCCTCGTGGTCTCGGCATTCGATTGGTTGGGTCGCGAAACCGGCTCGGTCACCCTGACCCGGACCGCGGCTGCCGATTCGCTGAGCACCGCGGCCCTTCGCCTGCGGGCTGGCACCTACACCATCGAGGCTCGGGCATACCGAGAGGTCAGCCCGACCGCCACAAGCGTGCCGACGGCCATGGGCTCGGCGCCCAGCGTGACCATCAAGAGCAACCTCAAAACGTACCTTCCGTTGACCTTGACGGCGCAGGCGCCCACCTTTGGTGCCATGTCGGCGACGGCGGGAGGCATCGGCTCGCAGTTCACGCTCGATACCGTTCGCTTCTTCAATCGCTCCGTGACTCAGGCGGACATTCCCGAGGTCTTCATGGGCTACGACGCGCGCACGCGAGTGCGGGCGGCCGTCTCGATCGAGCCTCGCCGCCAGACGGCCCCGGTGACGGGAATCAACCACTTGATCGATGCCGAGCGCGACAAGCTCCGCGTCACGGTGCCGCGAGGGATCTCGGGTACCTGCGAGGTCTGGCTGAGGGTCGACGGCGTGGAGGTTCACGTCGGCCAGTTCCGGGTGGTCGATCGCATGGTCATCGAGCCCGTGTCGGTGACCCGCCAGGTCGGGGAGTCCTACGCGGCCAAGAGCCATCTCGCGGCTTTCGCGCTCTCGACCACCGTGGCCAACGGCAGCCTTCCCTACCCGATGGTGACCTGGACGAGCTCCGCTCCGACGACCGCCTTCGTGACGACCAATGGAACGGTCTACGCCTACCGCCCGGGTCGTGCCACCATCACCGCGCGTTCGGGGGACGTCTCGGCGTCCGTCGAGCTGAATGTCACCGATCGCCACAGCACGGCCTCGGTCACCGTGACGACTCCGGAGCTCAACTCCGGGCACGTCTCCACCTCGCTGACCCTTCCGGCCTACTCCGGCGACGACACGGCCACCGTCACCCACTAGCGGCGCTTGCCTGATTTGGAGGTTCTACTCATGCATGCATTCCTTCGGAAGAGCGGGGCAATCGCCGCAGCGGCCCTCCTGGCCAGCAGCTGTGCCGTGCGTCCGCCCGTCTCCCCCCAAGTACCCCAGACCGATACCCAGACGCTCGAAGTCAAATCCCCCGGCACCGTGACCGTGCCCCTGACCCTTCCCGAGCATGCCGACCGTAACGTCCTTTACGCCTACGATCGAAACTACATCAACACCGTCGAAGTCCGTCTACGCGACTCCCTGGGCAACGAATCGGTCCAGTACGTCGTTCGTAACGCCTACCTCGCCGGGTCGCGCGCCGGCGGGGACGTCAACGTCACGTTCTTCAACGTGATGCCCGGGACCTTCACCCTCACCGTGCGCTCCAGCCACTTGCGACTCCTCGCGGCGGACGGCCCCGTCAAGTACGACGGCCTGCGGGACATCTTCTTCGTCGATGGGGACGCCGATCATGCCTTCGATGTCGGCGAGGACGAAGTTCGCGTCATCTCGATGAGCGCAGCCACCGTGGCCACCAGCAACTTCCTGGTCTTCGCCTCGGACGCGCGCATGGCGGGATGGGCCTTCCCCGACGCCCTGCGCACCGACACGACCACCACCGCGGCCGGTTTCGGCATCGGGGCGGCCACCCAGTCGATCGTCGCGAACCAGACCACCCAGGTGGCCGTCAGCGTGGGGCAAGTGCCCAAGTGGGAGATCACGGAGCCCCTCTCGAGCCGCGAAGTGACCGCCGGTGAAGCCGTGACCCTCAAGATCGCGAACGCCCAGGCCATGCAACCCGTCGATCAGGTCATGGTCACGAGCCCCGGCGTAACCTTCACGAGCGGAATCCCCAACTTCGGCGATTCGCGCTTCAATCTCTACCCGCCGACGGTCAACGCGGAAAACGGGACGGCCGTCTTCATGCCGACCGTCGCCACCAACCCGGATTCCGACACCCCTCCTGCCAGCTGGCCGATCTGGCTGGCACGCGGTCAGGCGGTGGCGGAAACGGGACTGACTCCCAACGCCGTGAGCACGAACGCCCCCAAGATCATCGTTCATCCGGCGCTTGTGAACCGGGACGCGTCTCGGGCCTATGGCACGACCCATCACGTTTCGCCCGGCATGACCGCCACCGTGCGTTACGACCTTCGCGACACCCATGGCAACCGGGTGGCCGGCAATATCGCCGGAGTGAACAACGTCGGAATCGGAAGCGTCAGGCGCGCGAACGCCGGGGTCGAGATCGACTTCGCGGTGGTCTCGCACACCTATAACGTGCCCGATCCTCGTAACGGCCTCATGCCATTCATCCTGCCCGGCCGTACTACCGGCACGGTGTCGAGCACCGGCGTCTACACCCAGGGAAATACCGCTCCGGGTTTGATCACGACGGCGGCGACGTACTCGGTAGCCGGACCTGCCAACATGCTGCGGATCTCGCAGCTCGAGGTGCCGCCCCATGTCTACAAGGCTAACGCTGCGAGCTTCGGCACCGCCGGCAGCAACACGTACACGCTGGATTTAGTAGCGGATACCGCGAACGCCGGGAACTTCATTGCGACCTTGTCGTTGACCAATGGGCCGCTCGGTGCGGTCAATGTTCCGATTGCCTCGGACAGTGTCGATCCCGCCGTAAAGACTTTGGTCCTCAAGCCCGCTGGAGTGCCGGCCGGGACGCTTCCCATGCCGATGGACATGCTTGGCAATCCCGTGATCATCCAGGGCCCCGGCGAGCGTGATCTGCGCCTCACGGATACCGGAACGACCTTCCAGGTGACGGACTACGGCGCCCGCCGGGTCAGCGATTCGGATCGCGTGCGCATGCGCGTCCTCAACGGGAAGAACCAGCTCTTCACCAAGGACGTCGACTTCCAGTGGCTGCAATAGCCTGAAACGGCGCGGGGGTGGACCATCGGTCCACCCCCGCGTTTACTTTTGCTTGGGATTTCGGGCGTAGGGCTCGCCCAGGATGCTGTCGACGCCGGCGAGGAAGCGGTTCCAGTCGAAGTTCTCGGCGGGATCCCGCTTGCTCTTGCGGTCGGTGATGTCCTTGTGGCCGACGATCCGCTCCTTGGGGATGTTGTACTTGGCGACGAGGTGGGCGACCAATTGGTTGAGTGTCTCGTACTGGGCGTCGGTGAAGGGATCATAGCCCGTCTGGGCATTGACGAGCTCGATGCCGATCGAGAAGTCGTTGACCTTGACGCGATCGCCCAGCTTGCTGGGGCCGGCATGCCAGGCGCGGCGCTCGTCCTCGACGCATTGCACGACCTCGCCGTCCTTGCCGATGATGTAATGGGCGCTGACCTGGCTCCTGGGGTTGAGGAAGTGGTTGGCGATGTGGCGCGCCGTTCGGACGCCGGGGCTTTCGGTGTCATGGATGACCAGGCAATCGATGACCATGCCTTCGGGCCGCTCGTCCTGGTTGGGCGACGGCAGGAAGGTCACCGGGGGCTTGGGCGGGACGGGCCGCAACGTCGCGGCGGGCGTGGGAGTAGGCAACGGCGCGGGCCGGAGTCCCCAGCCCATGGCGTAGAGCGATCCCGTCAAGATGAGCGCGGCAATTGGCAGGATAGTGCCCACGGGTTTCCTCCTCCAAGACGATCCCCAGACCCGACGTGGCGATCGCCGGCTCTTCGATGGTCGAACGCTCGTCGATCGACAACCGAGGCTCAGGCGCCTTGCGCACCTGCGACCCTGGGCTCGAGGCCAGGCCCGCCGGAGGCTAGCTAGAATTGTACACGCGCCCGCACCAAGTTTAACCGCCCGATCCCCTGGGTGCTATGCACGAATTTCATCGTCCGTTTTCGTCAGGATTCTGGGGCGCTCAGGCGCCTTCCCATGGCGAACGGCGAGGCGTTCGGGTATACTGGGGAATCTGACGGCCCCCCATCCCGCTTGAATACGAGGAAAGACCCCGTGACTGCCACGACCGAAGAACGCTACGACGAAGGCCTGAAGCTCTACGAATCGGGAGCTCCCTTGGAAGAGGTGTTGAAGTTCTTCCAGGACCTGCGCAAGGACGCCCCCAACGACGTCCGGATCGCCGTGAGCCTCTCGTGGCTCAACATCCTCCTGGGTAACAAGGAGCCTGCCATCCGCTACGCCAAGGAAGCCAAGAACGTCGCGCAGGGCCGCTACAACCACGCGCTCGCCTTGCTGACCTTCGGTGAGAAGGGCGTTCGCGAGAAGCTCATCGAGGCCATCGAACTGGGCGGTCACGACGGCATGCACGACGCCGTGGACAACCTCCAGGACGCCATCCAGAAGAAGGGCGGCTCCTTCCCCGCGGCCGAGAAGATGATCCGCTGGATCCAGGAAATGGATCACCACCACTAGCCATGACGAAACTGACCCTATCCAAGGAAGAGATGCGCGGCATGCAATCCAAACTGGCAGAACTCAAGCGCCGCAAGGACGAAGCGGCACTGGGCGGCGGCGAGGCGGCGATCGCCAAGCAGCACGCCAAGGGCAAGCTCACGGCCCGTGAGCGCCTCGACCTCCTCCTGGATCCGGGGTCGTTCGTTGAAGTCGACCGCTTCCGGGTGCACCGGGCCCAGAACTTCGGCATGCCCGAGAAGCGGATCCCCGGCGACGGCGTCGTCACCGGCTACGGTCGCATCGACGGCCGGCTGGTCTACGTCTTCTCCCAGGACTTCACCGTCTTCGGCGGCGCCCTGGGAGAGGTCCACGCCGAGAAGATCTGCAAGATCATGGACATGGCCGTGAAGAACGGCGCCCCGGTGATCGGCCTCAACGATTCGGGCGGCGCCCGCATCCAGGAAGGCGTCGAGAGCCTGGCGGGCTACGCCGAGGTCTTCTGGCGCAACGTCCAGGCCTCGGGCGTCGTGCCCCAGATTTCGGTCATCATGGGCCCCTGCGCCGGCGGAGCCGTCTACTCGCCGGCCATGACCGACTTCGTGGCCATGGTGCAGGACTCGTCTTACATGTTCATCACCGGTCCCGACGTCGTGAAGACCGTCACCGGCGAAGAGGTCTCCTTCGAGGAGCTGGGCGGAGCGTCCGTCCACGGCCGGATCAGCGGCGTCTCGCACCTCAGCTACCCCAGCGAGGAGGAATGCCTGGAGAACATCCGGTACCTGCTCTCGTTCCTGCCGGACAATAACCTCGAGACGCCGCCCCTCCTGCCGACCGACGATCCCGCGGATCGCGTCGAGGAGCGCCTCCGGGACCTCATTCCCGATCAGCCCAACAAGCCCTACGACATGAAGGAGATCCTGGAGCTGGTCGTCGATGACGGCGACGTCTTCGAGATCATGCCGTCGTTCGCTCCCAACCTGATCACGGCCTTCGGCCGCATCAACGGGGAGACCGTGGGCATCGTCGCCAACCAACCCAAGGAGATGGCGGGCACGCTCGACATCAACGCCTCGGTGAAGGGCGCGCGCTTCGTGCGTACCTGCGATTCGTTCAATATCCCGATCGTCACCTTCGTGGACGTGCCCGGCTACTTCCCCGGCAAGACCCAGGAGTACGGCGGCATCATCCGGCACGGCGCCAAGCTGCTCTACGCTTACTGCGAGGCCACGGTTCCCATGATCACCGTGATCACCCGCAAGGCCTACGGCGGCGCTTACGACGTCTTGGGATCCAAGCACATCCGCACGGACGTGAACCTCGCCTGGCCCTCGGCCGAGATCGCGGTCATGGGTGCCGAGGGTGCGGCCAACATCGTGTACCGCCGCGAGATCGCGACGGATCCCACGCATAAGGACCATTTGATCGCCGAGTACCGCGAGCGCTTCGCGAACCCGTACATCGCGGCCGAGCGCGGCTTCCTCGACGATATCATCGACCCGGCGGAGACCCGTCCGCGCCTCGCCGAAGCGCTTGCCATGCTCAAGAACAAGCGGGTTGAGCGTCCCCGGCGCAAGCACGGGAATATCCCCCTCTAATCCCCGCAGGGGAGTTCCGTTAGTTGTCCCCCCTCAACGGGGGGACTGGCGAAGCCAGGGGGGTGTTACTGCTCCCAGGTTCCTTAAAAAGGTACGCCATGGCTTCGCCGGCCAACACCCCCCTACCGGCTGCGCCGGCCGTCCCCCCGTTCCTAGTGGTTAGCCGCAGGCGCTGGGGGACAACTAGAGGAGCAACGATTTAAGGTGCCCACCGAAGCTGAACTCGCGGCCATCTCCGCCGCCCTTTCCGTCGTCCTGGAGCAGCCCGTCGTGGTCCAGACCCCGCCCGCGCGCTCGGCCTGGACCACCGCTTCCCGCCAGGAAGCCGTGGGACTCGTCCCGGCCGTCGCCGAGCGTTCCGCACTGAGAACCACGCTCGCCCCGTAACTTCGCCCGTCGTGCCGGGTATGCTCGGAGGGTATGCTAAAATACCTGTCTGTGCGTCACTCAACAATCCCCCTTTTGGCGCCGTTTTCCGGCGCCAATGGTCTATGGCGACCAACCAAGGCCGCGCCCTTGGCGGCTAAGGTTGCTTGAGGGGAAGCCGCGCATATCTTTGAAGTTTTTTCAGTGAAACAGGGAACCAAGCCACCCCGAGAGGGTCTATCGTCGTTGGGGCGTTTCGCCCCAACCAAACCTTCCATCAAGGAGTGAAGCGGACATGATCGTGATTGAGAATCTGTCCAAGCGCTACGCGGACCGCACGGTCGTCCGGGACGTCACCTTCGACGTGAAACAAGGTGAGATCCTGGGCTTCCTCGGGCCCAACGGCGCGGGCAAATCGACCACCATGAAGATGCTGACCGGCTACCTCACCCCCAGCGCGGGGCGCGTCGAGGTCGGCGGGTTCGACATGGCCAAGGATCCCATCAAGGCCAAGGGCCTTATTGGCTACCTTCCCGAGAACCCCCCGGTCTACCCCGAGATGACCGTCCGTGACTACCTCGCCTTTGCCGCCAAGCTTCGCGGCGTGCCCGGCCGCGAGGTCAAGGCCGCGGTCGACTCGGTCATCGAGCGCTGCATCCTCGGTGAGGTGCCGAACAAGCTGATCGCCCATCTTTCCAAGGGTTTCCAGCAGCGCGTCGGCATCGCCCAGGCCCTGGTGCACCGCCCCAAGGTCATCATCCTCGACGAGCCGACCAACGGCCTCGACCCCAAGCAGATCATCCAGATCCGCGAGCTCATCAAGAGCTTGGCTCAGGACCATACGGTCATCCTGAGCACGCATATCCTTCCCGAGGTCCAGGTGACCTGTAGTCGAGTCCTGATCATCAACCAGGGCACGGTCGTCGCGGAGGGCAAGCCCGAGGAGCTCGAAGGCAAGCTTCGCGGCGGCATGCGCATCGAACTCGAGGCGCGCGCACCCCAGAGCGATATCGAAGCCCAGCTTCAGGACCTGCCCGGCGTCTCGAACCTGCTGGTCTCCCCCAAGTCCGAGGACCTCGTTCGCGTCTCGCTGGAGGTTCCCAGCGGCAACGACCTGCGCGAGCGGATCGCCGCCGAGGTCATCGGCCGCGGCTGGGGATTGCTCGAACTCAAGAGCGTGGGCCTCAGCCTCGAGGAGATCTTCCTCAAGCTGACGACTGCCGACGCCGCTCAATCGGATTCCGTCGCCGAACCTTCGGAGGTGCTCACCCATGGCTAAGATCTGGGCGATCGCCCAACGCGAGCTGAAGGCGTACTTCGTCTCGCCCGTGGCCTACGTGGTCGCGGCCCTCTTCATGCTCGTCGCGGGCTACTTGTTCTCGCTCATCCTCTATCACACCCGCGAAGCGTCCCTCCGGGGCCTCTTCGCCAACCTCAACGTCGTCTTCCTGATCGTCGCCCCGGCCCTCACCATGCGGCTCTTGGCCGAAGAACGCCAGCGCGGCACCATCGAGATGCTCATGACGAGCCCGGTCTCCGACCGCGACATCGTCTTGGGCAAGTACCTCTCGTGCCTGCTCTACCTGGCCTTCCTCATGGCGCTCACGGCGATCTTCCCGATCACCCTCGCCCTCCTGGGCAATCCCGACTGGATGACCATCCTCACCGGCTATCTCGGCATCTACTTGCTGGGCGCCTCGTTCATGGCCGTGGGGCTCTTGACCTCGAGCTGGACCAATAACCAGGTCATCGCGGCGGTCGCCACCTTCGCGCTCTCACTGCTCATCTGGCTCCTGCCGTCCGCCGGCGCCGTGGTGGGCCAGCCCCTGAGCCAGGTCTTCGAGTACATGTCGATTCTCCAGCACCAGGAAAACCTCCTGCGCGGCGTGATCGACTCCTCCGACGTCCTCTACTACGTGAGCTTCATCGTGGGCGCACTCTTCCTGACCATCCGGTCGGTCGAAGTCTACCGCTGGAGGTAAGTCGTGAAGAATCAGAAACCCGTACTCGATTGGGTGGTTACCGGGGTCGGCGCGATCTCCGTGCTCTTGCTGGCCGGAGCCCTCGCCGGAACCTATTTCCCTCAGCATATCCCCTTCAACGTGGCCAACGGCCTGCGCATCGCCGGCTGGATCGGCGTCGGCCTCTACGCGGTCGCGATCCTCTGGCAGAGCCGCGCGTTCCTCATGGACCTCGCCCGCAACAAGAAGGCGCAAGGCGGAGCCAATACCCTGGTCTTCACCATCGCTTTCCTGGCCGTCCTCGGCCTCGTCAACTACGTCGGCGCCAAGTACAACAAGCGCGTCGACGTCACCCAGAACAAGCAGTACTCGCTCTCCGAGCAAACCAAGAACGTCCTAGGCAAGCTCAAAGCCGAGACCAAGGTCGTCATGCTCGTCCGGCCCGGCGATCAGTACGTGCAGCAGATGAAGGAGCTCTGGGAGGAGTATTCCTACCACTCCAAGCAGCTCAAGTTCGAGACCATCGACCCGGATCGTGAGCCCAGCAAGGCGCGGGCTTTCGCCACCGAGTTCGACACCGGCCCCAACCTCCGCTACGGGCAGATCTTCCTGACCCAGGGCACGAAGAAGGTCGAGGTCACCGGTTCCACCGAGCAGGACTTCACCGCCGGCCTCCTGAAGCTCACCCAGGACGAGCAGAAGGTCGTCTACTTCGTCGAAGGCCACGGCGAGCAGGAGCTCTTCCAGGCCAAGAACGCGCTCACCAAGCAGAACTACAAGGTCGAGACGCTTTCGCTCTTCGGCAAGAAGGAAGTTCCCGCCGATGCCGCGGTCGTCGTCGTCGCGGGCCCTCAGTCCGCGCTGATGGCCCAGGAAGTGGACGTCTTGAAGGCGTACGTCGAAAAGGGCGGCCGGGTCTTCGCGATGCTCTCCGACAAGCGGACGGGCATGGAGGACTGGCTGAAGGGTCTGGGCATCACGGCGCGCAACGACCTGGTCGTCGATCCTCGCGCGAACATCAACTACGAGCCCGCCATGCCGGTGGCCCTGCGCTACCCGCACCATGCCATCACCCAGGGACTCCAGGCCACGGCCTACCCGATGAGCCGCTCGCTCACGCAGGCCGAGCAGATGCCCGAGGGCGTCATGGCGTGGTCGCTGGTCGAGACCTCCCCCGAAGCCTGGGGTGAAACCAACCTCATGGGTCGCGAACTCACCTTCGATGCCGGTAAGGACGCCAAGGGCCCGCTCTCGCTGGGCTACGCGCTCATGCTCGACCAGAAGCCCGAGGCGGCGACGCCTGCGGCTTCCGGCTCGACCGAGACCGAAGCCGAGAAGAAGCAGACTCGCATGATCGTCATGGGCACCGCTCAGTTCGCGGCGGATAGGCTTTACAACAGTGAGCTGTCGAACGGCGACCTCTTTCTCAAGAGCCTGAACTGGCTCGCCGAGGAGGATGCGCTGGTCTCGATTCCCGCCAAGGACACGACGCCTCGGACCATCGAGATGATGGGCAACCAGATCAACGCGGTCTTCTGGACCTCGGTGGCCGGCATGCCCGCGCTTCTGATCTTCGTCGGCAGCATGATCTGGTGGCGCCGGAGGAGGGGCTAATGAACTGGAAAGCAACCGTAGCCATGGTCGCGGTGGCGGCCGGACTCGGCGCGTACGTCTACTTCGTCGAGTCCCCCAAGCCCGCACCGACCGATTCCAACGAGGTCACCCTCTGGACCTACGCGGGTGACGCGGCCAAGGAACTCGACCGCTTCACCCTCAAGACCCCTAACGGCGAAGTCGTCTACCAGAAGGGCCCCGCCAGCGGCTCGATTGAAGGCGAGTGGAAGCTTTCCACCGAACCGGATCGCGAGCTGGAGACCTGGCAGTTCGACACCCCGCTCAAGGACGCCTTGACCCTCAAGGCCGAGCGCAAGGTCGAAGATACCGTCTCGGATCCCGCGCTTTACGGCTTCGACGCGCCTCAGCTCGAGCTGGCGCTGGGCACCGAGAAGGAGCCTCAGAAGGCCAAGCTGATCGTCGGCGCCAAGAACCCGATGGGCTCGGCCTATTATGCCAAGGGGCCTGACGGCAAGGTCTACCTCGTGAACTCCTACAAGGTCGATACCTGGACCCGCCTCCAGGAATCGCCGCCGCTGGCGGCACCGACCCCCGCCGGGGAATCGGCCGAGTAATTCCCTCCCAAGGGGCTGCCTCACGCGCGTGAGGCAGCCCCTTTTGTCATTCCCGCCCCCCCGCGTTGCCTGTGGCGATCGCCGGCCTGCTGGGTAAGAGATCAATCAGTTGCTTCACGCTTTCCATCCGGAGGATCCCCCCGATGCTGTATACCATCAAGCCCGGCGATACCGTTTCGGATCTGGCCCGCCGTTTCAACGTTCCCGAAGCCCAGATCGCGAAGGCGGCCCAGGCCTCCGGGGATGGCGCGCTACAGGCGGGGCTGCTCATCCGGCTTTCCGACGAGCTTCACCTGCAAGCCAAGGCCACGTCGCAAACTCCCGACCCCGGTAACACCTCTCAGCTCGAGTCGACCGTCTCCAAGGCCCAGGAGGCCATGCAGTCACAGCCGTCGACGGCGCTCTGGAGCGAGTCCGTGGTGATTCCCGGGGCGACCTGGAGCGACGACGTCGAGGTACCGGAGTACGGCTCCATCTACAACCCCAGCGCGACGGGGGCAGCCGCGGCCGCGGAGCCTCAGAAGTCCTGGTGGGACAAGCTCATCGACGGCGCCGAGGCCAAGGTGGACGAGGCGGCTTCGAAAGTCGAGAAGGCCACGGGCAACAACCCCTTGGTGAAGCTCTTCACCGGTTTCGGACGTTTCCAGACGCAGGTCGCCGGGGGCGCGCTCAAGGCCGTTGGCGACATGGTCGGCGGCATCGTGAACGCCGTGGCGCATCCGATTCAGACCCTCAAGGGGCTCTGGGGCCTCGCCGCGCATATTCCCTTCTCGCCTCCGAACCTGATTCACGTGGGCGTCCAGGCCATGCAGGGCAAGTCGTTCTCGGAGATCCTCAACGAAGAGAAGCAGTACATGAAGGGCGTCTGGAACGGCCTCACGGCAGGCTATCAGACGGCCATCAAGGAAGGGAAGTGGGGAGAGATTCCCGGTCGCCTTCTGGTCGACGTGGGCTCGCTCTTGATTGGCGCGGGCGAAGCGAACGCGGCGGCCAAGGGCATCTCCAGCGCCGGCAAGGCCGCGGGCCTCGTGGACGACGTTGCGAAGGTGGCGTCGGTGGCCGACGACGTTGCCAAGGTCGCCTCGGTCGTGGATGACGTGGCCAAGGTCGCCTCCGTGGCCGACGATGTCGCCAAGGCCTCGCGCCTGCAGACGGCCGTCAATGCCGCGACCTCGGCCATCAAGGGCTCACGGGTCGCGGGCGTCGCCACCAAGGCCGCCACGGCAGCCCAGAAGGTGCTCGACCTCCTGGGTGATGTCGGCAAGGCGGCCATGTCCGCCGCCAAGAACAACAAGCTGGGTGCCGCGGCCGTCGCGCAGGCCGAGCAACTGGGGACCAAGGTCATGGCGATCGCCGAGAAGGCCAAGGGCCTCCAAGGTGTCGAGAAAGCTGCCGAGCTTTACGCCAAGCTGGCCGACGAGGCGGCGATCGCCGCCCGCGAAGCCCGCGCGCTCGGCACGACCATCAAGGACGCGTCTTTCGCGCAGATTGCCGTCGAGCTCGAATCCCGGGCCGGCCAGATGCGCCTCGCCGCCACGGCCGCCTCGACGGGGATTCCGCTCAACGGTCTGGAGGGCGGCATCTCGGCCGTCGGTGATCGCTGATGTCGGCAGTCGACTTCGCGCGCTACATCGGGGAAGGCAAGGCGCATGCCGAGGCGGGGCGCTTCCAGGAGGCGCTTCCCGTCTTGTTGAAGGCCTGCGAGGCCCTTCCCGCCAACCCCAACGGCCCCATCATGCTCGGAGCGGTCAAGGAAGCCATGGGGGACCTTCGCGGGGCACTTGCGGCCTTCGAACAGGCCATCGAGCTGGAGCCCGGCAGCCCCAAGCTCCGGCACCGGCTCGCCATGGTCTACGAAAAGATGAACCAGCCCCAGGAGGCCCTTCTCCAGTACCGGAACTGCGTCACCTTGGCGCCGGATTTCACGGCGGCGTGGTTTCAGCTAGGCATGCTGCAAACCCAGCAAGGCCAGGATGAGGCGGCCATCGAGAGCTTCCGCAAGGTGACCGAGCAGGAGCCCGGCTTCGCTCCTGCCTGGAACGCGCTGGGCGTCCTCTATGCCAATGCCGCCCGCACGCCTGAGGCCCTGGACGCCTTGGCACAGGGTGTCGCCTTGTCTCCTGACGACGATGCCATCCGACTCAACCTCGCCAACGTCCTGGCCACCGAGGGGCATGCCGAAGCGGCGCTCGAGGCGTACCTGGACGTGGCGCTGAACCGGCCGGATTGGCCGATGGTGCATTTCGGGTTGGGGATGGTCTACTCCGAGCTTTCCCAGGACGAGTCGGCCATCGCGAGTTTCCGAGAGGCGCTGCGCCTCAGGCCCGATTGGCGGGAAGCCCAGCATAACCTGGCCTGGCTCTTGGGTCGGACCGGCAAGGCCTTGGAGGCCGAGGCGGTGTTACAGGAACTCTTGAGCGGGGATGGCACGGATTTGCTGGCGCTGACGGGCAAGGCGGTGGCGCGGGCGGAAGCCGGTGACGAGGACGGAGCCCGCGCGGCGCTCTTGACGGCGGTCGAGGCGATCGCCAAGGACTAGCGGAGCCCGCTAGTTCCGCACCATGAGCACGGTCGGGTGCATGTAGACGTCGCGGAAGTAGGCAGCCTTCTCCTCGATGATGGCGGGAAGCGAGCCTTCATCGCAGCGGGCGAAGCCGAATTGTTCGTAGAAGTGGACCAGGTGGTCGAAGGGCATGCAGTAGCAGGTCGCGTCGCCCAGCAGGTCGACGAGCGACTTCAGGATCCGGCGTGCGATGCCCTGGCCGCGGTAGTTGGGATGCACGTACATCCCACCGAGTTCGACGGCGTCCGGGTAACGGTGCAGGCGGCCGCAGCCGACGATCCGGTTGCCCGAAACCGCGACGAGCAGTTGATCCTGGCCCGGATCCCACGGCATGAAGCCGAGCGTGGCGTAGATGGCGTTAATCTCGGGGCGGTCACTTTCCGTGGCCTCCCGAAGTTCGTAGCTGACAGCAACTGGGTTCATGGTCGACTCCCGATAGCGAAGCGTGCCTGAAGTGCAGGCCTCATTGCCTCACAGCCGTCATGGACGCCGCGGCACCAGGTAAGGCATCCAAGCATTATTTTACCCAATGCCGTCAAGACCAAGCAAACCCGCCCCTTCACGGGGGCGGGTTTGCACGGGTTTTGGGGCTTGCGAGTCGCCTGAGCGGCTCAGGGCCTTGGGTGTGGGCCCGGCTCGCGGGGATGGAAGATTTCCTGGGGAGCGGGGCTTCGCTTGAAGGCCTCGGTTTCCTCCAGCTCGTCCTCGGCGCCCGGCACGGGCCGGAAGCGCTCGAAGATCGTCTCTTCCTGCGGGGTCTGGCTTTCCTTGAGGTCGTCGCGATCCATGAGGCGTCCTCCCGACCTCGGAGTGTAGCGCGTCCTGGGGGCCACGCAACCCTGAGCGGCCCGCTCGCCGCGAGAAGCGAGCTCGAGGCTAGACCCGCAGCTTGTAACCACGCCGGAAGAGCGTGAGCACCAGACCCAGACCGAAGAGCGTGAGCAGCACCAGGAAGAGCAGTTCGGTGAGGACCGGAGCCTTCCACTCGGCGAGCATGCTGCCCCGGAAGCCGTCGATCAGGTAAAAGAGCGGGTTGGCGTTGACAAACGGCTGGAGGTTTTCCGGCAGGTGGCGTGGGGAGTTGAAGACGCCGCCCAGGAAGACCAGCGGAGTGATGACGAAGGTCGTGGGAATGGAGAGTTGGTCCCAGCTCTCCGCCACGAGTCCCATCACCAGGCCCAGGCACGAGAAGAAGGCCGAGATGAGCACCATGAAGAGCAGGTACAAGCCCCAGTTCGCGGGCGAAACTCCCACGACGACCCAGCCGAGGCCCATGATCAGGTTCCCGATGATGAGCCCGCGAAGGACGCTTCCGACCACGTAGCCCAGGACCATCTCCAGGTAGGAGAGGGGGGCGACCAGGAGTTCCTGGATGCTGTTGGTGAAGCGGCCTTGGTAAAGTGAGGCGGCGGATTCGCTGAACGAGGCCTCGACGACGCTCATGACGATGAGACCCGGGACCAGGAAGGCGAGGTAGGAGACGCCGTCGATGTCCTGGATGCGGCGTCCCAGCGAGAAGCCGAAGATGAAGAGGTAGAGCAGCGTCGAGACCAAGGGCGGCCAGATCACCTGGTTGATGATCCGGAAGGTGCGCTTGATCTCGCGCATGGCCAGGGTTTGAAAGCCTATCGTGTTCATTTGGTTTCCCTCCGGGCCGTCAGTTCCAGGAAAACGTCTTGAAGCGTCTTGCGCTGGATGTCCACGTGCGCGAGGCGATGGCCTTGGCCCTCGAACGCCGCCAAGATCCGCGGGAGATCCGCGGGGCCGGCCTCGGAGAATGCTACCTCGCGGCCTTGAGGATCCCAAGAGGCGCCCAAGGCCTCCAGGCCGGAGGGCAATTGCGGCACGGGAGTCTCGAATTCCAGGACGATTCGCTCCTGGCTGCGGCCCGAGATCAAGGCATCGGTCTGGTCCAGGGCCACGAGGCGGCCATGGTTGATGATGCCGATGCGGTTGCAGAGGTGCTGCGCTTCTTCGAGGTAGTGGGTGGTGAGGATGATGGTCAGGCCCTCGCGGTTGAGGGTCGACAGCACGTCCCAGAGCTCGAGGCGCAGCTCGACGTCGACTCCGGCCGTGGGTTCGTCCAGGATCAGGACCCGCGGCTGGTAAACCAGGGCCCTGGCAAGGCTCAAGCGGCGCTTCATGCCTCCCGAGAGCTTCGTGAAGTCCTGGTCGCGCTTGGAGTAGAGCTCGAATTGCTTGAGCATCTGGTCGGCGCGGACCTTGGCTTCCTTCGAGGGGACGCCGAAGTAGCCCGCCGTGTAGATCAGCACCTCGCGGATCGTCAGGTAGCGGTCGAAGTTGAACTCCTGCGGGGCGAGGCCGATGCTGGCGCGGGCTTGACGGTATTCGCTCTGGACGTCATGGCCGCAGACGCGGATCTGGCCTTCCTGGTAGTTGACCAGGCCGACGATCGCGTTGATGGTCGTGGTCTTGCCGGCGCCGTTGGGTCCCAGGAAGCCGAAGAACTCGCCTTCGGGGACCTCCAGGCTGAGGTGGTCGACCGCCGTGAAATCGCCGTAGCGCTTCACGAGGCCTTGGATGGAGAGTGCGCTGCTCATTCGTATACTTTCAGGTTGAAGTCGGTTTCCTCGGCGAGCAAGTCTCCGCTCGCCGTCTCTCTCACCTCGATGCGGTACTCGGTGGAGTCATTGAGGTCTCGCTGCTGAGCCGCTAGTGCCCGGCGGAAGTCGCCGACCAGCGCATGGCGCGCGAAGCGAGCCTCCGAGCCCAACTCGTTCCAGCGCTCGCGCGTGATCAAGACGATCACGCGATCGCTTCCTTTGTAGCGGACTTCGTAGCCGAGCTTGGCGAGATCCGAGGCGAAGCGATCCTCGACGAGCGTCTGAGCGGCGCGAGGAGTCGGCTCCGGGGGCGGAGTCGCGGGAATCTGGCTCAAGCGCCAGACGCCCAGGCCCGTCAGGCCGATGAGGACGAGGGCGACAGCCAAAATGAGCTTCCAGTTGAAACGGCCAGGCAGTCCCATTCCGAGGTGATCCTCCAGGGGGGTGTCATGCTCCCGGAGGGACCGGGCGCAGTAGGGGCAGTAGCGATAATCGGCAGGGAAGGGCTTTTGACATGCCTCGCAAGCCATTCCGCCGGTTCGGCGGGCCTTGGGGGAAGGTCCCTGTGGGGTCGGGTCAGCCATAGCGTTCCTTTCAGGTGAGGGTCTTCTATTATAACCGTCTTGACGCGACACGCTCTAGGATGCGTTGTCCCGGAGTTCCGCCCGTGCTACCTTCTTCACGAACCGTTACCATGCGGTGCACGGAATAGGTTCGGAAGGAGGAGACCATGCGAGGCAAGACGCTACTCGCAGTTGGACTGGCAGGGACCCTGGGAGTCGTGCTTTCGCTGCCGGCCGACGCTCAGATGCGCACGTCGGGGCAAATCGTCCAGCCCAGAGCCAGCTTGGGCATGGTGGGGTACGGTCCGACCACCCTGTTCACGGTACCGCGCGCTCAGACCCTCGGCATCGGCAATAACATCGTCTCGACCGGTGTCTTGCTCGGTGGCGGGTCGGGCTTCCTCGGAGTCCCGGGCATCGGAGCCGGCACCTCCGCCAACTCCGTTCAACTGGGCACCCAGCTCGGCATTTCGGATAATTTCCAGCTGGACATGGGCATCGGCGGTCTGAACATGGGGCCCACCTGGGCCGGACGCCTGAATCTCGCCGGTAAATGGGGCTTCCTCCAGGAGGACCGCGGCGCCTTCGCGTCTCTGGCGGGCCTTGCGGGCGGCATCCTCTCGGTCGACCCCAACGGCGTTCCGAACCTCGGCTTGCAACTGGGAGTGCCCATCTCCAAGATCTTCCCCTTTGGCATGGATAGCTACTTCGGGCTGTCACTTTACCCGAACTACAACCTGGGCGTCTTCCAGCCGGCATCGCTCTTGCCGGGTGGTGCCATTCCCACTCCGAGCAATTTCTTCGCCCTCGGCGGAGGCATGGACCTGGCCATCGGGCCCGCCTTCCACCTGATCGCCGATACCAACGTCGGCCTGGCGGGAGTCACCGGAACCTTCACCCAGACCAACCTGGGAGTTCGTTACGCCTTCACGCCCACGTTCCTGGCGGATGCCTTCGTCGGCTTCAACACCGGCGCCGGTCTCACCGTCATGCAGACCGCCCCCTCGCTGGGCGTCGCCGCCCACTGGGGCTTCTAACCCCCTCGGGGCAAGGGGCCCGGCGCCGGATGCGCCGGGCCTTTCCTTTGGACGAGAAGCCTTGGTGAGCTTGCCCGATCCGCTTGCTCGCTCTGCGTGGCAAGCTAGCAATCGCGGCCGCGAATTCGCGCTCCCCGCCGCGGGGATCCGAGAGGTTTCGGAAAGGTCGTCACGTCCGAGGAGAACGAGCCCATGGCTTGCTGTACGACTTGTGGTCACGCCTACGAACGGGAGGCCAACTTTTGTAGCCGCTGCGGCAGGCCGACGAGCCCGCTTCCGACGGGCGATCGCCGCGTCGTCACCGTCCTCTTCGCCGACGTCTCGGGCTTTACCAGCCTCAGCGAATCCCTGGACCCCGAACGCCTCGCCGAGATCATCAATGCCTGCTTCAAGGCCCTCTCCGAGCCCATCTACCGCTTCGGAGGCGTCGTCGACAAGTACATCGGCGACGCCATCATGGCGCTCTTCGGCGCCCCCGTCGCTCACGAAGACGACGCCGAGCGCGCCGTGAGCGCCGCCTATGCCATGCAACGGGCCGCCGAGCGCTTCTCCGAGAGCCTCGAAGCCGAGACTGGTATCCGCCTGCGCGTCCGGATTGGCCTCAACACCGGCCTCGTCGTCGCCGGAGCCGTCGGCGGCGACCAAAAACGCGATTACACGGTCATGGGGGATGCCGTGAACCTGGCCCAGCGGCTCGAGTCGCAGGCCGAGCCGGGCAGCATCCTGGTCTCCGGGCAGACCTACCGCCTCACCTGTCATGCGTTCAGCTATCAATCCGCCCGCAAGCTCTTCGTCAAGGGACGCCAGGAAGCGGTTTACGCCTACGAGCTCAAGGGGCCGATGCTCGAAGCCCCGCCTCAGGCCGACCGTTCGCCTTTCGTCGGTCGTCGGCAAGAGCTGGCTCAGTTGCACGTGGCCTTGGCGTCTGCGGCAAAGGGCATTCCCCAGTGGATCACGCTGACCGGGGGGCCAGGCATCGGCAAGAGCCGTCTCGCGCGAGAGGCGATCGCCAAGCTTCCACCCGACCCGCAGCGCCTCGTGATCGAGGCCCGGGGCCAGACCTACCACTCGGAGACCTCGTTATCGTTGGTCCGCCAGATCATCGAGGGCTTGATGGCTCCCATGATTGCCGGAGCGGATCTCGACCGCCTCGAAGCCGGCCTGGAGGCCCGGGGCATCGCTCAGGCTTCCGATACCAGCCGCCTGCTCGCAGGCCTGTTGTCTCCCGAGGGGAGCGACGCCCCCGAGGCTCTCTCCACCCTCACCGCCGTGCTGACGCGCATGGAGTCGCCCGTGATCCTGCTCGTCGAGGATCTTCACCGGATCGACGCGGTCTCGGCCGCCTGGCTCTCGAACCTCGCCGGGCAGATTCAAGGAGGCCCCCTCGCCGTCATTTGCGAATCGCGCGAGGAGCGCCCCTCCTTGTCCTCGCCCTGGATCGTCCCCCTGACCCTGAGGCTTTCGCCCATGGAGGCCGTCGATGCGTGGCAATTGATCTTGGCCGAGCTCAAATGCCCGCGTGAGGCCCTCGAGAGCTCGGCCCGCAGCCTGCTCGAAGCGGCCGTCTCGCGCTCGGAAGGCAACCCCATGTTCGTCCGAGAGCTGCTGCATGGCTGGATCGAGGGGGGCATCCTGAAGCGCCAGGGCGGCCGATGGGTGGCCGAGCCTCAGCAGCACGCGCCCCTGCCGACCAGCATCAACGCGATTCTGGCCGCGCGCCTGGACCAGCTCGCGCGGCCTGAGCGTGACTTGCTCGAGCTGATTTCCGCCCTCGAAGGGGGAGTCACCTTGGACCTGCTCGAGGCCATCCTCGCCAAACCCGCGGTCGAAGCCCCTCTGGCCGAGCTCTTGCGCCGGGAACTGCTCACGCGCTCGCCCGACGGACGGCTCCACGTCACGCAGAGCCTCTTCCGGGACGTGACCTACCAGACGATGCTGCTGAGCCAACGCCGGGCGCTTCATCAACGGATTGCCGAGGTGCTCGAAGCGCGACGCGCGGGACTTGAGACGTTGGCGCATCACTACCGCCTCGCAGGGAATGCGACCCGCGCGATTCCGTTGCTTCAGCAGGCGGCAAAGCGGGCGCAGCAGCGGGCATGCCACCAAGAGGCTTGTCTCTACCTGCGCCATGCCCTCACGCTGCAATCGACGGCTGACCAAGCCAAAGGAGCGTCCCGCGCCGAGCTCTTGCGCGCCTTGGCGGAGTCGGAAGCCGTCCTCGGCAACCATGAATCCGCGCTAGAGGCCGCTCGAGAGGCCCTGGGCATGCTCGTGGACGCCTCGGCGATCGCCCTGACCGAACGGACGCTCGGGCATCTCTATGAACGCATGGGGGATTATCCCCAGGCTTCCGCGCATTACGCGGAAGCGATCCGCCGTGCCCCCGACGAGGCCTTGCGCAGCCAGGTACAGCTCGACCTCGCCTGGCTTGCCCTGCGCCAAGGCGACCATGATGCATGCTTGGCGGTCTGCAGCCAGGTGCTCCAGCAGGAAGGAGCCGGTTTGGATGCCCATGGAATGGCACATAGCCTCAAGGGGGTGGCCTGCGATCGCCTGGGCCGCTGGCATGAAGCTACAGTGTCCCACGGAGAAGCATTGAGGATCCGCATTCAAAGGCGCGATCGCTTCGGCATGGCCTCCAGCCTCAATAACCTGGGCATGGCCCTCACCGAACGTGGCGAATGGCCGCGGGCCGAGCGCTATTACCGCCGCAGTCTCAAGCTTTACGAGCGGATCGGCGAGCAGGGGCGCGGTGCGGCCGTCCGCAACAACCTCGGGGACCTGGCCGCCCGCCGGGGAGACCTGCTCGAAGCCGAACGGCAGCACCGTGACGCCCTCGCGATCCGCGAGAAGCTTGGCGATCAGTTCGGCATCGGTGCCTCTCGTTGCGCCCTGGGCTGGGTCATGGCCCTTAAGGGGGACCTGGACGAAGGGAGCACGCTAATTAGAGAGGGGGTCGCGATCCTCGAGGCCATCGGGGAGCGCGAGCTGCTGGCGGAGGCCTACCAGGCCCTGGGACGCATCGCCCTTGAGGCGCGTCGCTACCCCGAGGCCGAAACCAAGCTCGCGCAGGCGCTAGGGCTCTCGCACTTCGACCGGAACCCGCTCCAGCGCGCCATCGTGCATCGCTTGCGGGGGCAGTTGCGACTGGAGTGGGGGGATCTCTCGGGGGCGCGATCCGAGATCGCCGAGGCGCAGCGGGTTCTCGAGGGCCTGGATCACCCGCTGGAGTGGGCGCGCACGCAGGCGCTGCGGTCGCGGCTCATGCGAGCCGAGGGGCAGGTCGACCTGGCCGAAGCCATGCTCTGGGAGGCGATCGCGACCTTCGAGCGCCTGGGGGCGCACCTCGATCTCGCCGGATTGCGGCCCTCGGCCTCGCCTGAGATCCTTTGTGCGGATTCGATGAAGCCCAAGGGTCGCTAGCTCGCTACGATGAAGAGGGCCCAAGCCCGAAGCCCCGGTATCGCTCGGGATCGTTCCCGGAATCCGATTGGTTGCAAGAGACGAGGGTGATCCATGCAGGACCGTCGAGCCCTACGCCATCTGATCGTCGCCGTGGTCATGCTCGTCGGGCTCACGGGCTGTCCTTGGCCCTGGGGAGCGCCTCCGCCGACGCCGGCGCCCCTCAAGGGACGGGTCTTCCTCGATGGTCAGCCGGCTGCAGGGGTCACGGTTCGCGCCACCTTCACCAATGCCACTCCCTTCACCAACGCCACGCCCTTTGCCGTGGCCTCGGCCGCCAACACTCCGGTCACGACCCAGGTCACGACCGACGACCAGGGCCGCTTCGCCTTCGAGAACCCGCCCGCCGGGGATCTCAACCTGGAGGCCGTCAAGGACGACCGCCGCAAGGCCATCCTCATGGGGGTCGCGGTTCGTCCCAATGCCCAGACCGACGTCGGCAGGCTCGACCTCATGCCGACCGGGCATATCGTGGGGCGGGTGACCGCTCCCGAGGCGCCTCAGGTCACGGAGTTCACGGGGACCGACGTCTACATCCCGGGCACGAGTTACGTCGCCAAGACCGATCAAAGCGGCAACTTCCGTCTTTCGAACGTCGCGGCCGGCTCGTTCCGCTTGCTCGCCGAGAACCGCTACCTAGGGAGGGGGGAGATTCCCACGGTCGCGGTCCAGCCCGATCACGAAGCCAACGTCGGGGCGATCGCCCTTTCGCTCAAGGTGCCGACCATCCAGTCCCTCGACACGAGCGCGGGAGCCCCGGGTGCATGGGTCCGGATCGAGGGAGCGAACTTCGGCGCCTCCGAGGGCATCCCGGTCGAGGTGAAGTTCAACGGCATCGACGCCGTCGAGGTCGTCCGGGACTCAAACTCGGTGATTCGCGCCAAGGTGCCTCTCTTGGCAACCACGGGGCCAGTCCAGGTCAAAGTGGGGCTGATTCCGAGCGTGAGTCCGGTGACATTCAAGGTGATCAAGCGGCTCGAGGTGGAGACGGCGACTCCCGTGGTGCTAAGACTTGGCCAGACTTGGCCCTTCAAGGCGAAGGCGTTCGATGCGGCAAACGTGGAGATCCCGGAGGCCGTCATGGCCTGGTCGACGTCAGCACCGGCCGTGGGCACCATCAACTCCAGTGGCCTCTTCACGGCATCAGGCTTGGGTCAGACCTTCGTCACGGCCTCCAGCGGCGACGAGTCTTCGCAATCCGACGCTCCCGTCTATGTCTCGCCGTTGATCGATCCGACCGATACGCTCTCGACGGACGGCAAAGCCGTCGGGGGCGCGCAACTGGCATCCGGAAACGGGAGCGTCTTGTTGGTCTGGGTGACCTTCCATGGCGGCCAGTATCGCATGTCGTCCCAGATCCTGGGCGGGGGTCCCAAGATCCTGGGCCAGTTCTCTGAGCATCCCCGTCCGTCGGTCGATTGGAGTGGCGGGACCTACGAGGTGGCCTATCTGAACGGGAGTGACCTCAAGGTGGAGGCCATTAACCCGAGCGATGGGACGTCCCAAGCCCACCTCAAGACCGTGGCCGTGGGGCCGGGCGTCAAGGAGATCCGCCTTCGACATGACGGAGCGACCCGCTTGTTGAGCTGGCTTGACGCCGACGGGCGTGTGCATGCCATGCTCAACGACGATCAAGTGCCGCCGAGCGCCCCGGCTGCGGGGCGCGAAGGGCTCAGCGCCGCCTACGACGGTAGCGGCTTCCTGCTAGGCTGGCGCGAGGGTACTCAGGTGATGGCCACGCGCGTGCTCTTGTCGTCGCTGACCCCGACTCCCCTCAATGTGGGAGCGGCAGAGGGGAACCCCGTTTTCTTTGGCAAGCCCGGGGCGGCGTATGCGGTCTGGGAAGAAACTAGCGGGGGCGAGACGGATCTCAAGCTCTCGCGCTACACGGGATCGGCCTGGGGAGCGCCCGTCAGCTTGGCACGGCCGGGGGGGCAGCGGCACCCGGGGATGATGGCGCATGGCTCGGCTTTGTGGCTCGTTTGGCAGGAAGCGGGGGGCGTCTTCATGCGCAAGCTTGACGAGAATGGCCAGCCGTTGGCGGATGCGTACGCCGTTAGCGTGGGGGGGACGGCGTATTACTTTCCGGCGATCGCCTCGGATGGCGGCGTTGGGGTCGCGACCTGGGGAATCCTCGGAGCGGCGGGCTACAGCCTTTTCGCCCAGCGCTTCGCGCCGTAATCGGGCCCTCGCGGGTTTTGAAACGAGCACAGCCCCCCGTCCGAGGGGACGAGGGGCCGTGATCCAACCTTGCCATGCCGCGATTTCGCGGCATGAGGCAGGTCTTAGATGCCGAAGAGGCCGCGGAGCTCGTTGACCGAGTTCGCGCCGAAGTAGGCGCTGAAGTTGAGCAGGGTGGCCTGGGCGTCGAGGACGAAGGGGTTGAGGTTCAGGTTGCCCGTAGCAACGCCCACATCGACGGTCAAGTTCGGGGTGAAGGCCACGCGGACGCCACCGCCGAGGCGGTTGGTGATGGGGCCGGCGTTGGTGAACTGCAGGTTGTCGCTGACGAAGAGGCGCCACTTGTTGTTGAGCTCGTGCTCGTAGGCGAGGCGGGCGCCGAAGCTGGAGCCAGCGGCGGTCGAGCCGAAGCCGGGAGCGACGTGCAGGGCCGAGCGACCCATCCAGAAGGAGACGGGGAGGCCGAGGTCCAGCGAGGTGTTGGAGGTGCCGCCGGCGATGTTGAGGTTGACGCCGCCGTTGACGCCGACGCTGATGGAGTTGGTGTTGATGAAGACGTACTTCGCGCCGACGCCGGCGTTCAGGCCGCCGGTGAGGCCCACCGCGGGAGCGATCGTGAGGCCGGGGTTCCAGAAAGCGTTGGCGTCGAGCTCAAGGTTCTCCATGAGGCCGTGCTCGAAGCTGACGCCACCCGCGTTGATGCCGAAAAGGAGCGTGCCGGGGGTGAGGGTCTGGGCGCGCTCCGTGCCGCCGATGAAGGTGGGGCGGACGCCGGTCTCGGCGATGGCGCCGGAAACCGAAGCCGCGGCGGGAGCCTTGGGGGCGGTGGTGCGCATCTGAGCCGAAGCGGGGAGGGCGGTGAGCGCGATCGTGGCAGCAGTGGCCATGAGAGCGAAATGACGCATTAAAAGTCTCTCCTTGTGCGTTGGGAATACGTGTGGCAGATAGTCTAGCCGCAAGGGCATCTATTCGGCAAGTGCCTGATCGGGGCGCGTCGGCTGGTTTACCCGCGACTAACCAAATCGCTGCGGAGAGAGGGTCGCAGCGGGCCATGGGGCAAGTGCGGCGCGTAGCGTCGACTTGGCGGAAGTGAACGAAGATTCGCGCCCCAGGGCGCTCGCTTGGACCTTGTAAGGTTACGAATTGTTGAGTACGATCGCGCTGTTGCCATCCGGGAGTGAGGAGGCGCCTGTGGATCCGAATCCGTCGATGCGAAACTTCCGACGCGAGCGTGTGAAGGCCCACCTTCTCTGCGTTCACTGCGGGGCGCGGGCCCAGGATGGGGATGCCTTTTGCCGCGATTGCGGGCACGCGCTGATCCTTCCCGAGGAGCAGGCATGCGTGACCTGTGGGGCGACGGCCATCGGCGAGGGCAAGCATTGTCCGGCTTGCGGGGCGTCTCGCGAGCCTCGGGTCGTTCCGGCCAGGTCCCGCGCGCGGCCGCGAAGCTTGCCGCGCTTGGCCGTGATGGCGGGCCTGGGGGCGATGCTGGCCGTGGTGGTTTCGTTTCTTCCTGCGGCCTTCGGCCAGGGGGACCCCGGCCTCGCGGGCGTGAAGGTCGGGGATGGCCCCGGTGAGGTCGAGCAGTCGCTCGGAGCTCCCGATGAACGCGGCTCGGAGATCTTCTGGCAGGGGACGGACGGCCAGAGCCACCACATGATCCAGTGGCAGTACGGCCTGGACGAGACCCAGATCGCCGACTTGACGGTAACCTTCGTGGACGGGAAGGTCCATCAGGTGGGGGCGCTCGCGGGGACCTGGCAGACCAGTGACGGCCTCAAGATCGGCGATCGCCTCTCCAAGGCCGGACGCCTCTACGGCACCGCCATCGAGGACGCCCCCATCGAGGGCTTGACCCCGCATCGTTACATTCGGGGCAGCGTGGTCGTCCGCGTGATCACCGAGGCCCCGTCGGATCAGATCCTGGCCATCGGGGTCGAATCCCCCAAGCAGATTCCCCTCGAAGCCACCTCGAGCCCGAACGTGCCCGACTGGCATGCGCCCGTTCCGTCCGAACCGGATCCCAGTATGCCGCCGATCGTCGAGGACGAGCCGATCCTCCCGCGTCAGCGCTACTACTGAGCCACCTGGCTCACGACTGCCGCCTCCCGGCCTCAGGTCCGCTCTGAGGGACCGTGCCCAGACATGGGCCGATAGCTCGGGGCAAGATTGACATCAAACTTGCCGACAAGATCCCCATGTGCCCAGACGGTTACGGAGAATTCACATGAGGGTCTTTCGCGTCCTACTCGCCACGACGCTGGTGGTGAGCGGCATCTCGGCGGCATTGAGCGGTTGCGGACGGACTCCGGCCTCACTTAAGAAGGTGACGCAAGAAGAGCCAATCGACGAGCCCGACCTCGATCCGGATCCGCTCCCCGATCCGGGTGGTTGGGGCCCTCTCGATCCGGACCTGCCCTCGGCTCCCGTGGTCGGGGCGCCCGAGCCCTGGCCGCCCGAGCCCTGGCCGAGTCCCTTGCCTCAGCGGCAATGGCCTCCCTTGGTCTGGAAGCCCTTGCCCAACTATACGCCGATTCCCTCGTCGAACATTCCCACCCCGGCTCCGGTCGTTCCCGCGCCCGTGGTGCCCGCGCCTGCGCCGACTCCGACGCCGGTGCCGCCGCCTCCCGTGGGAGATCCTCCTGCCGGCTGGCAGCCCAACACGGCGGACGAGTTCTACATCACCTTGAGGAAGTTCGGTTACGAGGGAACGCGCGAGGAAGCGTTCGCGCGGGTCCGGCGCTACATCGGCATCGAGCGTGACGTCTGGTCGCCGAGTAGCGCGAAGCAGCTGGATGCCAAGTGGCGCAAGGCGCGCACGTACATGGATCCCGCGCCGATCCGGCTGGAGTACTACGATGCGCAGGCCAAGGCCTTCGCCCGCCGGCCCAACACCTACTACGTCAGGACGGATTACTCGTTCCGGCAAGGGTCGGATCTGCTCGTGATCAAGGCCGACCCCGTGACCCGCGAATCGCTCGCATACAACTTGAAGGGCGAGATGACGTATTTTACGCAGCTGCGGGCCATGCAGGGAGCGCAGGGGGTCTTTTATCGGCATGCCATTCGCATTCCGCCCGAGGTCTACCGCTCGCGCTAGCGCCCGTAGCCCTTCAGACGCGAGATCATCGAGACGCCCGCTCGACCTCCAAGAGGATGAGCGGGCGTCTCTCCGTTAAGCCCAATGGGGGAGTCAGTCGAGGAGCCAGTCGGGCTTGTCCCCGAAGGTGGTCGTGAGCACCTCGTCGAAGTCGATGATGAACTCGTCGTGGAGTTGGCCCTGGGTGGACGGATCCAGGACGGCTTCCTGGACGTCGATCGACTGGTAGGAGAGCGCGATGCCTTGTAACTCCTCCTGGGTGGTCAACTCGACGATGTCGGCCGGGGCCACGTCGTAGGCGAAGATGAAGTCGCGGGCCAGGTCCTGGCTGGTGAACAGGACTCCGAGCGCGGAACCGTCCGGCAGGGCCAGCAACGTGAGCGAATCGTCATCCCCCAGCACCGCGAAGAGCTGGTTGACTTCCACCGTGTTCTCCACCGCGTTCGCGTTATCCATGGGGCCACCTCCTGCCTCCCATAACCCGAGTCCAAGTGTGGATCGTTCGTCCGAAATAGTCACTAATCGACCAGGGATTATGCGCTACTAACCGTTCCCCGGGCGGCAGCCGGGACGCTAGGATCGCGGAAGAAGCCGCGCGTCGCCCGTCGACGCCGACTCCGGCGCCGTTGGCCATCTCGTCGAAGCCGTTGGCTATCTCATCAAGGAGGAAACCATGGCAAAGCGCGATCCGCGCTCAAGGCAACGCGGGCTCGCCGTGCCGCTCTGGTTGGTGCTCTTGCTCGTGCTCGCGCTGATCGCGTTGCTGGTCTGGGTTCTGCTCTAGCCGGCGCCCTTCCACGGGCCGCGTTTGACCCGGCAATTGGCGTGGTAAACTGGGGTACTGTCCCCAGGAGGCCCGCCATGACCGTTGAAACCGCCACCAACCTCGCTACGTCCACCGTTTACGGCCCCGTCCGCTCCTGGCGGGTCGGAAATTCCCTGGGCATCGACATGCTCTTCACGAGTTCCATTTGCTCGTTCCATTGCGTCTACTGCCAGCTCGGCAAGATCCTGGACCACACGATGGAGCGCAAGGTCTACGTCTCTACCGAGAAAGTCATGGAAGACCTGAAGGCGAGCGCCTGGCAGGAAGCCGACATCATCACGTTCTCGGGCAACGGCGAGCCCACCCTGGCCCTCAACCTCCCCGAGGTCATCCGCGAGATCAAGGCCTATACCGGTAAACCGGTCATGGTCCTGACCAACGCCACCACGCTCTGGGACCCGCAAGTTCGCGCCGACCTGGCCGAGGCGGATCAGGTCTTCTGCAAGCTCGACGCCTCCAACGACGCGACCCTCAAGCGCGTGAACCGCCCGGTCGACGGCGTGACCATGGAATCGATCGTCGAGGGGATCAAGGCGCTTCGCGCCGAGTACCCGGGCTACCTGGCCGTCCAGATGATGTTCATGCCCATGAACCGCTCCGAAGTGGTCGAGATGGCCGCCATCCTCAATGCCATCCGCCCCGACGAGGTCCAGCTCAACACCCCGCGCCGCCCCGTGCCCCGCGACTGGTTCCTGGAATCCCGCGGCAACCACGAAGGCGTCCCCTATCCCGCCGTCCAACTCAGGACCGTGGACCGCGACGAGGCCATGACCATCGAGGATCAGATCCGCGCGCTCACCGGCCTCAAGGTCGTCTCCATCTACCGCAAGGACGAGCAGAACGCCTGACGCCCCCTACCTCACCACCACCGTCCCCGTCATGAACGGATGCGGCGTGCAGAGGTAACGGTAGGTTCCCGGCTCATCGAATCGCTTGCTCCACGTTCCCCCCGGCCGGATCTCGCCGGAGTCCCATTTGCCATCGGTGCTCGTCACCGTATGCACCATCGAATCCCGGTTCTCCCAGCGCACGACGCTTCTCGTCGCCACCAGGACGGCCGCCGGCAGGTACTTCATCCCCTGAATGGCCACCATCGTTTCCTCGGCTGCGACGACCTCGGAGGCCGCCTGTCCACCTCCCCCGCCCTGCCCCTCATGGGCCCCCATGGGCTCTGCGGGCGGAGCGAAGATGGCCCCCCAGCGCCGCCAATCACTGAACGGGATCAGGAACTCGAACCCCCCACGAAGCTGCGAGCTCCCGTGGCTCGTGCCCTCCAGGGTATGGGTATTGGCGTTGGTCACATATAGCGAGACGCTATGCGGCGAGTAGGGAATCTCGAAGCTGGTCCCGACGCTCCAGGCCGGCGGCACGCGTCCCGCGAGCCCCCCGCTCGTCACGCCGTTGAGATCGGCTGATACCTGCAAGTACCGGGTCAGTTCCCAGCGCAACCCCCCGCCCAAGGCCGATCCTGGCCCCTGGGCAAACCCGTTCGAGAAGGCCTTCGCCGTCCCTAGAAGGGTCACGGCCCCCCAGCGCCGGGCGACGACCACGCCCGCATCCGTGGAGCCGGCCGCCGTGTTGTAGGCCAGCAAACCCGTCACGTCGAGCGGGGCGCCCGTCGATTGCTGGAGCCCATGCAGCTTGACCATGGGCTCCCATTCGTTGAACGCTCCCGGACGACTCGCGTTGACGTCCGAACTGGTGGCGTAGCGAAGCGCCAAGGACGCCCGATCCGTCAGCCCCGTGCTCAGCGTGAACGTCGGCGAGCTCGTCACCTTGGCCCCGAAGACGCTGAAGCGATGCGTGAACGGAAAATCGATCCGCCCCCGCGGAGTCGTCTCGGGGCTCTCGAGGTTGACGGTCTTGCTCGTCAACGGCTGGCTCAGGCCGGCTTGCGCCCCCCCGAGGACGATGCTCGCGATAAGCCATCCGACCCAGCCTCGCCGATACCCCATGGCGTCCTCCCATACCGGCGAAGGGGGTGCCGGCTTCGAGGGAGGATCATAATGAATGATCCGTCGAAAGGCATGTGGCCTTTCGACGGATCGACTTGAGCGTAACGGTGGGGGCTTGGCCTCACATGGAGTGCCGCCAGGACGCGCGGCGCTACCCGATTAGCGCACGAGGCTGAACGGAATCCACTTGGTCTGCCCGTACGAGCCTTCCCCGCCGAACTTGGTCCCCGGCGTGCGGAACTTCACCTGGTAGTAATGCGTTCCCGTCCCGGAGTACGATCCCGTGGGGGAATTGGTCTCCGAACCCCGGTTGCCGTTCCAGGCGAAGCTGGTCGTCTTGGTCCAGGCGCTCGACCAGACCGAGGACTTGCTCGCATCCGCCACCAGGATCTGGTACTCCGAGCCGTAATCCCCGTACTTCGAGCTGAACGAGAAGCGATCCGACGCATTGGCCCGGAAGGTCGCGTTCGGCTTGATGGTCGGCGAGAGATCCCAGCCCACGTCGAAGCTGACGTTCGGGGCCGAGCCCATGCCCACGTCCACCACCTGGACCGCCGCATCCACGTAGGCCCCGACCGTGTTCACGTCGGCGCTGTCCACGATCTCACCCTGGTCGTCGTAGAAGACCTGGTACTTGCCCGCCGTCAGCGCCTGGAACTGGTAATCCCCCTGACGGTTCGTGCGGGTGGTGATGCCCACCTTCTGGAAATTGGCGCCATCGAAGCGCTTCAAGCCAAGGGTCAGGTCCTGGCCGGGCGCCTGGCCGAGGTGAGTCACGCGGCCGAGGATCGAGACGTCGCTGCCGGTGCCGATGCCGGGCATGGTCGAGCCCGGAAGATTGCCGCAGCCGGCAAGGGCGGTCATCGCGAGGGTCACGGCCAGAACGGAAGTACGCTTGAGCATAGGAAGAACTCCTTCAGGAAAGGGGCGTCGCATTCACACCCCTTTCGACGGCTCCCCCTTGCCGATTTGTTCCATCCGCTCGTCGCGTTTTTTTTATTCCCGCCTTCAGTCCTGTCGAGGCGCGGCTTCCACGGGAGCTTCCTCCCGGAGAAAGGCCACCTTCGGCTCGCGCGCCCGCCGCGCCTCCCCCGTCGGAGTCGCCTTCATCACCAGCTGGGCCGTGTCGCGCGGAAGGAAGGCCGAAAGCACCCAGTCGATCACGATCCGCATCCGGCGATCCGAACTCGGCATCAACGCCAGGTGCACCCCCCGCCACATGGCCCAGGCGAGCCAGCCCCGCACTTGTCGGCCCCGGAAGGTAGCGACTCCTTGCTTGCCGCCGATATTGACCAGTGTTCCCATAGGCTCGTAGCAGTAGGGCTCAGGACGTTCGCCGCGCGAGACGGCCAGGATGTTCTCGGCGAGCTGCTTTCCCTGTCGAACCGCATGCTGGGCCGTCGGAGGAAACGGCTTCCCTTCGGGATTCATGATCCGCGAGCAGTCCCCCAGCGCCCAGACGTTCACATGTCCCGGGACCTGCATGGTCGCATCCGGCACCAGGTAGCCCTTGCGATCCTTGGGCAGCTCGAGGCGACTCAAGAGGGCGGGCGGCGCGAGCCCGATCGTCCAGATCACCGTCCGGGTCCGAATCTCGCGGCCGTTCGACAGGACCACGTGATCCGGGAAGACCTCCTGGGTGGAGGTCGATAGCAGGACCTCGACGCCCCGGCTGCGAATCCGCTCCAGCGCGTACTGCCCCAGTTCCGGCCCCACCTCGGCCAGGATCTGCGGGGCGAGGTCGATCAGGATCAAGCGGATCTCCGAGCGGGAAACCCGGTACTTCGACAGGATCCCGTCGATGAACGACTCGACCTCGCCGAGCACCTCCACTCCCGTCGACCCGCCGCCCACCACCAGGAAGGTGAGCAGCTCCTGGCGCATGGCCGGGTCGCTCTCGAGTTCGGCGGCCTCGAGCATGTCGCCAATCTGGTTGCGCAGCGTGATCGCGTCCTCGACCGTCCGGAACGTGAACGCATGAGGGTCCACGCCGGGCACCAGCTTGAGGTTGGCGTCGGCGCCCGCCGCGATGACCAGGTGATCGTAGCTGAGTTCGCCCGGCTGGTGGGGGTTGCCGTGTTTCACGAAGACCCGGCGCGACGCGAAGTCGATCCCCATGACCTCGGCGTCGAGAAGCCGACAGTCCGTGAAGATGTCCCGCAAGGGCACCAGGACGTGCCGCGGCTCGACCCCGCCGGAGCAGACCTCCGGCAAGAGGGGGTAGTACAGGAAGAAGTTCTTTCGGTTGATGAGAACCACGTCGAGCGTGCCGTCCCGCATCGCCTTCTCGAGGCCCCGTGCGGTGTAGATTCCCGCAAACCCGCCCCCGATGATGACGACGCGCTGCCTCTCGTTTGCCATGCTCTCCTCCTCGCTACCCGCTGGGCGGCCACGATGGCACCTTGGGGAGTATACAAAACTTAGCATCTGGACAGAAGGGGGCCTCGCTCGATCCGACCTCTAGGCTGGACCCTTCGGGGGTACAAGAGTCATCATGGTCATGACCCCCGCCGGATCGATCATGCCGGGGGTTCGGAAGGAGACTCGATTGAATCGCTTCGACGTTATCGTGATTGGCGCGGGCAGCGCCGGATATGCCGCCGCGCGGACCCTCGGGGCCCGGGGCGTGAAGGTGGGCCTCATCGACAAGGGCCCTCTGGGAGGACTCTGCATCCTCAAGGGGTGTATGCCCAGCAAAACCTTGCTGCGGAGTAGCGAAGTCCTCCAGCTCATTCGCGAAGCGGACGAACTCGGCCTTCGCGTCTCGGGCGTCGAGCCCGACTTCCCCGCCATCATGGCCCGGCGAGCGCAGCTCGTGAAGGGCTTCCAAGACTACCGAGTCGACGGCATCCACAACGCACCCAACGTCACCCTGATCATGGGCAAGGCGCGCTTCGTCGATTCCCACGCCGTCGAGGTCGAGGGCGTCCGCTACGAGGCCCAGAAGTTCATCGTCACCACCGGCTCGACCCCCACGGTTCCCGACGTGCCGGGCCTTCGCGAGGCGGGCTTCATCACCTCCGACGAAGCGCTCGAGCTTCCCGAGGCCCCCAAGTCCATGGTCGTCCTCGGCGGCGGCGTCATCGCCCTCGAGCTGGGCCAGTTCTACGCGCGCCTCGGCACCAAGGTGACCATGCTGATTCGTTCCGGCCATATCCTCAGCCAGGAAGACGACGACGTCCGCGAGGGGCTCGAAGGCTACCTCCGCGAAGAGGGCATGGAGATCATTCCCTACGCCACGCCCTCGCGCGTCGAGGTAAAGAACGGCAAGAAGATCGTCTACGCCAAGATCGGCGAGTCGGAGACCCCCATCGAGGTCGATGAGATCTTCGTGGCTCTGGGCCGTCGCCCCAACCTCGCTCCCCTGGACCTCTCCGCGGCCGGCCTCGACACCGTCGACGGCTTGATTCCGGTGGACGCTGGGATGCGCTCGCCCCATCGCGACCTCTTCGCCGCCGGCGACTGCGTGGGCGATTACAACCTCGTTCACGTGGCCATCTACCAGGGCGAAATTGCCGCGCATAACGTGCTCGCTGATCTGCGGGGCGGAGCGCCGCGCGAGGCCGATTACCGGATCGTGCCCTATGCCATCTTCACCGACCCCAACTTCGCGCGTGTCGGCATCAGCGAGCGCGAGGCCGAAAAGCTCGGGATTCCCGTCCTGACCGGCAAATACGAGTTCGCCGAGCTCGGCAAGGCCGAGTGCATGGGCAAGGGCGCCATGAAGGGCTTCGTGAAGCTGATCGCGAGCCCCGACACGGGCGAGATCCTCGGAGCCCAGATCCTCGGCCCGGAAGGCGCCGACCTGATCCATGAGCTGATCGTGGCCATGGAGTTCCGCTGCACGGTCGAGCGCCTGATGGTCATCCCGCACCTGCACCCGACGCTCGCCGAGATCATCACCTACCCCGCCGAGGAAATCGCCGAGAAGCGCCTCGAACTCGTCGCCCGCTGAGAGGACCTTCGATGATCACGACCCGCCGCGTCCATAACTTCTACGCGGGCCCCGCGACCATGCCCTTGCCGGCACTGGAGCGCGCCCGCGAGGAGTTCCTCGACTTCGCCGGCACCGGCATGTCGGTCATGGAAATCAGCCACCGCTCCAAGGAGTACGAGGCCGTTCACGCCGAGGCCGAGGCCTTGCTCCGCGAGCTCATGGCGATTCCATCCAACTACCACGTGCTCTTCCTGCAAGGGGGAGCGAGTCTCCAGTTCGCCATGGCCCCCATGAACCTCCTGCATCCCACAGACCGGGCCGATTACGTCCTGACCGACGTCTGGTCGTCGAAAGCCTACGACGACGCGCGCCGCTTCGGCGAGGTCCGCGTGGCGGCCGATGCCGAGGATACCGGCTTCGACCGGATTCCCTGGCAACTCGAGCTCGATCCCGAGGCGCGCTACGTCCATATCACGAGCAATAACACGCTCTACGGCACCCAGTACCAGGAGGCGCCCGATACCGACGGCATCCCTCTGGTGGCCGACATGTCGAGCGATATCGCGTCGCGCCCCCTCGATCTCTCGCCTTACGGCTTGATCTACGCCGGTGCCCAGAAGAACCTCGGGCCTTCCGGCGTCACGGTCGTGATCATCCGGGACGATTTCCTGGCCCGGTGCCGCGAGGATCTCCCGCCCATGCTCAGCTACCGGACGCATGCCAAGTATCGCTCGCTATACAATACGCCCCCGACCTTCGCCATCTACATGCTGCGCAACGTGCTCGACTGGATGCGTCAGGAGGGCGGTCTGGAGGTCTTCGCCAAGCGCAACCGTGAGAAGGCCTCGCTCCTTTACGACGTCATCGACCGTTATTCGGACGTCTACCGCGGCCATGCCCACCTCGACAGCCGCTCCGAGATGACCGTGACCTTCCGGCTTCGCCAAGAATCGCTCGAACAGAGCTTCTTAGCCCAGGCGGAAGCGAAGGCTTTGGTGGGATTGGAGGGACATCGTCTGGTGGGCGGGTTCCGCGCGTCCCTTTACAATGCCATGACGCTGGAAGGCGTGCAGGCGCTGGTGGAGCACATGGAAAGCTTCGCCGAGGCGCAGCGCTGAAGCCCTCCCCGGGAGGAAGAGCGACGATGCTGGCAGACGGCTTCGGGACGATCATCCAGAAGGCGCGGCTTGGCATGGGGGAGTCGCGGGACGCGGTCGCGGCGGCCACCGCGCTCGCCGGCGCCCGCCTCGACGCCCTCGAAGCGGGCCGCGTCGCGCCCACCGAAGCCGAAACCCGTCGCCTCGCCGAGGCCCTGGGCCTGGCGTTCGCGCCGTTATGGGCGATCGCCCAGGGGACCTGGCAGCCGCGACGGGTGCCTCAGGACGCGCATGGCCTGCAGGTCCATACCTTGCAGGTCCTCACGTCCGACGGCCGCATCTCGAACTGTCACCTGGCGGGATTCGTGGGTGACGAGGAGGCCATCGTCATCGACCCTGCCGGCGAGCCGTCCTGCATCCTCCACGAACTGGACGCCCGGGGCTGGCGACCGCGCTACGTCGCCCTCACCCATGGCCATGCGGATCATATCGGGGGCCTCAAGCCCATCTTCGACGAGTGGGGAGTGAGCGTGCTGGTCAGCGAGGCCGACATCTCCTTGATCGGCTGGCAAGATGGGCGCTTTCACCTGGTAAGCCCCTCGGAATCTTTGACCCTGGGGCGCTACGCGGTCCATGTCCTCGCGACTCCCGGACATACGCCGGGGAGCACCAGCTACCTGCTCGACCATGCATGCTTCGTGGGGGATGCGCTTCTGGCCGGATCCATCGGCTCCACGCCGGATCCCGAGGCCTTTCGGACGCTGATTGAGGCCGTGTCGCGCGAGGTGCTCACGCTGGCCCCCGAGACCCGGCTCTTCCCAGGCCACGGTCCCAATACCACCGTCGAGGAAGAGCGCGAACACAATCCTTTTTTCGCCTCGTAAACTTTTTTTCTCACCGAAATCTCCAGGCCTGATGCGGCTTTCCAGGAAACGGAGGAGAGTTGAAGCAGGCAAGTTTACATTCGTTTATGTTTAAATATTAAGCACCGGGGTATGATTCCCCAGGACGGAAAGAACGTCCTTGTGATTCCGAGGTAAAGAGAGGTTTCGAAGCGATGATCATGATGAGCCTGTACTGCCCCTTCTGCCATGACGATCTGGTTTCGGTCACCTCGAGCGGCGAAGAGTTCACCTGCCGCCACTGCGAGGCGATGGTCGACATCCTGGACGACGATCTCTGCATGGTCAGCCGTCCCCCCAATCACCTCGACGTGTCGATCATGGCGACCCTGGAGCTGGGTTCCCGCCAGGCGACGGCTCAGATTTGAGGTAGCCGTCCAGAAAGGCTTCCGGATCCTTCTCCTTGGCCACCCGGTCGCGGAAGAACGCGACGAAGGCCCGGAGATCCCCACCCAGTCGGTCGTAGACCCGTCCGAAGCGTTCCATGTTGCCGTGGTACGTCAGGTGGGTCACGAGGTAGGCGTTGTTGAGCGGGATGCGCTCGAGATTCTGGTAAGCTCGCGTCTCGAAGTCGAGACCGTTAAGTGAGTCCTTGGCCCGCGCGAACATGGCGTCGCGACGGGCCAAGATCTCTTCGCGCGGCAAGGGCATCGCGTATAGAGTCTTCAGGTCCTCCGACAGGTCCGCGAGGAAGGCCCGGAAGCGGGCCTGGTCGCGGGCCGTCGCCTGCGCGTCCTTGACGTCCGCGGAATCGGGTCCATACCGGTTGGTCAGAAACAGTAGCGCGCCCTGATCCCCCACGAAGGTCGCGAACCCCTCGTTGAAACTTGGCTTGCCCGCCAGGAAGGCGGTACCGTGCGTGAGCTCGTGGATGATCACGTTGGCGAGCCCCGCGCGAGAGGCCTTGAGCATCGGCGAGTACAGCGGATCCGGCACGATTCCCAGCAGGCTGAACGCCGAGACCCCGCGTAGGTAGGCATCGAGGCCCTTCTCTTCGAGGGCTTCCTTTTCGCGCTCGGCGTTCGCCTTGTCGAAGTAGCCCTTGTACGGCACGTGTCCGACGATCGGGAACCACCAGAGATGAGGCTCCAGGCGGTCCTTGGGAGCGCCGGCCACCACGTAGCTGACTGCGTCGCGGTCCAGCCGCACGAGTTGGGTGTACGAGGCGGAGGACTTGAGGCCCAGCTCTTTTTCGGCGAAGCTCTTGGCTTCCTGGACCAACATGAGGCGATCGCGCGTCTCGGCATCCAAGGTCGGATCCAAGAGCAGGCGATCGACCGGCTCGCGCTTCATCAGGAGCGAGACCTGCCCCTGACCCTGCTGAAGCAGGTAGCCCAGGGAGCAACCCGTTTGACTCATGACGATTCCCCCGAGGGCGAGCCCGAGGCCCAGGAACCGAATTTTCTTCCGTATCGGCGCAAGTTCCAAGATTAAGCTTTCTATAAGGAAATTAACCGGAAATTACCCTCCGGAGGGGCCGCCTCATTTTACGGGTGAAGGGCGCCCGGAGCAAATTCCCGACGAGGATCAGCGGATGCAGTTGAGTGACGTCAGAGCCTACGAGCCCCCCCGCTCTTTGAGTGCGTCGACGCGCACATCGAGCGATTCGACGGGCTTCGCGCCTCCGCCGCCCCCGATGGCCGGCGACCGCGCCCAGATCCGCTCGCGCGTTCCCCAGCGCGCCCCTCAGCGCCAATCTTCCAGCCTCGCCATCGGCTGGGCTGCCCTCGCCTTCGGACTTGTGGCCATCGTGATCGCCCTGGGCTTCGGCCAACTCGGCGGAGCACTGGGCTTGCTCCTGGGCTGGCTCAGCGCAGGCCTCGCGTTTACCGCGCGCAAAGAGTTGCTCACCCTCTTGGACCGCGCCCTGCGCTGAGTCCGCCGCCTGCATTTCGTTTTTTTCGCTTCCGCCCCCTCTTGCCCCCGGCGACCTTGGGTACAATAGTGGGGGTCTCGATTCCGCGTGCCCCTGGGACGCGACGCGAGGCCCACCGCCAGCCGATGCCAAGGGGGGAGCAACCATGGCTCAAATGCCAGACCAGTTCATTCAAGAGATTCAATCCGGCTTCTTCGGAGACTTCCTCATCTCCAAGCGCCTGATCACCAACGACCAGCTCCGGCGCTGCCTGACGCTACAAGAAAAAGAGAAGCGCCACCTCCGCATCGGCGAGATTCTCGTCGAGCAAGGCTACCTCGACCCGACGGCCCTCATTCCCTCCCTCCAGGAATTCAAGGGCCAGATTCGCCTCGGCGAATTGCTCATCTCCAACGGCGACCTCAGCTTCATGAACCTGCTCGACGCCCTCGACGAGCAGCGCCGCACGGGCGACCACCTCGGCGAGATCCTCATCCGCAATGACTTCTGCGATCCGGATGCCGTCCGAGAGGCCCTCGAGCTTCAGCAGTCCCTGCTCGTCGAAGTCTGATGCTTCCCTCCCCCGACTCCCTGCCGCTACGCGCGCAACTCGGCCAGCTCATCGTTCCGCTGCTGCCCAGCCACGCCTACGCCTCCGATACGGGGGCGCTAGAGGCGCAGCTCGCCGCCTTGCGCCAGGGAGAATGGGGAGGCTACATCACCATTTTTCCGGAACCCGACCTGACGACGGCGCTGACCCGCCTCCAGGCCGAGGCCGCGCTTCCCCTCTTGGTGGCATGCGACCTCGAACGCGGAGCCGGCCAGCACCTCGCAGGCCTGTCGCGCTTTCCGCATCTCATGGCCCTCGGAGCCGCCGATAGCCCCGACCTGGCCTACGAGCAAGGCCGCCTCACGGCCCTCGAAGCGCGTTCCGCCGGCGTCCACTGGGTCCTGGCTCCGGTCGCCGACGTGAACTCCAACCCGGCGAACCCCATCATCAACGTCCGCTCCTTCGGCGGAAATCCCGAGCGCGTCGCGACCCTGGTCGAGGCCTTCGTGAAGGGCTGCCAGGAGCACGGGGCGCTCGCCACGGTCAAGCATTTCCCCGGTCACGGCGATACCGACGTCGATTCGCACGCCGCTCTCCCTGTGATCCGCGCGAGCCGAGAGCAACTGGAGCGCGTCGACCTGCCGCCCTTCCGGCGCGCGATCGCCTCGGGAGTCGCCTCCGTCATGACCGGTCATATCGCCGTTCCCGCGCTCGACCCTACCCTGACCCCCGCGACCCTCTCGGAACCCATCATCACCGGCCTCCTCCGCCGCGACCTGGGCTTCGACGGCCTGGTGGTCACGGATGCCTTCAACATGGCGGGCGTCGCCGAGGGCTTCGGCGAGGAAGACGCCGCAATCCAGGCCATCCGGGCGGGCTGCGACGTCATCCTCATGCCTCCCAACCCCCTGCGCGTCCTAGACGCCCTGGAACGCGCCGTCGAGGACGGCCGGCTCAGCCGAGAGCGCGTGCTCGACGCCTGTCGCCACGTCCTGGCCGCCAAGGTCTCCATCGGCCTCACCTCCCGTGAAGCCGCTTCCCCGGTCGAGATCATCCGCCCCCATCCCGACTCAAAGCGGGTCGCCGAGGCGATTGCAGCCCAGGCCGTGACCATGGTCGTGGGCGACGAGACGGTCCTGCCTTTGAACCCCGCCGAAACGACCTGCCTGCTCTTGGATGACGACGCCGACCCCAGCGTCTACGCGGCCTGGGACGAAGCGCTGGCCGGTTACGGCATGTCGCGACGGGTCCTGACGCCCCAGTCCGGTCCCCTTGATTACGGCCAAGCCATGGCCGAGCTCAAGAAGGCAAAGACCGTACTCGTGCCCGTCTTCGCGCATGTCCGCGCATGGAAGGGCCGCATCGGCTTGCTTCCCGAGATGGCCGGCTTGCTCAACCGGCTCGTCGCTTCGGGAGTCCAGCTCGTCATGGTCTCGTTCTCGAACCCGTACTTGCTCCGCCAGGTGCCGGGCGTGGCTGCGTACTTCTGCGCCTACAGCGACCATCCGGCGTGCCAGCGGGCGGCGCTTGAGGTCGTCATGGGCGATCGCCCCCCGCAAGGCATCCTGCCGGTGGACCTCGGCCTCTCGGACCCCGGTCCTATGGACCATGGGCTCGTGGACGTCTGAGATGCGTCTCTCCCGGCTGCCCCTGGCCCTTGCCCTCGTCCTCTCGCTCATCGCGACCGCCTGCGCTCCTCGCTCGAACGGCCTGACCTTCGCCACCTGGGGCTCGGTCGATGAGATCGCCCTCTTGAAGCCCCTGCTCGCGGACTTCACCGCCAAGACGGGCACGCCGGTCGAGCTCCTGCACATTCCCGAGAGCTACTTCCAGAAGCTCCCCATCCTCTTCGCCTCGCGGCAGGCCCCGGACGTCCTCTTCCTCAACAACATGACCCTGCCGTCGTACGCCGATTCGGGAGCCCTGCTGCCGCTGGACGCCCGGCTCGCGGAGTCGTCCTCCCTCGCGGAAGGCGATTACTATGCCCAGGGCCTGGAAGCCATGCGCTGGAAGGGCGGCCTCTACGCCGTGCCGCGGGATCTCTCCAACCTCGTCGTCTACGTCAACCGCGAGATGTTCGCTAAGGCGGGCCTTCCACTGCCTCAGGCAAGCTGGACCATGGCCGACCTGCGCGAGGTTGCGACGCGCCTCAGCCATGGCAAGGGCCAGGAGCGCGTCTTCGGCATCTCCTTCGATAAGCGCCCGCTCTTCTGGCTACCTTACCTCTGGAGCGAGGGCGGGGACCTCTTCGATGCGAATTTCAGCCGCTCGACCCTTGCCGAGCCCCAGGCCATCGAGGCCTTGCAGTTCTACGCGGACCTCGCGCATCGGCATCACGTCGCCCCCCGCGAAATCGACACCGGGAACGCGCCCATGGCGCAGTTGTTCGCCCAGGGGAAGCTCGCGATGTTCGTGAGCGGGCGCTGGAGCGTGCCGGGCTTCCGCAAGTCGCTGGCCTTCGACTGGGACGTGCTCCCCTTCCCCAACGGCAAGGCGGGCTCCATCGTCGACGTGGACGCCTCGGGCTGGGCCATTTCCGCCCAGAGCGAGCGGCCGGACGACGCCTGGCGCCTCATCGAGCACCTGGCGGGCAAGGAGGCGAGCACGCGCTTCTCGGAAGGCGGCCTGATCGTGCCCGCGCGCCGCGACGTCGCCGAGGCCCCCGGTTTCCTCGCCGAAGGCCTCGCGCCCGCCTCCTCACGGACCTTCCTCGACGTCCTCGCCACGGGCCGGCCCACCCGCACTCCCCCCAACTGGGGCGAGGTCACGACTGTCCTCGACCTCGAACTGGGGCCGCTCTTCCGCGGCGAGGCCTCGGCGTCCGAGGTCCTGCCCCGGGCGTCGCGCCGGATCGATGAACTCTTGAGGCAGAACTGATGGGCATGCGCAAGGCGATCGCCAAGCTTCCCCGCTACGACGGCTTCTGGGCTTTCCTGCTCGCAGGTCCCACCCTCCTAGGCATTCTGATCTTCAACCTGCTGCCCATCGCGGGTTCCTTCTGGCTGAGCCTCACCAAGTGGAACCTTCTCTCGGCTCCCCGCTTCGTCGGCCTGAAGAACTACCAGGACCTCTTCTCGGATTCGCTCTTCTACCAGGTCATGGGCCAGACCGTCGCCTTCGTGGGCCTCGTCGTCGCCCTCGAACTCATTGGAGGCGTCCTGGTCGCCATGGCCCTCAACTCCAAGCTCAAGGGCAGCCAATGGCTCCGGACGGCGTACTTCCTGCCCTTCATCACCTCGATGGTCGCCGTCGCCATCGTCTGGGGCTGGGTCTTCGACCCGGCCAACGGCGCCCTCAACGCCATACTCGCCCTCTTCGGGGCCGCTCCCATCGCTTGGCTCTCGGATCCCGTCATCGCCCTTCCCGCGCTCGCCGTCCTCACCGCATGGAAGGGACTCGGCTACGCGATGATGCTCGTCTTCGCCGGCTTGCAGGCCATCCCCGCTCAGTACGACGAGGCCGCGTCCATCGATGGGGCCAACGCCGTCCAGCGCTTCTTCAAGGTGACGCTTCCCTTGCTGAGCCCAACGATCTTCCTGGTGGCCGTGCTCTCGACCATCAACGCGTTCCAGGCCTTCGACGCGGTCTACCTGCTCACCGCCGGCGGGCCCGCGAACAAGACCACCACCATTGTTTACTGGCTCTACCAGAACGCCTTCGTCCACTACAACCTGGGCAAGGCCTCGGCGATCGCCTACGTTCTCTTCGCCGTCCTGTTCGCGCTGACGCTCATCCAATGGGCCGTCCGCAAGAAATGGGTCTACGCCGAATGAGCGCCGCCGTCATGCGCGCCGTCGCTTACGGCATCCTCGTCCTCGGCGCCCTCTCGATGGTCGCCCCCTTCGCCTTGATGCTCGCCACCAGCCTCATGACCGCCGAGCAAGCCATGAGCTACCCCCCGCGCTTCTGGCCCGACCCCGTGGCCTGGGGCAACTACGTCCAGGCCTTCGTGTCGGCTCCCTTGTGGCGCTATTTCCTGAACTCCGCCCTGGTTTCGGGCGTCACGGTCGTCGGCCAGGTCCTCACCGGTGCGATGGCGGGCTACGCCTTCGCTCGCTTGAACTTCAAGGGGCGTGACGTCCTCTTTCTCGCCGTTCTCGCCACGATGATGGTGCCGCCTCAGGTGAACATCGCCCCCCTCTTTGCCATGATGGCCAAGTTCGGCTGGCTCAACACCTACCTCGCGCTGATCGTGCCCGGCTTGTTCGGAGCGTTCGGGGTCTTCTTGCTGCGCCAGTGGTTCCTGACCTTCCCCAAGGAGCTCGAGGAGGCCGCCAAACTCGATGGCTGCACGCCATGGGGCACGTTCTGGCGAATCGCCTTGCCCACCGCCGCCCCGGCGCTGGCGACCTTGGCCATCTTTGCGTTCATCTCCTCGTGGAACTCGTTCTTCTGGCCTTTGATCGTCACGCACTCGGATGCCATCCGCACCCTGCCCGTGGGCCTCGCCGCCTACAAGAGCTCCTTCCGCGAGATCACTGACTGGGGCGTCCTCATGGCCGCCACCACCCTCTCGGTCCTTCCCGCCGTCGGCGTCTTCCTTCTGGGGCAGCGCTACTTCATCCGCGGCATGCTGGCCGGCTCCGTCAAAGAGTGAAGCCCCTGCGACATCTCGCCCCGCCCCATGGCTTGCTTGCCCTTCCGGTGGGTATGATGAAATTGTCGTGATATCAAGAGGGGGTGTGATTTTGATGGTGAAGCGTCTGTATGCCGGTGCCCTGAGCGTGCTTTTGTTGACGTCCTGCGTGCCTCCAGGGGGCGTCACCGGGGCGAGCGACGACGTCAAGGCCACCGTCACGCTTAACCTTTCCTCCTTGAATCACCTCAAGACCGTCTCGGCCTACCGCCTGCAGCAAACGGAATCGGTGGGCGTGACCGACTTCACCCCGGAGTCCTACCGGGTGACCATCGCTTCCATCGGCCTCATCGGTAGCGATGGCCGGCACGTCGAGATTTACAAGGGCCAAGAGCCTCTTGAACTGGCCGATCAGCAAGCCCTGGAGGCTGTCATCAATGCCTCGGCCTTGCCCGTGGAGCCTGGAACGTACGTGGGGGCTCAGATTCGCTTCGGCGAGGTCCACGCGATCAAAGGCTCGGCGCAGCTGGGCGACAAGAAGGTCTACACCAAGGCGACTGCAAACGGAGATGCGGGCGTGGCGCCCGCGGAGCCTACGCCCATCAAGGCTTCGGGTGATCGTGAGCTCGACTTCGCCAAGCCGATCACCGTCAAGGCCGGTGAGCATGTGAAGCTCTCGCTCGTCTACGATCTCACGGACGCCGTGAACTTCTACCCCAGCATTCACGCGGATGGCTTCAAGTACCTGGGCGGCGAGGGCATCGAGCTCAAGTACATCCCCTTCTTCGCCTTCGTCGGCGAGCCGCCCAAGCCCGAGATCTACCGGGTCGTCCTCGACGATCCCGACTTCCTGGTCGAGGGAAACCCCAACTGGCACGTCCGGATGGTGCTATTCCCCAAGGACAATGGCGAACTCGCCGGCCTCCAGTGCATCGGCCGGATCGATCCGGGATTCACCGGGAGTCACTTCAGCGCCATCGGCTTCGTGAACAACCGCATCGACGCGCATAGCCTCAACGCGGACGGCTCCTACCGCCTCGTCGGCCACCGCGAAGGAGGGGCGCTCTTCCCGATGTACGAGCTCAAGTCCTTCCAGCGCAAGACCCACACGGGCAAGCTCCTCTACCTCGATCACCGTCAAGGCTCCGAGATGACCACCCCCCAAGAGCTGACGTACCACGCCACCCAGCTCCAGTAGGCCCTGATGCGCTTCAAGCGAACCTCCAAGCAGCCACCCCGAGCACGGGCCAAACGAGAAAGCGTCAGCCGCTACGGACTAGCGCTGGCGGTCTTCGGCGTGGTTCTGCTGGGGGGCGCGGCCTGGGCGTATCAGGAGGTCACCCGCCCGCCGGCACCCGTGCCGGACGACGATGCGTTGATTCCGCCCCCCCAGAACGAGCCTCTGAGCCGCTTTTTTCCTGAATATACCGCGGTATACGGCCGCCTCAGCCTCAACGGCCCCGCCTCGACCTTGGTTCGCCATGGCATGTCGGGTTTCGGGCTGGGAGCCATCTTCGATGGCTTGCCTTGGGCGCGCTACGTCTTGCCGGGTCTGAATGCCATGATGGGCTATCCGTTGCTCTTCGACGGCAATGGCGACCTGGCGCTCGAAAATCAGGCGGTTCTCGAAAGCGATGAGACGCGACGCCTCCTGGCTGAGATCGCGGCCCTGGCGGAAGGGGATGTGGTCTTTGGGATCTACGCGACAGAGCGGGGCGCTCAGCCCTTCGAGAGCGCGCTGGCGGCGAAGCTCTCGAATCCGTTGCGGGCCCAGGCGAAGATCGAGGAGCTACGCAGGAGCTTCCGGGGCTCTTCGCTGCTCGATGGCGTCCCGATCGAGGGAGGCTACCTCTGGCTCAGAACCTCGAGCCACGGTGAAGCGACCTGGTGGGGCGATCTGCAACGGGACAAGGCCTTCAAGCGAACCATGGCGCATCTTCCCAAGGATCGCTTCGCGACCATGTACGTGAACGGAATCGAGTTGCGCAAACTCTCTCGCGCCTACGAACGCTACCTGCAGGGTGGAGAAGAGGTGGGGGCAGAACTCCTGGGCCTCGCCGGAGGCCTCGTCGCCGATCCGGCCACTCAGGCCCTCTTGGCCCAGCTCGAGTCAGAAGGCTTCGCCGAGCACCCCATCGGGACGGCAGCCACCTTCCGCCTGGGCATCCTTCAGGGGCATACGCATACAGATTGGCAACCCCAGGACCCCGAGGCGCTTCGCCAGGCTTCAGAAGCCCTTTTACGCGCTTCCGCCGCGCGCCAGCCGCAGCTTTTCGAAGGTGCTCCCTGAGTCGCTAGGACGGCTCCAACAGGCCCCGCAGTCGACCCTGGTTCCGGGCCAGCGCCTCGCGTGCGGCATCGAGGTCGAGCCCCGTCGCGTGAAGGGCGATCGCCAGCTTCACCGAGCCCTCCGCCCGCTCCAGCAGCGTTTCGGCTTCCGGCTCGCCGACTCCCGTGACCGTCCGGATGATCCGCAACGCCCGGGCCCGCAGCTTGCGGTTCGAGATGGTCACGTCCACCATCAGGTTGCCGTGGACCTTGCCCAGCAGGACCATCGCGGCGGTCGAAATCTGGTTGAGGGCGAGCTTCGTGGCCGTCCCCGCCTTCAGGCGCGTCGAACCCGTCAGGACTTCCGGCCCGACGATCAAGGCAATCGGATGGTCGACGTACGCCAAGGGCGGCAAGGCATTGCACGCGATCAGTGCGGTTCGCGCCCCCGCTTCCTTGCCCGCCTTCAAGGCTCCGTGCACGTAGGGAGTCCCCCCGCTGGCCGCGATCCCGATGACCAGGTCCTTCTCGTTCACGCCCCGGCCTATGAGGTCGTCGGCCCCCGCCTCGGCATCGTCCTCGGCTCCCTCGATCGCGCGGGTCAAGGCCTCGGAACCCCCGGCAATCAGGCCCTGGAACCAGTCCCTGGGGGCCGAAAACGTCGGTGGAATCTCGGAGGCATCCAACACTCCCAGCCGTCCGCTGGTGCCGGCGCCGACGTAGAAGACCCTTCCACCCTGCCGGATCGCTTCAGCCGCCGCTTCGGCGACCTGGGCGATCGCCAACGCCTTCTCGCTGACCGCTTCGACGGCGCGGGAATCCTCGGCGCTCATCAAGGCGGTGATCTCGGGGGCGCTCAGCATGTCGAGCGTCTCACTCAAGGGGTTGGTGCTCTCGGTGACGGAAACCGCGCCATCCCCCGCTCCGGCCAAGACCAAGCGCCTGAAATTCCCCCCTGGGCTGATCTTCCCCAGGAGGACGGGCTGGGAGGCCCCGGTGGTCTCAGGGAGGTGGTTGCTCGCACCGAAGACGACCTGGTAGGCGAGGATGGCGAAGGCGATCGCTTCCTTGGCATCCGGATCCAGCCCCCGCGCTTCCAGGGGCAGCACCATTGCTTCCGGGAGCTCGGCCTGAATCATGGCCATGAGCGTCCGGTTATGCACGCCGCCGCCGCTGACCAGGATTTCGCGGGGCAACTCGGGAAGGAAGTCCCGGTACGCCCGAGCGAGGCTGCGGGCCGTGAGGGCGGTGGCGGTGGCAATCGCGTCATCGGGCGTCAGCCCCCGCGCCAGGGCCTCGTCGTAGCACGCATCGGCGTAAGCCGTGCCGAAATCCTCGCGCCCCGTCGACTTGGGAGGCTGCATCCCAAAGAACGCATGCCTCAGCCAGCTCGAAAGCAAGTCCTCGTCGATCGTCCCCTGAGCCGCGTAGCGCCCCTCCAGGTCGAACGTCTCGCGCCCGTTGGTTTTGCGCTCGACGAAGCGGTCGATCACCATGTTGGCGGGCCCGGTATCAAAGGCCAGGGGCGCCTGTCCGGGGAGGAGCGCCGTGACGTTGGCGATGCCTCCGAGGTTTTGAAGCGCCACCGCGTGCCCCGAGCCCCCGAAGAGCAACTGATCGACGAAGGGCACCAGGGGCGCTCCCTGCCCCCCGGCCGCGACGTCCGCCTTGCGGAAATCCGAGACTGTCGTGATGCCCGTGCGCACGGCGATGAGCGAGCCGTCCCCGAGCTGCAAGGTGGTCGGGGCGTCTCCCGTCGGACGGTGCCAGAGGGTCTGGCCATGCGAGCCGATGAGATCCGGAGGCGCCCCCCCCGCCTTCGCGATGACGGCGAGGGCGGCCTGGGCGAAGAACTCCCCGAGCCGGGTATCGAGTTCGGCCAGCTTGTCGAGCCGGCTGATCTCGGGGTCGAGCTGGAGGGCGATCGCCTCGCGCAACGCGCTTGGCATCGGGACGGTGAGGAAGGCCTCGGTCTTGATGTCCAGGCCCGTCGGGCGGGGCGTCACGGAAACCATGACCGCGTCGCAGCCGTCGAGCGACGTGCCGGACATCAGGCCGACGACCCGCAAGGGGCGGCGGTTCGGAGAATGGGGCGTGTTCATCATCTCCCTACTATACCTCGCCCGCCTCTTCCAGGGAGTTTCACGCGAGCACGTCGGATAAAAGGTTAAGACTGCTATAATAACTTCGTGCGCCTTGGCCCCGACGCCGCGTGGCATGTCTGGGCCCAGAGGCGCCGGCCATCGTCAGGAGTGAGCGACTTGCCGCAAACCATTACGGTGGAGCTCTTTGCTCCCACCAGCGCCAAGCAAGAGACGTTCCGCCAGATGCAGGCGGAATTCAACCGGCTGGCCAACGAGCTTGCCGACGCTTCGCTGGGCGCCTTGAGCGACCAGGCCTCCGAGACGCTGGAGTGGATGGTCCCGACGGCCTGGCACGGCTCGCTTTACCGCATGGTGCAGGGCCGCCTCAAGTCCATGGCCGTCCGCGGCGAAGGCGCCCGCCTCGCGCGCTTCAAGTCTCATCATCCGGTGGTCTTCGATCCCACCGCTTGGCAGCTCAGCGCCGTTGACGGCGTCTGGAAGCTCACCATCCCGGTCTTCGGCCGGACGGTCTCGGTTCCTATCTTGGTGCCTCCCAGCCAGTTGAGCCGCTTGAGCCGGATGCTCGAAGCCGGGACTCCGCTGGAAGGCCGACTTTACCAAAAGAAGGGCCGCTGGTACTTCGCGGCCACCTACCTCAACCATGCCCTCAAGCAGGACGCCCCGCGCCACTGGGCTTCGTATCGCACGGTCGGAGTGGACTTGGGCCAGCGCATGCTCGCCGTGGCCTTCGATCCCGTCCGCAATCGGCGCATGCTCGTGAGCGGCAATGAATCCCTGTACCATCGCAAGCGCTACGAGCGGATCCTCAAGCGCCTGCGCAAGGCCGACACCCCGGCCGCACGCCGTGCGGCAAAGAAGGTCGAGGCCAAGTACGAACGTTTCCTCGAGCATCGCGATCGCCGCGTTGCCAATGCCATCGTGCGGTTCGCCGTCCCTGCGACCGCTTCGCCTCTGGCGGCGCGATTGGCCAAGCGCGTGGTGATCAAGTTCGAGGATTTCCAAACGGCTCCCGGCACCGCCTATCCGGCTTCCGGGGAGGTCGCTTCCTACCGTCGCATTCAAGGCCTGGTGGCCCGTCGAGCAGAGCTCATGGGCGTCCCGGTCGTGGCGGTCAGTCGGCATGAGACCTCTCAGCGGTGCTCCCAGTGTGGAGTCGTTCAAAAGGGCAACCGCCAGGGTCAGGTCTATGCCTGCTCCTGCGGTTATCGGACGCACGCCGACCTCAATGCGGCGCGCAACCTCGCCCAAACGGCGATCCAATCCGAAGGGATCGGGATCGTGCCTGCCGGGTACGAACCTGGCAGTGAGGCCGTCGGCACGGCTGTATCTCAAGCGGTCCATTGGCTAAAGGGAACAAAGGACCACCTGAGAAGCGCTTTGGCGCATGCCACCCCGCAAATTCCTCCATCCCTTGCAGTTCAAACGCAACTCACTCATATGGAGGTAATTCAAATGGCTAGCATCGTTAAGGATCTCACCGACACCAGCACGAAGTTCGTGACCGGGAGCCTCGACAACCTCAAGACCTACGTGGATCGGACCAGCGACGAGCTGGGCAAGGTCGACGTGGTCGGCGTGACCCGCCGCGTGCTCGACACTGCCATCGACAACACCAAAGCGGTGGTGAAGATGGCTGCCGAGCCCAACGGCCTCGACTTCTTCGGCAAGGCCAAGGCCGTCGCCGATGGCTCGCTCGAGGCCGCCAAGGAGGTTGTGAATACCATTTCGGAAGAGGGTAAGAAGACCGATTTCTTCGGTATGGCGACCCGCATGACGATGGATTCGCTCTCGAGCCTGCGCAATCAGGTGGACCTCACCCTCGAGACCACCAAGTCGGTTTCCAACCGGCTGATGCCCTTGGCCACCACCACTAAGCCGGTGGCGACCCGGGCTCCGCAGGTGACTCGCGTTGAGATCGAGCAGGAGAAGCCCTCCAAGGCTTCGAAGTCCTAGCCAAACGAGCGTGACGCCTGGCGCCGAAAGGTTCCAGACTTAGCGCTCGACGGGGTTGGGCCGGTTCCTTCGGGGACCGGCCCATTTCTTATGGATCCAGTTCGGAGTCGCATCACGACTTGCTCTCGCTGCCGCATCAAGGCGCAAATTGAGTAATAATCACGTATATAGCCTGTTTGGAATCCCGGGTACAAGGAGTCAAGCCCTCGGCTCAACGGTATCGCGACTCAGGTCAAAACGCGGGAGCTGCCATGCCATCGACCCTCTCAACGACTGTCGCCGCAGACTCCGTCAAGCCCGCCTTCACGCTGGGCTTGGACGAGATGATCCGCGTCTACGAAACCTGCGTCCGGATTCGCGAGATCTCCAAGCAGCAGCTCGCCCTCTCGGATGACATGGCCTTGATTGCCATCAACGCGGAGATCGCGGCGGCCAAATCGACCGTCAACCAAGAAGCCTTCATGATCCTGGCCAACGAGACGGGCAAGATCGCGCGCCAGATGAGCGATCACGTGGCTCAGGTGCTCGAGGATGCCAATGGTTTGGCGCGTGATGCGCTCCTGGGGGTGGTCAAGGCGCGCCGACTCGCCAAGTTCAACCAGGGACTGGACGGGGTGCGGCGTCCCGAGAACGTGCTCAGGCTTCAGGCGCTCACGCGCGAGCTGGATCTGAACTTGGCGGAGCTCTTGGACGGCATCTCGAAGAGCCAGCAAGAGATCGAATCGACGCGCCAGGCCCTGGCCAAGCAGAACCAGCGGGTTTCGCGCATCATCACGTACTTCCGCATCGAGGCCAGCCGCGACGCGGATCACGGCGGTTACTTCCGAAACATCGCGGAGGACCTGAACTCCTTGATTGCTCAGGCGCAGCTCATTTCCAAGGAGCTTCACGAGGTTCTCAAGAACCGGCCCCACTGAGCCCTGACCCGTCCCCCGGCCCTGGGGCCGCAAGACTTGCAAGAGGAAGGAAAACCCATGCTAGCGAAGGTGATCTTTGACGACGGCGAGCACAAGTGGATCGTCCTGGCGCGTGACGCGAGCAAGCCGGATTCGGTCATCGACACCAACCAGTTCCTGATCGTGAGCCATGGCGACGCCTTGATGCTGGATCCGGGCGGGACCGAGGTCTTCCCCGCTGTGCTGGCGGCGACCTCGGACACGCTCGACCTGACGCAGATCACGACCTTCTTCGCCAGCCACCAGGACCCGGATGTCTTCTCGTCCCTGCCGCTGTGGTTGGGGCTTTGCCCCACGGCCAAGGCCTACGTGCCCAAGATCTGGACGGGCTTCGTGGCGCACTTTGGGGTCGAGTACGTGCAGAGCTTCGTGCCGATTGCCGACGAGGGCGGCGCGCTGCCGGTGGGTAACCGGGGTAAGACCTTGCAGATGATCCCTGCGCATTACTGCCATGCGTCGGGCAATTACTCGGTCTACGATCCCCATGCCAAGATTCTCTTCTCCGGGGATGTCGGGGCGGCCCTGCTGCCGGATGACGCCCAGGACCTCTACGTTCAGGATTTCGAGAAACACACCCAGTACATGAAGGGCTTCCACCAGCGCTGGATGCCCTCAAACGAGGCCAAGAACGCCTGGGTCCGCCGCGTGCGCCAGCTCGACATCCAGCAGCTCTGCCCGCAGCACGGATCCATTTTCCGGGGCGAACAAGTCAAGCAATTCCTGGATTGGCTAGAAGGGCTCGAAGTCGGATTGGCAATCCACCATGTGGATCCACATGCGAATTCAACGGACGGAAAATAGCGCACCATATCGGTGATCCCACTTCTTGTTTTGGAATGGGCTTGAAAGCTTTTTGCAAAGCAATTAGGCACATTGTGATCATTGCGAGAATTGCGCTCTACTGGGATCGTCGACTTATCGGCTAGCTACTTACATCATCAGCCATTAGGTACGAACTGTGGTTTCAGGAGTTACCTGATTACAAAGTAAGAAGACTGCGCGTACAGCCAATACGCGCAGTCTTCTTACTTTGTAATTGTCAGGATGAACCTATTTAACGAAATTGGTGTATTATTCACCATTCCTTCTCTAGGTTCGATTTTTAATTCAAGGCTAACATTGTTATACTTGCAAACTTTCGATGCTACCCAAAGGCCTATTCCACTTCCAGTTACACCGCTTTGTTCAGCATATCTTCCTCGAACTCTCCGTGAAAAGATAAGTTCTTTTTCGTCTTCCTCAATAATTGGTCCAACTGAGGATACTGATACGTTTATTAATCTCTTGTCCTCAGTGACGCTAATAATTACCTCTCCCCCTGGTATGCTGTACTTAATAGCATTGTCGATCAATATTTGAGGGAGAATTGCGATGCTTTCATATAATGGAGCTTCTGATGTGCTGCTTCCTATCATATTAAGCTGTATGTTGCGAGCGTCGGCCTTAATTTGTGATATTCTGCGGATTTTGTCGAATAGTTTATATACGTGAGTGTAGTATTTTCTTCCGCGTGTTATTTGACTTGGGTTGTAGTAGAAGTCAATCATATCTAATTGACCAGTTAATAGCTCGGACGCCTTATAAATTGACTTGAGTGTTGATGGGGCTCTGTCGAAAGCATCTCCAAAATCGATTCCGCTGTTTCGATTTCGTATTTCTCGTTCGGCGTTAGTCTTAATTTGTCCGTTCGAAATTCGTATGTCATGGAGGACGTAAAGAGCATCGCCAGTTTGTTGCTCCGACTTTTCTTCGATCTTTTGCGTTTGAAACTTCAGAGTTTCAGCCCATTTTGTAATACGAGTGTTTGATGTTACATTAGACCGATTTGAGTTTTTTCTTTCTTTTGGCATCTTGGTTGAGGTATCGATCATGCCGAATACTTGCCAAAAGGTACCTTGAACCCGTAGAGCTGTGAATCCATATGGGCATTCTATCGGTTTTTCGCAGGTGTTATTTAAATGGAATTCCTGACATTCCTTTCTTCGGAAGTTCTTTTTACAGTATGCTGGTACTTCATGAGAGAGTCCATCTCGAAATTCCATGGTTTCATGATTTACCATAGGGAATGGGCAACTTAGAATTAGTTCTTCTGTAAAGTTCATTTCCTGGTGCTCTATTTAGATGCTGCCTCAATCCCCAGGCTTACTGCTTTTATTGCTGCAACTGCCATGGATTTTTGGATTTCTTCGTCGGATATTAGAGATGCGATTTTATTCACGACAGAACTTGCTTTCTTGTCTTGCTTTTCGATAGCCTCTACTATCAAGCTCTCTAGCTTGGTTCTGTCTGAGTCGGAAATTGCAAGAGATTTGCAATAATTTCTAATATAGTCGCGATAGTTCTTGACGCTGTGCTTTTCACGAAGTAGATCGTCAATTTTTCTCATCCACTCAAAAAGACTTGCATCCTTTCCAAGAGTATCGTCTGCTTGAGAAAAGAATTCATTTGCTGTTATATCGAAGGTCGAGCCTGAGAATGCAATAATTCTGCTATTACTGCCGGATTCCCGCAGATATTTTAACACTCCGAATCCTTCATCCTTTGAGAATTCATTGCCAACGCCTCGAATATCAAGGATGATTAAGTCAAAATCCTCGTCGAAAAGTTGCCGTAATGAAGGAATTGATTGCCATTGTTCAATGGTGTATCCTTCTCGTTTTAGATCCACCACTTTCTCAGCTTCTTGGTCGTCAATCACGATGATTCGTGCTCGTTTTCTGAGTTCTTTTATGTCAAGGTTTATTTCTAGCGTGTCGAAATCGATAGAAGGGGGTTTTTTCCACCATAGCATTTAGTAATTCCCTCCTGCTTAACATGAAGATGTTTTTCGGGTTGCGCTCACTCAATAATAAAAATTATAGTATACGTCTGGGGATTATTTTTGCTTGCTAATTATACGTATAAACTGGTGCTTGCTAATTATACGTATAAACTGGTGGTTGATTTTTATATGTTTTTGAGGGGGGGTGGCGTAGTCAGAAATTTGTCACAATGATTATTTCATTGGTGCTCTTGCGTAATAAAAGCCATGCGTCTACGTCAAGTCCATGACTGCTTTATGAATTATCTGGATTGACATAGTAATAACTGGCATGCTATTAGTCAATCTGAGTTAATTAACCGTAAATGGTGACTTTAGGAGTCTTCCTCCTCTATTTCCAAAAGGGTCTTCAACAATGATAATTGCCTGCCGTTTTGCTCGCGTAATGGCGTTGTATAGCAGCCGGCGCTGCTGCTCTGGCTCAGTCTGCATCTTTAATGGCCATAAGATGATTACCGACTCAAACTCCCGATTCTTGGCCTGATGCACCGTCAAGGCTATCCGTTTTTGAGTGCGGGACCTTCCAAAGGCTCGGCGTTGCGTGACTAGGCGACCGATTTGCTCGGTGACTTCTGCGGTGCAAATCCAGTTTCGTCCTCCAACCCGCCTTTGCTTGTCTAGCCAATCATGAACATCAGCTGCGCCTAGTCTAAGTGCTGCTACTGCCAAGTCCTGGCAGGAAACCAGAGTAGAACTGTCTTCTGGTAAATTCAAACCGAGGATAAGATCCGACTTTTGAGTAGCATCGGCAGCCTCCCAAGAAACGCTATATGGGCCCGCCGTTGCAGGACCATTCTGGGTCCTAGCGACTTTCGAATTTACCCATTCTACGATCGATTTTACAAATGGCGATTTCTCAGGGCGAGTAGGCGAGATAATCGCAATGTCACCAAAACGACTCCAAGACTTAATTTTCCAACTAACAATCGCTCCACCCATCGGTGCCTTAGGCACGGTTCGGATCTCAAATCCGTGCAGGCGATCAACTGGTAGGGGTTTACGCAAGCGAAGTGCCTCCGCTGCATCCAGCAAACCAGCAATGCTAGTCCGGTGTATTCGCTGCAGGATGTCTACTTCACCGTGCGATTTAGCCCAATTGACAGCCTCATTATTATATGAACCCGAAAGGTCTTGAAAGGCGTCTGCCGCAGCCAGCACATGTAAGCTCTTCTCCAAACCTCGTAGCACTTCAAGTTCAGAGCCGTTGCAATCTTGCATTTCATCGACGATTACTATGGGGTAGCGACGCTTCACCCAGGCCCCCACATTTTCGGCCCGCAGTAGAGTTCCAGCCAATGATGTTATCGCTTGAAAGTCGCCATTGTCTGGTATGCTCTCACGGCGACTCGCAAGTGAGCGCCATCTTCTAATCAGGTGCCTGGAAAAACTATCTATTGTAATGCAGTCTATCGGTACGCCAAGTCCCTTTGGCCCCGCAAGTTTCTCGGACATTCTCTTCCTTGAGCCGTGAAACTTCGTCAAAGCCAGGACTCGCTGCTCAAGCTGCAGCGGATTGCTTGAAAGGTATTGACGCGCCCTTTCGATTAGTTTTGTTGTCTTGCCGGTTCCTGCGGCCCCTTCAAACAATTCCAGGCTCATGGCTGAAACCGATAGACGATAGTTCCAACTTGAGACCTAGCATCATCAACTACTAGGTGCTCGAAGGAATCATGGCTTTGTAGGGCAGCCCGCGACAATGCTTCGAGAACCAACTCAGCATGCCTGACGCATGCTTGCGACATTTTTATTGCACCCGCAATCTCTTCATGGGCCATATAGTGCCCTTTTAGACCACCGTTCTTACCGTTATCGTCCTTGAGCTTGGAAACTAGATCCGCAATAGTGCCGTAGCTGTGGCCTAATCGTCCACAGACCTCAGTAAGAACCGCGGGTTCATCAGCCCCCATCACCCATCCGACGACATCCTCAACAAACCAGTCCTTAGGCCACTGCACGATTGTTTCAGGTGGCGACGCATCGTGAAGTAAGTCGCGGATATAGTCATCGCCTGGTCTATCGCCGTCTACCAGTACAAATACATGCGGATGAAGTTCCCGCAGTCTTTCAAAAGTTACCTTTATTGCGGCGTCGCGGGTAGGAATTACGCCAACTACAGCGCCAAATGGCGAGATTAAAGAATCTAGGCATACTCTTGAACGCTGACCAGTCTCAGAAATATCTAGCAGTAATCGGAGCCATTCATAGTCTATGCGCCCTTCTGGAACTAACACTCTCGGGAACATTAGTGCTTCTACAAGTCGAGTTCTATTATCAGTGTATAGCTGGATTATGGCGTTAGGAGCCTTAAACATTGAGGATGGTGCCAGTGACCGGCCTTCAAGGCGCATGGCTCCCTGGGAATCAGCAAGGGGTGCTGACATTGCGGGTACCGCTATAGGACTCTTTACTTGCTGTTTAGCTGTCGAAGTAAGAATCTGAATGCTACTGGCATCGAAGAATGCTGCAATCCTCGGGGCATGGGTAGTACATATGACTTGGTTTGAGACGGACGCCGCTTCTCCAATGATTCGCCGCTGAAGCCCCGGTGGGACATGTAATTCCGGTTCCTCAAGAGCGAGGATAAATGATTGTCCAGCTTCCTTGCGCGCCTTTCCAATTTCTAGCAACAAGATAAGAGTTTGCAAGGAGAGTAAACCGGTTCCATGACGCCCAGCGGGCAGTGCCCCACCTACCTCAAGTTCGTAGTGCGGCACAAGTGCATTCAGCAACGACTTCGAGTCGGTAGCAGTTAACCGTAACTGAAGTTTCGGTTTTGCAGGAAAAAGTTGTGCCATCCGAGTATTGATACTTTCCACTAGCGGCAGGATTGCAGGGTCCTCTTCCAGTGGGTCGGCTGGATTCCGTAGTGTATCCAAGTGAGAAAGCACGCTTTTAGCAGGAATTGCACCTAGCGTAGTAACGGCCTTTCGAAATAGCTCGGAACTAAATGACACCATTGAAGGCCACGTCCGAAGTGTTGGCAATACATAGAAGCCAACCTCGCGGAGGAGCTTACTTGGTATGAGCATAACCGAGTCTTCCAAAAAGGGGTCCAAGATCTCGTCGTCATCATGGAAGTATCTAATTTGCTCAACGTGAAGCTCATCGTGATCAAATCGAGCTGAAAATCCGACCTGTACGCATAGCTCACTAGTCTGATCAGTTGGTTCAGGTTCAACCACATGGGAAGTAGGATTCCACCACTTTTCTACCGCTCGTCCGTGTTGGAACCAATTTGGATGGTCCGACGGATCGTTAGATGGGAATCCCCCAAGAGTTGCAATTATATGGATACGAGTCTCTGGTTTGGGGCGACTACCAGTAAAGTCATGCTCGGTCAGCTCTCTAACAAGCTGATCCCGACCAAAGACTAAGCTCATTGCATCTACGACTGTACTTTTCCCCGAACCATTTGAACCTACCAAGGCAAGTTGGTCAGGAAATACTAAGTTCGCTTCTTGAATGCCTCGAAATCCTCTGATCCGGAGAGCAAGGATTCTCATCGTGCGAACCACACGCATTCAACAAAAGGATGCTGCCCTTGAACGAGTGAAGAATACTGGCGCATTGTGCTACCGACGTCCTTTCGCCAATGAGGATGACCCTATTTGTAGCAGGCGGGCGTTAGTATTTCAAGTATCCAAACTCTCTATAGGCATCTCGACTATACGTCCAAACTTCAATACTACTGTCGATTACTAGCTCAGGAAACTATTCGCTGGTATCTGAAAATATTTACTTGCATTCAGGACTTTTAAGTGGAACCCGATTGGAACCGGCGAAAATGTTAGCCTTCCGGAATAATTATGAGTACGTCTGCGAACTGTGGGAAGATATGCGATTCAATAAGGTCGGCTGTCCGGTGAAGTGTGAGACTTGGACCTTAGTTGCTAGGTTCGGCGGTGGTGGAGGCTGGGGAGTTGTTCGCGGATAGCCTGAATGCGTTCAGGGGAAATATATGAGATCGCCACCCCCGGCACATCCCCCGTATCCGCCAGCACATGTCCCCACGGGTCAATCACGAGCGCGTGTCCGTAGGACGCGCGCTTTGCGTTATGCCGCCCGCCTTGCGCGGGGGCCAGCAGGTAAGACGTGTTCTCGATGGCCCGCGCCCTGAGTAGCACGTGCCAGTGGTCCTGGCCGGTCTTGGTCAGGAA
>Ga0180215_1000192_pt1 | contig 88012 bp, 69 predicted proteins | sample eDN3rd37CBELigBY_FD_128871 | JGI IMG/M metagenome (GOLD analysis project Ga0180215, IMG submission 128871) | Enriched backyard soil microbial communities from Emeryville, California, USA - eDNA 3rd pass 37_C BE-Lig BY (version 2) (version 2) | ecosystem: Environmental > Terrestrial > Soil >...
CAATGATCTTGCCGGATGACATGTTCGGGAGTGCTGTCCCGTTTCCCCTGTCATCCCGACGAACGGAGGGATCTCGTCCTCGTTGAACCCGTGCAGCGCGAACCAGTCACGAGATCCCTCCGTTCGTCGGGATGACAGGGGAACAGAACGACGCAACCCGACGCAATCACTGTGGTGCACTACTGAGCCGCAGCGAAGGACCTCTTCTGCCCAGGGAACAGGTGACAGGGAACAGGAGTTGGCCCACGGAGGTTCTCGCTCCTGTTCCCGCTTCCCTAGCCCCTGTTCCCTGCGCCGGGGAGGTCCTTCGCTGCCGGGTGCCCTCTGGGCGGTGGACGACAGGGTAACGTGGTTGAGAATCGCTCTAACCCGGTTCACCAACGACGACTTCAACCTCCGGCTCACCAGCCGCGACCTCGCGCGACGAGCGAATCCGGTCGATCGCATTCAACGCCGCCGCGACGGCCTGCTCCTCACTACCGAGTAACAACGTCGCGTTGCCGATCCAGACGCGGTAGCCGACGACCTCATGGTTCATGCCTTTGGCCGGGACGATCCAGACCGTGTACTGCCCCGGTCCGTGCTGAACATCGAGTTGCAGTCGCTCGCCAACCGATCGACGCCGCCGAATCTCCGCTACCATCGAACTGCCCCCTGTCGTTCACGCTCCACCGCCAACGGCCCGCCACCCCGGCCCGCTCCGCAGGCTCTCCCTGAGATGACCGGCCTCTGCCCTGGCGCTCTGGCGCTCTCCCCGGGGCCTCGACTGCGAGAGTAGAACATGTGTTCTATTCTGTCAAGGTGAGGGGACGTGGGACGCGGGACGCGGGACGCGAATAGATCGACCGCATCACGCATTACGCATTACGCATTACGGTTCACCGCGTCCCGCGTCCCACGTCCCACGTCCCAACATTCAAGCCATAATGGCCGTGTCGAGCGTCTCGGAACGAAACGCAGGGGATGGAGTTACTGAATGAAGTTCGACCCGCAGGAGATTGACGCGCAACTGTCGTACAAGTTGATGGCGAGTGTTGTCGTACCGCGGCCGATTGGCTGGACATCGACGATCACCAGCGACGGGCGCAACAACCTGGCGCCGTTCAGTTTCTTCATAATGATCACCTCGACGCCGCCGCACATCGCCATCTCGGTCGGCGCGCGGGATGGGCAGGAGAAGGACACCCTGCGCAACATCCGAGAGGTCGGAGAGTTCGTCATCAACACCGTCAGCGCCGACATCGGCCCGCAAATGGCGATCACCGCAGCGGAGTGGCCGGAGGACGTCGACGAATTCGCCCAGGCAGGCTTGACTCCAGCGCCGTCTGATGTCGTGCGGCCTATGCGGGTTGCCGAGGCACCTGCCAACCTCGAGTGCGTCGTGCGCGAGATCAAGCCGGTCGGGACGCTGCCGTATGGTGCGCACCTGGTCATCGCCGAGGTCGTCCGGATTCACATCCGCGATGAACTGGTCATCGAGAACAACCGGATCGACCTGCAGCGACTCCAGGCCGTCGGACGCCTGACAGGCGACTGGTACTGCTCGACCGCCGAACAGTACGAACTCAAGCGACCGCCGGTGGAGTAACGAAGGAGTCAGTAGTCCACAGCAACGATCTCGGCGACCAACATCGTTGAAGAATGCCGACCCGCTTCCCCTGTCATCCCGACGCAGGAGGGATCTCGTGACTCGTTCGCGCTCTTGGGAGTCAACGAGGACGAGATCCCTCCTGCGTCGGGATGACAGGGGAAGCGGGCTGACGCGATCCCTCGCCAGCACTGTAGTACGCTGCGCAAAACGACCGACGCAATCGGGACGGTTACTCCGCGACCTCGAGTTCGACCTTACCAACACCGGCCTCGATCGCGATCGTCAGCGTCACATCGCTTTCGCCGTATGCGTCGTTTGTGTAAACGTTGCCGTCCTTCGTCAGACCGTCGTTGTCGACATCGACGATGCCCGTGTCGGTCTTGACGCGGACTCCGGCCCCGGAAGGTACGATCAGCTTGACACGACCGGCTCCGGCGTCGATCCGCGCATCCAGATCGTTGGCCCAGTCGCCGGTCAGGTCGATCGTCGTGTCACCAGCTCCCGTTTCGACGTCGAGTTCCGTCAGTGCCAGCGATCCGAGCTTCAACGAACTGTCACCTGCACCGAGTTCAACGTCCAGTGTCGTTGGGATCTCATCGTTCAGGTTGAGGTTCCACTCGTTTTCGACATCGTCGATATCCAGCACAGACAGACTGCCCGAGCCGGACTGGCTGATCTTCAGTCTGCCCGAACTATCAGTCACATCCCACTCGACGTCCGGTTCCCAATCCTCGACGTTGTAGGTGAAATCGGCGTCGAGCATCCCGCTCGCGCCACCCGCGATATCGAGTTCACCGGCGTTCATCCGAATGGTGACTGCTGCTGATGTCGCACCATCAAGATCGACAGCGCGTGACTCGTTGCGAGTTTCACCGGTTTCGACGCAAGCGGCCAGCAGCGCAATAGCCAGCAGACTAGCCGGCACCGCCAGTTTGAGGTTTCGCAGGTTCATCGTCGAACCCGTTCCTTTCCCTCGGACATCATCGTCCGGAATGTACAGAACAATCGTGGCTACCAGCCTGAGCGCAGGCAGCGCCACCTGGAATCTTGCGCGTTTAACGACTGTCTGGTCATCAGTACGAAGGACAGGAAGGAACTGGTCCTGAGGCCGGGGGAAATACCTCAGCCCTTTGACCGATGCCAACTGCGTCAAACTATGGATTGATTGATGGTGTGGGAAGTCCACCCGGGTGGACTGCTGGAGACTGCTACACTCCAGCGCATGGAAATGCGCGAACTGGCGAGTTGAATGAGCGACGAGACGAGCCAGCCTGAACTCAGTGGGCTGCGGCCGGAGCAACTTGGCCTTGGCGTGCTAGGTAGTGTCCTCGACCTTGCGCTGGACGGCATTCTGGTTGCCACAGACCAACGTGAGATCATCTACGCCAACGCCGCGATGGGCCCCATCACCGGCCGGCCGCATGCGGACCTGATCGGGCGCGACTACATCGAACTGATCGCGCCGAGGTCCCGCGATGCGATTCTCAACTACACTCAGTCGAGCCTGATCGGGAAGACCGGCCTGCGCCGGACCATTATCCTGCGTCCAACTGGCGACGAGCGCGAGATCGAATACTCCAACATGCTGCTGAACGGGCCACACGGCCCGCTCATTTGCTCGATCGTCCGCGATGTCACCGACGTCCGACGGCGCGAGCGGGAGGCCAGCTCTCTCGCACAGATCGCCGCCTCTCTGACGCTCGATCAGCCGATGGAGCGCACGCTCGATAGCCTCGCCGCCCACGTCGTTGAGTCGACACGCGCCATCGCCACCGCCGTCCTGCTGATGGACGAGAGCGGCCAGTACCTGCGAACGGTCGGAACATCGGGCCTCCCCGCCGGAGCCAGTGCCGCCCTTGAAGCCGCCTGGCCAGCAGCAATCAGCCGCTCTCCCGTCGCGCGAGCGTTCCAGACGCAGCGAGTGTTCATCATGCGTGATGCGCGCGCGCGCGATATGCCGCCTGATGACGATGCTGTCCCGGACATGGTTCAAGACGTCGCGTGGGACACGATCGTGGCCGTGCCACTGGTCTACCACGGTCGCGGACTAGGTGTCCTCAATGCCTACTTTCTGCCCGACGCGCACCCGGACGGTCCAGAGGTCGAATTCCTGAAGGCAATCGCCGATCAGGCGGCTGTCGCCGTCGAGAATGCCCGCCTCTACCACGCAGCACAACAGAAGGCCGCCCTCGAAGAGCGCCAGCGGCTGGCCCGAGAACTCCACGATTCCGTGTCACAGGCACTGTATGGGATCGGTCTTGGCGCCCGGACGGCACGAACGCTGCTCGACACCAATCCCGAACACGCCGGTGAGCCGCTGGATTATGTCCTGCAACTCGCCGAGGCTGGATTAACGGAGATGCGCTCGCTGATCTTCGAGTTGCGGCCAGAGTCGCTCGAACGCGAGGGCATCATCACGGCGCTCAACCGGCAGGCCCGCGCCCTCCGCGCCCGCCATAGCCTGACCGTCGAGGTCACGACCTGCCCCGAACCGGAAGCCCCGCTTGACATCAAGGAAGCGATCTACCGAATCGCCCAGGAAGCGCTCCACAACGTCGTTAAGCACGCCCATGCAACGAAGATCACGCTACATCTGGCAGCAGACGAGCAGGGCCTGACACTGACGATTCAGGATGATGGCGTCGGCTTCGACCCCGGCGGATCGTTCCCCGGCCACCTCGGCCTGCGCTCTATGCGCGAACGCGCCAGCCGAATCGGCGGCAGCTTCGACATCCGCAGTGCCCCGAATCAGGGCACGACGCTGGTGGCGGTCATCCCGGTAGAGAGTGACGGGAATCGGGAATCGGGATTCGGAGAGGTCTAGCGGTTCTGAGAAACCTCACCCTGACGTTCTGAGCCATAGCCCAAGACTCAACAGCCCCGGTTCCCGAATCCCGATTCCCGCCCGTCCCCTACTCCCAGCCCGTCGGACGCCCTGAGTAAATCCGGTCGTGGGTCCGTTGCTCAACGACGGCGGGATCGACAGCGACGCGGTTGACGCCGGTCTCGACGGCTGCGCGGGCGACGGCAGCAGCGACCGCCGGTGGGACGCGCAGGTCTAGCGCCTCAGGAACGACATAGTCAGGCGCGAGTTCTTCGTCACTCACCAGATCGGCGATTGCCTGAGCGGCAGCGACTTTCATCGCATCGTTGATATCGCGTGCCTTCGCGTCGAGCGCACCGCGGAAGATACCGGGGAACGCCAGCGAGTTATTGACCTGGTTCGGAAAGTCGGAGCGGCCTGTCGCGACGACCAGCGCACCGGCCTCATGTGCGGCCTCGGGCAGAATCTCCGGCGTCGGGTTTGCCAGCGCGAAGATGACCGGCTTGGCGTTCATGCGCTGGATATCCTCGCCGGTCAGCGCGCCGGGAGCCGAGAGGCCGATGAAGACGTCCGCGCCGGTAACGGCTTCGCACAGATCGCCCTGGACGCCCTCGCGGTTGGTCAGCCGGGCGATCTCCTCCTTGGAACGGTTCATCCCGTGCGGTCGGCCCTTGTGGATCGCTCCACCTCGGTCGCACATCACGATATCCCCGACTCCGAGCGAGAGCAGCAGTTTCGCGACCGCAATTCCGGCCGCACCCGCGCCGTTGATGGCGACCTGGGTATTCTCCAGACTGGTTCCACGCAGCCGCAGCGCGTTGATCAGCGCCGCCGCGACGACGACAGCCGTGCCATGCTGGTCGTCGTGGAAGACCGGCATGTCAAGCCGCTCCTTGAGCTTGGCCTCGATGTCGAAGCAGCGCGGGGCGGAAATGTCCTCGAGGTTGATGCCACCGAACGACGGCGAGATGTTAGCGATGATCTCGACGATACGATCGGGGTCGCGCTCGGACAGACAGATCGGAAACGCCTCGACACCTGCCAGCGTCTGGAACAGGACCGCCTTGCCCTCCATGACCGGCAGACCCGCCTCGGCACCGATGTCACCCAGGCCAAGTACAGCCGAGCCGTCGGTTACGATCGCAACGAGGTTGTCCTTGACGGTCAGGTCGTAGACGCTCATCGGATCCTTGCGAATCTCGACAGCCGGTGCGAGCGCGGCAGGTGGGACATAGAGGATGTTGAGGATGTGATGGTCCTTGATCGGGATCTTCGAGCGAATCTCCAGCACACCACCGTGACGCTCGCGCAGGGCCAGGACGTTGTCACGCAACGTTTCCGGCTTCTTACGCGGTGCGCCATTGGCGTTCGTGTTGCGCAACGGCGGCATGATGCCTTCATAGACGTAGCGACGAGTTCGCTCGGCGACCGTCTCGGGCCGGATGTCCGCCTGGGCCTCGCCAGTCTCCAGCGCTGCCTGGACGACCGCCGAGGCAATCGTCGGCGCGACGCGGAAATCGAAGATGCGCGGCACGATGTTGTCGGGGTTCAGTTCCTCTTCCGGCACCAGCGAAGCCAGTGCTTCGGCAGCATAGATCAGCGTTCGCAGCCGCATGTTGCGCGCGCCGCTATCCAGCAATCCTCGGAAGACGCCAGGGAAGACGAGCGAGATGTCCATCATGTTCGGGTGGTCGGAGCGTCCGGTCGCGACGACCTTGGCACCGGCATCGCGCGCGAGTTGCGGCGTGATCTCCGGTGTCGGAATCGCCAGCGCTAGAACAATCGGGTCCGGCGCCATCTGCTCGATCATCTCAGGCGTGACGGCGTTGCCGCTGGAGAGTCCAACGAAGACATCCGCACCCTTAAGCATCTCGGCCAGTGAGCCACAACGCCGCTCGCGATTGGTCTCCTTCGCGAGGTACGCCTTGGCCCAGTTCATCCGCTCCGGACGGCCCGTGTAAATCGCCCCCGCCCGGTCACAAACGACGATCTGGCGGACGCCTGCTCGGTGAAGCAACCGCGCGACGCCAATCCCGGCGATCCCGGCGCCAGCCACGACGACCTTGATGTCTTCCATCTTGCGGTCGGTGACCTTGAGCGCGTTGAGGAGCGCGCCAAGAACGAGAATCGCCGTTCCGTGGTGCTGGTTGGAAAAGACCGGAATCGTGCAGGCCTTTTCGAGCTGGTCGGCGATCGCGAACGAACGCGGAGCACTGATGTCATCGAGGCAGATCGCGCCGAATGTCGGCGACAGCGCCGATGTCGTCTCGACAATCGCGTTGACGTCCCGGGTTGCCAGGCAGATTGGGAATGCGTCGATACCAGCAAAGGTCTTGAAGAGGACGCTCTTGCCTTCGAGGACCGGCAATGCTGCCTCGGGTGGGCCATCCTCACGCCCGAACAGGTCCGACCCATCGGTCACGATCGCAACCGTGTTCCCACGGCACGTTAGATCGAACGCACTCTCGGGGTTGCGCTGGACCTCCAGACAGGCCTCAGCGACACCTGGTGTGTAGACCAGTGAGAGGACCGAGCGGTCCCGAATCGGAACTTTACTGCTGACGCCAATCAGGCCCTGAAAGCGCCGTCGATAGTCCAGTCCCTCGTCCTGCTGTTCGATGATATACACGCTTGCCGCGACGTCCCAGTCTTCGCCCTGCCGGGCGCTTCAGTTACCACTCACTCATTCATCGGGAATTGTACGCCAGAATGGGTCGGAACTCGGGACTGGGGACTCGGGACTGGGGATTCGGGGGGTATCGAACAAGGCACTCGCCCTCAACAAACGCCGAAAACCGATTTACTCCCTACTCACGTCACACCGATATCCAGCGTGTGATAGCCGGTCGCGCCGTCGGGGATGGGATCGCGGCGGGAACTGGTCTGGACGGCGCCGGTGCCATCGGTGGCACGCACACGGAGGGTGTAGGTGCCGGAATCTGGAGGGTTCCACGTGAAACGCCAGATTACCCAACTCAATGGGGCAATCCGCTCGATCGAATCGACCGGGTGCCAGGTATCGCCGTCGTCGCTGATCTCGACGGCGCTGATTCCCCGGTCGCCTGCGAATGCGATGCCAGCCAGCTGAACCGGCTCGAACGGCACAATCGCCCGCGCACCGGGGACATCGAAGCGCGACATCGTCTGAATCGTCGCCTCATCCGTCCAGCCGCGTTGCTGCCAGTAGCCTTTGAAGTCGCTTGAGACCAGATCGATCCGCGTCAGCCACTTCACGTTCTTGATCCCATACAATCCAGGCACGATCAACCGGGCCGGGTAGCCATGTCGCGACGACAGTGTCTCGTCGTTCATCAGATACGCCAGCATCGTCGTCGGTTCGAGCGCCTTCGCGAGCGGGAACGACTCGGTGTAGCCATCGTCGGCATAGAGTGCCAGTTCGGTGGCCGCCGGATTCACACCCGCGATCGCGAGGATGTCCGATAGCCGAACGCCGGTCCACTTCGCGTTGGAGATTAATTCGCCACCGATCTCGTTCGAGATGCAGGTCAGTGTCGTCAACTGCTCCTGCTGCTGCATCGCGAGCAGTTCGGAATAGGCGATGTCACGCGGCGTCTCGACCAGGCCGGTGATTCGCAGCCGCCAGTCGTCGGCATCGACGCCTGGATCGACGAAGTTCTTCGAAATCAGATAGAAGCTGTCGTTTGGGGTAACCGGCTCCGAGATGGCGTTGCTGCCGCCACCAATCGAGCCACCGCGAATCTCCGAGACGAACCGGCCGACATAGGCTGCTGACGCCAGTGCCGCCGCGCCAACCACTACCTGAGAGATCAGCCGTCGCCGTCCTAGATCGCTGGGCGGGGCATCGACGTGTTCGCGATAGTCCACCCGGGTGGACTCCTGCCCGAGCGCAGACCGGATGAGGGGAAGCAGCAGGTAGTTCGCGGCGACGAAGACGGCGCAATCTGCCAGCAGAATCAGCGCCAGTGCCGCCACGCTGCGATTCGTGATCGGCTCGACGGTCCCGATTGAGACGACGATGACGGCGAAGATCGCCAGCGGCACCCAGATCGAGAGCGTCACCAGCAGTCCGCGCCAGAAACGCCACCCACGTGTCCCCGTTCGCAGCGGCGTGCCATCCAGCCGGGCGATGCCGCCACCGAGGAACATCATTCCCAGCACGATGCCGATCACCAGTAGTGGCTTCGCCGCGCTCTTCAACGTCTCCAGCAGGAAGGAGAACATCGCCATCGGCATCAACTGGATGAACGCCTCACCGACGATCTCGATCAGGGAGTCGGTCTCAGTGAAGCGTCGCAACAGCAACATGAACGCCACCGTAACCAGCGCGGCCAGCGCACCGCTCTGGAATAGCAGCGTCTGACCTATCCGTTCACGTCGTTCGACGAGGAAAGATGCCGTGCTGGCGGTGTTTGCGGTGGTCGTCATTGGCCTGCCCGTCCTGCATCGTTCGCGGATCTTATGTCACGGAAAGCCACGATCCAGCCAGAGTGTTACGCGAGCACAATAGTGGCCACACGACCGTGCCGGCCTGATACCATAGTATCGACGAACATCCGTTCGCTCCTGCCGCCGCGTATTGTGACCGCCTGACACATCTTGCCACTCGCCGCTTCAGCCTGTACCCTAGGGTGTACGTACACTGTGTCGCCGCACGCGATCCGGGGGAAACGATGTCTGCTGTTCCTGAGATGCCAATCGAACCGATCTATCCGTTCGCGTCGAAGGCGCCGACGATCCGCTTGCTGCACGACGAATCGGCCCAGCACCCATTCGCGACGACGATCGCGGCGGCCTGGTCGTGCTACGGCGCGCGGCCGGCGCGGGTCGAGAACGTCCTGAACCTGATGGACCCGTCACTGGATGAGGGCGACGAGTTGCGCGCTGGTCGCCGAAACCGGGCGATGCGCCTCTACCGCGACCTGTTCGACGCCGGTCATCACACGACCTTCCAGCACGCGAACTTCGTCTTCGTCCTCGATGGCGTCTCGCGGCTGGCAATCTGGTCGTTCTTCCACCATCACCCGCACTACAACTCCGAGCAGGTCAGCCAGCGCTACCGCGAGGTGTCCGGCAAGGTAATGGTGACGCCGGATCTGACCGACCGGCAGGCCGCCATCTACAAGGCAGCGGTTGAACGGGCCATCGACGGCTACCGGCGCCTCGGCGATTTGCTGACCCCGGGTCTGGCCGAGCGCTACGGGCAGGTCTTCCCGGCCCGAAGCAAGGCCGATGGCGCCGAGGCCGCCCGGCGTGTGGCCGACGCGGTGCAGAAGAAAGCACAGGAAGTCGCGCGGTATGTCCTGCCACTGGCGACTCCGGCCCACCTATACCACACCATCAACGGGTTGACGCTGCTGCGCTACTACGTACTCGTCAATCAGATGGACGTTCCGGGCGAGGTGCGCTACATCGTCAACGCGATGGTGTCTGAGGTCCTGAAAGTCGATCCGAACTTCCTCGGCGCACCGGGGTACCCACTCGATCTCGACGTCCTTGGGGCCGGTGACACGCTCGAGTACGAGGCGCTGGCCGAACTGCGCGGCACGCTCGACGCCAATCACGACGAGACGTTCTTCCGTGAGTACGACGAGGCGCTCGGCGGGCTGGATTCCCGGCTGGTCGGCTACAACCCGAACGCCGAACAGGTGCTGGCTGATGCGGTCCGGACCGTCCTCGGCGCAAGCCGGGCGGCGATGAGCGACGCCGATGCCCTGGCAGCTGTCCTCGACCCGGCAAAGAACGAGTACCTGGGTCACTCGCTCTTCCTGGCGATGAACAGCAAACTGATGCAGACGCTGAACCACGTCCCGTTCACCTTCCAGAAGCGAATCAGTGGCGCAGAAGACGCGCAGAACCAGCGGCACCGTGGCACGCTCTCGTCCTCGCCGGTGCTGGCGGCGCACATGCGCTACGCTCCGGACGTGATCGTGCCGGACGAGGTGCGCCGGTCTGAAGCGGCCTTGGAGGAGTACCACGCGACCGTCCAGGCGCTCTGGGACGCCAAGAACCAGCTGCTCGACGACGGCGTTCCCGCCGAAAAGGTGCTCTACCTGCTGCCCAACAGCCACAACGTGCGCTTCTACGAGAGCGGCACGCTGATGACCTACTACTGGAAGTGGGTCAAGCGGCTCTGCTACAACGCGCAGCGTGAGATCTTCGACACGGCCCGACAGGAGACCGAGCAGGTCAGCGAGGTCTATCCGACGATCGGAATGCATGTCAGCGCACCACCGTGCGTGATTCGCTCGCGGGCCGGCAACAAGCCGTTCTGCCCGGAGGGCGAGCGCTTCTGCGGTGTCCCGGTCTGGCGCAACTACGATCCGAAGACACTGGCGCTGCGACGCGTTCTGTAACGAGTGCCGGGCCGAACGTGCTGAGTTGAATGTGGAGGGAAGCCCCCTACCCCTTTCAACTTGGCACGTTCTCCTTTACACTCGATCAAAACGGAGGGGGAACGGTATGGACTTCAAGGGCGATGTGACAATCGAGGCTCCGCGTGAGAAGGTCTGGGCGTTTCTGACCGATCCGCATCAGGTGACGCAGTGCGCGCCGGGTTTGCAGAGCGTCGAGGTGGTCGACGACTCGCACTTCAAGTGCGTCGTCCGGGCCGGTGTCGGGATGATCAAGGGCAATTTCAATTTCGATATCGTCTGGACCGAGATGGACGAGCCGAACAGCGCGAAGATGACCGCGAACGGCAAGATTCCGGGTTCGGCGGTCGCGATGAACAGTTCGCTGGCGCTGGCTGACAACGCCGCTGGCGGAACCGACATGCACTGGGAGTCGAACGTCAAGGTCAGCGGGACGATCGCTGGTGTTGGTGCGCGACTCATGAGCGGCGTGGCCGACCGGATGACCAAGGACATCTTCGACTGCATCAAGTCGAAACTCGACGAGAAGTAAGTTCCCACAGGTTATTCTGAACCCCTGCCAGGCGTGATCTGGCAGGGGTTCATCTTGCCTGCCGCTTGATTCCAGGCAGATATCCACATTAACGAATCGGCCGCAGAGCAAACAGTCCACCCGGGTGGACTGTTTGTCACAGATGCTGTTATGTCACGTCGAATGTCTGGTGTCGAACCGCCGTGCGCCCAGTCTGTCGCGGTACGTCAGTATCGATCTCCCGCTCCTAAGGTTCGCCTGCGCTTCCTGACGCCCGGGATGACTGAGTCACTAAGAGCGCGCTCTCCTCTGGATGAAACAACCTGGGAAGCGGCACTCGAACTGGCAGACTTGCCGGGACTGGCCCGGGTCGGTATCGTAGAGACATCGATGATTGCAGCGGTGCCGCCGACGAAAGTGATGGTCCATGAGTAGCCCTGCCCGACCAGATACGGCCTCGATGACGGCGATCCGTGGGTTGCTCGAGCGCAACCTGCTAGAGCGCGCAGTCGCGCTGGCAGAAACTCGCTGGCCTGGCTCCGGACCACTGGTGGAACTGGCGCATGAGTGGGCCGTCCTCTCCCCCAGCGCGCGGCGAGAGCGACTGGCAGCGATCGGCCCGGAAGAACTGGCACGACTGCGCGGCATCGGCCAGTTGCAGCCAGACCTCGCCCGCGTCCTGAGCGACCTCGAAGCGCGTGGGATCATCCCGCCGGAACAGCCGATCATCAGTCCCCCGGTCGCAGTTGACGCACCGGTCGCTCCTCCGCCCACGTTCGAGGAAGCCATCGTCGACGCGGCGCTGGACTACTCGGAACAAGGGCTTCAACGGCTGGCAGCGTCGGCGGAGGAACAGTTACCGCCGCATCTTCAGGCAGCCATCGAGAGTGGCCTGGACGTGCGGACGGCACGTCAGATTGCGGAAGATGCCGCCGCAGAAGCGGCTGCGAAAGCACGCGAACGTGTCGGGCTCGGGCCATCGTCAACCATTCAGCCAGAACCCTCCGAGCCGGCCATTCAGCCGATCGAAGAGTTCCTCGACGCAGAAGCCGAGCGACGACAGCAGGCTGCGGACATTGCTGCCAGTATCCTCGATCGCGCTCGGTCGAGAGTCGATGACGCTATCGACCGTCTCCTGCCTGTGACAGTCACAGCAGCAGCGGTGGCCGTCGCCTCTCAACCAGAAACCGAAGAACAACCGGAACCTCCTGTAGTCGAATCGATTGTTCAACCCGAGACGCATACCGAACCCGAACAGTCCACCCGGGTGGACTCCTCCGAGCAGGCGTCGTGGCGATTACAGTTCGAGCGAGAACAGGTCATCGCAATCGAATCCGGGGATGCCGCGCCGGATGACGACGTCCTCCGTCGAGTTGCCGCGGAGTCTGATCGCGATTATGTCGCGCTAAGTCTCGACGAACTGGGTGCCCGTGAGTTTTTTGGTGGACTGGTCCGAGAGGGGAGGCGTGTCGAGCCTCGTGCGGGACAGTTCGCGACGGCCGTCAGCCAACCGAACCTGATCGCCGTTCGTGGACGGCTCTACCCGAAAGCGATCGATCGGCTCCGCGAAGGATACTGCGATATCCCCGGCACGCAGGCGACGGTCAAGGTACATGCCAACTGCCGGATCGTGATCATTCCGCCGCAGGACGGCCCGCTACAGAGTTGGTAAACACGTCGACGCGGGAGGGTCCACCTCCCGCGTCATCTCGTTTCGATCGTTATCGTCATTGTGTTTGGGGCTATACCCCCACGGTGTAGGAACACCGTGATCTTCAGACCGGATTTCCCGGCGTGAGCGCCATTTCAGTTACTGACGGGCGTCAGTCAACCGATTGTTGGCGATGTCTGGCGGGCCGGTACTCGGAGAGCGGGGCGATGAGAACGATCGTGGTTTGCCCGGCTCAGGCCGCCGGCCTTACCTCATCTTCAAGGAGTGGACAGTAGGCCCAGAGCGAGTGGCTACTGCCGGCGTTGCCGTGGTAACGCGTCACCGCACTCCTCCTTTCCGTTCGCGTTTCGAACGTCCTTACTCTTTTCGATCATACACGATGGCGCAACAATTGGCAATACGCGAACGCCTGTTCGCGTATTGCCTGACTCATGACCAGTATAGAATCGCTAGACGCGCAAGTATCTACACTTGCAGTTGCTCACGCACCTGGAGGCGGACCAGCGTTTCCGCGAACGCATCGACTGTCGCAGCAACGTCCTCGTCACTGTGCGCAATTGACGTAATCCCGCGACCGCCGAACAACGCGATTCCCTGCTGCAACATCGCGATGTTGAACGCCTTGGCAAGATCGCCAGGCATGCCTTCTCGCGAGACCGGGACGCCGGGCAGCGGGGCACGCAGGTCGGCATCCGGTGGGAGTTCCTCGCCACCAAGAACGAGGCGGTACATCGAAGCGTCGCCGTATGCGCATCCGGGGATGTTCTCGCGGCGCAGGGCAGCGTTGATACCTTGCCGGATCGCGGCAGCGCTGGCGGTCGCCCGCTCCTGGACCGCCGGGTCAGCGACGTGCGTCAGGCACGCGATCCCGGCAGCGGAAGACAGGGGATTGGCGTTATACGTTCCGGGATGCCCGACCTTTGGTCGCCCCTGGCGCTCTTCAGCGTTGAAGGAGAAGACGCTGAGGACGTCTGCCCGACCCGCAATCGCCCCGCCGGGGAGGCCGCCGGCGAGGATCTTGGCCAGCATCGTGATGTCGCCGTGAGCGCCGTATTTCTCCTGCGCGCCGCCCGGAGCCCAGCGGAAGCCACTGACGACCTCGTCGACGATCATCAGCGCGCCGGTCTGCTCAGTTGCCTCGCGAATCGCACGCAGGAATGCGCCCGGGTCGGGGAGGGTGAAGAAACTCGGGTGGCTTGTCTCGATGATGACCGCCGCAGCGGTTTCATCTGCCAGGGCTGCGTTGAGGGCGTCGACATCACCGCAGGCGATGACGGTCGCATTTGCCTGCAGGTTCGACGGCAGCCCCGGCAGCCCAAAGGAGCCGAAGGTGGTGTCGCCCCAGCCGTGGAAGTGGTCGGCGAACTGGACAATGCGCGTCCGGCCAGTCCAGGCACGGGCGACGCGGATCGCCAGCATCCCGGCCTCGGAACCGGACGACGTAAAGCGAACCCGCTCAGCACCCGGCACGATCGCGCAGATCTTCTCGGCCCATTCGACCTCGAGCGCATGGCTCCCGCCCAGATGAGTTCCGCGGGTCAGTTGCTCGCTGACGGCGGCAATCACGTCCGGATGCCCATGACCGAGGATCAGCGAACCGTGGCCGGTGACGTAATCGACATAACGATTTCCATCAACGTCCCACTTGTAGGCGCCCTCAGCGCGATCGATCGCGAGTTGGAACGGCTCCTGATAGCGACTGTCGTGGGTAACACCACCGACGAGGCGGGTAATGGCATGCTCGTGCTGCTTCTGTGAACCCGGGTGACTGGCGATGAAGTCGGAAATGATCGCCTGCTGAACCGCCGCGATTGACGCGGCCCGCTGCTCGTTGCGAAGAACCATCTGACTCTCCCTCTCTCCTGACCGTCAGGTTTGCGGCACGCTACCACTGAGGGAGAAGAGGGGCAAGAGGGGATTTTGCCGGGATTAGGGAATTGGGAGTCGGGGGTAAGGGAGTTGGGTGGGTCCTGGTGGAAGTGCGAGAGGGGTGCGAACCCCTCCCCCGGCCCCTCCCCTATGCGGGGAGGAGAGTCGGTGGCTAGCGCGCTCGTCCTGCGTTAGCCCACAGGTGGGTCAGATTGGCAACCGGCGGATTCTCCACAGGCACCCCTCCCCGCATATGGGAGGGGCCGGGGGAGGGGTTCGCGACACCCGCCCAGCAAACGAGGACGAACGCCTGTCCCCACCCCCGATTCCCGTCCTAGGCAGCCACCTCGTAGCCTGCCTCGGCGATGGTGGCGATGATCTGCTCGTCGGTAACTTCGTCGGAATGGCGCAGGGTCACGACCTTGGTCGGGATGTCGATATTGACGACCTCGACGCCGGGGACGCTGGCGAGTTCGTTGGTGATCGCGCGAACGCAATGCTCGCAACTGATCTCTGGAACGGTATAGGTCTTCTCGGTCACAAATGCCTCCTGTCGATGACGATTGTCGTACCCCCTGGGGGTATCCGAAAACAACGATACCACACGATGCTGTCTCGAACAGTCCACCCGGGTGGACTGTTCGATGGTGGTGATTGGCATACTAGGCGCGGGGCCAGGTGAACAGGGGAGTGGACTGAATTGGTAGCAGTGCAGCGAGAACTGCTGATCGGGCACACGCGGATCACGCTGATCCAGGCGGAGCCGATCGATCATCCACGGGCAGCGCTCTACGCGGCCGCTAACGCGCGCGGTGTGCTGGCGTCAGGATTCGGCGGCGCGATTCGCCTTGCAGGTGGGGGAGAGGTCGAGCGGGAGTTACGGGGGCAGGCGCCACTGCTGATCGGCTCAGCGTATTCGACCGGGCCGGGCAAGTTGGCCGAGCGTGGCGTCGAACGGATCATCTTCGGCATAACAACGTCCGAACCCGGGCTCGCTCCACGCCGGGATTTCGCTGATAGTGCGCTTCGAGCCGGACTGAACCAGATCGACGAGGCACGGTTGCGTTCGGTGACGTTCCCCGAAGTCGGCGTGCGCGTCGGCGGGATCGCTCTGACCGAGGCGGCCAGCATACTGGTTGATGCGCTGTGCGCGCAGATCCGGCGCGGGTCGACGCTGGACGAGATCGTCATCGCGGGATCACACCTTGAATACCTTCGTGGCTGCCGGGACGCGCTTCTCGCGATGGGTGCATCGCATCCGTAAGGGCGAGTTCGCCCACGCTGTCGTCCTTCGATTCGGATCAGAACGTCAGCGTGGGCAAGTGCACTATGCGGTGATCGCCTCGCGAAGCTGATCCAGTTCCCAGACGACGCGGTTCTGGCCACGAACGAGCTGGTTGGTGATGACGTGGCCCATGTCCGCACTGGCGTCCTGTCGCTGCAGCGCGGCGCTAAGGTCGGGCAGGGTCGGGATTGCCCGAGCAGGGTCCTGCTTGAAGCGGCCATCGCTCGTGTAGCAGAGGTTGACGAGGACTCGGGCGATCGCGCGTTGCGTCGCGTTGGCTTTCCGCAGGGCGGCATCGTCACTCGCGTCAATAGTCGCGGTCTGCGTGTAGAACGTATCGAGGCTGGCTCGGAGGTTCTCGATCGCGTTACGGGTTGGTGAGAGGTCGATGGCGCCTTCAGCAGCGGCAGCGTAGCGATCGAGGGCATCTGACATCTCGTCGAGTGTCGCACGATAGTCGAACGGGGCAACCGGCGCGTTGAGGGAGCGAACGAGCGTGGCCGCGTAGACCTGCATGTCGCGCAGCAGGTTGTCTCGGTCGGCGATCTCCATCGTGTCGTCCTCGGTGTGCCATGCGATGTTGCCACCGCAGCCACCGACCGGGTAGTAGCCCTTCTCAGCAACCAGATCCTGGGGCATTGTCGACGAAAGCATGAAGTAGGTCGTCACACCCAGGTTGTTGAACGAGCAATCTCCCGCCCGCAGGACGTGCCCCTCGCCACTCGATTCCAGGCCGGTAATGTCACGGATGACGTTCTGGCAGAACCCTTCGGCCTCGCTCATCCACGCGACGTTCTCGTAGACCGTCGCCCAGCGGCAGCCGGGAGAGTCGACGTTGACGTGGGCGACGCAGTTGCGGGCGAGGTCGTGGGCGTACTGGTCCGCATACCAGGTAGAACCGGCGTAACGGCCATGCGAGTGGCCGCTCCACCAGGCGATCCGAAGCGTGCGGTCGAGCGATCCGGCGTTCTGCTTGAAGACACGCGCCAGTTCCAGCAAGGTCGCGTCGCCGGTCGCGTTGTCGCCGATGCCGACGTGCCATGAGTCGAGGTGACCGTGGAAGAGGACGAACTCGTCCGGGAAGCGATTGCCCTTGATCTCGGCGACAACGACCGGGATTGGCCGCCAGCCAGTGTCGGTCTGGTTGGAGAAGGCGACCGTCACCGGCCCCTGCTGGAGTCGGTCGATCAGTTCACGACCATCGGGATTGTTGATCGTCAGGATCGGGACCGGTGGGACGCGGCCGAGCGAGTCGAGGTCAGGCGAGCCCCAGGTCGTCGTCGTGATGCCCTCGTGGATGCGGTTGCCGGGGTTGATGAACAGGGCAGCGACCGCGCCTGAAGCCGCCAGATCGAACCCACGGGCGGCGATGCCCAACCCCTCGGTCATGACGATCTTGCCGCGCAGGTCAACGTCCGAGGCCGTTCGCTGTTCGCTGAAGAGTTCGTTGATCCCGGCAGCCTGATGACCGGGTACATAGACCAGTTCCGCCTCAATCTCCTGCCCACTCGTATGCGGCGAGAATGAGGGCGTCTTGACCGTGTACGACTTGCCATTCTCGCCAACCGTGCGGAGTGTTGCGGGGCCAGGAAGGCTGATCAGGCAGGTTGGGTGGTGGACCTCGAAGGGGATGTCCCAACTCGCGAGTTTGTTGGTGATGGCCGCCACGGCTTCGGCTTCTTCGGACGAACCGGAGAGGCGGACGAGGGTCGAGAACTTCTCGACGAGCGACCATGGCTCGTCCAGACTGATCGTATCGAGGATCTGCTGTTCGAGGTCAGTGTCTTTCCAGGCCTGATTCATGAACCGTCCTCACTCCCAGTTTGCGTTCGGGTTGATGCCGGAGCATTGTACGCGCTGTTCTGCATTTGAACGGGCCGACGGGAGAGACGCTCCTCACGGAACGGCGGCAGAACGGTGATTGCTGCAGTCTGGGCAAGTCCGGCGGCGGCGAACAGACCGATCGTGAAGCGCAGGTCGATCGTCGCCAGCAGCCAACCGGCAACCAGCACTCCAAGCGGAGAAGCCAACTCGATCAGCGCGAGGTTGGCCCCGAAGACGCGACCACGGACGGCGAGCGGCGTCCGCTCCTGACGGATGGTGGCGGTGAATGGGCGGCCTGCGCCGCTCGTGACGCCGACCAGCGCCATCGCGAAGGTTGCGCCGGCGATGCCCGGCAGCGCGACAAGCACACAGAACCCGGCCACGCTCGCGGCGGTCGTGGCGATGTACCAGATGCGACGAGGAACCTGACGAGCGACCGCGCCATAGGCAATCGCTCCGGCGAGTGCAGCGAGACCAAACGCTGATAGCGCGACACCGAGTCCGACCGGACCATCGAAGATCTGATCGGCGTAGACCGGCATGATGACGAGGAAGAGCGGGGCGATCCGCATGTTCGCCAGCATCGACATCAGCGCCAATCCAAGCAGAACCGTGTCGTCGCGAATGAAGCGCAGTCCCGCGAGCGTCCTTCCGACGGCGGCGCGGACGCCGCTGGCCTTTTCCGCTTCAATCGCCCGGATCAACGGCACACCGACGCCGATCAGCATTGCAGACACCGCAAACGTCAGCGCATTGACGGTCAGGACGAAACTCGCACTGGTCGTGGCGATGAGGATCCCGGCAGCCAGCGGGCCAAGGAAGTTCTTGAATTGCAGGACACTCTCGAAAACAGAGTTCGCACGTTCGAGCGGGAGCCTGGCGGTCTCGGCGATTTCCGGAATCATGCTCTGGCGAGCGGCGATGCCGGGAGCGTCCAGCAGCGTTCCCAGAAAGACCAGCGCGAGGATTGTCGCGAGGTTCAGACCGGTTGTCACATGCAGGAGTGGGATCAGCGCAACCGTCACGCCGCTAGCGATGTCGGCAACAACGCTCATCCGCCGGAAGCCAAGCCGGTCGACCAGCGAACCACCGGCGAAGGTGGCAATGATGTAGGGAACGAGCATCGTGAAGGCAGTCAGGCCAACATCCGCCGGATTGCCAGTCGTCTGGAGGACGAACCACGGGATCGCGAGTGCTGCCATCTCGTTGCCGAAGCCCGAGATGGCGTTGGCGGTGAGCAACGCAAACAGCGGTCGGCGATTCGGTGACGCTGGCACGCCAACCACCGCCGTCATCGACGTGTCGTCGCGCTTCTACTGGAGGCCATGACGCCGCAGGAAGCCGTGCACGACCGAGTTCCAGGCGACCGGATTCTCGCGGGCAGCGCCGTGGTGAGTGTTAGGGAGGATGTAGTACTCGCTGCCGGGGATCATCTTGTGCCATTCGTAGGACATCGTGATCGTCTTCTGCGACTCGTTGCCGCCGACGAGGAAGAGGACCGGCATCGCGAAGGCAGCCATCTCGTCAGCACGAGGCCGCGTATCGAACGCGCGGATGGCCCGTAGCGCCCGGATGGCATCGTCCTTCGAGTTGCCGAGCGACGTCGAGAGTGTCGCTGTATACCGGCCGAGGTCGGTGTCCTCGAAACCGGGACGAGCAGTCGGCGGACCGGCCTCTTCCCAGTCGAAGGACTTGGGCTGGGTCACGATCGGACGTCCTCCGGACTCGATGATCGCGATCTGCTCGTCGATCCAGCGCTGTGAATCCTCGCGGAACCACGGGACGGTATGACCGATGACGAGCGCCAGTGCGCGATCGGGGAAATCCAGCCCGAACTGACAGGCGATAACGCCACCGAGCGATGCGCCACCGACGATCGCCTTGTCGATGTCGAGCGCGTCCAGCAGACCGCACAGGTCAGCAGCGAAGTCAGCGTTGGTCCACTCACCAGGCGGTGACGCTGACCGACCGGTCCCACGCCGATCGAAGGTAATCACGCGATAGAACTGCGAGAAGTAGGGGACCTGCGTCACCATCCACGGCAGGTGGTGGTGGCCCTGGAGAACAAGTGGAATACCCTCGCCAGTGTCCTCGTAAAAAAGTTCGATGCCGTTGGCTTGAATCCGGGGCATTCAGGCCTCCTTTGCTCGGAGTGCGCGGACATCGTCGATCATCGTCTGGTAGGGGCCGGTTGTGTACCGGCCCGCGCCCGCGGGCGCCCGGTTCATTTCATGTGCGTTTGATCCACGGGCGCACACGTTGGTGACACGTGTCCATGCATCCGTGTATCAAGAAGGCGCCTGCGGGCGCGGGCCGGTACACAACCGGCCCCTACCAGATCGTTGCATCCCACGTCCCGCATCACGCATCACGCATCACTCACAAATACTTCTCGAACCAGCCCGTCAACCGCTGGAGCAGGTCGAGCATGTGGGCGCGTTCGTGGAACGAGTGGCCCTGGCGGGGGTAAACGGCGATGTCAGTGTCGACGCCGAGAGCGACGAGAGCGTTGTAGAACTCCCAGGACTGGGTCGGTGGAACGCGGACGTCGGCACCGCCCTGGAGGAGGAGAGTCGGTGTTGTGACGTTCTTGACGTAACGCATTGGCGAGCGGTCCCAGGGGCGGTCCGGGTCCTCGTTGACCGCGCCGAGGTTCCACTCGTTGGCGGGGCGGATATCAGTCGTGCCGATCTTGGAGACCCAGTTGGTCGGGGCGGCTCCCGCGACAGCGGCCTTGAAGCGGTCGGTGTGGGTGACGGCCCAGGCGGTCATGAAGCCGCCGAATGACCAGCCGCAGATGCCGAGCCGGTCTGGATCGGCCACGCCGCGCTCGATCAGCATGTCGATGCCGGTCATGACGTCGTCGAAGTCGCCACCGCCGAAGTCGTACTTGTTCGCACCGGTGAATGCGCCGCCACGGCCTGTGCTACCGCGCGGGTTAGGCAGGAAGACGGCGTAGCCCATGTTGGCGAGAATCTGCGCCCAGTCGTGCCACGTGCCATAGAACCAGTTGCCCCACTGCGCGGACGGGCCGCCATGGACCTCGGTGATGAGCGGCAGGCGGCTGTTCGGCTCGGCGTCGGGCGGCAGCAGCAGCCAGCCGTGGTTCTCCATGCCGTCGGAGGCATTCCAGGTGACGTGCTCCATCTCGGCCATCGGCAGGCCTTCGAGTTGCGGGTTGAGATCCGTGATACGAACCGCTTCACCACCGAATCGGGCGACGTAAATGTCAGCCGGACGGTGGGGGAACGCGATGCCGAAGACGATGGCCTCGTCGGTGTTGTGGATCGTGACGCGGTTATCGATCCAGCCGGTCGAGGCATCGGGGCCGAAGTCGAGTTGATCCCACTCTGAGCCGGCCGGATCGGTCCGGTCGATTCTCGTGCGCTGGGTCTCTACACTGTGGACGATCAGGTCGTCGCCTGCGAATGATGCCCAGTTGGGTGTCATGCCGCGCTCGTCGAGCGTGTTGACGGCGCCGGATTCGACATCGACAACGAAGACGTGGGTGTAGTCGTTGTTGGCCTGTGGGCTGCCGACAATGGCGACGTGGCGGCCATCGCGAGACCAACTGACCTGACCGGGGACTCCGCCGAGTGGGTACAACTCACGCTCGTTACCGCCGTCCGCATCCATCAGGATCAGCCGCGTGGCGGTGAAGGCAACCTCTAGGTTCTCGGTCTCGGAGACGACTGCCGCGATCTGGTTTCCGTCGGGCGAGTAGCTGTAGGCCCAGACATGCCCCTCGGAGGGACCGACGATCGTTGGCGCGCCACCAGTCGCCGCGACCGTCGCGATCGCCTTCGGTTTCCAGCGCTCGCTGCCGACGATGATGTCCGATTCCGGCTCTTTCTGACCCGCGAGGGAACGGCGGCGGGCGGTGAAAGCGATCCTGTTGCCGTCGGGGTGCCATGTTGGCTGATCGACGCCCTTGAGGTTCGTCAACCGCAGCGGTTCGCCGCCGGTGGCTGGTACGACATGCACCTGCTGTTCGCCACGCCGAGCGCGGTCAGAGAGAAACGCGATCGTGGTCGAATCCGGCGACCAGCGGGGCATGATGTTGTTGTGCTCAGAGCCGGTGATCGGGCGCGATGGCGTCGAACCATCGGTGGCTGCGACGTGGATGGCGCTGGTCGGGTCCTTCTCGCGATGGCCGACTGGCGCGACACAGAACGCGACGTGCGTGCTATCAGGCGAGAGGCGCAGGTGGGACGGGACGCGGAAATCGACGGCCATTTCGAGCGTGTAGCGGCGGGTCATTCGGGCGGTACCTCCTTTAGGTGACAGGTATCAGGTATCAGGTGTCAGGGGATTGATGGATAGGTGTCCGAGTGCAGGCGGCATCGTTGCAAGTGTTGGTTGGCGTGTTCCAAGGCAGGACATAACACCCCCTGAAACCTGACACCTGATCCCTGACACCTACAGCACCTACAGCGAGTCATCACGTTCGGCGGCCTGCATCTCATCGACGATTGAGCGGAGGTCGCTGGCGCGGGCGTGCATGCGGACAATTGGTTCGCCTTCGTCGTCGAAGAAGAGGACATCGACGTGGTCGTGGGCATCCACCAGTTCCGAGCCGGAATAGTCGAGTTCGACCGTCAGCATCGGGACGGTTCCAGCCGGTTCGGCGTCGCGCTCGATCGGGCCGGTATTGGAGGCGGCATAGCCCCAGTGATCGACCAGATCGACGAGGGCGCCGCGCTCGTTGGGAGTCATCCCGAGATAGATCGAGAGGTCGATCCGACCGTCGCTGATGTGCATGTAGAGACCGTCGTCGGCACGTTCGATGGCGACGTCGCCGGGGAACCAGATGTCGTAGATCACCAGCGGCTTGACCGGGTCGTCATCATCCTCGCCGCTGGCGCTGCCGTGTGCAGACCCGATGATCTGCTGCATCAGCGAATAGTGGGCTAGTCCGTAGAGATAGAACCCCTCGGCGATCTTGGCGCGCTGCTCGCCACTGAACTCCTTCTCGAAGACTTCGTCCACGAGCCGTTCAAGCGCACGCAGCATCCGGTCGAACTCGTCGATGCCGCGGAGTTCGCGGTCAACGAACGTCTTGGCGAGGCCGTAGGCCTGAGCGAGGTCTTCGAAGATGCGGTCGGAGGACTGCTCGGTCAGAAACTCGCGGATGTCATCGAAGAGGTCTTCTTCGCCTTCATGACCGAACTGGCCGGACCTGTCGTCTGGTGCGGACATAGCAGTTCTCCCTACCCCCGGACGGTCACTGGCCAACCAGGGCGCGAATACTCGCGCCGTACCATACCAGAGCCTTCCCGGACGCGAAACCCATGTGAGTTGGCGGTGGATGCTGAAACGCGAGTGGACCGGCGCGATTGCCGGTCCACTGCCTGAGTCCTGTCCTGGACCAACGCTCGTTACTGAGTGGCGACCGAGACGTAGTTGATGTTGGCGCCGCCGTTCTCGAAGAAGAGCTTAATCGTGTGCTGGCCAGCCGGGATAGCGACCGGGATTGAAGCGGCATCGCCCCAGACCTGGTAGCCGCCAGTGGATGGCATCTGGATCGTGCCGGTGGCGTTGACGCCGTCGATCTCAATCCGGACCTTACGCGGCGAGTTGGCCGTCGAGGCGTAGCGGACGGTGAAGACGTAGTTGCCGGCGGTTGGGACGTTGACGTCCCACGCGAGCCACTCGTTCATCTCGGTCCAGCCGATGTTGTAGCACGGGGTGGCCGAGGCACTGTCCGAGCAGAACTGGATGTCGACATCGTCGGACCGATAGACACCGCCGGTGTTGCCGCTGGTGGTGTCATGGAAGCCAACACCTGGGCCGCCATCCTTGTAGTCCTCAACTTCGAGCCGGCCCGGGATCTGCGGCAGACCTGGTGTGTCCGGTGGCGGCGGAGCGTCGGCAGCCTTCACCTCAAGGAAGTTGAAGTTGATGTTGGTGCTGCTGAGGACCAGCTTGATCGTGTGGTTGCCAGCCGAAAGTTCGAATGGAGCCGAGGTGGCGTTGGTCCAGTTCTGGTAGCCGCCGGTGACCGGTAGCTGGATCGCGCCGCGCGAGGCGTCGTCGACCAGCAGGTCGGCGTAGCGGCTGTTGGACGGCGTCGAGTAGCGCATGGTCACCGTGTAGAACCCGGCGTTCGGGACCGAGATGTCGTAGGCGAGCCACTCGCCAGCCGCCGACCAGCCGATGTTGAAGCAGGTCGCGCCCGATTCGGCATCGGTGCACTTCTCGATATCGACATCACCAGCGCGGTACTGGCCGCCGGTGTTGCCGGGGGTTGAGTCGCTGGCGCTGGAGTAATCCTCGGCCTCGATCCGGCCAGGGTTGGTCGGGGTCGGCGTCGGAGTCGACTCGATTGTGACGGTCACTGGCGTGGCCGTGCCGGTCTTCGTCTGCGCGTCAGTCGCGCGGGCAGCGATCGTGTGCTGGCCGGCAGATGCGCCAGAGGCATTCCACGTCCACTCGAAGCGGTTGTTTGCAGCCGACCAGGTGGCGGTCTGCCAGGCACCGCTATCGACCGAGACCTCGACCTTGAGTTGATCGGCCGCAGTCCGGTCGTCGGTCGCGTTGACGGCGACGAGGACGTTGCCGGAGACGGTCGCACCGTTGGCCGGGCTGGCGATCGAGACGACCGGTGCAGCGTTTGCCGGTTCCGATGTAGCAACCGACCGCAGGAAGTTGAAGTTGAAGCCGCCGCGCTCGATCACGAGCCGGAGCGTGTGGCTGCCGGACGAGAGCTGTACGGGTGGGATCGCAACGTCGGTCCAGTTCTGGTAGCCACCACTGTTTGGGATCGTGACGGTGCCGGTCGCATTCTGGCCATCGACTTCGAGCCGGAAAGCGCGATTGTTGTTGGCAGCCGCGACCCGGGCGGTGAAGGCGTACCAGCCGCCGTTCTGGACGTTGACGTTGTATTCCAGCCACTCGCCATCGTCGGTCCAGCCGACGTTGTAGCAGTTGGAGCCGGAGGCAGAATCAGAACAAGCCTGGATGTCGACGTCACCGGAACGGTAGACACCACCGGTGTTGCCCGGCGAGGCGTCGTGGGCGTTGGTGTAGTCCTCGGCCTGGATCGTCCCCGGGACGTTCGGTGCGGCCGAGGCCGTCAGGGTGACGTTACGCGAGAATTCGGACGTGTTGCCGTTCGGCGCGGTAGCGGTGGTCGTGATGACCTGTCCTGCGCTCGCGCCGCTGATCGAGACGGAGAAGACGCCCGTTGACAAGGTCGTACCGGAGCCGAGGAAGGTCTTTCCCTCGCCGTACGAACTCGCGCCGGAATCGGCCAGGAAGACCTCGACAACGCAGTTCGGGCAGGCCGTGCCGCGCACCTCGGAGGCCGTCGCGCTGGTGACGACCGGGAAGTTCTGGCGGCCGTTTGCGCCGTCATGGCTGTACTGGTCGTTCTGGTTGACACCGATCGGGTCGATGTCGATACCGAGTCCGCCGTTGCTGTAGATCGAGTTGCGGGTGATCGTATTGAACTCGTTGCTTCCATCGTTGATGAGGATGCCCTGGGTTGTGTTGTGGGCGATGATGTTGTCCGGGCCAATCGTCACGTTGGACGCGTGGTACCGCAGGCGGATGCCCCAGCCGACGTTGCCGAGCGCGCCGCCATTGACGTTGACGCCGATCTTGTTACCAAAGATCACGTTGCTCGTGCTGCCGGGACCATACGCCTCCATACCGCCACGGCCGTTGTTGGAGATGACGTTGCCGGGGCCGATGATGTTGTAGGAAGCGCGGTCCTCCAGCGAAACGCCGAAGCCTGGGTTGCGGTGAACTGTCGTTGAGCCACCGGTGCCGGTCAGGTTCGTGCCGATGAAGTTGCCGATGACCTGGTTGTGGGCCGTCGAGGGCTGATGCGAGATCTCGATGCCTTCGCTGGCATTACCGGAGATGACGTTGCCTTCGCCGGGGCCAAGCCCACCGATGATCGTGTAAGCCGTTCCGTTGTTCAGGTCGAGACCGTCGCTGCGATTGCGGACGCGGGTGTTGCCATCCGGCGAGAGTCCGACGATGGACCCCTGGATGATGTTGTGCTCGGTTCCAAGGCCATCGAGATCAACTCCGTCGTCACTGTTGCCGGAAATCACCATCCGGTCGGCCGGCGATGAACCACCGATGCGGTTGTGCGCCGCAGCGTACTTAATGGTGATGCCGAAGTCGCCTGCGTAGGTCGAGGTGGACCCACCCGATCCGGCGGCATTGATGCCGATGTACGAACCAGCGATGACGTTGTTCCTGGCAGTCGTCCCGGCAATGAAGATCTTGCGATACATGTTGTACATCGAGATGCCGCGGATCACATTGTTAGGCGAACTGATGCGGAACCCGCTCGGCCCCCGGTTACCACTACCGGCGATCTGGATCCGGATGACGGCGTTGCTTCCCTGTGCCATCGCGTTTGTGTTCGGGCGCGCGCCGGGCTGAGTGAAGCCGTCGATGACGACCGGGCCAGAGGTATCGGAGATAGTCGGCAGGTCGGAGTTGATGCGAATCTCGCGGACACCGGTGCCGGAAATGTTGAAGTGGATGTTCTCCGGACCAGGACGAGCGTTGGCCTCCATGATGGCGGCGCGCAGGGTGCAGACATTACCACTGGTGCGGCAATTGCCATCGCCTGGGTTGGAGTCGGCGGCATCGCCGGTCGAGTTGACGACGAGCGTCAGTGGCTCGCCGGCCATCGCTTGAGCCACCTCGTTGAAGGCGTTGGCGCGTGAAGTATCGGTGACGCCGCCGATGCGGGCAGCGACGAGCTGGACATCGAAGACGGTGATGCAGCCATCGCCATCGAGGTCGTGACTCGGGGCGGGCAGCGGGGAAGTACACGAGAGTCCCTGCGAGTCGAGAATCTCCCAACTCATGAGAACGTCGACGACGTCAGCGTTGGTGACACGTCCATCGCCGGTGACATCGAAGCGCGGGTCGGTCTCGTACGGTTCAAGTTCGCCAGTGTCAGCCGACACCGGAATCGCGCCGAGGCCAATCGAGGTCAGGATCACGATCGCAGCGACGGCGAGGCGGACGAGGTTCAGCCAGGAGGGTGTGTTGCGGTTGAGATTACCTTCGTACATCGATCGTTACTCCTGTCCCGCGACGACGTTGATCGCGACGATCAGCGACGGAGTGTCGACCGAGATTTCTGCCCCGGAGGCATCCGAGAAGCGCATCCCGGAGAGTTCCAGCGAGAGTGGTCCTGGCTGCTCGGGTGTGACGCTGATGGTGACGAGGTGGAGTTCTCCGTCGGCTCCGCGATCGACCGGTTTGCCAGTCTCACCGCAGGCGTCGACCGGACAGGAGTAGAGACCGAAGGAGACGCCACCGTCGAACTCATTCGGGCCGAGGGCCTGAATGAAGCGACCAATGGCGGCAAGCTGGTTGGCGCTGTGGTCGACACCGGAGAATCGGGCACGGGAGGTGTCGAAGAGCAATTTGCCCTGGTAGCCGCCGATACCTGAAGCGTTGCGAACGACGAGGGTGAGGTCGATTGGTTGCCCGACTTCGGCCTGCTCCGGCGCCGTCACGTCGAGAACCGGACCTTCAGCCGAGGTGACGGTCAACCGCCAGGAGGCGGATGCGAGCGCGACACCAATAATGAGAAAGGCTATTCCGAGTCGTACAAACCAACCCGGACTACTTCGTTTCGCGCTAATCATTTGCGCACTCCCAACCCTCTCTTCGACTCACGCCAGGGTGACAGATTGCGTGCATCGCTGGCCGCACTTCCGTCAGTACTGGTACTCATCTCCTATGATTCCCATGACCGATCATACATTCACAATCACGGTATCTCAAGCGATAGATGCGTCAATTTCGCATCAATATGCGGATTCTTCGCATGATGTTTACTATTCGGATGCGACGCTTTGTCACCTAATTTTCCTACGCATCGCGTATAGGAGTCCTACAGGACTCCTATACGTACACTCGCGGTCTGAGAGCGAGGCGAGGTCGCGTGGCTATGTAAGCATCTGCTAACATAGTGCGCATGGATGATGCGGTTCGAGCGATTGCCGATCCCACGCGGCGAGCGATTCTCCAGATGGTCCGGGAGCAGGAACTTCCGGCAGGGGAGATCGCACGACGATTCGACGTGACCCGACCGGCTGTCTCCCAGCACCTGCGTGTGCTGCGAGAAGCGGGGCTGATCACGGAACGACGTGAAGGCACGTTTCGCTACTACCGAGCCAATCCCGACGGACTGAGCGCGTTGCGCAATGCCCTCGACTGGCTCTGGGACGACGGGCTGGCACGCCTGAAAGCAGCGGCAGAAGATGAACAACGGAGGCGACGGAGTGGTGGTGAACGTGCTGGTTGAACGGAACATTCGCATCGAGGCGACACCGGAGACGGTCTATGCCTTCCTCACCGATCCTGAGAAGATCGTCGCCTGGATGGGGCGGGAAGCGATCTTCGAGCCAAGGCCGGGAGGCGCGTTCCGGATCGATTACAACGGCACCGACATCGTGCGGGGCGAGGTGGTGGAACTCGTCGCCAACGAACGGGTCGTCGTGACGTGGGGCTGGGAGGCAGCCGGCGCAGAGACACCGCCGGGTGGAAGCGTCGTCGAGTACACGCTGACGCCAGACGGCGATGGAACGCTGCTGACCGTCCTGCACCGCGGCCTCTCCGAGGCTGAGGCCCAATCGCACGGGGAGGGATGGGACTTCTTCCTGCCTCGGCTGCAAGCAATTGTGCGCTGAGGAGTGACGCGACCAGGCATCCCGGAAGTGGTGCACATCCGTCATTGACGGGTGACTTCGCCTCTGTCACAGTTCCCTCGGAATCAATGTCTATCAATGAACAGGTTGGGAGTATGGCGATGCGAGTCGTTGTCGTCGCGCTGTGTCTGTGCGTGACGCTTGGTGCGATGGTTCCCGTTCAATCGGTACGGGCTGCAGAGATGCCGGACCAGGGGAACACGGTCTCAACGATGGTCTACGAGCCATTGGGCGTGTTGCTGAACATTCAGTACTGGGTGCAGACGTTTACGCCTGGGATACCGGGCGAGTTGACGAAGGTGCAATTCGCGATCGGGTCAAACGTCGCAGCGAACGTGACAATGCAGATCATTGAACTCCAGTTTGTGAATAACGTCATACCTTGGGATGTGCTGGGTACATCGACGGTTGCGGTTCCCGCGGGGCCGTGCGACGCGGCGAACGCTGTGACGTTCACGTTCGACAACCCGATCAATGTTGAACCGGGGCGAACGTATCTGATCGTGGTCTACGGAAATGCCGGGACGACGACAGTCTGCGGAACTGGTGACGATGTATACGCTGGCGGCGTCGCTGGCATAGGGATCTCCGATGGCCCGGCCATGCCGGACCCGCCGTATGATCCCGATCCTGAAGCGCTCGTGTTCCTCGTCGGTGAAGCGGGAGACTACGTCTTTCAGACGTTTGTCGATCCGGAAGACGCCTGGCTGATCGACGGTCTGATGGCTGACGTCCGTGCCGTCCCGATCAACGGTACAGCCGCGACCGGTGAGTCAATTCGCCGAACGATGGCGACGATGGTCGCGCTGGCCGATGCAGCGGAGGCGAGCGGGAACGATTCACTAGCGTGTCTGATGCTGATGCGGTTTGACCTGGAAGTGCGATCGCAGATCAGCAAGCGGCGGATCATGAAGGCAGATGGGGCCGCGCTGATGGCGCAATCGAGTCTGATTCGATCGGAGATTGGCTGCGGGGGCGCTCGATAGGGCATTTGCCCATGTCTTCATGGTGTCCCTGTCATCCTGCGCCTCAGTGGTTCACCACGATGCTCTTGATGGATGACATGTTCGGGGAATGCCACCTGGCCCCCCCTGTCATCCCGACGAACGGAGGGATCTCGTCCTCGTTGAACCCGTGCAGCGCGAACGAGTCACGAGATCCCTCCGTTCGTCGGGATGACAGGGGAAACGGAAGGACGCAACCTGAAACAAATGAGGTGGTAAGCCATTCAGGGTGAAAAAGCGGCGGGGTGCACAGGGCGACGAAAAGCATTGAGGGGCCGGCGATACGCCGGCCCCTCTTCGTGTATTGCGTGTTGTGCGGTCCGGTCAGGCCCGAGCTGCTTCGATCTGGTCGCGGAGGGCCTGGGCGGCGGTGCGGGCGGCGTCCTGGAAGTCCGGGCCGGACGAGGCGTAACTGATGGCGCGGCTGGTGTTGACGATGATCCCTGCGCCGTTCGCGTCGATGCCGGCCTGGACAGCGGCTTCGAGGTCGCCGCCCTGGGCGCCGACGCCGGGAACGAGGAACGGGAGGTTCGGCGCGGCGGCACGGATCTCAGCCATCTGGGATGGGTAGGTGGCGCCAACGACAAGGCCGACGTTGCCGGCCGTATTCCACTGGTTGGCGTGGATGACGACCGCCATCGAGACGGTCGTGTCGTCATCCAGTCGCCGATCCTGGAGCAGGCCGCTGCCGGGGTTCGAGGTTTTGGCGAGGATGAAGATGCCGCGGTCCTGATAGGAGAGGAACGGCAGCAGGGCATCGTGGCCGAGGTACGGGTTGACGGTCAGCGCGTCGAAGTTCCAGGTCTCGAATGCAGCTCGGGCGTAACCAGCACTGGTCATGTCCAGATCGCCAAACTTGGCGTCGAGCAGGACCGGAATGTTGGCTGGGACGTCGCGGCGGACCTGAGCGAGCGCTTCGACACCAAGCGCGCCATAGGAGAGGTAGAAGCCGAGATTGGGCTTGTAGCAGCAGGCGAGATCGGCGGTGGCTTCGATGATGGCGCGATTGAAGGCAACGATCGACTCGGGGGACTTGCCGACGACCTCGGGGAACCGGGCCGGATCGGGATCGAGGCCCACGCAGAGCAGGGAGCGGTTGGCTTCCTGCGCGGCCCGCAACGTGTCGATAAATCGAGTCGAGGTCGCGCTTAGTGTCACCGGCTGGCTGCCTCTCTACGTCATGCATGACGTTGCGCAATTCGTGCATCCAACGCACGTCGGTCGCCGCGTTCGATGATATACTCCCGCCCGGTTCGATAACAACCCGGCCTCACGATCGTCGATGGCTCGATGCCGTACCGCTGCTGAGGTGACGGATCGGGTTGGCGGCGTCATCTGCATTCAATGGGAGTGGCACGTGAGCACGGCTTCGACAGATCCTCAGGTTTCCACAACGACGACGATTCCCGATCCACCGACGATGGCCGATGTGCTGCTGGCACGCCGGGTTGTCAACCAATATCTGACGCCGACGCCGGTCCTGCGGCCGGAGGGGTTGTCACGCGAACTGGAGTTCGATGTCGTCCTGAAGTGTGAGAACCTGCAGCCCGTCGGTGCGTTCAAGGTGCGTGGCGGTCTCTATCTCATGAGCCAGCTCGACGAGGCAGAGCGAGCGCGTGGTGTCGTCAGTGCATCGACCGGCAATCACGCGCAGTCGATTGCGTATGCGGCGCGGGAATTCGGCGTCAAGGCCGTGATCTTCATGCCGGAAAATCCGAATCCCGGCAAGCTGGCAGCGACGAAGGCACTCGGGGCCGAGGTGATCCAGTTCGGACACGACTTCGACGATTGCCGGGTCGAGGCCGGGGCGTACGCCGAGCGGATGGGGATGCGCTTCATCCACTCGGCCAACGAACCGCATCTGATCGCGGGTGTCGGAACTTATGCACTGGAGCTTATTGAGGAAGCGCCGGATCTGGACGTCGTGATCGTGCCTGTCGGTGGCGGGTCGGGCGTCTGCGGAACGGCGCTGGTGTTCAAGACAATGCGGCCGCAGACGAAGGTGATTGCCGTCCAGTCGGAGGGGATGCCGGTCGTCTACCGCTCGTTCCACGAGAAGCAGTTGCTCTCGCTGGAGGGTGGCAGCACCTGGGCAGAGGGTCTGGCGACGCGGGTCGCATTCGAGTTGCCATATGCGATGATGCAGGAACTGGTCGATGACGTGCAGACGGTCAGCGACGAGGAAATGCGCCAGGCAATGCTGACACTGCTGGAATCGGCGCACGTTGTTGCCGAGGGCGCAGGAGCCGCTTCGCTGGCTCTGGCGACAAAGCTGGCCCCGGAGTTGCGGGGGAAGCGTGTCGGACTCGTGATCAGTGGTGGAAACGTCACTCGCGACACGTTGCAGCGAGCCATGTCTGACGACACGAGCTGGTAGGAACAGGCATACTCTGCCGGCCGCACCGCACTGGGTGGCGGGCGGTCGTCGTCTGGGACCGGGGTGGGGGGCGCGCAGCGGATGCTGGAACAGTTCAGCCGCTGGCTTCGGCGATATCAGGGGACCGAAGCCAACCCGATTTATCGTCTGGCAGTCGATGTTGCGACTGGCCGGATATCGTTCGAGCGCGCCCTCGATCTGGCTGAATCCCATAACGTCAATGGCAGGCTTGCTGATGGAGACCTGATCGACCTCGACCAGCAGGTCGAAAGCGAGGCCCGCAACAACCTCCAGTTCGCGCTGATTCTGGCGCGGCTTAACGCGGCGACGGCACGGGCCAAGGGGTTCGAGAAGGTCCTGGTTGACCTCTACCTGCGCATCGCCGAACTGCTCGAAGGCGACCGCGAGGAGGCGGAGCGAGAGTACAACTTCCGCGAGGCGCTGCACGTCGCCAAGAAGATCTCGTATGTCTCTGGTCAGCGGCGGGCGCTCAACCGGCTCGCGCGGATGGCGTTCGAGCGGGGCGAGACGGAAGAGGCCCGCGACCTGCTGCTGCAACAACTCGAAGCAGGCCGCGAGGAGAGCGACACCGGCGACGAGATTGAGACGGCGATCCTGCTGGCCGACATCTCGCTGGCCGACGGCGACGTTGCGACGGCGCATGACCTGTATCACCGGGCGGCCAAGTCGGCCCGGCGGATCGGGTTCTACACCGGCGCGGTCGATGCATTGTTGCGGCAGGTCGGCATCCTGCGCGAGCGGGGAGACCTGCACGCCTCACTGCAACTGCTGCGGCAGGCCAGCGAGGCGGCCGATCGAACCGTCGATACCGCACTGCAGGCTGAGATCGCATTCCGGACCGGCGCACTCATGCGCGAACTCAACATGCCGGACGAAGCAATCGAGCGATTGTCGGTCGCGCTCGACCGGGCACGGACGCTCGGCGACATGGCGATGGAGGCGCGCAGCGTCCTGATGCTGGCCCAACTCGAACAGCGGCTTGGCCGGGACGAGCAGGCGTTGCAGCACTACGAGGATGCCGTCGCGCTGGAACGTGGACTGGGCAACCGGGGTGAGGTCGCGAGGGCGTTGCAGGCGATCGGCGAGATACATCTCGCGCAGGATCGTCCGTCGGCAGCGATCACGGTTCTTTCCGAAGCGCGCGACATGGTGTTGTACTCCGACGACACCGAACTGCTGATGCAGGTGCATGGGCTGCTCGGCAAGGCGCTGGCAGATCAGGGGCGCGAGCGTGAGGCGCTGGACGCGCTCCAGACGGCGCTGGCCAGCAGCAGAGCGCTGGACGACCCGACCGAAGAGGCCCGCTGGATTATCACGGTCGCCGAAGTGATGCTGCGGACTGGCGAGACCGACAACGCCGGAGAATTGGCCGACCGCGCCGAGCAACTGGCGCGGGGATCGAAGGACAACGTCCTGCGGGCAGCGGTCTACAGCCTCAATGGACAGGTCGCACTGGTCGAGCGGCGATTGCAGGACGCCGAGGACGCATTCGCGTCGGCGACGGCGGCCTCGCGGGCGGCGGGGAAGACGGGAGAGTCGCTGCGCTATCTGCCGCTGCTCTCGCGGTTGGCGGCCGAGATGGGCGATCTGGACGGATCGCTGCGCTACCTGGATGAGGCAATCGCCGAAGCGCTGGCCGTCGGCGACGAAGGACGCGCCTGCATGTTCCACGGTCAGGCCGCCCGGATGCTGGGCAGCGCGGGGAAGATCCGCGAAGCGGAGGAACGCTACCGGCAGGCTCTCGCACTGGGACAGAGTGTTGGAGACCCACGACTAACGGGGCGTGCGCACCAGGGACTGGCCGCGATCTACGACACGGCCGGGCAACTCGACATCGCGATCGAGCACTACTATGACGCGCTCGACGCGGCGAACCGGGCCGGAGACGCTCGAACGATCGCGTCGACGCACTTCAACCTCGGCGCGCTGCTGGTGGACGAAGAGCGCGACGACGAGGCGCGGACGCACCTGCTGCGGGCGCGAGACGCGGCGGCGACGCTGAATGATTACGCGCTGGTCGAGCGAGCGCGAACGTTGCTGGAGATTCTGGCGCCGCCGTCGATGACGTACCTCGATCTGGACAACCAATCCACCGATCTGCCGCTTGGTGAGGAACCGGCGCGGCCGCGGCAGTATCCGCCGTTGCATTAGCCCGGGAATCGGGAGTCGGGAATCGGGAATCGTGGCGGGATCGCTTCGATTCTGTTGGTGCGGTTTCGCTCTACTGGGCATCGCTGTGTGGCGAGGCTTGTGGGGTCTGTTACTGAGGACCGAACGTTTGCGCTCGTGGATCATGCATTCCTGGATCGAACCGTCGGCCTGCGGGCCGCGGACAGGTCTTAGACCTGTCCCTACGGGGCTTGGGGCAGCCGCTCTGCAAGACTCGTAAATCTCTATGACACGATCATCGCGAGGGTTGTACGTACTTGATGTACGTACACTTGGCTGTTAGGCTTGGACGAAGCGTTCGTTGGCGTGTGTGAACACACCTGACGGCGTGAGATCTGGCCGGAAGGCAGCTGCTGCGGGGGTTGGTGATGCTGCGAATCGCGACGGTAGCGGGGGAGCGCGAGGCGTATTGTCTGGACCGCGGCGAGGAGCGGGATGAGTCGCCGTTCCTGTATGTGGCGGACGACGATGACGGGGTGAGCGACCGGGCGCGGGTGTTGCTGGCGCTGGTCGATCCGGTCGAGCGGGCAGCGGGGGATACGGCGGCGGCGGTTCAGGTCATTGAAACGCTGCGTAATGCGATTGATGGGCTCGATCCGGACGACGTCATCGGCGCGTTGCACGGTGTCTATGGTCGGTTGAGCCGCTGGTTGCTGCATGAGAACCGGGTCAATGCCGGTCGGCGCAAGATCTTTCTCGGACTGACGTGCGTGGTTGGTTGTGGGGACGATCTGTTCATCGCCCAGGTGCCGCCGGGGCAGGCGTTGATCCGGCAGGACGGGCAACTCTATGCGTTCCCACGCCTGCGGAGCTGGTCGCCGACATTCCAGCCGTCCCGCACCTACGAACTCCCAAATCCGCTGGGACTGCGTGAACTGACTGAGCCGCAGGTGTACTACACACGCGTCGAGGACGGTGATCTGTTGACGCTGACATCGTCGTCGATTGCTGCGCGGCTTGAGCCGCTCTCGGACGAACTGCGCGATGCAGGCGGTGTTGACGACATCGTCGAGACGGTGAGCGACCTGTGTTTGCGGCACGGTGTCTTCAGTGGCGAGGCGGGGGCGATCGCAATTCGGGGGTAGCGGCCCCGGCGCAACAACTTGACAGAATACCCGCATTCGTTCGCGGCTTGTGACGAGCGGTCACTGGCGTGTTCCAAAATCTCCTCAATTCCATCCAATCTTGAAATTGGGGCCTGAAACCCCTTGACCCAGATGCACCGACGGTGCAGACTGAAGGTGTTCATCTGGAATTCGCGTGGTTGGCTCGGTTGACACCGGGATATCCCCGGTCGGCCTCGCTGTGCGCTGAATCCAGGAACCTGGGGAATATGACATTTGCGATCTGACATCCCAGACAAGGCATCGCTCTTGACCGCTGCTGGTGCTGACCGGTGGCCATCCTGACGGGGGATTCAGCCGCTTCTGCCGGAAACAGGGACCGGACGAAGCGCGCCACTGCTCGTGCCTGGGAGTGCCGTGCTGCCAGGGACGACTGACACATTGCAACCAGACCAGCCCACCCGGCGGCTTCAGGCGACGGCGACCGATCCAGGCCGGTGATGGGCGCTGAGAGGAATAGACGTGTACGAACTGCTGGCGGGGCTCGTCCTCAGCCTTACGGCGGCAGTCGTTGGTGTCTGGGGCGTGACCAGACGCGACCGGCCGTTGCACGGCCCGGTCGATGACGGCATGCTGGGACTGCCGAGGCTCCAGCGCTGGGATGTCAGCTACCGGCCGCCGCGCATGCAGCGGCTCCGCAGCCGGTTTCCGCGAATCGAGATCAGCCGTTTCGTTGTGATCTTCTGCCTGATCGTGATCGTCGCGGGCGGGGCTGCATTTGTCTACTCGCGGACGGCGAACGAGAAACTGCTAACCGAGCAGACGTTCGAGACCGAGTTGGCGAAGGTGACCGAGCGGCGCAAGAGCGCACTGGCGGCCGACGATCTGGCGGCGTCGTGGGCGATCCTGCTCGACGCGCGATCCGATCTCGATGACGTGGCGGCGCTGGCACCTGAGGGACACAACGAGCCGCTGATCATCGCCGAACGAATGGCGATCGACGAGCAGATGGCGCGGCTTAGCGGAATGCGCCGAGCCGCTAACGTTCAGACGGTCGGTGCGGTTCCGGAGGCAAGTGACGGCGTCACGGCGCGGCTCGTCGTCGGCGATGGGCGGGTCTACCTGCTGGCCGATGGCATTTATCAGGTGGACGTCGCCAGTTCGTCGCTGGTGTTGCTGCTGCGGCCGGACGACCTGGTTGATGGCGTACCAGTCGAGACGCTTCGGGCGGCGGCCTGGCGCGAGAACCGGCTGATGGTGCTGGACGCGAAGCGTGCCTACATCTTCGACCCAACGACCGGCGGTTGGCAGGTCGAACGGCTCGGGACGTTCGATGGCGAGGGGTTCACCGACGTTGCGGCGGGCGCGACGTTTGACTTCAACCTCTACCTGCTGGCGCGCGGAAGTGGACAGATCCTGAAGTTCCAGGCGGGGCTGTACGAGAAGAACCCCGAAGACTGGACCGGCGGACTCGCCAAAGAACAGTTGCGGGAAGCGTCTGATATGGCCGTCGATGGCGATGTCTGGGTGCTGCTGCCGGACGGGACAATCCTCAACTTCTTCCGCTCGCGGCTGGAAGCGACCATCAAGCCGCAGATCGTGCCGCCACTGGAGCACGCCAGCGCGATCCATCTCCGGCCGGACAGCAAGTTCATGTACCTGCTGAGCGCGACCGACGGCCGAATCCTGCGGATGACGCGGGAGGGGCAGGTCGTGGACCAGTTGACGACCGGCGAGACGCGGTCGCCAATCGCCGGCGCGACAGATTTCGTGATCGACGAGCAGGCCGGCATCGCCTACGTCCTGGCAAACGACACGGTCTACACGCTGCGGATACCGGCCGCCCCGCCGACGAACGATGGAACGGCAACGCCTGAGGGACAGTAACTGGCGTCGAGGCTGTGAGCGAGGCGGGTCAGGATGACACAGCACACGCCGTGCGACTGCGATCCGCTCCCGTGGTGATACCGAATCGATAAGATGGTGAAAACGCCCTCGGCACGAGTTGATGCCGAGGGCGTTGGCTGTTCGTGGGGTGGGTTAGCGGTTCTCGAAGTACTGCCGGTTGGTCAGCAGGAACTTCGACCACTGCTCGGGAAGGTCGTCCTCGAAGAAGATGGCCTCGACCGGGCAGACCTCGGCGCAAACGCCGCAGTCGATGCACTCGTCGGGATCGATGAAATACTGCTCCTGGCTATCGTCGGAGTGGATGCAGTCGACCGGGCAGACTTCGACGCACGAGGCGTCCTTGACGCCGATGCAGGGTTCGCTGATCACATACGTCATCCAGTATGCGCCTTTCTCGGAGATTGGTCGTCGCTGACTCGATCTATCCGTCGCGGTCGCGCGGCGATTGCCGGGCGAACCTCGTTCACCGTGTCGAGCCGCAGTATAGCACCGGAGAGAATCGGGACTCGGGAATCGGGGGTGTCGAAAGGTACCGGTTCCGTTCAACACCCTCCGTTTCCTGACGCGGGCTACGCCAGCGTGACCGGAAGAGACTTCAGGGCGCGGAAGACGTGGTTCCGCTGCCATTCGACGTTCGGCGATGCAGCGGCGAGGGCCGGAAAGCGCTGGACGAGTGTGTTGAGGGCGATCTGCCCCTCGGCACGGGCGAGGGGTGCGCCGAGGCAGAAATGGATGCCGTGCGCAAAGGCGATGTGGCGGTTGGGCCGGCGGGTGAGGTCTAGCGTTTCAGGGTTGTCGAACTGGGCAGGATCGCGGTTGGCGGCGCCGAGAATGGTGCGAACACCCTGACCGGCGAGGATTCTGTGGCCGTCGATCACGACATCGTCGATGGCGAGGCGGTCGGTGAACTGGACAGGCGATTCCCAGCGCAGGAACTCCTCGACGGCGGTGCGGATCAGGCTGGGATTGTCGCGGAGTTGCTGGAGCGCGTCAGGGTTGCGTAACAGCGTGAGGGTGCCGTTGCCGATCAGGTTGGTCGTCGTCTCGTTGCCAGCGAAGAGGAGCAGGAAGCAGGTGGCCACCAGTTCGTCGTGAGTCAAGCGTTCGCCTTCTTCCTCGGCCTGGACGAGGGCGGTGATGAGGTCATCTTGCGGCTCGACGCGGCGTTGGGCGGCGACCTCGCGGATGTAGTCACTCAGTTCAACAACGGCGCGGCTGGCGTCGCGGCGAAGTTCCGGGTTGTCGCCGAGGGTGCCGAGGAAGCGCGCGTAGTCGTTAGCCCACTCCTTGAAGCGCGGCTGATCTTCCTTCGGGACGCCGAGCATTTCGGCGATGACGATACCGGGTAACGGGTTGGCAAGGTCGGCGATGACGTCCATCTGGCCGGTCTGTGCGACGCGGTCGAGCAGGCCATCGACGGCAGCCTGAATCTTCGGACGTACCGACTCGACCATCTTGGCCGAGAACGCCTGGGCGACGAGGCCGCGCAGGCGGGTGTGGTCGGGCGGGTCCATGAAGAGGATGAACAGGTTGGTGATGTCGTAGAGCGGCTTGACGCGGGCGGCCTCGTCTGGTTCCAGCCAGGTCGGTTCGCCGAAGCGGTCGGAGGAGAAACGCGGATCGGTGAAGGCCAGCAGGACATCGGCGTGGCGTGAGAGGTTCCAGGCCCAGCCGTCGTAGTGGACCGGATCTTCCTCACGCATCTGGCGATAGAGCGGGTATGGATCGTCGCGGACGAGGTCGCTGAAGATGTCATAGGTCGTTTGCATCGGGGACCTCCTGAGTGGGCGAGTTACGGTGCTGAGATTCTAACGTGCGGCGTTCCACAGGTCGCGGGTGAGTTCGGCATGGCCCAGGTGCTCGGCGGCGTGGCGGGCGACAACCATCAGGACCTCGCGGACGGGAATCGAGCCACGGCGTGGGTGGGAGCGCAGTTCGCCCAAGTCGTCCGATTGCAAACCGGCAAGCGCCAATTCCAGTCGCGGGCGCAGGTCGTGCCAGCGCCAATGCAGGTCTTCAGCCGCGATCGAACGGTTTGCGAACTCTCCCGATCGATCACGATCGACCGATTCGCCACAGAGGGTTTCGAGAATGTTCTCTTCGGCGTTACCGAGAGTGTGGACGACGAGCACCGCGATGCTGTTTGCGTCGTGGGCTGGAGGTGACCAGTGGAGCGCGTCGGGATCGATGGCATGTGCGAGGGCGACGAGCCGGTCGAGGGATGAGGAGATGTACCGCCAGAAAGAGGCGGCTTCCGGGCTGGCGAACTCAGTGTTCGGCATCACGACCTCCAACGTTGGGATGAGTGTCTGTCACCCGAAGGGGAGCCACTCCCACCCTGCCATGACCGGAGTGAGCGACTACTCAAGCCGACCGGGGTAGGTGTAGAGCGCGCTCCTGTTAGCCGTTATCGATGATCCAGTCGCTGGCGGCCCAGACGTGTTCGAGGACCTGGAACTGTTCGTCGAGGTTCATGACGCGGGGGCGGTGGTAGTCCTCGATCATGACCGGGACGATGTCGAGTTTGAGTGGTTTGTCGCCCTGCATCCAGAGGTGGGCGATCATGCCCTGCTTGGTTTCGAGCGACCACTCCTGATCGAAGACGAAATTGCCGAGTGAGTAGAGAATCGGGCGGCCCTTGTACGTCTCAACCGCCTGGACCCAGTGGGGGTGGGAACCCATGACGACGGCGGCGCCGGTGTCGATGGCGATGTGGGCGAAGTAGCGCTGCTCCTCGGTCGGGTCGTAGACGTACTCGGTTCCCCAGTGGAAGTAGGGGATGACGATGTGTCCGGCTGCGACCTCGCGTTGGATGTCCTCAACGACCATCCAGTCGACGAGTGGGGCGGTGCCGGGGTAGTCGGGACCGGCGGAGTCCCAGTCGTCGGAGATGCCGTTGTAGCCGAGGAAGGCGTAGGTCACGCCGTTCTGCTCGACGACGACGGCTCGACGGGCTTCGTCGAGGTTGTTGCCCATCCCGAAGTGCTTGATGCCGGCGGCATCGAGGACGGCGGTCGTATCGTTCATTCCGGTTGCGCCGTAGTTGAACGAGTGGTTGTTGGCGCGCGAGAGGACATCGATCCCGGCCAGTTGGAGTCCTTCGATGGCTGGAGTGTCGGTCTTGAAGGTGAAGGTGGTCGGGTCGAGGATCGTCTCGAAACTGTCGGAAAGCGACGTTTCGAGGTTCGAGATGGTGATGTCGGCCCAGGTCAGGCTGGGATGGATGTCGCGGAACGGCGCGGCCCAGTCGCCGGTTTCGTTGATGCGACGCTGGACCTGGCGGGCGATGATGATGTCGCCGGCCCAGGTCATCGAGACGGGGGCGGGGAGCGATGGCGCAACGGAGGCGCGGAGCGCGTCGAGCGTCGCGGAGTCGAGTGTCGATTGCGGGATGACCTGCAGGTAGTTGCGGAGCGGCCAGGTGGCGTCGCCGGGTCGCATGACGTTTACCTCGTCAATGTTGAGCGCGCGAAAGCGGAAGTCGACCTGATCGAACGGGATGATCGCGATCGCGCCACGCTCGATGCGGAAGTACTCGGCCAGTTCATCGATGGTCGGGAAGTCTCCGGCGGCCTTGGTTGTGTCGAACGGTCCGGACGCGCCGGTGTAGCCGACGCGGACGACGCCGTGCGGGACCGGTGAGCCAAGGGCGGACCAGTCGTTGATGTCGCCGTTCCAGACCCGCTCCAGCTGGTCGAAGGTGATCTCACGGACCAGCAGGCGGCGGGAGACGACCGGAACGAAATCGACCGGATGGGAGATGACGTTCTCGGCTGGTGCGTTGGTGGCGGTAATGACGAGGTCACGGGCGGCGGCGATGCCGGGCGCGGCGAGCAATGTGTCACGCAGACGTTCCGCATGCGCCTTGAGAAAAGATGGGACGCTGGAGTCGATCGTGACGGTCAGGCGGGACGACCCGGTCACCGTTGGGTCGGGGCTGCGATGATCGTCGACCGTCGGGCTGGCGGATGGTGTCGTGCCGGGTGTCACGGAACGATCGATCGGCGGATCAGTAGAGCCGACTGGCGCACCGGGCGCGGCTGCCTGGGTCGGAAAGGTCGCTGGCGGTGTGTCTGGCTGTCGGGTGGGTGGATGCTCGTCGAATCGGCTGGCTGGGCGTTCTTCGTCGGGGCCACTGCAGGCGGCGACAATGGTTGCGGTGGCAGCGGCAAGCGAGGCGACGAAACGGCGGCGTGACAGAAGAATGCGACGCATGCGCAAGTACCCCAGTGCTCTGCGGTCAATACCCGGATTGTTCAGCGCACCATTGTACGCGCCGGTGCGCCAGTGTGTCAGAACAAGCGGTACCTGTCACGCTGTTGTAACAGAGGCGCGGATCGTTCCAACGAGGAATTGACGTCGCCGGGCGTATACTGCGGCCAATAGAGGTTGAAGTCGCACGAAGGAGCAATCATGAAGCCGACGATCGTTGTGCCGCTGGACGGCTCTGAGAATGCCGAGCAGGCATTACCGTACGCGCGGGCGCTGGCGCAGCGGTCCGGCGGATCGCTGTTGCTGGTGTCTGTCGTCGATATCCCGGTCGAGTTCGGCGCGTGGTCGATCGCGAGCGCCGGGATGTATGGCGTCGAAGTTGAGAAGTGGCAGCTCGAGAGCGAGAACTATCTCAAGCGAATTGCGAGCGAGCAGGAGGGAATCGACACGGCGACCGTCGTTCGACTGGGATCGGCAGCCGCCGAGATCAGCGAAGCGGTAAAGAGCGTCGAAAACCCGGTCATCGTGACGACGAGCCACGGACGAACAGGGGCGTCGCGCATCTTCCTCGGTAGCGTCGCGTCGAAACTGGTGCACGACTCCGAATGCCCGATTCTGGTCATCCGTATTCAGGAGTCGCCAAGCGCAGTCGCCCCGACGTTTGACCGGGTCGTCGTGCCGCTGGATGGCTCGGAGTTCAGCGAGGCTGGACTGGCGAGTGCTGTCGCGGTGTTCGGTGAGCACCTGACGCTCCACCTGGTTCGTGTGATTGAGATACCGACGATTCCGGCGTCCGGGATGGCGACGGGCGGGATGGCACTCAACTACGGGCTGATCGAGGAATATATGGACGCGACCCGCGACGCCGCCAACGAGTACATCCAACGGATGATCGAGAAGCTGACGGCTGACGGGCACACGGTGACTGGTGAGGTCCGCGACGGCCTCGTAGCCGACGCAGTGCATGCTATTGCCACCGAGCAGAACGCCGACGCGATCGCGATGGCGACCCATGGCCGCGGCGGTCTGGGCCGGATCTTCCTCGGCTCGGTCGCCGAGCGAGTCCTGCACGAGACGGATCGCCCGTTGCTGCTGACCAAGCCGCGGTAGGTGCTAGGTGCTAGGTGTTAGGTGTTAGGAGCCGCGGAATCCAACGGCTCTCCTAATACCTAACACCTAGCACCTAACGGCTACGCGCGGATATAGCCGTCCGCGAGCATCAGTTCGGCGTTGAGGATGCTGGCGCCGGCTGCGCCGCGGATGGTGTTGTGGCCGAGGACGACGAACTTGATGTCGAAGATCGAGCATTCGCGGACGCGGCCGACGACTGAGGCCATGCCGTTGGCGACGTCACGATCGAAGATTGGCTGCGGGCGGTCGGCCTGATCGCGGACGATGATCGGGGACTCGGGCGCTGAGTGCAGACCGAGTTCCTGTGGACGGCCACGGAAGGCACGCAGGACCTCAACGACATCCTCCGGTGACGCCTTTGACCTGAGTTTCAGGTTGACCGTCTCGGTATGGCCGTGGCGGACCGGGACGCGGTTGCACTGCGCCGAGAGCTTGATGTCAGCGTAGTCAAAGTCGGCGCCATCCCAGCCGCCGAGGAGCTTCTTCGACTCAATCTCCATCTTTTCTTCTTCGCCACCGATGTACGGGACGACGTTGTCGATCATGTCGAGCGACGGCACGCCGGGGTAACCGGCGCCGGAGACGGCCTGCATCGTCGTGACCATGCAGGACTCAATCCCGAACGCATCGAAGATCGGCTTGAGGGCGAGGACGAGATGGATCGTCGAGCAGTTCGGGTTGGTGACGATGAAGCCCTTGTCCCAGCCACGCCGCTCGCGCTGCAGGTCGATCGCCTTCGAATGGTCGGCGTTGACCTCGGGGATCATCAGCGGCACATCCGGGTCGAGGCGGTTGTCGCGGGCGTTGGAGAAGACGGCGTGGCCCTCAGACGCAAGCCTGGATTCGACCTCCTTGGCGATGCCGCCGGGGAGCGAGCAGAAGACGATCGGTGAGTTGACCGGCTCCTCGTGGTGCTTGATCGTCATGTTGGCTGCCGCTTCGGGCGGATCGGCGCTGGTGCGCCAGTCGGCGATGTCGCCATAGCGCTTACCTGCGCTGCGTTCGCTGCCGAACAGTTCGGCGAGTTGGAACTGCGGGTGACCATCGAGGAGTTCGATGTAGCGCTGGCCAACACTGCCGGTTGCGCCAAGGACGGCGACGTCGATCTTACCTGCTGACATTGTGAGTACCTTTCGTGGTGGTGCCCTGTTCGCGGGCATCAAAAAAGCAGGAGCACTCGCTCCTGCCGATCCGTCGTACGCGCTGCCGGGAAACTGTCAGGCAGTAACCCCGCGCGTCGCCGTCTCGGCGCGCGCGGTAGTAGTGGTGATGGCGATGTTCATGACGCAATTGGACACGGCCAGAACCTCTGGATCCCTCAGTCCGGGCGAACCTGCCCGGTACGGTTGTGTCAGCGGACGCTCACGAGTACGCTGCCAACAACACAATCGACATCGCTCATTCTGGACAATAGCAGTCGAATAGCGTCGTCGTCAAGTCCATCTGGACAGGTGGTTGTGGGACGGACGATGGGTACGAGAGGGAATGGTCATGGCTGAGAAGGTCGTTGGGGTCGCGGTACTGGGCGCGGGAAACATCGGCGGAGCGGTCGCGCGGGCAATCGTTGAGGACGGCGACGCCATCGCCCAGCGCAGTGGTATCCGGCTGCAACTGATCGGCGCAGCCAACCGGAGTGGGCTGGCTCAAGGAGGGGCCGAGGGACTGGACCCGGATGTCATCACGACCGATGGGATCGCATTGATCGACAACCCGGACGTGCAGGTGATCGTTGAGACACTTGGCGGCGAGCAGCCGGCAGCGTCGCTGATGGAGCGCGCGCTGGCGGCCGGGAAGCACGTCGTGACGGCCAACAAAGAAGCGGTGGCGAAGCAGATGCCGTCGCTGCTAGCGGCGGCGCGGGACGGCGAGGCTGGGTTCCTCTGCGAGGCGAGTGTCGGCGGCGGGATACCGCTGATCGTCTCGCTGCGGCAGATCATGGCATCGAACCGGATCGACCGGGTGCGAGGGATTGTTAACGGAACGACCAACTTCATCCTCTCGAAGATGGATGCCGAGGGCGCGGGCTACGCCGAGACACTGAAGGAAGCCCAGGACCTTGGCTACGCAGAACCGGACCCGACAGCCGACGTCGAAGGGTTCGACGCGAGTTACAAACTCTCGATCCTGGCGTCGATGATGCTGGGGCGATGGGTCAGCCCGGATGAGATCGACCGGACCGGTATCAGCGGTGTCTCGGCCGACGATGTCGCCGACGCCAAGCAGCGCGGCGGGACGATCCGGTTGATCGCGAGCGCGACGCGGGACGGAGACAGCGCGATCCTCCGGGTGGCGCCGACGTTCGTGTCGGGCGACGACCTGTTCTCGCGGGTGGTGCGCAACTTCAACGCGATCGAGATCACAGGAGATCGCGTCGGGCCGGTCTGGTTGCACGGGCAGGGTGCGGGACCGGCGCCGACATCCAGCGCGATTCTGTCGGATGTGATCGAGGTAGCACGATTGGGTGGTGAGGCGAGGGTTCGGGTGACGGGCTGACCTCACCCCCCAACCCCCCTCTCCGACGCGGAGAGGGGGGCTTTTTGTTGGTGGACGGCAGACTCCTCCGCCCTGTAGGGGAGGGGTTCCTAGACCGCTCCGACCGCCACCTTCACCTTACCGGTGGCCTTATCGATGGCGTAGTCGAGGTCGTCGATGATGTCGGCGACGTCTTCGATGCCGATCGAGAGGCGGATGAGGTCGGAAGTGACGCCGGCGGCGGCTTGCTGTTCGTCGGTGAGTTGCTCGTGGGTGGTGGTGGCGGGGTGAATGATGAGCGACTTGGCGTCACCCACGTTAGCGAGGAGGGAGAAGAGTTGGACGTTGTTGATCAGTTCGCGGCCTGCCTCGCGTCCACCGCCGATACCGAAGTTGAGGACACCGCCGAAGCCGTGCTCGAACTGCTCCTTCGCCGTGCTATGGGTCGGGTGGCTCGCGAGGCCAGGGTAGCTTACCCAGTCGACGCGGGGGTCGGCATCGAGCCACTCGGCAACGGCCTGTGCGTTCTGGCAGTGGCGCTCGACGCGGAGCGAGAGGGTTTCGAGGCCCTGGAGGAACAGGAACGAGTTGAACGGCGAGAGGGCCGGGCCGAGGTCACGGTATGGCTCGACGCGTGCGCGGAGGATCCAGGCGAGGTTGCCGAAGCGCTCGACGTACTCTTCCATCTTCGGGAACTTGCCGTTGGTCCAGTCAAAGGTGCCGGAGTCGATGATGACGCCGCCGATGCTGGTGCCGTGGCCGCCGATCCACTTGGTGGCCGAGTGGACGACGATGTCAGCGCCGTGCTCGATCGGGCGGCAGAGGTACGGGGTGGCGAAGGTGTTGTCGACGATCAGCGGAAGTCCGGCCTCGTGGGCGATGGCGGCGACATCGCGGATGCGGACAACATCCAGTTTCGGGTTGCCGATCGTCTCGATGTAGACGGCCTTCGTCTTGTCGGTGATGGCGTTACGGAAGTTGTCGAGGTCGGAGGGGTCGACGAAGGTCGTGTTGATGCCGTGCTTCGGGAGGGTGACGGCGAAGAGGTTGTAGGTACCGCCGTAGAGGCTGGCGGCGGAGACGATCTCGTCACCCGCTTCGAGGAAGGTGAAGATGGCGATCGACTCGGCGGCCTGACCTGAGCCCGTTGCGAGGGCACCGACGCCACCTTCGAGGGAGGCGATGCGCTGCTCGAAGACGTCGTGGGTCGGGTTCATGATGCGGGTGTAGATGTTGCCGAACTCGTTCAGGGCAAACAGGTTCGCGGCGTGGTCGGCGTCGTTAAAGACGTACGACGACGTCTGGTAGATCGGGACAGCGCGCGAGTTCGTGGTCGGGTCGGGGACCTGACCGGCGTGGATCTGGCGAGTTGCGAAGCCGTGCTGACGGGTCGGGCGGTGGCCGTTGGATTCTGGCATTTTGGCGTGGTCCTTTCAGAGCGTGTTTCTTCGTGGGGTTGGCGCGGTGGCGCAAACCCCTCCCCAAACCCTCCCCGCGTCGGGGAGGGGCTTTTGGTTGGTTGTGTGTTGAGGTGTTGGGTTCCTCTAGTGCTTTGGCGGTTCGCGGCCGCCGAGGGTGTCCCGTTTCATCTAGATGGCTACTGCTCTCAGGGATGACTCGTAGGTGCGCCGTTCCGCCAGGTCGACGGGTTTGAGCGGGACGTGTGGGGCGGTGTCGGTGCCGATGCCTTCGCGGAGGACGGTGTCGAGTCGGTCGAACTCCTTGAGGAAGGCGTCGTGGCCGTGGGGGGAGTTGAGTTCCCAGTAGCGCGCTTCGCGACCGGCGGCAGTGATGGCTTCGGCGGTGGACTGGACGTGGGTAGCCGGGAAGAGGATGTCCGTCCGAATGCCGATCAGGGTGACCGGACTGGTGATCCGACGCGCGGCTTCGACGACGCCACCGCGGTCCCGGCCGATGTCATGGGAGTCCATCACGCGCAGCAGGTAGAGGTAGCTATTGGCGTCGAAGCGGCTGGCGAGTTTGTCTCCCTGGTAGTGCAGGTAGCCCTCGATGTCGAAGCGACCGTGGAACTCGGGCCACTCGTGGTAGCGGGCGTCGGCGTTGCGACCGAAGCGGAGGGTCATCGACTCGTCTGCCTGGAAGGTAAGCATGCCAACCATCCGGGCGAGGGCGACGCCGTCCCACGGACCGGTAGCGTCGTCATAGTCGCCGCCGTTCCAGCGTGGATCGAGCATGATGGCGCGGCGCTGGAGTTCGTTGTAGGCGATGCCTTGCGCGTGGAAGCGGCCCGAGGCAGCGACGACGACCGTGCGCTTCACACGCTCGGGGGCGAGGACGGCCAGTTCGACTGCCTCCATGCCGCCGAGCGAGCCGCCAATGGCGCAGGCCAGCGTGTCGATACCCAGCCGGTCGAGCAGGCGCAGGTTGGCGTTGACGAGATCACGAACGGTCAGCGCCGGGAAGCGGGCGTTCCAGCGGCGGCCATCGGGCGCGAGGGTGCATGGGCCGGTCGAGCCGTAGCAGGAACCGAGCGCGTTGGCGCAGATGACGAAATAGCGGTCAGTGTCGATCGGGCGGCCTGGGCCGATGAGCGGCTCCCACCAACCGAGGCGGTCGTCTTCGATTTCCTCATGACTGGCAGCGTGAGCGTCACCAGTCAGGGCGTGGAAGACGAGGATGGCGTTGTCGCGCTTGCTGTTCAGGCGACCCCAGGTCTCGTAGGCCAGTTCGACATGTTCGATGGCGACGCCGCCCTCGGTAACGAACGGTTCGTCCGCCGTCGCAATTGCGAGGCTGCGCTGCGCCGCGCTCGGCTGCCACTCGTGCCGCTCCCGCAACGCCTCGCGATGCGACCCATTGGCTGATGGCTGACCAACTGACTGACTGACAAGCTGACTCACTAGACACGCTCCCTCCGGTATTCCGGGTCGATGCGAGGGAGCGAGGTAAACGAAACCCGCCCCCTGGATCGGGGACGGGCCAATTGGCCGTGGTACCACCCCGGTTCACCGCTGTCTCGCGACGGCGGCCTTGCGTCTCGTGGCAGATTCGGCAGCACACCGACGAGACGTAAGCCGAGGTAACGGTGGCCAGACCGGCGATGCCTACTGTGCGGTCAGCGTTTGGGATGCGCGAGAGGACCCGCGTTGGAACGCGGTTGCTCCGGCGCACGCTGGCGCGGTTGGGATCGCGGCTCGGAGGTCATGTTCGAACGGGCTACCGGCACCGCCATCACACCAGTCGCGGCTCGCTGAGCCGGCAGTGGACCGTCTACTCGTCCTCGTCATCGCCTTAGGTCCCTGCGCCGGAGAGGAGGAACAAAAAACCACCACGGAATGTGGTGGTGGATGTTCACATCGCTCATCTTGCGGGTTGCTCTCCCGCCGGAATTGGCACCAGGCGTATAACCGCTGGTTGCCGGGCTTCAAAGGGCCGATTCCCTCCACCACTCTGGATGAGCGCAGGGCTACATTCACTTGTTGGCGGAGACGATAGCAGGGGCTGGCGGGGGTTGTCAAGGGGGGACCCTCGGGACGCGGGACGCGGGACGCGGGACGTGGGACGCGAGGGGAGGCCACTTCATATCTCGCGTCCCACGTCCCGCGTCCCGAACGTCGTCCATGCGCTACAATGTCGGCAACGACGAGCCAGGGTGGCTGGCAGGCGGCATATGGAGGTGCAGCGGGTGGTTGCAAAACTGTTCAAGCGCAGTACGACGTCAGCGCCGTACCGGCCAAAACGGACAGGGCCACATTCGCCGGGGGCGTACCTCTTCACACTACGGTCGGTTCCTCGTCACCACGATGGGCTCAAAGCCGCCATCGAGAGTGGCGGCGGCAATGTCTTCTTCTCCGAGCCGCTGGCGTACCTGCGCGGGCAGGGCGTTTCGATCTTCCGGGTCGAGGCATCGCGGCTGGATTTCTTCGACAACCTCTACCGCTGGTGGCGCGAGACTGAGGTTCGCGAGGCATTCACGTTCGACATTGCCCTCTACTTCAACAACACCGACTTTGTCGCATCACTCCGCGACCACACTCCTGATGAGATCAAGCGGTTGATCGAGCAGGGCGCGCCGAAGACGCCGTCCGACCCGGTCGACTGGCAGCGCACGCCATACACCTTCAAGGAGCAAACCGAGCGCGACTGATTCGCACATTACGGTTCGCGATGGGTGGGGGCGAGGACCGGTTCAGGCCGGTCCTCGTTATTTTTGTGATGCGTAATGCGTGATGCGTGATGCGTGATGCGTGATGCGTGATGCGTGATGCGGGACGCGGGACGTGGGACGCGGGACGTGGGACGCGGGACGTGTGATTGCGGTCACACCATATTGGGTATGGGCCGGCACGGAGGCGCGGCCCATACCGAGATATCACGTCCCACGTCCCGCGTCCCACGTCCCGCGTCCCGCGTCCCGCATCACGCATCACGCATCACGCATCACGCATCACGCATTACGCATCACGCCTCCCCGACCACCTCGTCGAGCATCGCGGCGTTGGCGTGGGGGTTGTCGCTGGTTTCGAGGAGGTAAGTGGGGTGGGAGAGGAAGGCGTCCCAGATGCCGTGGTCGGCGTCTTCGTCGCGTTCGTAGTGGATGGCGGTTGAGTCGAGGCGGGACAGTGCATCGGCGCGGGTCAGGCGGGTCAGTTGCGGTGCGGGGAGGTTGCTGCGATTGACGAACACGAGTGGGCCGAGTGGGACACTGGCCAGCGTCTGGCCGGGGAAGAGGTCTTCGATGCGGATGCCGAGTTTGAGGCGACCATCGGGGCGCTCGAAGGCGTCGTGGAGGGCGAGTTCCGGGAACAGTTCGGCGGCGTCCGGGAGCAGGTGCATCGTCCAGGGGAGGCCGTGGAGGTCGATGTCGTTGGGTGCGGCCCGGCCATCGGTCTGGCCCAGACGGGAGCGTAGGAACACGACATCCTCAGCAACCAGCGAGTAGCCACGGTGGAGTGCGGCGTAGGCGAGGGTGGACTTCCCGGCACCACTGTCGCCACGCAACATCAGCGAGCGGCCATTGCGGGCGAGGCAGGCGGAGTGGACGGCGACGAGCGAGCGCGGCTGGGCAATCTGCAGAAACGCCGACTGGAGAAACGCACCACGAAGGTAGTCGGTTTGATTGGCAATCGTGTCGGAGATGAAGCCGGTCACGACGCCGGTTCGGGCACTGCCGCTGATGACCGACGAGCGGCTGGCGGCGATCCAGAAGGTACCGTCGTAAGAGCGGATCAGCGGTTGGCGTGGGCGGAAATCTGGCTCCTCGTCGATGTGGTGGACGAAGACGCGGATGAGCGCATCCGGATCGCCTTGCGCGGGAACGCTGCGCGGGCCAAAGGCGTCGAAGGCGGCTGCGTGGACGCACGCGTCGTTCGTCTCGAAGCGCAACGACATGCCGATAGCGTGGTGATGGGTCGAGTAGGTGACCGGCGTCCGGGCGAGCGTAGGATCCTCGGGTGGAAACTCAGGGCGGATCGAGGTGCCGGAGTGGGCAAACCCGTTCGGTGACTGATGCAGCATGCTGGCCGCGTTGTGCGGTGGCTGGTCGCTCATGGGTGGCTACTTCTCCAGATCTCCGGCGATGCCGTTGGCGATCCAGCGCTGACCGACGATGACCAGCAGCAGGATCGGGACGACACCGAGGAGCGCCATCGGCATCATGAGATGCAACTGATTGTAGTACTGCCCCTGAAAGTTACTCAGACCGATCTGATACGTCTGCTTGTCGGTCGAGGTCAGGAAGACGAGCGGGTCGATGAAGTCGTTCCAAGCGGCCAGAGCGGAGAAGATGGCCGAGGCTGCAATGGCCGGCTTCGCCATCGGCAGGGCAATCCGCCAGTAGAGCGTGAACGGCGATGCGCCGTCGATCTCAGCGGCGTCGAAGTATTCGCGTGGGACCGAGCGGAAGAACTGACGGAAGAGAAAGACGTAGAACGGCCCGGCGAAGAACGGCGGCAAGATCAGCGGCAGATAGGAGTTGGTCCAGCCGATTTCTGCGAACATGACGAAGCGTGGGATGAGGGTCGTCGTGGGCGGGACCATCATCGTCGCGAGGAGCACGATGAAGAGGACTCCGGCTCCGCGCCCTCGGTAACGCGCGAAGCCGAATCCGGCCAGCGAGGACGAGAGGACGGTGCCAACGACGGTCAGGAGCGTAACGAAGGCGCTGTTGACGAAGAAGCGGGCAAACGGGAGCGCATTCCAGCCGGTGCGGAAATTGGCGACGGTCCAATCGGTCGAGAACCACTCGGGCGGGAAGCGGTAAACGAGTTGCTGCGGCTTGAAGGCCGTCGTCAGCATCCAGAAGAGCGGTAGCAGAAAGAGAATGGCGAGGGCGATCAGCAAAGCGTAGATTGCGACTCGTCCGGCGACTCGGGCCGAGAAGCGGCGAACGCGGATGACGGTAGCTGGCCGGGCGGCGGCGCGGGTATCGAGTGTGCGCGACTCGGGGAAGGTACTCATTCGCTACCGCCCACCGAGGCCGGGGGTCGTCCCGGCGTAGAAGACCCAGCGACGCGCGAGGGCGACCTGCACGAGCGTCAGCGCCAGCGTCAGCAGGATCAGGACGACGGAGAGAGCCGCGGCGTAGCCGAGTTTCTGGAACTCGAAAGCGTTGCGGTAGATGTAGAGCGGCAGGGTGAGGGTCGAGTTGCGTGGGCCACCTTCGGTGAGGATGTAGGTCGGCGTGAAGAGTTGGAGTGACATAATCGTTCCGACGACGAGCAGGAAGTAGGTGGTCGGCGAGAGCATCGGCAGCGTGACGTAGCGGGTGAGGGCGAGTGGACCGGCACCATCGATCCGGGCAGCGTCATAGAGTTCGCGGGGGATCGACCGGAGGCCGGCGAGGTAGATCAGCACCCAGCCGCCGACGCTCCAGAGCGAGAGCAGGATGATGGTCGGCATCGCCCAGGAAGGATCGGCCAACCAGCCGGGTGTTGGGAGGTGCAGCGTTCGAAGGAGGCTGTTGATCGCACCGAAGCGCGGATTGAAGAGCCAGCCCCAGACGAGGGCGATGGCGGCACCGGAGACGAGAGCCGGGACGAGGAAGACGGTTCGGAAGAATCCCATACCGAGCCACCGTCGATTGACCAGCAGAGCAAGGACGAAGGCGAGGCCGACGCCAAGCGGGACCGACGCGAGCGAGTAGTAGAGCGTGTTCTTCAGCGCGGTCCGGAAGAGTGGGTCGTGGGTCAACGTATCGTAGTGGGTCAGGCCACGCCACTCTGGGCTGGCGACGAGGTTCCAGTCCGTCAGCGAGAGGGCGATGGCGGCCAGGATCGGTCCAGCCTGGAAAAGCACGAGACCGAGCAGCCAGGGAAGGATGAACAGGTAGAACCTGCGCTCGTCGCGGCGGGCAAATGGAGAGCGGGATGGGTTAGCGCGCATGGCCAACTGGTCCGACGCTCGTAGGTGCTGGTCGGGTACTGACGCTGTCCCGGTTCGCGCCGAATATATGGGTCGCAGGGCCGGTACGAAACCGGCCCTTCATTGTGGTGTGCGTCCGATGTTGACGCTGGGAGATCCTTCGCGGCGGCTCAGGATGACAGGTCACGCGGTATGGCTCCTCGATCGGTACGGTGCGTCACTCGCGGTCTTTGGCGAGGACGGCGTTGGCGGCATCGTCGATCTGGGACATGCCCTCTTCAACGGTCAGGTCGCCCTTCATCGTCGCGACGAAGAGTTCGGAGGTTGCGCCGTAGGCCTCGAAGGCTGAGGCGGTAAACGGGCGGAAGACCTGGGCGTAGTCGAGTGCAGCGAGGATGGCCTGCTGGTTCTGTGGCGCGGCGTCGGGGTTGAGGATGGCGTCGGCTGCCGACTCGCGCGCCGGGACGGCGTGGCCGGGCCTGGCCCAGTACTCCTCCAGGAATTCCGGCGAGGTCAGTTCGTTGATGAGTGCCCAGGCGGCCTCCTGGTTCTCGGTCGTGGCCGGGATAGCCCAGCCGTTGGTCGAGAGGGTCGTGGCGCGGGTGCCGTCGGGTCCCGTCGGTGGCTGGACGATGTCGTACTCGAAGGCATCGGTGGCGTTCAGTTGGCCGACGAGGAAGAAGCCGTTGTAGCCGATTGCGGCGAGACCGGCGCTGAATGGGTCACCGGGAACGCCGGTCTGATTGCCGGAGTACGGGTCGTACGGCGCGGCGTATTCATCGCGGGAGAGGCTGGCCCACCATTCCATCGTCTCGACGACGGCTGGATCGGAGAAGTTGACCTCGGTGCAGTCGTCGTTGGCGCACGGGTCTGCCCCGAACGGCAACAGGTAGTGGCGCGACCAGATGTTGTTCGGCGTGACGTTGAAGCCCCACTGGACGATGCTGTCGGGATCGAAACCGGCGTCGGTCGGGTTGCGGCCATCGCTGTCGAGCGTGAGTTGAACGGCCAGTTCGCGCAGGTCGTCAAACGTCCAGTCGTCGGCCGGCAGGTCGAGGCCGGCTGCCTCGAACATGGCCGTGTTGAGGTAGACGACATCGGGAGCAACCGTGTTGGGGATACCGAACAGGCCGTCGTTGAAGCGGAACTGATTGACTGCGCCCGACCAGAAGTCGTCGACGTTGAAGTCGGCGGTACCGGCGAGTTCGGTCAGGTCGATGAAGACATCCTGACGAATCCACTGCTGGGCCATCAACCCCTGGACCATGACGACGTCCGGGAGGTCGTCACCGGCGATCTGGGTGTTCATCCGTTCAATGATGCCGTCCTGGGGCGTCTGCTCCAGTTCGATGGTCCAGTTCGGGTGTTGGGCGCGAATGGCGTCGAGTCCTGCCTCGAACGACTCCAGTTCGGCAGGCGTCATCGAGACGCCGAGACGGAGCGTTACGGGTTCTTCGTCGGTCGAGCCTGCGGCGGTTGGCGATGCGTCCGACGGCTGGGTACTGGCGGCCGTCGGCTGGTCGTTGCTGGCTGATGTCGCGGTTGGGTCTTGATCATCGTCGTCGCTACCACATGCGGCGAGCAACGACGCGAGCAGGAGCGCAACCATCGCCAGCGAGAAGATGCTGGCGATTGACCGGGTGCGGTGTGAGGCGATTTCCCCCAATGTGATTCCCCCATCTGTACGACTGCGTCAACGAGATCGAGTGTCCTTCGATTCACTACGTAGTGAACGGGGCAATTGGGTATTTCCAGATGATGTGTCGACTCAGTAATGGCCGAGACTGCCGTCCCGACGCACACGTTCGGTCGCCCAGCGGATCGAGAGCCAGGCGAGTGGCGCCAGCACGAGCGCCGAGATGGCAAGTGCCAGCAGGCTTCCAGAAATGTCACGCGGACCAGCGCCAACCAGCGTGGCGCGACGGAGTCCATCGAGCGCCCATGATAACGGAATCAGATAGGAAATCGGCCGAGCCCACTCAGGCAGGAGGGTAATTGGGAAGAGGACCCCGCCGAAAACGGTCGTGATGATGTTGCCGAGGATGGCGATCGAGTCTCCCCGTTTGACGACGAGAATGCACGAGGCAGCGATGAGACCGAGCGCGACGAAGGAGACGAGGCTGAGGACGATGACTGGCAGGGCCGCCCAGACGTTGAAGTCGAAGTCGACACCCATCGCGAGGACGCCGACACCGACGAAGATCGCGAGACGGATCGTCGCCAGCAAGTAGTCCCAGGCGGTCGAGAGCGCCAGCAACCAACCGGGTGGGGTAGCGGTTACGAACATCGCTTCGAGTGTGCCGGTCGTCTGTGCCTGCCGCAGGCGGTTGGAGGCCGAGATGAGTGAGATGGAGAAGTAGCCGGACACGGCCAGACCAACAAGGGCGAAGGGGAAGTATTCGCCGCCATACTCGCGCAACGGTTCAGGCTGGCCGCCGACGAGACGACCGATCGAGTAGAAGAGGATCAGCGACGACCCGACGCCGAGCGTTTCGATAAGCAGCATGGCGCGGTAACTGGTCTCGTTGATCCAGTCGCGGCGCAGGAAGGCGACGACCAGCGCGAGCAGTCTCATCGGAGCGTCCGGGCAGCGACGGACTCGACACCGACGATCTCACCACCGCCGGAGACGATCGAAGCGACGGTCGCGGCCAACGCGTGACCATCGCCGAGGTCGTCGACCTCCAGCGTATCGCCCGACACGGCGAGGGCCGCGGATTGTTCGGCCGTCAGGCCACGGACACGCAGCAGGTAGCGCTGTGGTTCACGCGGCTCGCTGGTCGTCGCGAGCCTGCCGTGCTCCAGCCGGATGACGCGGTTAGCAACCGTGACGGCCAGACCGGCGTCGTGGGACGCGATCAGCGCGGTCGTGCCGCCTTCGGCAAGCAGGGGCCGGAGCAGGTCGAGCACCTGACTGCGGTGTTCCAGGTCGAGGTTCGCCGTTGGCTCGTCGAGCAGGAGCACGGGAGGGCAATGCAGCATGGCACGCGCGAGGCCGAGCCGCTGTCGCATACCGGTCGAGTAGCCGGAGAACCGGCGGTCGGCGGCGGCAGCCAGGCCGAGAGCATCGAGCAGTTCGGCTGAACGGTGGCGCGCCTCCCGAGTCGATAGGCCCTGAATCTCGGCGAAGAAGACGAGGTTTTCGAGGCCGGTCAGTCGCCAGAAGAACGAGCGATCGTCGCCAGTCATCACACCAACCTTGCGACGGACGGCGACGGGATCGCTGGCAACGTCGGTGCCGAGGACACGGGCGACACCGGACGTCGGGAGGACAACGGTCGAGAGAACCCGAAGTAACGTCGACTTTCCGGCACCGTTTGGACCAACGAGAGCAACACACTCGCCCCGCTCGATGGCAATCGAGAGGTCGTCGAGTGCCACCGTTCCAGGCGCAGTCGAGCGACGGAAGAGACGGCCCGGCTCCCGGAAGACACGAGTGAGTTGGTGCGTTTCGATTGCCGGAGTCATCGGCTGGCCTTCGGTTCGTCGCGAGTTGGTGGGGAATTGTAGCGAGTGGGGGCGTGATGCGGGACCGTGATGCGTGGTTCGTGATGCGTGATGCGGCGAACCCCTCCCCCGGCCCCTCCCCTACGCGGGGAGGGGAGTCGGTAGCGAGCGCACGCGTCCTTCGTTAACCCACAGGTGGCGCAAACTGACAAACGACACATTCCCCACAAGCACCCCTCCCCGCATCGGGGAGGGGTTCGCCGCGTCCCGCGTCCCGCATCACGCATCACGCATCACGCATCACGCATGCGATACTCACGATGACAGTGGGCTACCTAGTGGTCAGGAGAGGGAGATGGCGGAACATTCGGCGGAGGTCGTCGTCATTGGCGGCGGGGTAAATGGGACGAGCACGGCATTTCAGCTGGCGAAGATGGGGATGCGGGATGTCATCCTCGTTGAGCGGAAGCAACTCGGGGCCGGGGCGTCCGGGAAGTCCGGAGCGCTGGTGCGGATGCACTACACGAACGTGCCGGAGTCGCAACTGGCGTTCGAGAGTTTCAAGATCTTCCAGGCGTTCCAGGATGAGGTCGGTGGCGATCCGGGCTGGGAGGGTCCGGGGTTCGTCCAGGTCGTTGCACCGGGCTACGAGGACGCGCTGAAGCGCAACGTCGAGCGGCAGCAGGGGCTTGGGATCGAAACGCGGATGGTGTCGAAAGAGGAACTGCAGGAGATTCAGCCGGGCATCTTTGTCGATGACATCGGCGCGGCGGCGTACGAACCGAATTCAGGCTTCGCCGATCCGAACGCCACCGTCTATGCATTTGCGGAAGCCGCCGAGCGGCTGGGCGCGCGGATCTGGACACAGTGCGAAGCGACCGAGATCGTCCGTGAGGACGGCAAAGTCGTCGCAGTCGAGACGACGAATGGCCGGATCGCGACCGGCAACGTCGTCCTGGCGCCGGGGGCATATGCGCCGCGCCTGCTGGAGCCGCTTGGGCTGGATTACGGACTATACCCGCATCGCTCGATGGTGGCGATCTTCCGTTGGCCGTTCGGGTGGAGCGATCGACACGTTGTCGTGATCGACAACATCAACCACACCTGGCTGCGACCGGAAGGGCACCGCGCGACGCTGATCGGCGTCGAGCAGCCGCGCAAGGATTGGGATCCAGACACCTTCCCGGAGGGCGTCGAAGGCGACTACGTGCCGGCCGGCCGCGAAAAACTCGCGGCGCGCTTCCCGGCCTTCGAGCACGCGACGATGCGCGGCGGCTGGTCGGGCATCTACATGATGAGCCCGGACTCGCGGCCGATCATCGACCAGGTGCCGGAGGTGCCGGGGCTGTTCGTGATGCTGGGTGACTCGGGCACGTCGTTCAAGACGGCACCGGCGATCGGGAAGTGCCTGGCCGAGTGGGTGATCCACGGCGAGCCGCAGACGGTTGACCTGACGCCGTTCCGCTCGACGCGCTTTGCCGAGGGCAAGCCGTGGAAGGACGAGGACGCCTACAGCCCGAAACGGCAGACGATCTCGCGCTAGGCGAACCTCGCGTTCCGCCATCGATACGAATCAGGCACCAAACGAACCGACGCCGAGCCTCACTTAGGGCTCGGCGTCGTTGTACTCAGCGGGCGTCGATGCCGACGAGATCGAGGATGGATGTCCAGCCGTTGCGGTCGGCGTCGGCGGAGAGGTCGCGCAGAATCTGCCCGGGCAACGATGGGCCAGCCCACGTGAAGGCCGTGTAGAGCTGGACGAGGGTCGCGCCGGAGCGGATGCGGGCGAGTGCGTCGGCACCATTCGATATGCCGCCGACGCCGATGATCGGCACCTGATCCCCGACGCGCCGGTAGAGGACTCGGACGACGTGGTTGGCCTGCTCGCGAAGCGGCGGACCGCTGAGGCCACCCGGCAGGTCGGCGTAGTGGGCAGGAAGACCGTCGCGGGTCGTGGTCGTGTTGGTCGCGACGATGCCGCGCGCTCCGTTGGCGACGGCAGCGTCGGCGACGCCTTCGATCTCGGCGTCGGTCAGGTCGGGTGCGATCTTGACGAGCAGTGGCTTCGGATCACGTCGGGCGAGCGCAGCGGCCTGCTCGTTGGCTTCGCGAGCAGCGGCCAGGAGATGGGCAAGGTCGTCGACCATCTGGAGTGAGCGCAGACCGGGTGTGTTGGGCGACGAGATGTTGATCGTGAAGTAGTTGGCGATCGGGAAGAGGACGGCAATCAGGTTGGCGTAGTCATGTGCGGCCTGATCGAGCGGTGTGTCGCGGTTCTTCCCAATGTTGATGCCGACGACGCCTTTGGCCCGCAGTCCAATTAGATGGGCACGGACGGCAGCGGCGCCGGAACTGGGGAAGCCCATCGCGTTGATGACGGCGCTGGCTTCCGGGACGCGCCAGATTCGGGGGCGGTCGTTGCCGGGCTGCGGGCGGAGCGTAATCGTGCCGACCTCGACATGTCCGAAACCGAGGGCGATCAGCGCTTCAACGGCCTCACCATCCTTGTCGAGTCCAGCGGCGACGCCGAGCGGGTTGGCGAATGGGAGATCCCAGACGCGCAGGCGCAGTCGCTCGTCCGGTTCGGGAGCGTACCGCTGAAGGGCACGAAGGCCGCCTGGGGCACGCTGGGCCACAGCGAGGCCACGGAGCGCCAGGCGATGGGCGCGTTCGGCGTCGACACGGGTGATGCCGGAGTCATAGAGACGTTCATACATCGGCTTGTGCAGTCCTCGGTTGCGTCGTCGAGCGGCAGAAGTGGCGAGGCAACCTCACCACTTACTGGATGACGGCCATACGGTATCACGCATCGCGGTGTGTGGCGCGGGCGACGAGCGTCTGTTTCGGACGCTGACCGTCAACGAGGATCGGCGCCGGGAACAACTGGGTGATGGTGAAGTACGGCTCAAGGGCTTCACTGAGCGACGCTTCGGTGAAGAAGCGCTTGAACAGGCCCGGTTCGGCCTCGAAGAAGTCCGGTTCGATCTCAGTGCCGACTCCCCAGAGCGAGGCGACATCGCCAACCGTATTGACACGCGTGAGCAGCGTCGCGCCGGGGTTCAGGATGCGGTGGATATCGCCCACGATGCGATCGGTGGTATCGCGGTCGAAGTAGTGGAGCGAGAGGCTGGCGACGGCGAGGTCGAACGTGTGGTCGCGGAACGGGAGGCCGTCGCGCAGGTCAGCGACCACAAACCTGGCATCCGGTGCGGTGGCGACCGCGGTCTGGATGTTCGAGCGTTTGAGGTCAAATGCGACGACACGGAGTCCGGCGTCAGTGAGAACGCGTGTATCGTCGCCGTGGCCGCAACCGATGTCGACGGCGAGTTGGCCGGGGATGAGATCGTTGGCGAAGTGGTCGAGCCAGGCTTCAAAGAAGCGGTGCATAGGTTCTCCACCAGTGAGCGCGGGAGGTGTCAGGTGCATGTTAGCATCGGGAGAGGAGTCGGGACGCGGAAGCGTGATGGGTGATGCGTGATGCGATGGTCTGGTAGGGGCCGGTCCTGTACCGGCCCGCGCCCGCAGGCGCCCACGTAGAGACACGCGCGGTCAATACACGGGCGAAAACGATGTTGCCTTGGCGGAAACCGCGCCACCGATGTCATACCGGCGCCATGGCCCAGAGGGCACCCCGCGCGGGTCGGTACAGGACCGGCCCCTACGAGATGAGATAACACGGAAAGCGAATGGGAGGAGCTGGGGAGATGAGTGAGGATCTGATCGCGAAGATCGATCGGCATATCGACGAGCACTTCGAACAGTATCTGGAAGATCTGCGGGCGCTGTGCCAGTTGCCGAGTGTGGCGGCGCAGGGACAGGCGATTGACGAGACGGCGGAACTGACGCGGGCGTTGCTGGAAAAGTACGGGGTGTCAGCGAAGGTGCTGCCGACCGATCGATTTCCAGTCGTATATGGCGAGGCGAGCGGGGAGTCGGGGCAGACGGTGCTCTGCTACAACCACTATGACGTCCAGCCTGCCGAACCGCTGGAGTTGTGGGACTCGGAGCCGTTCGACGCGATCGTCCGCGAGGGGAAGATCTTCGGGCGAGGTGTCGGCGACGACAAGGGTCACATCGTCTGTCGGCTGGGGGCGATCGATGCGCTGCGGGCGGTGACGGGCGGGATGCCGTGTGGCGTCAAGTTCCTGATCGAAGGTGAAGAAGAGATCGGCTCGGGCAGCCTGGATGCGTTCATCGCGGCCAACGCGGAGATGCTGAAGGCAGACGGCTGCCTCTGGGAGTTCGGCGGCGTCGACTACGACGGCAAGGCACAGATCTTTGCCGGGATGCGCGGAGACCTCTACGTCGAACTGCGAGTGAAGACGGCGACGAAGGATGCCCACTCGGGGCTTGGTGGGTCGCAGTTCCCGAACGCGGCCTGGCGGCTGACATGGGCGCTGGCGTCGTTGAAGGGACAGGACGAGCGGATTCAGGTTCCGGGCTGGTACGACGATGTCCGTGAGGCCAGCGCGCGGGACATGGAACTGCTGGAGGCGTTGCCGGACGATGAAGATCTGATCCAGCAGACGTACGGACTCAAGGGGTTCCTGCTGGGAGCGACCGGTCTGGAGCGCAAGCGACGCTCCCTGTTCGAGCCGACCTGCACTATCTCGGGACTCTCCAGCGGCTACCAGGGGGCGGGATCGAAGACGGTTCTGCCGGCTGAGGCGATGGCGAAGGTGGACTTCCGGCTGGTGCCGAACCAGCGGGCGAGTGACCTGCTGGAGAAACTCAAGCAGCACCTGACTGACAACGGCTTCGCAGACATCGAGGTGATCCAGCACGGCGGGTACGATGCGGCGCGGGTCGATCCGGATGCGCCGTTCGTGAAGATGGTGGCCGACACGGCCTGGGACGTCTACGACCGACCGGCTATCGTCTCGCCGACGAGCGGTGGGTCGGGGCCGATGGCATCGTTCGTCCAGCACCTCGGGATGCCGATCGCGAACGTCGGTATCGGCTATCCAGACTCGGGAGCGCACGCGCCGAACGAGCATGTCCGGATCGAAGACTTCGTGCGCGGGATGAAGCAGACGGCGCGAGTCTTCCTGCGGATGGCTGAACTGGAGCAGCAGGGATGAGCGAACAGCCGCGCTCCAGCCGTCGCTGGCTGGAGCGCGTGCGTTCCCTGCGCGACCGGGCCACGCGGGAACGCGAGGGGGTTTGCTACGTCGAGGGCATCCGTCAGGTGCTCTCGGCACAGGAGGGCGACCATCCGCTGGAGGCAATCCTCGTCGATCCGGCGCGGCTCAAGAGCGAGGTTGCCTGGGAGGCCATCGCGGCGGCGCGGGAGGCAGGGGCCGAATACGTGGTGCTGACGACGCGGGAGTTCGAGCGGATCTCGTCGCGGGACAACCCGGTCGGGATCGCGGCGATCGTGCGCTGGTGGGCCGGGCCGCTGGAGGCGCTGACTCCGGTTCCCGAGGGGTTGTATCTGGTCGCCGATGACGTGCGCGATCCGGGCAATCTGGGGACGCTGATCCGGACGCTTGACGCGGCGGGCGGGCAGGCGGTCATCGTGCTGGCAGGGACCGACCCGACCCACCAGAACGCACTCCGGGCGAGTCTCGGGACGACGTTCCGGGTGCCGGTCTACCGGGCGGAGTCGCACGAGGCGTTGTTCGGCTGGTTTGCGCGACATGGCGTGACGACAATCGCGACATCCGCGAAGGCGACCCACCCGCTGTGGGAGATGCCGGTGCGAATGCCGGTGGCCGTGCTGGTCGGCAACGAGGGTGATGGCTTGGCGGCGGAGATCGTCGAGCGGTGCGATCTGCGGGTTGCGATACCGATGCTTGGGACAGCGACGTCGCTGAACGTCAGTGTCGCGGCGGGGATCGTGCTGTACGAAGTGCGTCGGAAGCAATCGAGCGGGCACAACTAACGACCGGTTGGCTCACATCGTGCGTCTGCGTTTGGCGAAAGTGGGCAACGCTGCCCATTGACGGCGAATGAAAGGACGAACGATGATACGGAAGTTGATCGTTTCGGCAGTTGTTGCGAAGGTCGCTCCGAAGGTAATCCGTAAGATCCGTCAGCGCTAGGTGCTGATGACTGCGTCGTCAGGCGGGTAAGGCAGATGCATGCCGAAACGATACTGATCGTTGAGGACAACCCATCGATTCGGAGCATGCTCGCTGATGCACTCCACGCATGCGGCTATACGGTCGTGGAAGCCGCCGACGGTGACGAAGCGCTCGATATTGCGCAGATGAGCCGTCCGGCGCTGATATTGCTCGATCTCAACCTGCCGGTCATCAGTGGGTTCTCGTTCGTGGACGCGGCGCAGGATCGTGGCGTCGATGCGCCGATTCTGCTGGTGACCGCTGATCCACGCGGGCCGAAGGTGGCGCAGGGCGAACGGGTGGTTGGGTATCTCGGCAAGCCATTCGACATGGATTCGCTGCTGGGCGCGGTGGAGTCGGCCCTACGCGGCGAGCGATTACCGATTCCCCCGGTGCGGGACTGGTATTAACGGCGAGTACGCGATTTCGCCTGTCACCCTGCCCCTTTCTGTACTTCCCCCTTTGTCGTCTTGCCCCTCTTTTCTTCCTGAGTAGTCCACCAAAGCGATCTCGACGGTCGACACGTCAGGGGAATGCCGACCCGCTTTCCCTGTCATCCCAACGCAGGAGGGATCTCGTCCTCGTTGAACCCGAGTGGCGCGAACGAGTAACGTGATCCCTTCGTTCGTCGGGATGACAGGGAAAACGCCACTGTTCTGCCCGATACAACGAATGTGGTGCACAACCCAAATGGCATCGGGGCAGGTGGGCACGCAATGTCACATCAGGTGACGCTGCTCGTCCCGACGGGACGCCATGGAACCCATCACTGATTACCGCTTGGATATGAGATTTCATAGCCGTGGCCGCGTCGTGGGATGGCGAGCGCGAGGAGTCGATTGTCGCTGTCGTATTCGGCGGTGAGTTCGATTTCGGTCGAGCGGGAGGTGCCGGTGTCGCCGGCGGTGATCTGAATGTAGGCGCGGCCTGCGTCGTGGGTGACGTACGGATCCGTCGACGGATCGGAGCGCCAGTTGGCGAGGCTCGACGCATCCGCGGGGAACTCGACACCGATGAGCCGACCGGCCTCGCCGATATCGAGGATACCGTCGATCTTCGTCATGCGGGAGATCACGGCAGCGACCGATGATGTCGGGGAGAGGCGCAGGCTGTTCGTCTGGCTGTCGTAGGTGAGGTCCATCGGCGGCGCGGCTTTCCAGATGGGGCGTTCCGTAGCAATCCAGCGATGCTACTACAGCAGGTCGCGATGGGGTGCTATCGTTCATCGGTTTGGCGATAGCGGGGGCGACGGGTGCTGGATACCGACGAGCGAGTGGAAGAACCGGAGGCACCGCCGCCAGCGGCGCGAACGGGCCGGATGGCAAAGGTGCGTGGGACGCGGGCGCTGGCGGCCTGGGAGTACGGGCCGTTCCGGCGCTACCTGGGTGTCCAGGTGCTGGCGATGGCTGGCAGGGCGCTGCAGGCGACGCTGGTCGGCTATCTCGTCTACGACCTGTCCGAGAGCGACCTGCTGCTCGGCGTCGTCTCGTTCATGCAGATGGTGCCGCAGTTGCTGCTGGCGCCGGTCGTCGGCGTGATCGTCGATCGATTCGACCGGCGGAAGATCCTTGCGGCACAGTTTGGGGTCCAGGCAGTCGGGTTCATGGTGCTGGCTGCGCTGGCGCTGCTCGATCTGTTGACGGTTCCGGCGATCGCCGTGACGGTCGTGCTGATGGGGATCGCCAACGCGTTCTCGTACCCGGCGCACTCGTCGCTGCTGCCGAGCCTCGTTCCAATCCGGACCTTGCAGAGCGCCAATGCGATCAACTCGATGATGGGGAACCTGTCTCGAGTCGTCGCACCGACGGTATCCGGCCTGATCGTCGACGGCGCGGGTGTCGCGGCGGCGCTGATGCTGGCGTCGGGGATTTACTGGCCGGCGGCGGTGCTGGTGCTACTGGTGCCGTTGCTGCTGAGTGGCGATGGGACTTCGCTGGCACGGGGGCCGCTGGAGCCAGCGGTTCGGCCATCATTCCGGCGCGATATCGGCGACGCGATCGGCTACATCCGAACTAACCCACTGCTGCGCTCGGCGCTGGCGAACGACATCACGCCGTATCTCTTCGGGATGGCATATGTTGCGCTGTTACCGGCCATCGCGAGTGACACCCTTAACGGTGGGGCGACGATGCTGGGGCTGCTCTACGCCATCGGTGGTGCGGGAGCGATGGTTGGGACGCTGGCGGCCGGTGCGCTGACTGGCCGGGGACTGCGCGGAATGACGATCTGGGTCGGGACAATCGGGTTCGGCGTCGGCCTGCTGATCGTGGCGTCCGGCGAGAGCGCGGCGATCATCATGCCGGGGCTGTTCGTGACCGGTTTCTTCCAGATGATCTACATCATCCAGAACGACACACTGGTCCAGACCTTCGCCGAGGACCGCTTCCGGGGCCGGGCGCTGGCGGCGCAGTCGATGGTCAACGGCCTGATGCCAATCGGCTTCCTGCTGCTAGGCGCGGTCGCTGAGGTGACGAACGTCCAGATCGCCTTCGCGGTGGCAGGCACGGCACTGGTGATCTCAGGGATCGCCACGCGGCTGTTCCGACGAGTGATGTGGGAGCTAAGGTGACAGGTATCAGGTGTCAGGTGTCAGGTGTCAGGAAAGCCAGGCTCGTTCTCCTGACACCTGACACCTGATACCTGTCACCTAACACCTGTTACCTCGCCTTAAAGGCGGTCAATGAGCGGGTGCGGGCACGGGCGCCGATTTCCTGGACGCGGATCTGGCCGAGTTGGGCGTGGATCGATGGCCAGGCTTCTTCGAAGTCGGCTTCGGTGCCGCCGGCGGCGATCCAGTCGGCGAGGAGACGGGCTTTCTCACGCTTGATCCGGTTCTGAGCGTTGCGCTGGAGGTCGGTCGTGTGGCGGATCGCGACATGTCCGGGTTGTTCGGGCTGGTTCTGGTCGGTGGGGCGGGAATCGGTCACGGTGATGGGCTCCTTCGCGGGTTCGAGATGGTTGCTGCGAGTGTCTTACCCCGCCGTGAAATGCGGTGGCTACCGACACAGGGTATAGATCTCGGGGTACGATGGTCTGCATTCCGCTGGACACCCGGATCGTGTGAATGAGAGGGAACGGACCATGTCGACCACATCTCGCCTGTCACTGCCTGACCGCGATGGACTGAAGTCGCCGTTCGCGATGCTGCACCACGTCGCGATGATCACGAACGATATGGAGGCGACGGTCGCGTTCTACCGCGATGTGCTGGGGAGCGAGATCGCGCTGGCGCACCGGCTGGATCGTGAGGATGAGGCCCGGCACTACTTCATCACGGTCGCGCCGAACTGTGTCTTTGCGTTCTTCGAGTTTACGGACGCGGAGTTGCCGGAGTTTCAGGAAGCGACACTGCATAAGTCTGGGCGACACCTCGACCACATCTGCTTCTTCGTCGAGAGCGCCGAGGAACTGGATGGCTGGTACGAGCGGGTGACGGCGGCCGGGGTGCCGGTTCACGGGTATGCGCCGGGCAGCAATCTGTTCTTCCCAGACCCGAACAACATCATCTTCCAGGTCAGCGTCGGCAAGCCAGGGCCGATGGGGTTCCCTGTCCACGACGATCCGAGGCCTGCGTATTCGTAGGACCTTAGAGCGGGTTGCAGAATCGTTGCCCGCCCTGTCGTCCTGAGCCGCAGCGAAGGACCTCTCCGCGCTAGCTGCCTGTGTGGTCAGAGCGGAGAGGTCCTTCGCTGCGGCTCAGGACGACAGGCAATGCTTCTGAGAACCGCTCTAGGTTTCAGGTAACAGGTGGCAGGGGTTTGTGGCAAACCCGATTGGATCGGGGATCGGGGATTGGGGATCGGGGGTAGGTCGCCCCAGGTTTCTGGACGAAGCCGAACGGCCTTCAAGACCCCCGAGTCCCGAGTCCCGAGTCCCGACCCACCGCTTCCTCACTCGACCGAGCGAATGTCAGTCAGCATTCTGGCGGAGATGACGGCGGTGACGACGGTGATGGCGCCGCCGAGGCCGGTGGCGAGTGGGACGCCGATCAGGGAGCCGACGGAGCCGAGCAGCATTGAGCCAAGAGGCATGAACCCGGCGGCGATGAGGGAGTAGACGCTCATGACGCGTCCGCGCATCTCGCCGGGGACGAGTCCCTGGAGGAGCGCGTTGGCGAGCGACATCATCAGCGTGGATGCGCCACCGACGGCGATGACGAGAATCAGCGATGGCACCAGCCATTGCGATGATGAGAACAGCACCAGCGTGATGCCGAGACCCGCTGTCACGCCAATCAGCAGCAACCCTCGACGACCGGCGTTGCCGAGCGACGTCACTGCCAGCGCGCCGAACAGCGCACCGATGCCGCTGGCGGCCATCAAGACACCGTAGCCAGTCGCGCCGAGGCCGAGGATGTCGCGGGCGAAGACCGGCATCATCTGGAGGTACGGGCGCGCGCCGAGGCTGGGAATCGCGATCAGAAAGAGGATGCCCCAGATGGCGCGGTGTTCGCTGATATAGCGCATGCCGTCGGCGAGTTGGCCGGCGACTGAGCGCTTGGTGCTGGCGTAGCGGGGTAGTTCCGGCATCGTCACGACAACACCCATGACCGCGAGATAACTGGCGGCGTTGAGGAGGAATGCGCCAGATACCCCGACGACGGCGATCAGGATACCGGCGATCGACGGGCCGATGACGGCGGCGCCGTTCCAGGCGGCCGAGTTGAGGCCGATCGCGCTGGTCAGGCGTTCCTTGCCGACGAGGTCGGGGACGAGTGCCTGCCGGGTCGGGTTGTCGGCGGCGAAGAAGACGGACGAGATGAATGAGATCGTCAGGATATGCCAGACAGTGACGACATCGAGGATGACGAGGGCCGCCAGCAGGACTGACGAGATCATCGCGACCGACTGGGTGACAATCAGGATCCGGCGACGGTCAAAGCGGTCGGCCAGGACGCCGCCGATCAGCGAGAGCGTGATGGTGGGGACGGCGCGGACGAGACCGACGAGGCCGAGGTAGAAGGGCGAGTCGGTCAGCGAGAGGACAAGCCAGCCCTGGGCGACGATCTGCATCCATGAGCCGATGTTGGAGACGACGGTGGCGATGAAGTAGTTGCGGAAGGCGGGGATGTCCAGCGCGGCGAAGCGTCCGACCGGTGCGTCGATGCCGGACGGCACGACAGTATCGCCCTTGTCGGGCGGTCTGCGGCGGAGATGATCGATTCGCGCCACGGCGTTGGTACCCTCGCTCTCATCTGGCTTGCGGGGGATGATAACCGAGGTTGAGGGATGTAGGGATGTAGGGATTAGGGATTAGGGATTAGGGATTAGGGATGTAGGAGGTAGAGATTAACGGTCGCCACCTTCTCCGGCGATGTCCCAATGTCCCTAATACCTAATCCCTAATCCCTAATCCCTAGTCCCTACGTCCCTCGCGTATGGCATAACCTGCGGTGGGGGTATTGATACACGCGTTGTTGATTGAGATTCTATGAGTGTAGGGAACGAGCGGCGTAGCCGGTTGCCGATCTTCGTGCTGAAGCATCGGGACTACCGGTTGCTGTGGTTCGGGCAGATGGTCTCGACGCTCGGGACACAGATGCACACGGTTGCGCTGTCGTGGCAGGTGTATGACCTGACCGGGTCGGTCGTCCAGTTGGGCATTCTCGGGCTGGTGCGGGCAGTCGCGCTGATGGTGACGTCGTTCGTGGGTGGCGCGGCGGCAGATTCGCGTAACCGGCGCAACCTGATGCTGGTGACGCAGTCGTTGATGCTGGTGCTGACGCTTGGGCTGGCCGCCTGTACGGCCTTGGATGTCGCCAACATCTGGGTGCTGTATGCCTTCGCAGCCTCGACGGCGGCGACATCGGCCTTCGACGGACCGGCGCGGCAGGCGTTGATTCCGAGCCTGGTTCCACGGCATGACCTCGGGGCAGCGATCTCACTGAACATGCTGGCGATGAGTTCGGCACGGATGGTTGGGCCGGCCATTGGCGGCGTGTCGGTCGGTGTCGTCGGTGTCGCGGCGACGTATGTGATCGACTCGATGTCGTTCGTGGCGGTTATCGCAGCGCTACTGTTGATGCGGACGAAATTGATCACGCCGGTACTGGCGGTACGAGGGCTGGACGCGATCAAGGAAGGGTTGCGCTTCATCGTCGCGACGCCGGTCATCTGGGGCATCATGCTGCTCGATTTCCTGGCGACCCTGCTGGGATCGTCGGTTGGTCTGGCGCCGGTGTTTGCCAGAGACGTGCTGGACGCCGGGCCACAGGGGCTCGGGCTGCTACTCTCGGCACCAGCGGCCGGGTCGGTGATCGGGGCAGTAATCGTCAGTCTCATGCCGCAGGTAGAGCGGCCGGGACGGATGATGGTCGCGGCGGTCGTGGCGTATGGCGTCTGCCTCGGGTTGTTCGGAGTCAGCGCGTCGCTGGTCTGGGCGTTGCTGGCGCTGGTTGGCGCCGGAGCAGCCGACTCGGTCAGTGTCGCGATGCGGCACATGGTGCGGCTGATCGCGACGCCGGACGAGTTGCGCGGGCGGGTCTCGGCGGCACACTCGGCACTGGCGATGGGTGGTCCACGACTGGGCGAGTTCCAGAGCGGGATGGCGGCGGCACTTGTCGGACCACGGATGGCGATGGTGGCGGGAGGCGTCGGTGTCGTGCTGGTGTCGGCGGTCATCGGCAAATTGGTGCCGTCGATGACGCACTATCGGATCGACCAGGACGGCGATGGAAGCGTCGAGGTCGAAGCGGCGGGTGCTACTCAGGCCGCTGGGACAAGCGGGCTTCCAGCAGGGCGGCCAGAGCGGGTTCGCTGACATCGCGCCGAGCGCCGATCCGGAATGAGTCGATGACGAGGTCCGGCTGCAGGTCGCGGTAATCCTCAGCCTGCATGAGGGTTTCCAGTTTGTCGATCTGCCGGACGAAGCGCGCTTCGGCAGTCTGCCCCTGCTCGTACTCCTGCCATGCTGAGCGCAGTTCGCCGGCGAGATCGGACGGAAGATCGCGCAACATCTCGTCGAGGGCGGCGGCTTCAGCCTGTTGCTTGGCGTCACGGGCCGCGTCGGAATAGCCGGGTGCGGTCGCAAAGTGGCTGGCCGGGATGACGCCAGACTCGTCGCGAACGTCGTCGAACGGCGTTGGGTCACCGGCAATGGCCTCGGGTAGATCATGGACGAGACCGAGCAACATGACGCGGTCGCGATCCAGGTCCGGTTGCTCGCGCGCCAGCATCCAGGCGAGGAGCGCGACGCCCCACGAGTGGGCGGCGCCAGATTCGGGATCGTCTACACCGCGATCGACCCAGCCGGTCCGGCGCAGGCGCTTCAGCCGCAACGCGAACGTCCAGAAGTGGATGAGCGCGTCGGCGTCCAATCCATTCATTGCTTGGGTCCTTTCTCATTGGAGGCAACCGGGGCGGGATGCGGGGAGGGCGTCCTACGCTGGTCAATCCCGATTCTACGGCCCGCTACGGCGCCGACGATGATGAGGATCGCGATCGTCAGGGCAACGGGTCGGACTTCGATCAGGTCGATCGCGATGCCGACTGTGATGGTTGGGACGAGGGCAATCGCGTTCGCGAGCGTTGACTGGGTCGCGAGAACCTGACCACGCGCATCTTCTGGTGAGCGTTCGAGGAGGACGGTCCGGGCTGCGACGTTGGTGATGGCGGAGCAGAATCCGGCCGGAATCGAAAGCAGCATCGTAGCCGAAGTACGGGCGGAGAGGTCAAGCCGGTCCTCCAGTGCCGAGACATTGATGCTCGAATCCTTGAGGATCTCGATGAACTGGTCGATGAGGCCAAGCAGGGCAATGCTGACGGCAAAACCGAGCAGGCCGAGGAATCCAAGCCGGGTGTGGCCGATGATACGGCCCAGGAAAGAGGCCGTCTGCAGACCCACGACCAGCCCGATCACGGCCGGTGCGAAGACGAAGACGGTGTTGCCCGCGTCAGTATCGAGGACGTCGACCAGGTAGTACGGAACGATCACGACCAGCGTGCTCATGCCAACGCCAATGAGGACCGCGTCGGTCATCGCGCCGAAGGCGGGGCGGTCGGTCACGACGACGCGCCAGCCACGTCGCAGGTCCAGCGGAGGCTTACGCTTCTCGCCCGCTTCTCGACCTGGCAGGCGGCCCATCCGGATATGAAAGACAGCGGACGCCGCATAGAGGAGTGCGACAACGGCGAACAGGACGCGTTCGTCGGGGAGCTTGAGCAACAGCGGCGCGATCAGGACCATCCCGAGCGCCTGCGCAAGGGTCAGCGCGAAGTTCGAGAGCGCATTAGCCCGGTCGAAGCGGTTGGCTGGAACGAGCCGGGCGACGGTCGCGGATTCGGTCGGCGAGAAGAACTGGTGAACGACCCAGATACCGAGCGTCACGCCGAAAATCGTCGTCAGGCTGACGGACGGCGTCAACAGCAGACCGACCAGTGCGGCACGCGTCAGGTTGAGGAAGACCATGAAAGCGCGCTGCGGCAAACGGTCAGCGAACCAGCCACCGAGCAGGCCGAAGGCGAGGGATGGGATGATCGAGCAGACGACAAAGAGCGAGGCGTAAATACTGCGATCAGTACGGTCAGTAATGAGGATCAGTAGCCCGTACAGCAGGGCGGCCTGAGCGGTCTGCGAGAGCAACCGCGCAATCCACCAGGAGCGAAAGGCTGGATCGGCCATTAGCAGATAGCCATTAGCCGTTAGCCATGAGCTTGATTGCTTGTGTCATACGGGTCGACCTGTTCCGATACTCACGACCTGGCTAACGGCTAATGGCTATCTGCTAATGGCTACTAATGACTGATCGCTTGCGCGTGGATTATCCTTAGAGAGCGCCTGACGCGCAATTCCGCGCGCGTCTGCCGGCATGGGTCATCTCTCACCCACCTGATGGTGCCGGCTATCACCGTAGAGGAGTTACCGAACAGATGATGGACCCTTCGGGTCGCAACCCGCAACCACCGAAGAAGCAAGGCGGCGGTGGACAACCGCCTGGCCAACCGCAGTCGCGGTTTCGGATTCCGGGCTGGATGCTCTGGTCGCTGCTGGCACTGCTGGCAGGCTGGTACATCTATATGTTCCTCTGGCCGGAGGAGGACACGCGGATCGGGATCGACTACACCGCCTTGCTCGGGGCTGTCGAGGCCGGTCAGGTCCGCTCGGTCGACATCACCGGACAGAATGTCGATGGGACGTTCGTCGAGGAATTGCGCTGGACTGGCGAAGAACTGCTGGCTCCAGGGCAGGATGTCCCGGCTGGCGTCGATTCCGACGACATCGAGACCGGCGAAGAGTTTGAAGTCACAATCCCCGAAAACTCACAGGAAGAACTGCTGCCGATGTTGCGCGAGGCAGGCGTGCGAATCGGCGCGAGCGAGCGATCGCAGTCGATTCTGCCAAGCCTGCTGATCAGCGTCCTGCCGCTGATGCTCTTCCTGGGTCTGATCATCTTCATGGGTCGCAACATGTCGCGCGGTCAGCAGAACGTGTTCGGCTTCGGGCGATCGCGCGCGAAGATGTACGACCCGGAGCGGCCACACGTCACCTTCTCGGACGTGGCGGGTGAAGAAGAGGCCAAGCGCGAACTGACCGAGGTGGTCGACTTCCTCAAGAACCCGATGAAGTACCACCAGATTGGTGCGCGGCTACCACGCGGCATCCTGCTGGTTGGTCCGCCAGGAACCGGTAAGACGCTGCTGGCGAAGGCGGTAGCCGGTGAGGCTGGCGTGCCGTTCTTCAGCGTTAGCGCGTCGGAGTTCGTCGAGATGTTCGTCGGCGTCGGTGCGAGCCGCGTCCGCGATCTGTTCGAGCGGGCCAAGGCGGCCTCGCCAGCGATCATCTTCGTCGACGAACTTGACGCCGTCGGTCGCCAGCGCTTCGCTGGCCTTGGCGGCAGCAACGACGAGCGCGAGCAGACGCTGAACCAGTTGCTGGTCGAGATGGACGGCTTCGAGGCCAACCAGGACGTCATCATCGTTGCGGCGACGAACCGACCGGACGTGCTCGACCCGGCGCTGCTGCGACCGGGCCGCTTCGACCGGCAGGTGACGGTCGGCCTGCCTGACCGGCGCGGTCGCGAGGCAATCCTGCAGATTCACTCGCGCGGTATCCCGCTCGATGGGTCGGTCGACCTGAGCGGCATCGCTGGTGGGACGCCGGGCTTCTCGGGCGCCGACCTGGCCAACCTCGTCAATGAGGCGGCGCTGACGGCGGCACGGCGGAACCGCAAGACGGTGACGAAGGCCGACTTCGACGAAGCGCTCGACAAGATCATCCTCGGAACCGTCCGCTCGGCGCTGCTGAACGAGCATGACCGGCTGGTGGTTGCCTACCATGAGGCGGGACATGCGATCATGGCGCACTTCTCGCCAGGGTCCGACCCGCTGCGGAAGGTGTCGATCGTTCCGCGTGGCCGGGCGCTTGGTGTGACGATCCAGACACCGGCAGAAGACAAGTACAACTACCCGAAGCAGTACCTCGTCGCGCGGCTCGGCGTGATGATGGGCGGGCGTGCGGCCGAGATGATCGTCTTCAATGAGGTCACGACCGGCGCACAGAACGACCTGAAGGAATCGACCGAACTCGCCAAGCGGATGGTGGGTCTCTGGGGTATGAGCGACGAGATTGGGCCGATCTACCTCGGGACCGGCGAGCAGCACGTCTTCCTTGGCCGCGAGTTGACGCAGGACCGCGACATGAGTGCGGCGACGGCCGACCTGGCCGATCAGGCCGTGCGACGGTTCGTTGAGGAAGGTCTCGCTTCGGCGCTGACGTTGCTCAACGAGCGGCGCAGCGACCTAGACGCACTGGCGCAACGGCTGATGGAGGACGAGACGCTCGACGAGGACCAGATCACCGATCTGCTCGGCGCGCCGCCGGTCCCATCCGAAGTCGCCGCATTGGAGCGGACTGAGTTGGATTAACGGGAATCGGGACGTGGGACGAGGGACGCGAATAGAGGCGAACTTCGCGTCCCGCGTTTCGATTCCCGCGTCCCGTCCGTTCTGGTATATTGCCGATACGCAGTGCCATTCTGGAACATCGTTGTATCAGAGCTTGTTGGACACAGGGGGGGCCAGGTGCCGAGCGCACAGCAATCAGTTGAGTTGGCAATGGCCGAAGAGCGAGTCGCGTTTGTTTTTCCGGGCCAGGGCAGCCAGTATGTTGGGATGGGCCAACGGCTGCACGAAATATCGGAGGCGGCTCGACGGGTCTTTAACCAGGCTGATGAAGCACTTGGGTTTTCTCTGTCAAAATTATGTTTTGATGGTCCAGCCGACGAGTTGCAGGACACGATTAACGCCCAGCCTGCCATCCTGACCGTCAGTCACGCTGCGCTGGAAGCACTTCGTGAACGCTGGCAGCAGGTCGGTGGTCACATCGCGCCGGTCGCTGTTGCGGGACATTCGCTCGGTGAGTACAGCGCGCTGGTATCGGCAGGGGCGCTCGACTTTGGTGACGCAGTTCGGTTAGTACGCGAGCGCGGGCGGCTGATGCAGGAGGCCGGTTATGAGCGGCCAGGTGGCATGGCAGCGGTGATCGGACTGAACAGCGAGGCACTGGCACGCGTCTGCGCGCTGGCCTCACAGGACGGTGAGATCGTCGTCGTCGCGAACGACAACGGTCCGGGCCAGACAGTGATCTCCGGCGAGTTGCGCGCGCTGGAGCGGGCGATGGAACTGGCAACGCTGCACGGTGCCAAGAAGGTCGTCCGGCTGGGAATCAGCATCGCGTCGCACTCGCCGCTGATGGAGCGGGCGGGACTGCAACTCAATGAGGTCGCGACGCGGGTCAGTTTCCGCGAGCCTTCAACGCCGGTCGTCGCGAATCTGACTGGCCGCTTCGTCGAGTCGGTCGAGGAGATTCGCCGCAACGTTGGCCAGCAGATGGTCCGGCCGGTCCAGTGGACCGGGAGCGTCTATGAGATGGTTGACGCGGGTGTTGGGACATTCCTGGAAGTCGGGCCGGGGCAGGTGCTGAGCGGGTTGATCAAGCGGATCAAGCGTGAAGTCAAGACGCTCTCGGTGGCAGACTTCGGGTTGCCGCTCGGATCGTCGGAATCGACGACCAACTCAGGGGCGGCGAAACTGCTAAGCAAGAAATAGCATAATGCACTGGCGCGCGGCCTGACGCCGGGCGAGATGAACGTCGGGGGAGGAACAGGCAAGCGTGCATCGAGTTGTCGTCACAGGTATGGGGGCCGTCACCCCAATCGGCAATGATGTCGAGTCGTTCTGGCAGCGATTGACGGCTGGGGAATCAGGTGTCAGGCGGATCGAAGCGTTCGATCCAGAGCCACTGGAAGTCCAAATTGCCGCCGAAGTAAAGGATTTTGATCCGACGCAGTACGCCGACCGCGGCGATGCCAAGCGGATGGATCGCTTCTCGCAGTTCGCAGTGGCTGCCTCGAAGATGGCGATCGACGACGCCGGGCTTGAGATCGACCCGGAGAACTCCGACCACATCGGTGTCATGATCAACACCGGCGGCGGCGGTATCCCAACGCTGACCCGTGAGGTCCAGAACTACTACAACAAGGGTCCACGGCGCGTCAGCCCGTTCTTCATCCCGATGTTCGCGCCTAACATGGCCGCTTCGCAGGTGTCGATCACGTTCGGCATCCACGGCCCGACGCGTGGGTCGGTGGCTGCCTGTGCGGCTGGTTCACAGGCGTGGGTTGACGCGCTGCACGTCCTGCAACGGGGCGAAGTCGATGTGATGATCGCTGGCGGGACAGAGGCAGGACTCGACCCGGTTGCAATCGCGGCGTTCGGCAACATGCGGGCGCTGTCGAAGCGCAACGACGAACCGGAGAAGGCCAGCCGGCCATTCGACGCCGAGCGCGATGGGTTTATCTTCGCCGAGGGTGTCGGCGTGATGGTGCTGGAGACCGAGGAGCACGCGAAGAAGCGCGGCGCGACGATCCTGGCCGAACTGGTCGGCGGGGCGATGACGTCCGATGCGTTCCACATCACGGCACCGCTCGAAGACGGCACCGGCGCGATGAAGGCGATGACGCTCGCGCTGAAGTCGGCCGGGATGGCGCCGGAGGATATCGACTACCTCTCGGCCCACGGCACGAGCACCCCACTCGGCGACAAGGCCGAGACGATGGCGATCAAGCGTGCATTCGGCGACCATGCCTACAAACTGGCGGTGTCGTCGATCAAGGGTGCAGTCGGGCATCTGGTCGGCGCGGCTGGAGCGGTTGCGGGCGTTGCCTGCGTGAAGGCGATCGAGACGCAGATCGCGCCGCCGACGATCAACTACGAGTTCCCCGACCCGGACTGCGACCTCGACTACGTCCCGAACGAGGCGCGGCCAATGAAGATCGACGCGACGATGGTCAACGCCTTTGGCTTCGGCGGCCAGAACGCGGTCGCGATCTTCAAGCGGTACGAACCAAACGGGAACTAGGCGCTGAATTTCGACTCCTGATCGCGGGGACTGTCAGCATGTGACAGTCCCCGTCTGGTTGTCCGCGCAACAACCTGAGTTGACCGATGTGGGTAGACGCAGGACGGTTCGTGCACGGGAATGTCCGCACCATATACCCCATTCCGTTGCACACACCAAAACACCCAACTTGGCCCGCCACAGGTCGGTTCGCGCTGGCTCCCTCTAGTGCATACGCGACCACATCCCATACTGGGGCACCAGAGCGGTTCTCAATAGCATTGCCCTGTCGTCCTGAGCCGCAGCGAAGGACCTCTCCTGCTTTGACCAGCAGGGTGATTAACCGAGGAGAGGTCCTTCGCTGCGGCTCAGGACGACAGGGTGGGCAACCATTCCGCAACCTGCTCTGGATTTCATAGCTACTGTTAATCCGCGAATCGTAAATCACGATATACAGCATGCAACTAACTTCGTACTCTAGCATGAGGCTTTGGTGCCGCTTTTCATTACGCGCGTGTCACGTCACAATGCCCCCGAACCTGGGAGGAGGCTGACATGGCATTCGAGGCAGTTCTACGGGCGATCGACGAGCGGGCAGACGAGCATGTAGCGGCGTTGCAGCGGGTCGTTCAGCAGCCGAGCATATCGGCGCAGAACATCGGCGTGCGTGAGTGCGCCGAGTTGCTCGTGTCGATGATGTCGGAACTGGGAATCGACGCGCGGGTGATGGAGACGGATGGGTTGCCGGTCGTCTTCGGCGAGATTCGCTCGACGCTGCCGGACGCGGCGACGCTGGTGATCTACAACCATTACGACGTGCAGCCGCCGGAACCACTGGATGAGTGGGAGTACCCACCGTTCGGCGCCGAGGTGCATGATGGGATCATGTATGGGCGTGGGACGACGGACGCGAAGGGCAACCTGCTCTGCCACCTGATGGCGATCGACGCGTTCCGGGCAGCGGGTGAGCCGCTGCCGTGCAACGTGAAACTGCTGTTCGATGGCGAGGAGGAGAGCGGGAGTCCGAGCCTGCCGGCGTTCGTTGACGCGCACACGGAGTTACTGGCAGCCGACGCAGCGTTGTCGTTCGACGGCGGGTTCGCCGCCGGAGACAAGCCACGCATCAACTTCGGGTCGAGCGGGTTGTACTCGGTCGAGATTCGGGTCAAGGGTGCTGAGAAGGATCTGCACTCGGCTCGTGCGCGGCTGGTGCAGAACCCGGCCTGGCGACTGATATGGGCATTGAACGAGTTGAAGGGGCCAGACGGGCGAATCAACCTGCCGGGGTTCTACGACAAGATCCGACCGGTTGGCGACGCCGAGCGGAAGATGCTCGAAGCGGACGAGTGGGACGACGAGGCGCAGAAGCAGGACCTCGGCGTGACGGAGTTCATCGGCGGGGTGTCCGGCGTCGCGGCCCACGAGCAGTTGCTGTTCACGCCGACCTGCAACATTAACGGGTTTGAGACTGGCTGGATGGGCGACGGCGCCAAGACGGTCCTGCCGAGCCGGGCAGCCTGCCGGCTCGACTTCCGGCTGGTCGCGGACCAGACCCCGGCTGATGTCGACCAGATGCTGCGGCGCTTCTTCGACGAGCGCGGGTACGAGGATTTCGAGATGGTTGGCCGTCGCGGTGGGATCGAGCCATCCCGGACGGCACTCGATACGCCGTTCGCCGATGTGATCGTCGATGCCGCCCGCGAGGTGTACCAACGCGAGCCGACCGTTCAGCCGACCGGCGATGCGTCCGGCAGACAGGGAGTCTGGCTAGGCGGGAAACTGGGTGGGATTCCGGCGGCCGGGACCGGCGTTGGCCCACCGGCCTGGCGCGGGCACGCGGCTAACGAGTTCATGACGTTGGAGCACTACCGCAACGGAATCAAGTACGCCGCGACGATCTGGAAGCGGTGGGCTGAGAGCGTTCGCTAGCAAGAGGAGGCGACGATGTCGCGACTCTCGGGCAAGGTCGCGATCATTTCGGGCGGGGCAACCGGGATCGGGGCAGCGACGGCACGACGATTCGTTGTCGAAGGGGCGTCGGTGGCAATCCTCGATGTCAACACGTCGGCGGGGAAGGCGCTGGTCCAGGAACTCAACGCGTTCGGTGGTCACGCGCGATTCTTCGAATGCGACGTGTGCGATACCGGCGCAGTTGAGGCAACAATCCAACGGGCGGCCAGCGACCTCGGTGGGATCGACATCGTGTTCGCGAATGCGGGCGTCGGGACGGTCGTGGTTGGCGGAACGGTCGAGTCGATCGAGCAGGACCACTGGGAACTGGCATTCGGGGTGAATGCACGCGGGGTTTACGCGCTCTGCCGGGCCGCGATCCCGTTCATACGGGAACGGGGTGGCGGTTCGATCGTGATGACGTCGTCGAGTAGCGCACTGATCGGGACCGGTTCGCGTCCGACGCACGCGTACGCCGCGACGAAGGGCGCGCTGATCTCGCTGACGCGGGCGATGGCGGTCACCTACGGGCCGGAGGGGATTCGGGTCAATGCGCTCATTCCCGGTTTCGTGCGAACGAGGCTGACCGAGGACGTGATGAGTGACCCTGCCCAGATGAGCGCAGCACTGCAGGCGATCCCGCTCCGACGAGTCGCCGAGCCAGAGGAACTGGCCGCCTGCGCCCTCTTCCTCGCCAGCGACGAAGCCAGTTTCGTAACCGGCACGACGCTGGTGGCGGACGGTGGGCAGACGGTGGCGTAGGTTCGGGACGTGGGACGCGTAATGCGTGATGCGTGATGCGTGACGCGGACCGGGGCGGTTGATACACGGGCGCAAACGTTGGCGACCCGTGGTCGAACGCCTCATCGTCCCATTGGGCGCCTGCGGGCGCAGGGCCGGTACAGGACACGGCCCCTACCAGACCATCGCATCACGCATCACGCATCACGCGTCACGACCCCGCATCCCGCGTCCCGACACGAATCGACAGACAGTGGCAGGCTTATTGGTATGAATCGCGCTAACGGTCGCGCGTGTGTGCCTGGCTCGATCGATGGCCCATCTCCGCAACACGGACTAGTTCCTGGATAGACAATGCAGTTCAACGATCCGCTTCCGCCTCCTGTGTCGATGTTCTCGGCGCCGGTCACTGTCGTTGACCGGCAGGGGTTACGGGCGGCGCTACGCCTCGTGCTACGGGCCGGCGACGCGGACGAGGCGGCGGCGAAGTTACCGGAGGACGGTGACCTGATCGACCTGGGTCTCGTTGCCCGCGATGCGGTGAGTAGAGCGAGAACCGAGCGCTGGCTAGCACGCCTGCCGTGGCGGCAGGTGGAGCGGGATGGACGCCTGCTGGGGCCGGCGAGCGGCGTCGGAGCCGAGGCAGCCATCGCGCTGGCGCTGGGGGCGGGGCTCCGGCTGGACGGGCGCGACCTGGCCGAGGTGCTGGATGCGCGCGTCGAGCGGGTTGGCGAGTGGTTGGTCGAAGGGCGCCGCGCGCTCGATCCGGAAATGCCCGATCCCTGCCGGAAGACGGCCTGGCTGGTTGGTCGCTATGAGGACCGCTCGCTGGATCCCGACGAGCGAGTCGAACTGCTTACGCATCTGAATCGGTGTCAAACGTGCCAGCAGGTGGTCGAGCGCTCGCGGGAAGTCGATGCGCGAATCGCGAGTGAGTTCGCGAGGTTGCGCGCGGACGTGCCACCGGCCCAACTCGCACGCGTGTCGCCGATTGAACGAGTGCGACGGAGTGCGCTCCTCGCGGGAGCCGCGCTGTTTGCCATCGTCGCGTTGGTGGCTGGCGGCACGATCGTCAGCAGGCTACTTGCGGGGCCAGACGAGCCGGTGCCGCTGGTTTCTGCAAGGGAACCGTCACCGCACAGTGGCTGGCTGGTGATGGCGGCCGGGGACGGATCGGTTCAGGCGCGCCACCTCGCGACGGGAGAGACACGGCGCATCTTCGACACCGACGATCCGATCAGCGGCGTCAGCGCCCAGGTGATGCTCTCGCCGGCCGGGACACGGCTGATGACGTTCTACGGCGAGTACTCACAGTCGGCGCGCAGCCGGGTGGTCGTCAATGCGCTGGATGGCACCGAAGTTGGGCGGGTCGAGTGGGCCAGCGAGAACATCATCCACTATCCGACGGGCTGGATCGACGAACGGCGGATCATGGTGAGGGTGTTTCCGGTCTACTTCCAGGGACAGCCGGGAGACGAGTTTGCGGAGCAATACGCGACCGAGAGCGGTCTGCTGATCGTCGATGTCGAGACCGGCGCGCAACGCGAGGTGCTGATGGGGAACGTGGCGTTCGGCATTCCGGCACCGGGTGGGCGATACGTCGCCGTTGCGAAAGTCACTGACCCGCAGGCACTCACCGCAGGCACCAACCTCTACACACTGGAAATCTGGGAGATCAACGCAGATGGGTCCGCGTCTGGTCCAGTCGTGACGGTTCCGGACTGGACCGCGACCGGCGGCGGGATGGTCTGGTCGGGCGATGGGTCGCGGGTTTTCGTGACACAGGCGACTGGAGAAACGCCCCCTGACACCGGCGACGAGCAGCAACGGCAGGTGCGCAACATCATCCCTCATCGACTCATCGCAATCGGGCTGGACGGGTCGGTGGCGACGCTGGCTGATGCCGGTGTCGAGAGCGTGATCTCACCGGTCAGCGCGGCGTACGATGGTTCTGCGGTCGTCTACGTACGCGGCGATACGGGCAACGTCGTTCGCTCGACGTCGTACTGGAAGGTGGCCATTGGTGACGGGGAACCCCAACCACTCAGTGACGCAATCTCGGCCGCCTATGGTCGGGCAGGCGTTGTCTGGTCGCCGGATGGGGCGACGCTGCTGATGAGCGAGGTGACGGTGCCGTATCTGGAGCCGGATGCGGAGAACTGGACGCGTTGGGGGCCGACGGCGACGGACGTCGTCGCGATCGGGCCAGACGACCAGCGAACGGTGTTGCTGACGACCTATTCGGTGGGCGAGCGGTTGCTGGGCTGGCTACCGGACGAAGCGCTTCCAGAGCCAGCGACGGACACCGGTCAGATCGCGTACAGCGCGCCGGAACCGGTCGTGGGCGTACCAGATGAGACGCGACTGGATGCAGGCAGCGCTGCCAGCCGAGACGGCATCTACGTGACGCTCGACGATCTCTCGATTGGATCGCCGCTGGTCTGGGAGACGATCGGCAACGATACCCAGCGATTGCGAGGATCGATCGACGACGCGATCTGGCTGCCGGGGACGCGCGGCTTGCTGAGCGTCTCAGGTGGCCGCGAGCAAAGTCGCTCGTCAAGCCGCCTCTCTGTGCTGGCATCAACCAACCCATATGCACCGCTGGCGCTCGAACCGTTGCAGTTCGATCCAGCCAGAATCAACGGCGACCGCAGCCGTCGATACGCTGCGCCGCACGTCTCGCCGGACGGCTTGAACACGTCGTTCTTCGTCGTTGACGACACTGGCGGCATCGAACTCTGGGTCGCAAACGCGACGACTGGCATCGACCGTGTCACGAGTTGGCGACTGCCGGGGGACCGGATCATCGAGCCACCGCTGGAGGCCACATGGGCAGACGACCGGACGCTGGTGTTCGTCGAGCCGCGTGACTGGACCGGCGGGATGCCGGAGACGGCGGCGATCCGGCGCGTCATCGTCGCGGAGGACGGCAGCGCGACAGTCGCGGACGTGATTGAGTGGGTCGGTCGTGGCGACGACAAGGGCGTCGCGATCATGGAACTGGCGATCAGCAGCGACAGCGGCGAGATCGCCTGGCGAACGCGACACTTCACTGAGTGGTCCGCCAGCGATGGCCGTTTCGACACGATCCACCTCGCGCCGACCGACGATCTCTCGCGCGATGTCGAACTGACGCGGGGATCGCCCGGGAGTGGGCTGACATGGTCAGCAGATGGTCAGCGCCTACTCGTGGGTATCGATCGAGATGTGCTGCTTGCCAATCCCAATGACCTGAGGATCGAAGTTATCTCCAGCGGCCTGGTCAGCGAGTATCCGATCTGGGTCGGCGACGATGAAGTCTGGTTCGGGGTAGATGCTGGGCAGGTCATGCGGGTGAGAGTGGAGTGATCGGGACGTGGGACGCGGGACGCGGGTTCCGAACCAATCGCGTCCCGCGTCCCACATCCCGCGTCCCAATCACCCCAGAACCGTCATACAATGCCCCATCGATTCGGCAAAGCGCGAGGAGGGCGTGATGGACGGATGGCGGAAGCGGCCGGAGTCGGCTGCGGAGTACGGGGTGCTGGTTGCCAGCGACGTGATGGTGCCGATGCGGGACGGGGTTCGGATGGCGACCGACCTGTTCTTCCCGGCGGACGCATCGGCAGCCCACGAGCGGATCGCGGGTGAGTTCCCGGTCATTCTGATCCGGACGCCCTACAACAAGCGCTCGGACGCCTCGCGGCAACTCGGCGAGTACTTCGCGCGGCGTGGCTATGTGATGGCGATTCAGGATTGTCGCGGGCGCTACAACTCCGAGGGAACGTTCTACTTCCTGACACAGGAGGCCGAGGACGGCTACGACACGGTCGAGTGGGTTGGGACGCAGTCGTGGTCGAACGGCAAGGTCGGGATGATGGGGACCTCCTATCTCGGCTGGACACAGATGGCGGCGGCTGTCATGAACCCGCCGCACCTCTCGACAATCGTCATCAATCAGGCGGGTGCCAACGCCTATACGTCGTCGGTGCGGCACAACGGCGCGCTGGAACTGCGCTTCCTGGCATGGGCGTTCATGGAGGCTGGATCGCCCCCCGCATCGAAGTTCGACGCTGATCTCGTGGCAGCGATGGGTAAGGTCTCGGCTGCCGAATGGCTGCGGAACCTACCGCTGCGGCCAGGGCTGTCGCCGCTGGCGCAGATTCCGTCGATCGAGCGCTGGGCGCTGGATATCTACACCCGTGGCGACTATGACGAGTACTGGGAGCAGCCGGGCTACAACTTCGCGAAATACTGGGACAAGCACTCGGACATCCCGATGCTACTGTGTGGCGCGTGGTACGACTCGTACACGAGGGCGACGATCGAGAACTTCGTCGGGCTGACCGAGCGGAAGCAGGGCCCAGTCCACCTGCTGATGGGTCCGTGGACGCACGGCAGCCAGACGGTTGACCAGACGTTTGCCGGAGATGTCGAGTTCGGGCCGACGGCCTCGGTCGCGGGGAACCTGGCCCTGAACTTCGATCACCTGCACCTGCAGTGGTTCGACCACTGGCTGAAGGGGATTGACAACGGCGTCAACCGCGAGGATCCGGTCCGCTACTTCGTGATGGGGGCAGGCGACGGCACCCGTTCTCGCGAGGGACGACTGGTCCGGGGTGGCCAGTGGAAGACGGCAAAGGAGTTCCCGCTGCCGGGGACGGCAGAAACGGCCTTCTACCTGCAACCGGGCGGCGGGTTGAGCCGGGAGAAGGCGGGAGAGCGCGAGGCGAGCACAACCTACCGCTACGATCCGCAGAACCCTGTCCCGACGATCGGTGGCAACATCTCGTCGCTGTCAGATTTCTACCCGGTGCCGGATGAGATCGCGGCGCGGTTGCCGAATGAATCGCGCTGGGGTTCGATCGTGACGGTCGGCGGACAGGACCAGCGGACGACACCGAAGACGCTTGGCGCGGAACCACCGTACCTTCCGCTCTCGGCCCGGGATGATGTCGTCGTGTTCCAGACTGAGCCATTGACCGAGGATATCGAGGTCGTCGGGCCGATCTCGGCGACGCTGTACGTCTCGTCGTCTGCACCAGACACCGACTTCACGGTCAAGGTCGTCGATGTCTTCCCGCCGTCGAGGGACTTCCCGCACGGCTACGCGGTGAACATCTCCGACTCGATCTTCCGCTGCCGCTATCGCAACGACTTCGCGAATCCGGAGATGATGACACCGGGCGAGGTCTACGAGATCACGATCCCGATGTACGGCACGGGCGCGGTGTTCGGGAAGGGCCACCGCATCCGAGTCGATATCTCGTCCAGCAACTTCCCGCGCTTCGATCCAAACCCGAACACCGGCGAGCCGATCGGGCGGCATCATCGGACGCAGGTGGCGGACAACACGATCCACCATGATGCGGTTCGGGCGTCGAAGGTGGTGCTGCCGGTGGTGAGGGGCTGACGAACTTCGGTCTGTTCAATCCGGTAGGGGCGACATCGCAATGTCGCCCTGCTCACCCGCGCAAACGTGTCGGAGGAAAAACAGGGCGACATTGCGATGTCGCCCCTACCGGATTGATTGGATTATTGGTGGGAATTCGGAGGTGGCCGCTCTAGAGATGCGGCTGCGTCAACCGTGTGTCCACTTGATCTGGAACTCGATCTCTTCCTCATCTTCACCGCGCTCATGCTCGATGGTGTAGGTGGCACGAACCGGCACGTAGATACGCTCCCCGGCGATCATGATTTCGTATTGCCTGCCCTGCTCCAGCGCGTCGGCCAGGCGGCGTAGTTTGTCGATGAAATCGGGGAGTGGGTAGTCCTTCTCGATGTCGCGTTCGGGTTTCGAGCTCATGATGTTTCCGTTCATTGGTATCAGTCAGCCTGCGCCGTGCACTTCGAACTCGGCACTTCTTGAAGTATGGCAGCCGGTCAGTTTCGAGAGCCGGAATCGCAGGCGGTGATCTGGTCCCGCTACTTCGTGAGGTCTTCGATAGCGTTGATCGAAGACTGGAGGCGCTCGTCGAGGACGCGGAGGGCGGTCAGGAGTTGGTCGGCGGTCTTCTCGTCGAGCGAGGAGATGGTGCTGAGGTCGAGGTCGCCGAGGGCAGTGTTGAGGGAGAGGGCAGCAGACCGGACCCGATCGACCTTCGGCGGCAGGTTGCCGGATGACGCGGCGCGGTGCGGCTTGCGAGTGACTTGCGCACGGTGGCCACGCAGCGTCGTGATGTAGTCATCGAACGTTTTTGACTGGACGCGGCCTTCGAGGAGGGCGACGCCGAGATCGCGCTGGACTTCCTCGGGCAGGCTGTGGATGCTTCGCGACTGCTTCTCACTGATAATGCCGGCCCGGATCGCTTCCTGTACCTGCTCCTGCAGTTTTTCGGTGCCGAGGAGCTGGAAGAGGCGGCTGCGGCGAATGCCGACCGCTTCAGCGACGGTGTCCCAGGAAGGGTCGCCCATCTGCTGCTTCAGGGCACGAAGCGCGGCGGCACGGTCGAGCGCGTTGAGGTCCTCGCGGACGACGTTCTCCACCAGTTGCTGGATCAGGCGGCGTTCCTCGGGGATATCGCGGACGATGGCCGGGATCGACTCCAGCCCCGCGAGTCGTGCGGCACGCCAGCGTCGCTCGCCGTGGATGATGATGTAGACATCGCGCGACTCATCGTAGCGGACTGCAATCGGCTGGAGGATGCCGTCGGCCTTGATCGAGGCCGCCAGTTCATTCAGAGCGTCCTCGTCGAAGTACTGGCGTGGCTGGTTCGGGTCCGGCTCGATTCGGTCGCGGCGAATGAGTTTGGCGTCGAGCATGTCTTCGACACCGGCAGCGCGCGGGGTCGTGTCGGCGAAGAGGGCATCGACCGAGAACTTACGGCGGCGGGTGCTGGTCGTCTCAGACATGGGCGGCTCCTGCCGGAGTAGTGACACCCGTCTCAGCGATGATGAGCGCGGCCACCTCGCGATAGGCTGCCGAAAGCGGCGAGCGCGGCATGTACTCCAGGATCGACGTCTGGGCAGCGACCGACTCGGCACCCTTTACCGACAGCGGGACGACCGGCAAGACGGCGATCTCCGGGTAGCCCTCGCGCAGGTTCTCAAGCATGTCGCTGACAAGCCTCGAGGTCGGGTGGACCTTGGTCGGCAGGAATCCGAGCACGCGCATCTGCGGGTTGAGGCGCTTGATCCGACCGACCGTCTCAAAGAGGCGCGGCAGGACAAGTAGCGAGAGCGGGTGCGGCTCGATCGGGATAATCAGATCGTCGGCAGCGACCAGGATGTTGATGCTGACGAGGCCGAGGGCCGGTGGCGCGTCAATCAGGATGAAGTCGAATCCGGCGAGGTCGGGATCGCGCAATTTGGCCTGCAGAAGCCGCTCGCGCTCGAGTTCGTTGATGAGCGCCATTTCGGCGGTTGCAAAGTCGGGGTGGCTCGGGACGAGGCGGACGCCTTCGATCTTCGTTGGCAGGCTGACGGCGATGGCCGAAAGGTCATCGTCGAGGAACAGATCGTAGACCGACTGATCGAGCGTGGAGACGTCAACACCAAACGCCATCGTCAGGCTCGCCTGCGGGTCGAGGTCCATCGCAAGGACGCGATAGCCCCGTTCGGAGAGCGCGGCGGCAACGTTGAGCGTGCTGGTGGTCTTGGCGGTGCCGCCCTTCTGGTTGAAGAAGGCAACGATACGAGCCATCTGTTGCGTCATCCGATCCAGAAGTGTACGTACGTTGACATCGAGGCATTATACCGGATCGGAGGGGGATGCGGGACGTGGGGCGCGGGACGTGGGACGCGGGACGTGGGACGCGGGTCGCGGGACGCGAGTGGAGGATACGTCGCGGGAGTGGACCGCACGCCCTTGCCCTGTCATCTTGAACCGCAGCGATCTAGACGTAATGCTTGTTTGGGGGAATGCCGACCCACGTTGCCCTGTCATCCCGACGCAGGAGGGATCTCGTGACTCGTTCGCGCCGCACGGCTTCAACGAGAACGAGATCCCTTCTGCGTCGGGATGACAGGGCAACAGGCACTCGCCACTCAGCACGATCACTGTGGTGGACGACTCAGGATGACAGGGCAACGGCGTGCGGTGCTCATGTCACTCATGTCCGTCGGCGATCTATTCGGTGTTGAAAAAGAGGTGCAGGAATAACTGATGGCGGCTCGGGGGAGCCGCCATCAGCGTTCAGTTCGGGTTAGGGGCTGCATATCATGCAGCAGGGGCGAGGGAGTCGATCATCGGGAAGCGGCGGTCCCGGCGGGGGCAGGGGCGTTCGCTGGTGATCCTGCCGCCGGTGAGAATGACGACAGGGCCATGGATTACGCGACTCTCAAGGGTCTCGGTGCGCTTCTGCACGGTGGTGCTCCTTACTCAACAAATCCCAGAGACGAAGAACCCGGGCGAGTTGCCCGGGTCAGCGATGGTCACGGATGCGATGCCTGCGAGAGGCTCAGCACTCGTGTCGCTTTCCCGGTGCGGTCGCGAAGGCAACGCGCGGATCGCGTGCGCGTGCGTCGGCGATGCCGGTCATGCGGGTTCGATTCACGTTGTCCTCCTTTCCGCGCTTGTTGTCGTTCACCATCCGTTTGCCGTTGCACTCGACACGCTGGTAGGCGCGCTGCGAGCACCTGAACATCATAGGGCCGCGTACGTATGACCGATACTGCCGGGTGGTACAGATTCGACTGTCCGGCAGGACAGGGCAGGGCGCTACTTGCTGACGGCGGCGCGGAGCGTGGTGGAGTTGTCCGCGATCAGGGCACGGAATGAGTCAAGCGTGTCGAGCAGGGCGAGCAGGTCATCGCCCTCGAAGTAGCGCACGCCATCGGCCAGTTCGCCACACTGTTCGAGCAGGCTGGCCAGTTCGTTGCGGGTTTTGCGCTCCAGATCCATGAACATCGGACGATTCCTCTCGTGTCGATCGGGAAATGGCGGATCAATCACTGAGGATACACCGACTGGGGGATTGTCCTCGACGGGAGGGATGGTAGAGTGTACGTACATCGCAATGTGCCTGCGGGGTAAGATGATTCCCAGCGGCGGCACGAGCGACGTGACGTAACGTAATCGCACATGGAAGCGTTATTGCGTGACGTAGGACCGGTGCGCGGGAACCCGCAGGGTGTACATGATGGTGTGCACCGGCGACGATGGCAGGCTCGCGGGCGCCTGTTCAGGAGGATCCTTGGCCCTGTCGTATCCACACACACTGGCCGGGCGATATGAGATTCGCGAGGCGATCGGGGAGGGGAACTTCTCCGTCACGTATCGCGCGACCGACAAGGTGCTCGGTCGGGATGTCGCGGTCAAGGTGTTGCGCGAGCAGTATGTTCAGCACACCGGGTTCGCCTCGCGGTTCGAGAACGAGGCGCGTGCAGCCGCGCTGATCAGTCATCCCAACGTCATCCAGGTCTTCGACTACGGGCGCGAGGAAGACATCGCCTTCATCGTCATGCAGTACGTCCCGGGCGCAAGCCTGAAGGAGTACATCCGCGATCACGCGCCACTCTCAACCGACGAGGCGACGGCGTTCACTGGACAGATCCTCGACGGGCTGGCCGCCATTCATGAGGCCGGGATCATCCATCGCGACATCAAGCCGCAGAACGTGCTGATGTCCGACCAACGGCACCTGAAACTGACCGACTTCGGAATCGCGCGATTGCAGACGGCTGCGGCGGGATTGACGGAATCGGGGACGGCGCTCGGAACGGCAGCCTACATGGCGCCGGAACAGGCGTCGGGCCAGACGTTGGGGCGCGAGACGGACCTCTACGCAGTCGGCGTCGTGATGTACGAGATGATGACCGGAGAGTTGCCGTTCCCAGGCGACAACCCGGTCCAGGTCATGTACCGGCACGTCAACGAGGACCCGGCACCACCGAGGACGCTGAACCCGAACATCCCGGTCACGACCGAAGCGTTCATCCTACGGGCGATGGCGAAGGACCCGGCCCACCGGTTCCCGAGCGCGCGGGCGATGCGCGAGGCGCTGGCCGCGCCAGGTATCGTCGCGATGCCACGCCGTCGCGAGCCGGTGGTCGACCCGATGGGCGACACAGCCGTTTCGCCGACGATCGCGGCCGGAGCGCCGCCGCGCGTGCCACCGCCCCCGCCACCGTATGAGTACGAGGAGGACGACCGCCGTCGCCGGCCGTGGCCTATCATCTTCGGGCTGGTTGCGCTGCTGCTGGTGATTGGGCTGGTTGCCGCCCTGGCGCTCTGGGGGCAGGGCGACGACG
>Ga0180215_1000193_pt1 | contig 87875 bp, 45 predicted proteins | sample eDN3rd37CBELigBY_FD_128871 | JGI IMG/M metagenome (GOLD analysis project Ga0180215, IMG submission 128871) | Enriched backyard soil microbial communities from Emeryville, California, USA - eDNA 3rd pass 37_C BE-Lig BY (version 2) (version 2) | ecosystem: Environmental > Terrestrial > Soil >...
GCTGCGCGACGTGTCGGCGGTGGCGACGGCGATCGCGGACGGGGACCTGGGGCGGAAGATCACGGTGGAGGCGCAGGGGGAGATCCTGCAGATCAAGGAGGTGATCAACTCCATGGTGGACCGGCTCTCCGTCTTCGCGGACGAGGTCACGCGGGTGGCGCGGGAGGTGGGCACCGAGGGGGTGCTGGGAGGGCAGGCGGAGGTGCCCAACGTCGGGGGGACGTGGAAGAACCTGACGGAGAACGTGAACTTCATGGCGGGCAACCTCACCGCCCAGGTGCGCAACATCGCGGACGTGACCACGGCGGTGGCGCGCGGCGACCTGTCGCGGAAGATCACGGTGGACGTGAAGGGCGAGATCCTGGAGCTGAAGGACACCATCAACACTATGGTGGACCAGCTCAGCTCCTTCGCCAGCGAGGTGACGCGCGTGGCGCGGGAGGTAGGGACCGAGGGCGTGCTGGGCGGACAGGCGAAGGTGCCCGGGGTGGCCGGCGTGTGGAAGGACCTGACCGACAGCGTGAACGCCATGGCGGGCAACCTGACGGTGCAGGTGCGGAACATCGCGGACGTGACCACGGCGGTGGCGCGCGGCGACCTGACCCAGAAGATCACGGTGGACGTGCGCGGCGAGGTGCTGGAGCTGAAGCGCACCATCAACACCATGGTGGACCAGCTCGGCGCCTTCGCCAGCGAGGTGACGCGCGTGGCGCGGGAGGTGGGCACCGAGGGGAGGCTGGGCGGACAGGCCAACGTCCCGGGGGTCGGGGGGACGTGGAAGGACCTGACGGACAGCGTGAACTTCATGGCGGGCAACCTCACCGCCCAGGTGCGGAACATCGCGGACGTGACCACGGCGGTGGCGCGCGGCGACCTGTCGCGGAAGATCACGGTGGACGTGAAGGGCGAGATCCTGGAGCTGAAGGACACCATCAACACCATGGTGGACCAGCTCGGCGCCTTCGCGAGCGAGGTGACGCGCGTGGCGAAGGAGGTGGGCACGGAGGGCGTGCTGGGCGGCCAGGCCAACGTGCCCGGGGTGGCGGGGACGTGGAAGGACCTGACGGACAACGTGAACTTCATGGCGAGCAACCTGACCGGCCAGGTGCGCAACATCGCCCTGGTCGCCACGGCCATCGCCAACGGCGACCTGTCGCAGAAGATCACGGTGGACGTGCGCGGCGAGATCCTGGAGCTGAAGGACACCATCAACAGCATGGTGGACCGTCTCTCCGTCTTCGCGGACGAGGTGACGCGCGTGGCGCGCGAGGTGGGGACGGAAGGGAAGCTGGGCGGCCAGGCGCAGGTGCCGAACGTGGCGGGCACCTGGAAGGACCTCACGGAGAACGTGAACGCCATGGCGAACTCGCTCACCGCCCAGGTACGCGCGATCAAGGACGTGGCGACGGCCGTGACGGAGGGCGACCTGACCCGGATCATCACGGTGGACGCGAAGGGCGAGCTGGACGAGCTGAAGCGCAACGTCAACCAGATGATCGGCAACCTCAAGGAGACCACCGAGAGGAACCAGGAGCAGGACTGGCTCAAGACCAACCTGGCGAAGTTCAGCCGGATGATGCAGGGCCAGAAGGACCTGGACGCCGTGGCGCGGCTCATCATGTCGGAGCTGACTCCGCTGGTGGGCGGGCACCACGCCGCTTTCTTCCTTATGGACGGCGACCCGCGCGACGAGGCGGTGCTGAAGCTGATCGCCTCGTACGCCTACAAGATGCGGAAGCACGTGGGGAGCCGCTTCCACCTGGGCGAGGGGCTGGTCGGGCAGTCGGCGCTGGAGCGGAAGCCCATCCTGCTCACCAACGTCCCCGACGACTACATCCAGATCAACTCCGGGCTGGGCGAGGCCCCGCCGCGCAACATCATCGTCCTCCCCATCCTCTTCGAGGGCGAGGTCAAGGCGGTGGTGGAGCTTGCCTCGTTCCTCCCCTTCAGCCCGATCCACCAGCTCTTCCTGGACCAGCTCGCCGAGAGCATCGGCGTGGTGCTGAACATGATCCAGGCGAACATGCGCACCGAGGAGCTGCTGGAGCAGTCGCAGAAGCTCACCCAGGAGCTGCAGAGCCAGTCGCAGGAGCTGCAGTCCCAGCAGGAGGAGCTGCGTCGCACCAACGGCGAGCTGGAGGCCCAGGCGAAGAGCTTGAAGGCATCGGAAGAGGCCCTCAAGGAGCAGCAGGAGGAGCTGCAGCAGGTCAACGAGGAGCTGGAGGAGAAGGCGGCGCTCCTGGTGGAGCAGAACAAGAAGGTGGAGCAGAAGAACTCCGAGGTGGAATCCGCTCGCCTCGCCCTGGAGGAGAAGGCGGAGCAGCTCGCGCTCTCGTCGCGCTACAAGAGCGAGTTCCTGGCGAACATGAGCCACGAGCTGCGGACCCCGCTCAACTCGCTGCTCATCCTGGCCCGGCTCCTCACGGACAACAAGGAGGGCAACCTCTCCGAGAAGCAGGTGGAGTACGCGCAGACCATCCTGGGCGCGGGGACGGACCTGCTGACCCTCATCAACGACGTCCTCGACCTGTCGAAGATCGAGGCCGGGAAGATGGACATCAACCCGTCCGAGATCCCGCTCGCGGACGTCAAGGACTTCGTGCGGCGCAGCTTCCAGCCGCTGGCGGAGCAGAAGGGGCTGGACTTCGTGGTGGATGTGGACGCGGCCCTGCCGGAGACGGTGCGGACCGACGGTCAGCGCCTCCAGCAGGTGCTCAAGAACCTGCTCTCCAACGCCTTCAAGTTCACGGACCGGGGGCGGGTGTCGCTCACCATCCGCGAAGCCGAGCGGAGCCGCCGTTTCGGCAGCCCCTCGCTGGACGAGGCGAACCGGGTCATCGCCTTCGCCGTGAGCGACTCCGGGATCGGGATTCCCAAGGTCAAGCAGAGGCTGATCTTCGAGGCGTTCCAGCAGGCCGACGGCACCACCAGCCGCAAGTACGGCGGCACGGGGCTGGGGCTCTCCATCTCCCGCGAGATCGCCCACCTGCTGGGCGGGGAGATCCGCGTGGAGAGCACGGAGGGCGAGGGCAGCACCTTCACGCTCTTCATCCCGGACGACCACGACTTCCCGGAGCAACCCGGCGGTCCCGAGGACGCCGCCCGAGCCCTCCCGGGCGAGTGGACCCCGCGGACGAGCGTTCCCCCGGCGTACCGCGCCCCCGCCCGCGGTGAGGTGGTGCCGGGGGCGGTCGCCCTCCGGACGGCGCCCGTGCCCGACGACCGCGACATCGTGGAGGACGGCGACCGCGTGGTGCTCATCGTGGAGAACGACCTCAGCTTCGCGAGCATCCTCCTGGACATGGCGCGCGAGAAGGGCTTCCGGGGGATCGTCGCGGAGGACGGAGAGTCAGGGCTCGCGCTCGCCAACGAGTACCACCCGGACGCGATCACGCTCGACATCGACCTGCCCGGCATCGACGGCTGGACGGTGCTCGACCGCCTGAAGCACCGCTCCAGCACCCGCCACATCCCGGTGCACATCGTTTCCGGCACGGCCAAGCGGCAGCGCGGCCTCAAGCAGGGAGCGGTCTCGTTCCTTGAGAAGCCGGTCAGCAAGGAGGCGCTGGACACCGCGTTCGACGGGATCGCCCGGTTCATCGACGAGCCCGTCAAGAACCTGCTGGTGGTGGAGGACGACGAGACGCAGCGCCGGAGCATCATCGAGCTGGTGGGCGACGAGGACGTGAACATCACCGCCGTTGCGACGGCGGAGGAGGCGCTGGCGCAGCTCGGCGAGCGCCGCTACGACTGCATGGTGCTGGACCTCGGGCTGGAGGAGATGAGCGGCTTCACCCTCCTGGAGCGGATCAAGAACGATCCCGCGGTGCAGGAGCTGCCCATCATCATCTACACGGGGAAGGACCTCTCGCCCGCGGAGGAGACGCAGCTCCGGCGCTACGCGGACACCATCATCGTGAAGGACGTGAAGTCGCCCGAGCGGCTCCTGGACGAGACCGCGCTCTTCCTCCACCGGGTGGAGGCGCGGCTCCCGGAGCAGAAGCGGAAGATGCTGGAGCGGCTGCACAGCGCCGACGCCACCTTCGAGGAGAAGAAGATCCTCATCGTGGACGACGACGTCCGCAACATCTTCTCCCTCACCAGCGTGCTGGAGTCCTACGGGATGAAGGTGGTGTTCGCGGAGAACGGGCGGGAGGCCATCGAGCGGCTGGGCGAGAACCCGGACGTGGCCCTGGTCCTGATGGACGTGATGATGCCGGAGATGGACGGCTACGAGACCACCCGGGCCATCCGGGAGATGGACGACTTCCGCTCCCTCCCCATCATCGCCGTCACGGCCAAGGCGATGAAGGGCGACCGGGAGAAGACGCTGGCGGCGGGCGCATCGGACTACATCACCAAACCGGTGGACACCGAGCAGCTCCTCTCGCTCCTGCGCGTCTGGCTGTACTCCTGAGGTGCGCATGAGACCCACGGGTCTTCCCTCGGCCCCGGAGAGCTACTCCCCGGAGCTTGAGAAGGTGGAAGTGGAACTCCTCCTGGAAGGGATCTACCGCCACTATGGGTTCGACTTCCGTTCCTACGCCTACGCGTCGCTGCGGCGGAGGTTGTGGAAGCGGATCCGGGCGGAGAAGCTGGGCTCGGTGAGCGGGCTGCAGGAGCGAGTGCTCCACGACCGCGACGCCATGGAGAGGCTCCTGCTGGACCTCTCCGTCAACGTCACCTCGATGTTCCGCGACCCCAACTTCTACCGGGCGTTCAGGACGAAGGTGGTGCCGCTGCTGAGGACCTATCCGTTCATCCGGATCTGGCACGCCGGGTGCTCGACGGGCGAGGAGGTGTACTCCATGGCGATCCTCCTCCGCGAGGAGGGGCTCTACGAGCGGGCCCGGGTGTACGCCACCGACATCAACGAGGTGGTCCTCCAGCAGGCCCGCGCGGGGATCTTCCCGCTGGAGAAGATGCAGGAGTACACCCAGAACTACCTGCGCGCGGGAGGGGCGCGCTCGTTCTCCGAGTACTACACCGCGGCGTACGGCGGGGCGCTGTTCTCCCCGTCGCTGCGGGAGAACGTGGTCTTCGCGCAGCACAACCTGGTGACGGACCGGTCGTTCAGCGAGTTCAACGTGATCCTCTGCCGGAACGTGATGATCTACTTCGACCGGTCGCTGCAGAACCGGGTCCACGCGCTGTTCTACGAGAGCCTTCCGACGTACGGGATCCTCGTGCTGGGGAGCAAGGAGTCGCTCCGGTTCTCGAAGTACGAAGACTGCTACGAGGCCCTCGACCCGCGCGAGAAGATCTACCGGAAGGTGCTGTGATGCCGCTCGAGATCGTGATGGTGGGGGTCTCGGCGGGTGGGCTGGACGCGGTGTGCACGTTGCTGAATGGGCTCCCCTCCGACTTCCGGCTGGCGCTGGTGGTGGTCCAGCACCGGAGCAAGGAGTCGGACGCGCTCTGCGAGGTGCTGCAGGATTGTACGAGCCTCCCCATCCAGGAGGTGGTGGACAAGGCGCCGGTGGAGCCCGGCAACGTGTACCTGGCGCCCCCGGACTACCACCTGCTGCTGGAGCCGGGGTACTTCTCGCTCTCCACCGACGACCCGGTGATGTACAGCCGTCCCTCCATCGACGTGGCGTTCGAGAGCGCCGCGGACGTGTACGGCCCCCGCGCGGTGGGGGTGGTCCTCACCGGCGCCAACCACGACGGCGCTCAGGGGTTGCGGAGGATCGCGGACCGGGGCGGGCCGGTGCTGGTCCAGGACCCGCGGACGGCGGAGGTGGCGGTCATGCCCTCCGCGGCCCTCCGCGCCGTTCCCGAGGCGGAGGCTCTCACGCTGGAGCGCATCGCCGCTCGCCTCGTCACCCTGCAGACGTCCCCGGCGGGTCCGGGAGAGAATCGTTGATGGCCGAGATCGAACGGTCCGCCAGGATCCTGATGGTGGACGACCGTGTGGAGAACCTCGTGGCGCTGGAGGCGATCCTCCAGCCGCTGGGGCACGTCCTCGTCCGGGCCGGCTCGGGAGAGGAGGCGCTCCGGCAGGTGCTCCTCCAGGACTTCGCCGTGATCCTGCTGGACGTGCAGATGCCGGGGATGAACGGCTTCGAGACCGCCCAGCTCATCAAGTCGCGGGAGCGCTCGCAGGCCACCCCGATCATCTTCCTCACGGCCATCAGCAAGGAGGAGGAGTACGTCTTCGAGGGGTACTCGGCGGGGGCGGTGGACTACCTGTTCAAACCCTTCAACCCGGAGATTCTCCGCTCCAAGGTGGGCGTGTTCGTGGAGCTGTACCTGAAGACGGTGCAGCTCCGCCGCCAGGACGAACTCCTGCGGGAGGGGGAGCGGCGGGAGGTGGAGCTGCGGCACCGCGCCCAGCTCCTGGAGTCGGAGGCACGCTACGCGGGGATCGTCGATTTCGCGCTGGAGGCGATCGTGACCTTCGGGGCGGACCGGCGGATCACCCTCTTCAACGCCGCGGCCGAGGGGGTCTTCGGCTGCGACATCGAGCAGGCGCTGGGCAGCTCCATCGACCGCTTCTTCGATCCACCCCTGGAGTTGGAGCCGGCACCGGCGCGGGGCGGGGGAGGCGACCCGCACGGCCAGTCCGCCGTCCGCGAGGCGGTGGGGGTGCGCGCCGGGGGGGAGCGGTTCCCGGTGGAGTTCTCGCTCTCGTCGCTGATGCAGGGCGACGAGCGGGTGTTCACGCTGATCCTCCGCGACATCTCGGAGCGGCGGAGGGCGGAGGAGGCGCTGAAGGCGCAGGCCGTGTCGCTGGCGAACTCCACGGAGGAGCTTCGGGTCCTGAACGAGGAGCTGAACCGGCGGACCGTGGAGCTGGAGCGCGCGATGGGGGCGCGGAGCCGCTTCTACGCGAACATGAGCCACGAGCTGCGCACGCCCATCAACGCGATCATGGGCTACAGCTCGCTCCTGCTCGACCGGATCTACGGCCCCCTGAACGAGCAACAGGAGTCGAGCATCGAGCGTACCCACAAGGCGGCGAACCACCTGCTGGAGCTGGTGAACGACATCCTCGACCTCTCCAAGATCGAGGCCGGGAAGATGGAGCTGCAGCTCGAATCGGTGGGGTTCCCGGAGCTGATCCAGGACCTGTTCGTGACGGTGGCCCCCTTCGCGGAGCAGCACGGGGTGCCGCTCTCGCTGGAGACCCGGACCACTCCGTTCACCATCGTCTCGGACGCGCGCCGGGTACGGCAGATCCTCCTCAACCTCCTCTCCAACGCCATCAAGTTCGGCGGAGGGAGGCCGGTCCGGGTCGTCTGCGGCCGCTCGGAAGACGGGGGGCTCCAGGTGGAGGTCGTGGACCGGGGAGAGGGGATCGCGCCGGAGGACCGGGAAAAGATCTTCGACGAGTTCGTGCAGCTCGAACAGGCCCACAACACGCAGGGCACGGGGCTGGGGCTTCCCATCTCGCGTCGGCTCGCGGAGCTGCTCGGGGGATCCCTGACCGTGGATTCCGTGCAGGGGGAGGGGAGTACCTTCACGCTGAGCCTCCCCCTTTCCGATCCGGACCTCGCCGCCATGGAGGCGAGGGAGCAGGCCGCCGCCGGGAGCTGACCGTCGGAGGCGGGGTGTGGAGGTCGACGCCGGACGGCGTACCCGTTCGTTGCCTTTCCCCGACCCTCCCCCGATCTTCCGCGGCCGGCTCACGACACCAACGACTGGGAGGAAGCACATGTCCGCCACGGGCACCCTTCTCGACACGGGCTCCGAAGCCCCCGATTTCACCGTCCGGACCACCGACGGGGACACCGTCACCCTCCGGGACTTCCGGGGGAAGAAGGCGGTCCTGCTCATGTTCTACCCCAAGGACGACACCCCCGGCTGCACCCGGCAGATGTGCACCGCGCGCGACGAGGGGGCGGAGTACGAGGCGGCGAACGTGGTCCGCTTCGGGGTCAACGACGGCGGCATGGAGAGCCACCTCCGCTTCCGCGACAAGTACTCGCTGGACTTCCCGCTGATCGTGGACGAGGGGAAGGAGGTCGCGCGCGCGTTCGGGACTCTGAAGGAGAACGGGGGGATCGCCCGCTCCACCATCCTCATCGACGCGGACGGACGGATCGTCTTCGCGGCGTCGGGAGCGCACGGCGCCGACGAGGTGCTGGGGGCGCTCCGTGGCTGAGGGCGGCCGCGGGGAGGCCACGGTCCGGACCTTCACGGGAGGACCGTTCGCGCAGAACATGTTCCTCGTCACCTGCACCCGGACGGGGAAGGGGATCCTGGTGGACCCGGGCGGCGGCACGCCCCAGGCGCTCGCGGAGGCGCGGCGGCAGGGGACGGAGATCGAGCGGATCGTCCTGACGCACTCGCACCTGGACCACGTGGACGGCGTGGCGCTGGCGAAGCGGGAGACGGGAGCCCCCGTCGTCCTTCACCCGGATGCGGAGCCCATGTACCACGCCGCGCCGGCCCAGGCGCAGATGTTCGGGGTGCAGGTTGAGACGCCGCCCCCGGTGGACGGGTACCTGGCGGTGGGCGAGCCGGTCTGCTTCGGCGAGTGCGAGCTGGAAGTACGCTTCACTCCGGGCCACGCGCCGGGACACGTGACGCTGGTGGGAGAGGGGTTCGCGCTGGTGGGCGACTGCGTGTTCCGGGGCTCCATCGGGAGGACTGACCTCCCCGGGGGCGACTTCCAGACGCTGATGCGCTCCATCCGCGAGCAGATCCTCACCCTCCCGGACGAGACTGCGCTGTACTCGGGACACGGGTCGGAGACCACGGTGGGCTTCGAGCGCGTGGCGAACCCGTTCCTGGTGCCGCACTACGGAGGGAGTTCGTTCGGCTGACGGGCGGCGGCGGGAGGGCCCGCGGGATTCCGGTTGACGGCCCGCGGGGCCGCCCGTATCTTCCGCCCCCTTCAACCCCTGCCGGAGAACGCAACTGGCCGAGCCCATGCGTATCGCGGTCCTCGCCTCGGGCGGCGGGACCAACCTTCAGTCGCTCCTCGACCGCTTCAACGCCCAGGGTTCGCCCGTCGCCCGCGTGGAGCTGGTGGTGGGGAGCCGCGGCGGGATCGGGGCGCTGGAGCGCGCCGAGCGGTCGGGCGTCCCGGCCGAGGTGCTCTCGGTGCGGGAGCTGGGGACGGAGACCTACACGGAGGCCCTGCTGGCGGCGCTGGACCGCCAGCGGATCGACCTGGTGGTGCTCGCCGGCTTCCTCCAGCTCGTCCCGCTCTCCGTGGTGGAGCGGTACGAGGGGCGGATGATCAACATCCACCCGGCGCTCCTCCCCGCCTTCGGGGGGGCGGGGATGTACGGGGTCCGCGTCCACCGCGCGGTGATCGAGTCCGGCGCCCGGGTCTCCGGCCCCACGGTCCACTACGTGGGCGAGGAGTACGACTCCGGCGCGATCATCGCCCAGTGGCCCGTGCCCGTCCTCCCGGGAGACACGCCGGAGGCGCTCGCCGCCCGGGTGCTGGCGGTGGAGCACCGGCTCCTCCCGCTGGTGGTGGAGGACCTCGCCCGCGGCGAGGCACCTCGCGTGCAGCGATTCTCAGACCCCGTGGCCTTCGACCTGGTGCCCCGCGCGCACCCGGCCGAGGAGTCCGTCCGGGGTCTCGCCGTTTTCCGGGGCTAGCGCCCGGCCGCCCCCCGACACGTATTCCGACGATCCGCTTTCGAGGATGCCCACAGCACTGCTCAGCGTTTCCGACAAGTCCGGCCTGGTCCCCTTCGCGCGCGCGCTCGCGGAGCGAGGCTGGACGCTCCTCTCCACCGGCGGGACGGCCCGCGCCCTCCGCGAGGCGGAGCTGGACGTGGTGGAGGTGAGCGAGGTGACCGGCCATCCGGAGATGATGGACGGACGGGTGAAGACGCTTCACCCCGCGGTCCACGGCGGCCTCCTCGCGCGCCGGAGCCACGCGGTCGACATGGAGGAGATGCGGGCGCAGGGGTACGGCACCATCGACCTGGTGGCGGTCAACCTCTACCCGTTCCGCGAGACCGTGGCGAAGCCGGGAGTGGGCGTGGAGGAGGCCATCGAGAACATCGACATCGGCGGTCCGTCGATGCTCCGCTCCGCGGCCAAGAACCACGAGAGCGTGTGGGTGGTGGCCGACGCCGCGGACTACGACCGCGTGCTCGCGGCGCTGGACTCGCCCCCGGAGGAGACGCTGCCGCTCCGCCGCGAGATGGCGGCCAGGGTGTACGCCCACACCTCCGCCTACGACGCGGCCATCGCCGGGTACCTGGGCGGGTTCGCGGGGAACGGCGGGGCGGGCGTCGCTGAGCCCGCCGCAGACGAGGAGACGGCGTTCCCGGCCGAGCTGACGCTGTCGCTCACGAAGGTGCAGGACCTCCGCTACGGCGAGAACCCCGACCAGCGCGCCGCGTTCTACGCGGAGGCCGGGGCGCCGGGCGGCCTCCCGGGCATGCGGCAGCTCCACGGCAAGGAGCTGTCGTTCAACAACCTCCTGGACGTGGACGCCGCGCTTCTCGCCGTGTCGGCGTGGAGCGGGGAGGACCTTGCAGCGTGCGCCATCGTCAAGCACACCACCCCCTGCGGGATCGCGGTGGGCGCCGACGCGCCGGAGGCGTACCGGAAGGCGCTCTCCACCGACCCCACCAGCGCGTTCGGCTCCGTGATCGCCTTCAACGGCGAGGTGACGGAGGAGGCGGCGGTCCTGCTGCGCCCCAACTTCGTCGAGGCCGTGGTGGCGCCCGGCTTCGCCCCGCGCGCCCTGGACCTGCTGCGCGAGAAGAAGAACCTGCGCCTCATCGAGCTTCCCACGGACCGTGGCGGTGAGGACGGGGCGGACTTCAAGCGCGTCCGCGGGGGCTTCGTGGTTCAGGACCGCCTCTCCATGCGCTTCCCCGAGGACGGTTGGCGCGTGGTGACCGGGCGGGAGCCCACGGACGAGGAGTGGGCCGACCTTCGCTTCGCCTGGCGGGCCGTCGCGACGGTGAAGTCCAACGCGATCCTCCTGGCCCGCGGCGGGATGGCGCTGGGGATCGGGGCGGGGCAGATGAGCCGGGTGGACTCCTCCCGCATCGCCGTGCTCAAGGCGCGGGACAACGGCTTCGACCTCCGGGGCGCGGCGCTGGCCTCCGACGCCTTCTTCCCCTTCCGCGACGGCGTGGACGCCGCCGCGGAGGCCGGGATCCGCGCGGTGATCCAGCCCGGCGGGTCCGTGCGCGACGAGGAGGTGGTCGCCGCCGCGAACGAGCACGGGATGGCGATGGTGTTCACGGGACGACGGCTGTTCAGGCACTGATGATCCGCACCCGGTTCGCCCCCAGCCCCACCGGCCACCTCCACGTGGGCGGCGCGCGCACGGCCATCCTCAACTGGCTGCTGGCGCGCCACCACGGCGGAACCTTCGTGCTGCGCATCGAGGACACGGACCGGGAGCGGAACGTCCCCGGCGCGGAGGAGGCGCTCCTGGACGACCTTCGCTGGCTAGGGCTCGACTGGGACGAGGGGCCGGACGTGGGCGGACCGTACGGCCCCTATCGCCAGAGCGAGCGCACCGCGATCTACCGGGAGCACGCGGACCGGCTGCTCCGCGAGGGGAAGGCGTACTGGTGCGTCTGTCCGCCCTCGGACGCGGAGGGCCCCGGACGCGAGCGGGGGCGCTGCGAGTGCGCGGGGACCTTCTCCCCCGTGGAGCCTCCGGAGGGTGCGGCGGTCCGCTTCCGCGTTCCGGAGGGAGAGGTGGTGGCGGTGGACGACGCCGTCCGGGGACGGGTGACGTTCGAGAGCGCGCACCTCCAGGACTTCGTCCTCCTCCGCTCGGACGGCGCCCCCACCTACAACTTCGCCGCGGCGGTGGACGACGCGGGCATGCGCATCACTCACGTGGTGCGCGGCGCCGACCACCTCAACAACACCCCCAAGCAGGTGCTGCTGTACCGGGCGTTCGGATGGGAGCCGCCGGTCTTCGCGCACGTCCCGCTGATCCTGGGGCCGGACCGCCAGAAGCTCTCCAAGCGGCACGGCGCCACCTCCGTGGCGGAGCACCGTCGGCAGGGCTACCTCCCGGACGCGCTCTTCAACTATCTCTCGCTCCTCTCCTGGTCGTCGCCCTCGGGCGAGGAGGTGCTTCCGAGGGAGCGCCTGGTCTCGGAGGTGACGCTCGACCGCGTGGGAGCCAGCGACGCCGTGTTCGACCGGGACAAGCTGCGCTGGCTCTCCTCGCGCTACCTCCTGGAGATGCCGGCGCCGGAGCTGGCGCGCGCCCTGGGAGGGTTCGTGGACCGGGCGCGCTATCCGGTGTCGGACGACGAGCTGCCGGAGGTCGCGGCCGCGCTGCGGGAGCGCATCTCGGTGTTCTCCGATGCCGACGCGCAGCTCGACCACTTCTTCGTCCCGGCCGCGGGGGAGCGGCACGAGGCGCGGGAGCGCGTCCTCTCGGACCCGGGGGCGCGGCGGGTGCTGGCCGCGGTCCGCGCCCGGCTGGAGGCGCTGCCCGGATGGGAAGAGGCGGCGGTAGGGGCGGCGATCCGCCAGGGCGGTGCGGACGCGGGGGCGAAGGGGCGGGCGCTGTTCCTCCCGGTTAGGCTGGCGCTCACCGGGGAGGAGCACGGGCCGGACCTCCCGAAGGTGGCGCTCGTCCAGGGGCGCGGGCGCGTGCTCGACGCGCTCCCGTCCGATGGCGGGGAAGGGGCGTAGTTTGACGATTCTCCAGGTACGGCCTATCTTGCGCCCTTTCGTCGACACGCCGAGGCTGATTTGCGCGGCCTGATCTTCGATCCTTTTGCCGGAATCAGCGGCGACATGACCGTCGCCGCCCTCCTGGACCTGGGTCTCCCGCTGGAGTGGCTGCGCGACTTCGTCCGCGGCCTCGACCTGGCGGCCGTGCGCGTGGACGCCGAGCGGGTGGACCGCATGGGGATCGCGTGCCGGCGGCTGGTCCTGGAGCTTCCGCACGAGCACGCCCACCGCCACCTCTCGCACGTGGTGCGGATCATCGAGGGGACGGGGGCCGCTTTGGAGGTGAAGGAGCGCGCGGTGCGCGCGTTCACGCTCCTCGCGGAGGCGGAGGCCGAGGTCCACGGCACCACGCCGGAGCGGGTCCACTTCCACGAGGTGGGGGCGCTCGACGCCATCATCGACGTGCTGGCGGCAGTGGCCGGGGCGGCGGAGCTGGGGTTCACGGAGTTCTACACCCGTCCCGTGGCGCTGGGGCGGGGCTGGGCGCGGATGGCTCACGGGAACTTCCCCGTTCCCCCGCCCGCGGTGCTTGAGCTGCTGAAGGGGATCCCGGTGCGGGATCCCGACTTCGAGGGCGAGTGCACCACCCCCACGGGAGCCGCGCTGCTTCAGGCGTTCACGGGCGGGGCTCCGCCGCCGGCCGTGTTCGTCGCGGAGGCCACCGGCTTCGGCGCCGGGTCGCGCGACCCCGCCGATCGGCCCAACTGCCTCCGGCTCATGGCGATCCGGTCGGACGGAGGAGGCGCGGAGGACGTCCTGGTGGTGCAGTGCGACGTGGACGACCTGTCCCCGGAGTACGTGCCTCCGCTGGTCGAGGCGGTCCTCGGGGCGGGCGCCCTGGACTGCACCGCCGCCCCGATCCTGATGAAGAAGGGCCGTCCGGGCTTCCGGATCGAGGCCCTTGCCCCGCCCTCCCGTCTGGAAGCGGTGCGGGGGGCGATGTTCCACGCCGGGTCGTCCATCGGCGTGCGCTTCTGGCCCGTGCGGCGCGAAGCGCTCGCGAGGCGCGAGGAGACCCTGGAGTGGCGCGGCCAGCCGGTCCGCGTGAAGCGTTCCGCGCTTCCCGGCGGCGGGGAGCGCGCCAAACCCGAGTTCGAGGACGTGGTCCGGGCCGCGGGGCGGCTCGGGATGACGCCGTTCGCGGCGTACCGCGCGATGCTGTCGGACGGAGTCGCACGGGAGTGACGACTCCGTCCGCCGGCACGGAGAACCCGGCCTGCTGGAGGCCGGCCACCATCACCGGAGGGATGCAATGAGATTCGATCGTCGACTGTTCCTTGCCCTGGGGGCTTCCGCCGTGGCGGGCGCCTGCGCGGCGGCCGGGACGGGCGCGGGCGGCGCGGGGGCGAGCTCGTTCCCGAGCGTCTCCTGCGCCGAAGGGGTGCCCGTCGCCCCGAGCGCCGGGGCGGTCACGGCCCAGCGGAGCCTGCTGCTCGGCCGCTCTCAGGAAGCGTTCACGGGTGCCCAGGAAGCGGCCACGGCGGAGCCGGGCAACCCCCAGAACCAGTTCCTGCTGGGACAGACTGCGGTCGCCGTCGGCAACTTCGAGGAGGCCAGCAAGGCCTGGGAGCGGACCGTTGAGCTGTGCCCCGCCTTCGAGGCAGAGGTCCAGCAGGAGCGCGAGCGTGGCTGGGCCACGGCCTTCCAGGTCGGGCTCGAGGCGTACCAGCAGAACGACACGGCGACCGCGGTGGCGAGCTGGCAGCGGGCGAACGAACTCTACACCGGCCGTCCGGACGCCTACTACAACCTGGGCGTCGTGTACTCGCAGCGCGGCGACCTGGTACAGGCCGCCCAGGCGTACCGCGAGGCTCTCTCCATCGTGGAGCGGATGCCCGCGGACACCTCGGCCGCCGAGATGACGTCGCGCGCCGAGACGCGCCAGAACGCCCTCTCGGGGCTGCTGAGCGTGGGCGCGCGCCAGTTCCAGGCGGAGCAGTTCGGACCGGCGATCGAGGTCTTCCAGTACCTGACCAGGGTCGACCCGAACAGCCGCGACGCGTGGTACAACTACGCCCTCGCCCTGTACAAGCAGGAGCGCTGGGCCGACCTTGCGCCGGTCGCGCAGCGGGTGGTGCAGATCGACCCGCTGAACGAGAACGCCCGCATCATCCTTTTCAACGCCTACAAGGGCCAGGCCGAGGCGGCGGCGCAGAACACGGCGGCGCAGCGCGACCTCCAGAACCAGGCGCTCCGCACGCTGGAGGCGGTCGAGGCGCTCCCGGTCCAGGTGGACGAGGTCCGCTTCGAGAGCCCGGAGGGCGGGCAGCCCGTCCTCACCGCCCGGGTGACCGGCAACCGCGCCAACGCGGGCCAGCAGGTGAGGCTCACCTTCACGTTCTACGGCCCGAGCGGGCAGGTGGGGACGCAGACCACCACCGTCGCGGCGCCGGCCAAGGGGCAGACCACCAACCTGCAGGTGCCGCTCCCGCAGGGGCAGCTGGTCACCAGCTTCAGCTACACCTTCAGCTGATCGCCGTAGGGTGAGGTGGAGTAAAGGGGCGGCTCCCGCGGGAGCCGCCCCTTTCCCTTTCCGGTGGGGCGCACACTTCTTGCTAAATCGGGGCACGCCGGTACCGACCCGAACCCGAGCCAGGCGAGACATGCCCGAGATCCCCATTCCCGACGAAGACCGGACCGAGCTTCTTTCCGCCGCCCCCGAGGCCGGAGCCACGCTCCCGGACGCGTTCCGTTGCCCCCGGTGCGAGACCGAGTACGAGGGAGCGGATGCCTGCCCCGCCTGTGGCACGCTGGAGGCGGCCGTGGCCTGCGAAGCCCATCCCGACCGCGCCGCCGCGGGGCGCTGCGTGATCTGCGGACGGCCCCTGTGCGAGGAGTGCCGGGAGGCGGAGCGCGAGCCGTTCGTATGCGAAGAGCACCGCACCGTCCGCATGATCGAGGGGTGGGCGCAGGTGTACAGCACCACCGGCGAGATCGAGGCGCAGCTCCTCCGCGAGAACCTGCGCGCGGAGGGGATCGACGCGCAGACCTTCTCCCAGAAGGACCACATCTACCCCGTGGACCTGGGGGAGCTGAGCATCGTCCGGGTGATGGTCCCGGTGTGGGAGTACGGCGCCGCGCTGGAGACCATCCGCGACCACATGGACACCGAGGGAGAGGTGATGTTCGCCTGCCCCTCATGCGGTGAGGCGTACGAGCCCGGCGCGGAGGCGTGCGCCGCGTGCGGCGCGCCGCTCGCCTGAGCCCTCCCGCGGTTGACTCGGTCCGGGCGCGCGGCCATATTCGCCGGCGCGCCCGGAACTTCCGGCGCGCCGTACCGTCCATCCCGTTCCCGATCCGTCCTTGAAGCTCCCCGTCGTGGCCGTCGTCGGCCGGCCCAACGTAGGCAAGTCCACGTTCTTCAACCGCGTCCTGGGGCAGCGGCTCGCGATCGTGGAGGACTATCCCGGCGTCACCCGCGATCGGAACTTCGCGAGGACGGAGTGGAACGGCCGGCAGTTCTACCTCGTGGACACGGGCGGGATGGTGGAGAACTCGGACGAGCCCATGGACCGGCTCATCCGCCAGCAGGTTCTCACGGCCATCGACGAGGCGGACGTGGTGGTGCAGCTCGTGGACGGAAAGGCCGGGCCGCACCCCCTGGACTACGAGGTCGCGGAATACCTGCGCCGGACCCACCGACCCGCGCTGCTGGTCGTCAACAAGGTGGACAACCTGGGCGCCCCCAACGCGCTGGCGCACCACGAGTTCTGGGACATGGGGCTGGGCGAGCCGCTCCCGGTGAGCGGGCTGAGCGGGAAGGGGAGCGGTGACGTGCTCGACGCCATGGTCGCGCTCCTCCCCGAGGCGGGCGAGGAGGAGGAGGAGGACGTCCTGCGCGTCGCGGTGATCGGGAAGCCCAACGTGGGGAAGTCCAGCTTCGTGAACCGTCTCCTGGGCGAGGAGCGGCTGGTCGTCTCGGACGTGGCGGGGACGACGCGGGACGCCATCGACACCCCCATGCAGTACCACGGGACGAAGCTGGTCTTCGTGGACACGGCCGGCCTCCGCCGCCAGTCTCGGGTGGAGGAGGGGGTGGAGTTCTACAGCACCATCCGCACCGAGCGGGCCATCGAGCGCGCCGACGTCTGCCTCCTCCTGATCGACGCCACCGAGGGCGTGGCCGTGCAGGACCTCAAGATCGCCGAGAAGGCGTGGCAGGCCGGGTGCGGGCTGATCGTGGTCGCCAACAAGTGGGACCTGGTGGAGAAGGAGACCATGACGGCCCCCCACTTCGAGAAGGAGCTGCGCAACCGCGCGCCCTTCCTGCAGTGGGTGCCGGTGGTCTTCACCAGCACGGTGACCGGGCAGCGGGTGCACCGGGTGCTCCCCATGATCCTGGAGGTGGAGGAGCAGCGGAACCGCCGCGTCGCCACGCACGAGGTCAACGAGGTGCTCCGCGCGCTGGTCGCGCGCACCCGGCCCCCGGCCCACCACGGGCACCCTGTCAAGTTCCTCTACGCGACGCAGGTCTCCGTGCGTCCCCCCAACTTCGTGCTCTTCTCCAACTCCCCGGAGGGCGTGCTGGAGAGCTACGAGCGCTACCTGCTGAACGGCTTCCGGGCGGCCTGGGGGTTCATGGGGGTTCCTCTTCGCATCACGCTCCGGCGACGGGGAGAGGAGGAGTGAGGGCGGACGGTCCCCGACGGGTGCCGGCATGAGTCCCTGGCTCCTCCTCGTCGCGAGCTACCTCCTGGGCTCCATCCCCGCCAGCTACCTCGCAGGACGGTGGACGCGCGGGATCGACCTGCGGGAGCACGGGAGCGGGAACCTGGGCGCCACGAACACCTTTCGGGTCCTGGGCCCGAAGGTGGCGGCGCCGGTGATGCTCTTCGACGTGTTCAAGGGCTTCGCCCCCACCTGGTTCTTTCCGCGGATGGATCCGTCCCTCGACTGGCGCTGGGCCCTCGCCTACGGCGCGGCCGCCATCCTGGGGCACGTGTTCTCGATCTACATGGGATTCCGGGGCGGGAAGGGCGTCGCGACCGGCGCCGGAGTGTTCCTCGCCCTCGCGCCGGCGGCGGTGGGTGGGGCGTTCCTGGTGTGGCTGGTCGTCCTCCTGGCCTCCCGGATGGTCTCCCTGGCGTCCATCCTGGCCGCGGTCACCGTGGTCCCCCTCATCTGGGCGACGACGGACCGCGTCGCGGTCCGCGTGCTGGGGGCCGGGGTGGCGCTCTTCGTGATCTTCGCGCACAGGACGAACGTGGGAAGGATTCTGCGGGGGGAGGAGCACCGCTTCGGGAAGAAGGCCGTCTCCGAGCGGCCGGGTGAGGTGGCCGTCGAGGCCGCCGCATCGGTCACGGACGCGGAGAAGCACCCGTGAGCGCGAAGGTAGCGGTGGTCGGGGCGGGGAGCTGGGGGACCGCGCTCGCGAACCTCCTGGCGCGGAAGGGCGTGCCGACGGTGCTCTGGTCGCACGAGGCGGACGTGGCGGAGGCCATCGAGCGCGAGCACCGCAACCCCCGCTACCTCTCCGAGGTGCCGCTCGATCCCCGGCTGCGCGCCACCCCGGTGATGGCCGAGGCGGTCCGGGGTGCGGAGGTGGTGGTCTCGGTGTCCCCCTCGCACGTGGTGCGCCCGGTGATGGCGGAGGCCGCGCGCGACATGCGTCCCGACGCCCTGGTGGTCAGCGCGTCCAAGGGGATCGAGGTGGAGACGCTGGAGACCATGGACGTGGTCCTGGAGGGAGTGCTTCCCCGGGAGGCGGCGCTCGGCGCCACCTACCTGTCCGGGCCCAGCTTCGCGCTGGAGGTGGGGCTGGGCCAGCCGACGGCGGTGACCATCGCCTCGCGCTCTTCCCGCTCCGCCCAGCGGGCACAGGAACTCTTCCAGACGGAGTACTTCCGCGCCTACACCAGCAGCGACGTGGTAGGCGTGGAGATCGGCGGAGCCCTGAAGAATGTGATCGCCATCGCGGCCGGGGTCGCGGAGGGGCTCGGCTTCGGCAACAACACCCGCGCGGCGCTCATCACCCGTGGCCTTGCCGAGATCACCCGCCTGGGCGTCGCCCTGGGCGCGAACCCGCTCACCTTCGCGGGCCTCGCCGGGATGGGCGACCTGATCCTCACCTGCACGGGCGCCCTGTCCCGCAACCGCTCGGTGGGGCTGGAGCTGGGGGAGGGGCGGAAGCTCCCGGAGATCCTGGCCGGGATGACCCAGGTGGCCGAGGGGGTGCGGACGGCCCGCTCCGCGCACGACCTCGCCTGCCGGCAGGGGATCGAGATGCCCATCGTCGACGCTGTGCACGCGGTGCTCTTCGAGGAGCTGGAACCGCGCATCGCCGTGGAGCGCCTGATGCTGCGCGAGCCCAAGGCGGAGCACTGGGGGTGAAGCGCCGTCCTCCGCAGAGGGAGTTCTACTCCATCGGCGAGGTGTGCTCGCTGCTGGACCTGAAACCGCACGTCCTGCGCTACTGGGAGACCCAGTTCGACGCCTTCTCCCCGGCCAAGAACCGGCAGGGGAACCGGGTCTACCGGCCCCGCGACCTGGAGCTGATCGCCCTGATCCGCCGCCTGGTGCACGAGGAGGGATACACCATCGAGGGAGCCCGCCGGAAGGTGGAGGAGCTGCGTTCCTCGGGGGAGATCCGCGAGAACTCCGCGCGCGCCCTCGACGAGTCGGTGGTCCGCTCCCTCCGCGCCGAGCTGGAGGAGATCCTGGCGCTGCTGTGAAGTCGCCGCGGTCCGGTCCCTCGCCCTTCAACGAACCCAAGCTGCCCCCGATGCGGATCCTCTGCACCAACGACGACGGTTACCAGGCGCTCGGGCTCGAGGTCCTGGCCGGAGCGGCCCGGGGCCTCGGGTCGGTGGAGATCGTCGCGCCCGACCGCGAGCAGAGCGCCACCAGCCACTCGCTCACCATGCACCACCCCCTGCGCGCCCGCCGGGTGCGCGACGGGGTGACACACGTGGACGGCACGCCGACGGACTGCGTGGCGCTCGCCGTGGGCGCCCTCATGGAGGCGCGCCCGGACCGGGTGCTCTCGGGCGTGAACCACGGACCCAACATGGGCGAGGACGTGCTGTACTCGGGGACCGTGGCCGGAGCGATGGAGGCGACGATCCTGGGGATCCCCGCGGTCGCGGTGTCGTACGTGGGCCGCGACCCGGAGGCCATCCGCGGCTTCGGCGAGATCCTGGAGCGCCTCCTCCCCCAGCTCGTCCTGCGCGACGACCTCCCGCCGGAGACGCTCCTCAACGTCAACCTCCCGGCGGTGGACCCGTCTGAGGTGAAGGGGGTGAAGGTCACGCGGCTCGCCCGCCGGGTGTACACGGACTCCATCTTCCGCGGCAAGGACCCGATGGGCCGCGACTACTTCTGGATCGGGGGCGGCGGGGCGGAGTGGGACGCGCCCGAGGGGACCGACTTCCACGCGGTGGAGCAGGGGTACATCTCGGTGACGCCGCTCCACCTCGACCTCACCAACCACGCGCTCCTGGCGGACGTAGGGGACTGGGGGCTCGCCCTGTGAGCGACCGCTTCGTGGCGCAGCGCCGCTCGATGGTCGGGAAGATGCAGGAGCGCGGGATCACCGACCTGGAGATCCTTCACGCGTTCGAGCGGGTTCCCCGGCACGAGTTCCTTCCGGAAGCCGTGTGGCACCGCGCCTACGAGGATGCGCCGGTCCCCATCGGCTTCGGACAGACGGCGTCGCAGCCGTCGCTGCAGGCGTTCTACATGCAGGCGCTCGGGCTCCGCCCCACCGACCGCGTGCTGGAGATCGGTACGGGCTCGGGTTTCCAGACGGCCGTGCTGGCGCACCTGGTGGACCGGGTGTACTCGGTGGAGCGGATCCGCGAGCTGTCCACCCGCGCGCGCGACGCGCTCGACCGGCTGCGCGTGTCCAACGTGGCGCTCCTGGTGGGCGACGGGACGATCGGGTGGAGCCGCTACGCGCCGTACGACGCCATCCTGGTGGCGGCGGGCGGCCCGGAGGTCCCGGCTCCGCTGGTGGAGCAGCTCGCCCCCGGGGGGAGGATGCTGGTCCCCGTGGGCTCGCGGGAGGGGCAGCGCCTCCTCCGGGTGGAGCGTACCGCGGAGGGAGTCTCCACGGAGGAGGTGATGGACGTCACCTTCGTGCCGCTGCTGGGGCGGTTCGGCTGGGTGGACCGGGCGGAGCCCGGGCGCGGCGGTTGACGACGCGGCGCCGCTTCCGTTGACATCCGGCGGCACGGCGCGGTAGCTTGCCCACCAACCCCGGACACGTGCACCCGCGAACCCGTGCGCCGTCGGCACGGCCCGCACGGTGGCTCCTCGCTCCCGTTCCACGTCCACTCTCCATCCGGCACGCCCCATGAGCGCAAACCCTGGAGATTCCGGCGCGGACCGCCGGCCGTTCCCGCCCTTCGGCCCGGCGCTCTCGCGACCCTCGCAGGGGGCGTCCGACAGCGGTGCCGCGGCGCCGCTGCCGCCCTTCGCTCCGTTCGCGCGGCCGCAGGCATCGGCACACACGGGCACCGCCGCTCCGTCCCCGTCCGGGGTGGAGGAGCGGGAAGCGATCGCGGAGGACGCGGCTCCGTTCACACCGGCGGCGATCGAGACGGACGAGGACGTCTGGATGCCGTGGGAGGAGCCGGATGCCACCCTCCAGGCCGGGGCGGAGCCAGCCGTGACCGGAAGCGAGGTGGCGGACGACCTCCCCTGGCTGGACGTGGAGCCCGTGGAGCCGGCACCGCCCGCCGGGGAGGCGGCCGACGCCGAGGAGCTGCCGGCCTGGCTGAGCTGGGACGATGCAGTGGAAGAGGTGCCCACGCTGACCGCGGCCGTGGATTCCGGCGAGGGCCTCCAGGGCGCCGACGCTCCGTTCTCGTTCGGCGCGGAGCCGGAACCGGTCGCCGGAGAGGCGGGACCGTACGGAGACGGCGCGGTCGAGGTCGCGGAGGTGGCCTCGGACGACGGTGCGGGGGAGGCCGGGGCGGAGATGGAGGATTTCTACGCCGTGGAGGAGAACGCCGCGGCGGAGGCGGCGCTCTACGCGCCCGCGCCGGAGGTGGAGCACCCGGAGGCCGTCGTCGGACCCGCCGTGGAAGCCCTGGCGGAGGTCGCGGACCGGCTGGAGCGGATCGCGCGGTCGCTCCGGGAGCGCCCGGCAGACGTGCTCGCGGGCGGCGACGGTGCCGCGGACCCGCTGGAACTGCTCATCACCGGCTTTGCGCTGGGGTACGCGCAGGGGCGGGGGCGCGGCGATCGACCCTCCGGGGGATGACGGCTCGGTCGATCGTTTCCCGGGGACGATTCCGGAGTGCGCCCCGATAGCCCGGTCGGGATGGATCAGCGTTTTCACGGGTCGTAGGTCCCGCGTTAGAGCTTGCGCTGAGCGCCCTGAGAAATCGCCCGCAGGACGGCACTCTCGCCGCCTGCGGGCTTTCGATTCGTGCCCAGGTGCTGGCGGACGATGCGAACCTTCTGCTCCGCCGTGAAGTTCGGCTTCCGGGTCCGAGCCGTGCTCTGGCCTCCTCCTTCGGGTTCGCTCTCTGCTAACATCGAAGGTCGGAAACGTCCAGATCCGACTGAGGCAGGACAGCGTGCCCCTCTGCCGCGGGGCAGCCGGTGGGCTGGAAAACGAACGGCCCCCTTTCCCGGACGGGAAGGGGGCCGTTCAGCCTCAGGTGCCCTCGGCAGGACTCGAACCTGCGACCTCGACTTTAGGAAAGTCTTGCTCTATCCAACTGAGCTACGAGGGCACACTCATAATCTAAAATGCCGGGCTCTCCGACGCCAGCCCGGGCCGGCCCATGCGCGTTTCCCGGGCCTGGAGCTTCCGACTCGCCGCGTAACGCGCCGCCAGGGGCCGGTAGTCGCAGGGTGCCGCCCCTACTCCAGCCTCCTCACGACGCGGCATGGGCTTCCCACCGCGACGCAATCGGGCGGGATCGACCGCGTGACGACGCTCCCCGCCCCGATGGTCGTGTTGTTCCCGATCTCGACCCCCGGGAGGACGACCACGCTCGCGCCCAGCCAGACGTTGTCCCCGATGACGATCGGCCGGGCGAACTCCAGCCCCGACGTCCGGGTGCCCGGGTCGACCGGGTGTCCCGCAGTCGAAATCACCACGTTGGGCCCGATGTAGACGTTGTCGCCCAGGGAGACGCCGGCGCAGTCCAGGACGATCAGGTTGTGGTTGGCGTAGACCTTCCTCCCGAGCCGGAGGTTGTACCCGTAGTCGCAGTAGAACGGAGGCTCCAGGTACGCGTCCGTCGGCGATCCCAGCAGCTCGGAAAGGATGGATGGGTCGGGGTCTCCTTCGACTCCGTTGTACTTCCTGCACAACGCCTTCGCCCTCCGCCGCTCCCCCGCCAGCTCCGGGTCGTTCGCGTCGTACAGCTCACCGGCGAGCATCTTCTCCTTCTCGGTAAGCTGAGATCTCATATAGAACCCCCGTTGAAAACATCCGCGCCCCGCCCGGATTGCCGGCCGTATCCGGCAATTCCCGTCCCAATCGACCGGCGGTCCGGGGCCCGGTTGACACCCGGCCCGCCGAACGGCTAGCTTTTTCGTTTGCCCCCCGTCCGGGAACGCTGCGCTCCGGGACCCTTCCGTCCGGATGCGTGTATCCGGCGGGGACCACGCAGGATCCCGGCGCCTCCCGGTCGTACCCGGATTCCGGCGTCAACGCGACCACGTCTTCCCCGGCCGGGCAGGCACCATACGTGCCGCGGCCGATATACACCGATTCACGAGGACCTATGGCTTCCCCGTCCGTCGCCTCCCGCAATCGCAGGCCCGCCGTCGACACCGACGACGCGGTCATCGCGCGCGCCATCCAGTTTTCCGAGTGGGCGAAGCGTAACGCGAAGGCCGTCATCGGCGTGGGGGCGGTCGCCCTGGTGGCCGTGGCGGCGTTCCTGTGGTACCGGTACGATTCGCGGCAGAGCGCGGAGAGGGCTGCGATCGCCTACGCGCAGGTGGAGCAGACGGTCCTGTCCGGGAACGCCACGCTGGCCCAGCGCGACCTGCCGGAATTCATCCGGCGCCACGACGGCACCGTGGAAGCCGACCAGGCGCGGATGCTCCTCGCCAAGGTCCACCTGGAGGCGGGGAAGCCCACGGAGGCGGTCGCCGTGCTCCAGGAGGTCAAGGCGGGCATGTCGACTCCGGTGGGGGCGCAGGCTTCGCTCCTCCTGGCCGCCGCGCAGGGAGAGGCGGGTGAGCGGGAGGCCTCGGTGGCCACCTACCTCCGCGTGGCCGATGCGGCGGAACTCGACTACCAGCGGGACGCCGCGCTGGCCGAGGCCGCGCTCCTCCGGCAGCAGGGCGGGGACTTCGCCGGGGCGGCCGAGCTGTACCGGCGCCTGGTCGAGGCGGCCCCGGAGGGATCCTTCGAGCGGTCGGTGTACGAGATGCGCCTCGCAGAGGCGGAGGGTCAGGCGCTGGGCCGTTAACCGGCGCTCCTCCCGGATCATCCACCCGCACCCCGCAATGCGTTGACCCTCGCGGCGTTCGCCTCGATCCTCCTGGAGATCCCGTTCCCGCACATCGATCCCGTGGCCCTGGACCTTCCGGGGCCCATCGATCTGCGCTGGTACGGTCTCGGGTACCTGGCCGGGTTCTTCGTAGCCTACGTGATCCTGCGGAGGCTCGCGGAGCGCGGCTTTCTTCGTATGGAGCCGGACGCGGTGGGCGACCTGCTCACGGCCCTGATCCTGGGGGTGATCCTCGGCGGGCGGCTGGGCTACATCCTCTTCTACGACTTCGCGGACTTCGCCCGTAACCCCGCGCGCATCCTCCGCATCTGGGAAGGGGGGCTCTCCTTCCACGGGGGGCTGCTGGGAGTGATCGTCGCGACGTGGTGGTTCACGCGGCGGCACCGGGTCCCCTTCTTCAACCTGGGCGACGGGCTGGCGCTCGCGGTCCCGTTCGGGATCTTCTTCGTCCGCGTCGCCAACTTCGTGAACGGCGAGCTGTACGGTCGCCCCGCGGGCGCGGACGTTCCCTGGGCGATGCGCTTCCCGACGGACCCGGCGGCGCTGCGTGCCCTGGGGATCGGGGCGGGCTCGATGCGCGATCGTGAGCGCGCCATCCAGGCCGCGTACGACACCGGCGCGTGGGACGCGATCCGCGACCAGGTGCCGCTGCGGCACCCGTCGCAGCTCTACGAGGCGCTCCTGGAGGGGCTGCTGCTCGGGGTGATCCTCTGGACGGTGTACGCCATCGTCCGCCGGCGGGGGATCCGCCTTCCGGACGGGACCTTCGGCGGGATCTTCCTGCTGGGATACGGCCTTTTCCGGAGCTTCGTCGAGCTGTTCCGCCAACCTGACGCGCAGTTCACCAGCGCTACGGATCCGCTGGGGACGGTCCTGGGTCCGCTGACGATGGGCCAGACCCTCAGCGCCGCGATGATCCTGGGCGGGCTCGCGATCCTCTTCTGGAGCTGGAAGAGGACGCAGCATCCCCCCGGCCGCGTGACGGGGTAGGGCGCCCCGCCCGGCACCGGGCAGCCGCGACCGGCCCCCTGCCCGTCCGGGTACCGCGTTCGCGGTCCGGGGGGCGGGGGGCTTTCTCTTTTCCCGGGGACAGGACGACGCAGGAGGGACATGGGAGCGGGACACCACCACGGACACGGCCACTCTCACGGCCATCACCACCACGGCTCCGCCGGATCGCGCAACCGGCGCCGCCTGACGATCACGCTGGTCCTCGCCGCCGTGTACATGGTGGCGGAGGCGGTGGGCGGCTGGTGGGCCAACTCCCTGGCGCTGCTGGCGGACGCGGGGCACATGCTCTCCGACGTGGGCGCGCTCGCCCTCTCGCTGTTCGCCATCTGGATCGCCCAGCGACCCGCGACCCCGCAGCGCACCTACGGCTACTACCGGACGGAGATCCTGGCGGCGCTCGTGAACGGCGCGACCCTCATCGCCATCTCCCTGCTGATCTTCGTGGAGGCGTACCGCCGCTTCAGCGAGCCGCAGCCGGTGGCGGGGGCGGTGGTAATGTGGATCGCCGTCGGCGGGCTCCTGGTGAACCTGCTGGGGCTGTGGATGCTCCACGGCGGCAAGGACGAGAGCCTCAACGTCCGCGGCGCCTGGCTCCACCTGCTCACCGACGCGCTGGGGAGCGTCGGCGCCATCCTCGGCGGCGCGGCGGTGTGGGCGTTCGGATGGAACTGGGCGGACCCCCTGGTCTCGGTGCTCATCGGCCTGCTGGTGATCTGGTCCGCCTGGCACCTGGTGCGGGAGAGCGTGGCCGTGCTGCTGGAGGGAACGCCCGCGCACATCGACGTGGCGACGGTCCGCGCCGCCATGATCGAGGTGGACGGGGTGGAGGAGGTGCACGACCTGCACGTCTGGACCATCACCAGCGGGATGGAGGCAATGAGCGGCCACGTGGTGGTGGGCGACGGACGGCAGGCGCCGGGCGGGGACGTCCTCGCCGAGCTGCACCGGGTCCTCCACGACCGCTTCGGGCTCCACCACATGACCATCCAGGTCGAGTCGCGGGAGTTCCGCGCGACCTGCGAGGCGTGCGCGTAGGCGGCACTTCGGCCCGGTAGAGCGGCAGGGCCCGCCCCGAACGGCGGAACGGCACCCGCACCGGAATCCCCGGCGCGGGTGCCGTTCTCGTTGTACCGGGTTTCGCGTCCGCTATACGGAATCCGGGTAAATCGGGATGCTGGAGCATCCGGGGAGGCTGCTTCGTCGGCGCGACCTCTCCCGCTGCGCTCGCTCGGACCTACGCTCTCCTGCGCATCCTCCCCCTCCTTGCTCCCGATTCACCCGGAGCTGGTATTAGTCGCCCGAGCTGATCCGGCCGACCACCAGCCCCACGACCTGGTCGCGCTGGAGGGGCGCGGCGGCGGAGAAGTTGAACGCATTCACCGTCGACCCCATGGAGAAGTAGTAGCTGCCGGGTGGAATGAAGACGTGGCAGTACACGAACATGCATATGAGGATCCCGTCATACGTGGGACTGTCGGGGGCGTCCGACGAGCCGCTGATCGACTTCGCTTCCAGGCCGGCCAGCCCCGCCGGTGCGAGCACGGTGGAGAGGCGGGCGCTGGCGAGGTCCAGCGCCCGGGTCACACGCTCGTGGTCGGCGCTGTTCACTTCTGCGGCGAAGTGCTCGAAGAATCCCGGGTCGGCCGAAGCGATCTGTTCCAGGACCTCGGTCTGCACCCGCGCCGCGTCCGCGTCGTTCCCTCCGCGGGGCTTAGTGGACCAGATCTCCTCCAGGGCCGCCGCCGCTGGGCCTGAGCCGAAGAATACTCCCCTGAACATCTGCTCTCCCGTGTAGGCGAGCGTGGCCGCTTCTGCCCTCTCCGAGCTCGCCGTGCCCAGGACCACCGCCCCGAGGGTAAGGCACAGCGCCGACGCGCCCAGCACCATCCGCCGCACCTGTCTGTTCTTCTTCCGCATCGTGCCTCCGAAAAAGGGGTGTGACTGCGGACGCGCACCCCTTCCAGGCCGCGTCCGGGGTGTGCGGACCGTCATGCGGTCCGCAACGGCAATGGAAGGCCCTCCCGGCGCGCACGGATCGCGGCCCACCGGCCTGCCGTTGCACTGGCAAGCCACGGCAGCGCGAACGGCCGCGTGGTAGGACGGAGGTACAGGATCAGCGCGGCCCACATGGCGAGCGCGAAGGTGGGAAGTCCGTGGACCACCACGATAGCCGCGTGGAAGCCCATACCCGCGGCCAGGAGCCAGGGTCGGTAGGCGCGCTCCATAACGATCCCGGCGACGAGGAGGAACTCCAGCCCGAGCGCTCCCCAGGTGATGCCCGCCACCGATACCGGGTGGGAGAGCACCGGGTGGGCGAGGGACCGCAGTGGCTCTGCCAGGCCCAGCGAGGGATGGAGGAACCAGTAGTAGACGGCCGTTCCGTCGGTCCACTCCGGCACTTTGAGCTTGCCGACGGCCGCGTGGAAGTAGACCACGCACACCTGCAGCCGCAGTACGGCCAGGTTCACACGCGCGATCAGCCGGGAGCTCGCCCGTGTGGGCTCGGCTCCCCTGCGGGCCGGGGCGTCCCAGTGCCAGCGGCGCGCGTCCGTGAGAGCCAGAGGGAGGAGGAGGAAGGTGAGCGTCGTGGTGATGTGGTCACCGCCGTCGATCACGGACACCGAGGCCGTGACGCTCAGGGAGATCCACCAGTGAGGCAACGCCGTGAGGCGCGGCCTCCATCCCGACGCCACCACCACGAGCACCGCGATGCCGATCCACCGGGCCGCTTCCAGGTACGGGGCCGGGACCTGGCAGAACAATCCGATGCGCGTGTAGCCCAGGCACGTGGGAGCGACCCCGTCGCCGCCCCCGAAGAGGACGGCGGTCGGATTGAAGAGCAGCGTCAGCAGGGTTCCCGTCGCCAGCAGCGTGCGTGCGAGGCCGTAGACGTTGGTCCACGGCTCGGCGCGGAGCGCGCTGCGCTGCGCCTCCCGTCCCAGTCGCGTCAGCACGCGACCTCCACCCGCGCGACGGTTCCCCGCATCTGTGCTGGAGTCGGCCCCCGGCTCCACGCCCACGGAACCTGCGGCCGCTTCACCAACCCCACTGTTCCGCAGAGCGTGGGACGGGCGGAAGGCGACTCCGTACGGAGGGAGGTTTCCATGCCGTCCAGGCACGGGGCTGCGCCGCCCTCGCACACAGCCCACGCGGAGGATGGGACCTGCTTGACCAGCCGCAGCGCCTCCGAGTTCTCGGCGCGGGGATGGCGCATGATCCCGAAAGCGTAGCGAGCCTCGGACTGCACGCCCGGTCCGGCGGGGACCCAGCCGTCTGGAGTGAGTCGCATGAGCGTAAGGAGGTCCCCGCGGGGGTCGCGGGTGAAGAATGCCCACCCCTCCGGGACCCAGAAACTCGCCTTCACCTCGGCCGCGAAGGGGAGCCGGAGCGGGTTGTACGGGAGGATGGGGTGGAGGACATAGAGTCCCACTCCCGCCCAGAACACCGCCAGCCCCACGGCGAGTAGCCCCATTCGGTCCGCCCTTCCCAGGATCCGCATGGCGTCAGGCCCCCGCCGGACGCGCGGAGTCCGGGACCCGCCCGGGGCGGGGGAGCCCGGAGAGCCGGAGAGCCGCCAGGCGCCGCGCCCACGCGGGGAGCGCGAAGGGCTGCTCCAGCGGGCGCAGGTACAGGACGAGAGCTCCCGACATGACCAGGGAGAAGCTGAGGAGCCCGTGCGACACGGCGATCGCCGCGTGAAACCCTACTCCCGCCAGCAGCAGCATCCAGCGGTGGCGCCGGTCCATGAGGAGCGCCGCGAAAAGGAACAGCTCCAGCACGATCGCCCCCCAGGTGATCCCCGCCGCCACGAGCGGGTTCGCCAGCCACGGACGCGCGAACGCCAGGTAGTCCGGGAGGCCGAACCAAGGATTGTTGAACCAGTAATAGGTCGCCGTCCCGTCCCTCCACTCCTCCACCGGCATCTTCCCCACTGCGGCGTGCAGGTAGATCCCGGCCACCTGGATGCGCGCGACGAGCAGGCATGAGAGCGCGAGGATGCGCTTCATCCACGCGGTCGGGCTGTCGAGGCTGGCCGTTGGTATAGCGTCCCAGTGCCAGCGGCGCCCGTCCAGCAGGGTGACCGGGAGGAGGATGAGGGCCAGGATCCCCGCGGCCTGGTCGCCGCCGTCCACCATCGTGGCGGAGGTCATGAAGCTCCAGGTTACGTACCAGTGCAGGACGCCGGTGATGCGGGGGCGCCAGCCGGAGGCCACCAGCATCAGCACGGCGATGGTGATCCAGCGCGCCAGCTCCAGCCGTCCCTCGCCCACCACACAGAACAGGCCCGCAGAAACCGATGCCGGGCACGGCGGGGAGACGGGGATCCCCACCGCGGGGTGGAATACCGAGGTGACGGGGCTGAAGAGGAACGTTCCCAGCGAACCCAGCGCGATCAGCGTGCGCGCCACCCCATAGACGTTGCCGTGGGGCTCGTGCGCGGCAGCCCAGCGGACGGCTGCGGCTCCGATGCGCGTCAGCACGCGACCTCCGCGACGGCGTAGCGTGAAGGCATGTCGATCCGCTTCTCGGCGTTGGCGCGGGCCCAGGCCCAGGGGAGCGGCTCCTCGAACACCAGGGCCACGGTGCCGCACAGGGTCGGGGCGGGGGAGGGGTTGTCGATGAGGGCGGCGATACCGGCCTCGTCCAGGCAGCCGACGGGCGTCTCCATGCACTCCTTCCACGAGTCGCTGGGGATCTCGGTCAGGAGGAGTGCGGCTTCGACACCCTGCACACGGGAGGTGCGGTCCAGCCCGAGGACGTTGCGCAGGTTGGAGTGAGGCGCCCGGAGTAGCGTGGTCCAGCGTCCGTCCGTCAGCCCGAAGGCCTGGATCTGCGGCTCGCGTGGGTCCTTTGTGAAGAAGGCCCACCCCTGCGGCGCCCAGAGCGTGGTGCGGAGCGCGCGGGCCGTCGGCAGTTCCACCGTGCTGTAGGGGAGCGCGGGGTAGACGACGTGCCCGATGAGCGCGAGCCAGACCAGCGCCAGTACGAGGACGAAGCCTCCTACGCGCCGGGCCGTGGGATCGAAGTCGGGATTGGGAACCGCCAAACGGGCCTCCGTAGATGGACTGCGGTGAAGGGGTGCGGAGCGGGGGGGGGCAGCCGGTGCAGCCGTGCGAGACGTGCGGTGGGGGCGCCCGGGAGCAAGTGAGACTCCCGGGCGCGGGACTCAGGAGACCGCGGGCGCGGAGCGGGATCCCTCCGGACGGGCCGTGGTGCCGCGGAGGCGCGTGCTGCGGTCTCCCGCGATCATGCGGGTGCCAGGCGTCTTGCGATCATGTCCGCCAGGCGGTCGGCCGCGAGGGAATAGGAGGAGCCAGGGTCGAACGCATCATCCGAATGCGACCAGTATCGATCGCTCTGGTACACGGCGTTGACCGTCATGGCGACGTTCAAGTAGTAGGCGCCAGCCGCCACCGCCACGGCCGCGACGAAGACGAACACCGGCCCCGCCACCGCCACGCAGAGGCCGGTCTCGCTCCCGTCGGTCGGGACGGGGGCCGAGAGGTCGGCGCCCAGAGCGGCGACCACCGACGCGAGCTTCCGTCCTGCCTCGTCCATGGCGCGGGAGACACGGACGTGGCTCCCGCTCTGGAGCTCGTCCGCGAAGTGGTCGAGGAACTGTGGGTCGCTCTTCTTCAGCTCAGAGAGGATCTGGCTGCGGGCGGCCCTGACCTGCCCGTAGCGCTCCGACCCGACGCTCTGCACCGTGGGGCGGTCGACGCCTTCCCATAGCTCGGGGAAGAGGGCCGCAACCGGGCCTTCACCGAAGATCATCCCGCGGTACAGCGTCTCGCCGTCGTAGCGCTCGATGGCGACGGGCTGGACCGCGGTGGGCGCTTCGCGGTCCGCGGAGCAGGCACCGGTGAGGATGACGGCGGGGACGAGCAGACTGCACAGCAATCGCATACTGCGACCCATACTGCCTCCGGATTGTCGTGGGGAGATAAAGGGTGGGATGGCCCGCTCCATATTATACATTTATAGTTTTATTGTGTCAAATCAGACGTCAAATAATCGTATCGTTGGATGTCCTTTTCAAGGACCCATATCGAGATAAGATCGGGATGTATCTCCTGGAGAGAAACGCCGGCCGTAAACGCATGAGTTCACGCTGGTGGCCGCGCGACTCGTCCGGGAGAGTGGCCGGCCCAAGACGCCGAATCTCCTGAAGAGGCGCGTCGGGGTGGAGGAGATTGACGGGTTAATCAGGTGTGGGAGAGCGACATCACCCCGGATCCTGCATTCGCTGATGGGCGCGATTTGGGGTAAGTGGCTTGAGAGCTGCGAAAACTAAGGGGAACGGATGCAGGATCCGAATTCACCCGAGGGGTGATGGGGGCCGCAGCGAAGAATCGCCCGATGTCCCGCGTCCAATCTAGCGTTTGGGCGGTCGCCAGGGTTCGGTCGTGCAGGATCCGGAACAACATGCGGTTGCCGAGATCGTGGCGGGATAGAGAAGGGCCGGCCTCCGGGGGGAGACCGGCCCGATCCATAGGTCCGTCCGAGACCACGTCAGACTTCCGACTCTCGGACTACGGCAGGGGGATGCGGTCGCGGATCAGCAGGAGGATGGCGGCATGGGGGACGATCAGGTACTTGCTCCCGTCGATCTCCACCTCCACCGCCTCCCGACGCAGGTAGATCGCGTAGTCTCCCTTGCCCGCCTGGAGCGGCACGTAGCGGATCTCGGTCCGGGCGCCGCCGCGCGTCCACGGCTCGCCGTCGCCCGCGGGCTCCGAGGTGGGGTACCCCGGCCCCACGTTCACCACGTACCCGCCCCCTACCTTCTCCTTCTCCGCGACGCTCTGCGGAAGGTAGAGCCCCGACGGGGTCTTCTCGCTCTCTTCCGGCTTGATCAGCACCTTGTCGCCGATCAGGATGACTTCCCGGCTCATCAGTCTATCGCCCGTGGTCGGTTCGTTTACACGAAAAGGCTTCCCCCCGTCCCGGGGCGGCGCTCTTCGAAACTCGTCGTTTCCCTAAGGATAACCTCCGGGCGCCCGCTCCGCACCGCCCGGCCCCGGCGCGCTGGCGAAGCCGTCTCCCGGCGCGTAGATTCGCACCCGGCGCCCGCCCGCGGAGCGATGGACCCGCGCTTGCAGCGGGAATACGGGCTTCCGTGCCGGTCCCGGGATGGAGCGGATCGGGGCGGCGACCGCGCCGGAAGACCCGGCACGGACAGCGACAACCAGGAGACCGACGGACTCATGAACAGCTTTGGCGCTCGCTCGACGCTGCGCGTGGGAGACCGGGAGTACCGGATCTTCCGCCTGAAGGCGCTGGAAAAGGAGGGGGTCGACGTATCCCGCCTCCCGTATTCGCTCCGCATCCTGCTGGAGAACCTCCTCCGCACCGAGGACGGGGTCACCGTGACCCGCGACGACGTGCTCGCGCTCGCCCGGTGGAACCCGGCCGAGAAGTCCGACCGGGAGATCGCCTACACGCCCGCGCGCACCGTCCTCCAGGACTTCACCGGCGTACCCTGCGTGGTGGACCTGGCCGCGATGCGCGACGCGATGGCGGAGCTGGGCGGCGACCCCGCGCGGATCAACCCGCTCCAGCCGGTGGAGCTGGTGATCGACCACTCCATCCAGGTGGACGCCTTCGGGACCTTCGACGCCTTCGAGAAGAACGTCGAGCTGGACTACCAGCGCAACGCCGAGCGCTACGCCTTCCTCCGGTGGGGGCAGCAGGCGTTCGACAACTTCAAGGTGGTGCCGCCCAACACCGGGATCGTGCACCAGGTGAACCTGGAGTACCTGTCGCGCGTGGTGTTCTCCACGGACGAGAACCCCAACCTCGCCACGGACGACGGGCTCCCGCTCGCCTACCCGGACACCTGCGTCGGCACGGACTCGCACACCCCCATGGTGAACGGCCTGGGCGTGCTGGCGTGGGGCGTGGGCGGGATCGAGGCCGAGGCGGCGATGCTGGGCCAGCCCATCTCCATGCTGATCCCCGAGGTGATCGGGTTCCGTCTGGAGGGCGAGTTGCCCGAGGGCGCCACGGCCACCGACCTGGTGCTCACCATCACCGAGCTGCTCCGCAAGAAGGGCGTGGTCGGGAAGTTCGTGGAGTTCTACGGTCCCGGCGTCGCCTCGCTGGCTCTCGCGGACCGGGCCACCATCGGCAACATGTCGCCGGAGTACGGCGCCACCTGCGCCATATTCCCGCCGGACGAAGTGACGCTCCAGTACCTCCGCTTCACGGGGCGCCCGGCGGAGCGGATCGCGCTGGTGGAAGCCTACATGAAGGAGCAGGGGCTCTTCCACGAGGCGGGGTCGCCGGAGCCGGTCTTCACCGACACCCTGGAGCTGGACCTGAACACGGTGCAGCCCAGCGTCGCCGGGCCGCGCCGCCCGCAGGACCGCATCAACCTCTCGGACGTGAAGCGCGCCTTCCGCGACGCGCTCCCGTCGCTGCTCCCGGAGAGCCGCGCGGCGGCCGAGTCGCAGAAGGGCGCGGAGGCGGGGACGACCGCGCAGGCGGGCGTGTGGGGCGAGGGGTCCGGCGCGGCGGAGGCGGCGCAGGCCGCGGCGGAAGGCTCGCCGCAGAACGCCGCGGCGTCCATCGACCACGGCTCGGTGGTGATCGCCGCCATCACCTCGTGCACGAACACGTCGAACCCGTCGGTGATGCTCGCCGCGGGGCTGCTCGCGAAGAAGGCCGCGGAGCGCGGGCTCAACCGGAAGCCCTGGGTGAAGACCTCGCTGGCCCCCGGCTCCAAGGTGGTGACGGAGTACTACGAGAAGGCCGGCCTGCAGCCGTACCTGGACCAGCTCGGCTTCCAGACGGTGGGCTACGGCTGCACCACCTGCATCGGCAACTCCGGGCCGCTGCCGGCGGAGATCTCCGACGAGATCCAGGCGCGCGGGCTGGTGGCCTGCTCGGTCCTCTCGGGGAACCGCAACTTCGAGGGCCGCATCAACTCGGAGGTGCGCGCGAACTTCCTGATGTCGCCGCCGCTGGTGGTGGCGTTCGCCATCGCCGGGCGAGTCGACTGGGACCCGTACAACGAGCCCATCGGCACCGACCGGGAGGGGCGCTCGGTGTTCCTCAAGGACATCTGGCCCACCTCGCGTGAGATCGAGGAGACGATCCGCGAGGCGATCCAGTCGGACATGTACGAGCGGAGCTACGCCAGCGTCTTCGAGGGCGACGACCGCTGGAAGTCGATGGACGTTCCCACCGGGAACCGCTTCGCCTGGGCGGACGACTCCACCTACGTGCGCCAGCCCACGTACTTCGAGGGGATGCCCCGCGAGGCGCCCACCACCACGGAGGACATCCGCGGGGCCCGCGCGGTGGCGCTCCTGGGCGACTCGGTGACCACGGACCACATCTCCCCCGCCGGGAGCATCAAGAAGGACTCGCCGGCCGGGCGGTACCTGATGGAGCACGGGGTGGAGTCCCGGGACTTCAACTCCTACGGCTCGCGCCGCGGCAACCACGAGGTGATGGTGCGCGGCACCTTCGCCAACGTGCGCATCCGCAACCGCCTGGCCCCGGGGACGGAAGGGGGGTACACCACCTACTTCCCCGAGGACGAGATCACCACGATCTACGACGCGGCCGTGCGGTACCAGCAGGACGGCACGCCGCTGGCCGTGCTGGCGGGGAAGGAGTACGGCTCCGGGTCGTCGCGCGACTGGGCCGCGAAGGGTCCGTACCTGCAGGGGATCAAGTTCGTGATCGCCGAGAGCTACGAGCGCATCCACCGCTCCAACCTCGTGGGAATGGGGATCCTCCCGCTCCAGTTCCTCCCGGGGGAGAACGTGGAGACGCTGGGGCTCACCGGACGCGAGACCTTCGACGTGGTGGGGCTCAAGGCCGCCATCGACTCCCGCTTCGCGGACGGGCGCGAGGTGACGGTGCGCGCCACCGGCGAGGACGAGTCGGCGAAGGAGTTCCGTGCGCAGATCCGCATCGACACGCCGCAGGAGGTGCTGTACTACCTGAACGGCGGGATTCTGCAGTACGTGCTCCGGCAGCTCATCACCGGCAGGCAGCAGAAGCCGGAGGCCGTCGCGCCGGCGGTGTCGTCGGCGCCGGTCACGCCGGAGGCGGCGGACCTCGACGGCAAGGTCATGGAGGCGTCGGAAGAGTCGTTCCCCGCGTCCGACCCGCCCGCGTACTGACCCGGTTCCCGTACGCCGATCCGGCTCCCGGATCGGCGCCGCGGAAGCCGTCTGCGACCACGAGCTGCGCCCTCGCCGGGACCTCCCGGCGGGGGCGCAGTGCCGTTCGGCGTACCCCCTCGCATCCCGGGGCGGTGGCGCGTATCTTCACGCCACCCCCGGTGTCCACTCTCGTACTCCCGCAAACGCGTGTCCGAAACCGATGGCCTCCCCCTGGCGCCCGGGGCGGAGTTCGACCTGATCCGTCGCTTCGTTCCGCCCGCGTCGCCGGCCCGGACCGACGTGCGCGTGGGCGTGGGGGACGACTGCGCGGTGGTCGCGGGGAACGGGATCGCCCTCTCGTCGGACATGAGCGTGGAGGGGGTCCACTTCCGCCGCGACTGGCTCTCCATGCGGGAGATCGGCTGGCGCGCGGCGGCGGCGGCGCTCAGCGACCTGGCGGCCGTGGCGGCCCGGCCCATCGGCGTGCTCGTCTCCCTGGCGCTCCCGGCCGGGGACGCGGGGGATCCCGCGGTGGAGGTGATGCAGGGGGTGCGGGATGCGGCGGAGTCCGTCGGGGGGACCGTGCTGGGCGGGGACGTGACCCGTTCTCCCGGGCCGCTCGCGGTGGACGTCACGGTGGTGGGCGAGGCGCCGCACCCGGTGCTCCGCTCCGGGGCGGTCGCGGGGGACGAGGTGTGGGTCACGGGGGAGCTGGGCGCGGCGGCTGCGGCGGTGGCCTGCCTGCTCCGCGGCGAGGCGCCGCCTCCCGGCGCGCGGGAGCGCTTCGCGCACCCGCGGCCCCGCGTACAGGAGGCCCGGTGGCTCGCCGGGCGGGGGCTGCTCCACGCGATGGTGGACGTGTCGGACGGGCTGGCGGGCGACGCGGCGCACCTGTCCGCGGCCGGCGCCGTGGCGATCCTTCTCTCCGCCGCGGCGATCCCGGTCCATCCGGCCGCGAGGTCCGAGGCGCGCGACGACACGGAGGCGCTGCGCCTGGCCCTGGGCGGCGGCGAGGACTACGAACTCTGCTTCACCGCCCCGGTGGGCGCGGTCGCGGGGCACTCGATCGATTTCGAGCGCGAGTTCGGGGTGCCGCTGACGTGCGTGGGGAGGGTCGGGGGCGGGAGCGGGGTGTGGTGGGTGGACGCGCAGGGGCACCGCGCGCCGCTCGGCTTCGGGGCATACCAGCACTTCACGGAGGAAGCGTGATCCGGACGCTGTGGGCGTTCGCCGCCATGACCGCGGCGACGGTGTGGTACGGCGGCATCGCCATCGTCGACTCGCTGTTCGAGCCGCGCGTGGAGTTCTACATCCGCCTCACCCGGGGGTGGGCGAGGACGATCCTCCGCGCCAGCGACACGCCGGTGGTGGCGCACGGGCTGGAGAACGTGAAGGCGGGGCGGCCGCAGGTGATCGTCTCCAACCACGTCTCGTGGTACGACATCTTCGCCATCGCCGGCATCCTCCCTGTCCCGTTCCACTTCGTCGCCAAGAAGGAGCTGGAGAAGATCCCGCTCTTCGGGCGGGCGTGGAAGACGGCGGGACACATCTCCATCGACCGCTCCAACCGGCAGAAGGCCGTCGAAAGCCTCCGTCACGCCGGGATGGAGATCCGCGCCCGCAACAGCGCCGTCATCATCTTCCCCGAGGGGACCCGGTCACGCACCGGGCGGATGCAGCCCTTCAAGAAGGGGGCGTTCATGCTCGCGGCGGAGGCCGGCGTTCCCATCGTGCCCACCGTGGTGGTGGGGAGCTTCGACATCATGCGCCCGGACGACTGGCGCATCCACCCGCGCACCATCCACGTGTACTTCGGCGAGCCGATCTCGGAGGAGCCCGGCGAGACGGTGGAGCAGCTCATGGGCCGCGTGCGGGACCGCATGGCGGCGATGCTCGAGGAGGTGGAGGCGCTGCCTCCGCTCGACTGACGCCGGGTCGCCGGCCCGGGAGTCCGTCGGGAGGTGGGGGAGCGACCTTCCCCCGCCGCTAGGTCCGCTCCTGGCTCGACCGGGTGGTCCGCCGCATCCGCTCCGAGACCACCACCCACCGCCCGTCCCGCTCTTCCAGCACCATCTCCTGCTGTCCGGCGCCCATCCTGCGCAGCTCGTCCCCCACGAACGTCCACTCCTTGTCCACCAGGGCCAGCGCGCGTCCCGGCGCCGGGAAGGTCACCGCCTGGCGGACGATGCGGATGGTCCGGTCGCGGTTGAAGGTGCGAAGGTCTCGCTCCCGCTCCTCGCGGATCCGGCTCCGGGGCGCGTCGTCGGCCGAGTAGAAGTCCACGCGGTCGGCGTAGTGCGCGAGGTGAGCGTCCAGGTCGCCGGCCACCCAGGCTTCGTTGAGCCGCACGATCGTCTCCTGCACCTGGACGGCGTAGCGCTCCTCCGCCGACTCGGCGGGCACGATGGAATCCGCCTCTCCCCCCGTCGGCTCCGGGGGCGGCGTCGACGCGGTCGCGGTCCCCTGCGCCGCCGTGGGGGCCGGAGCCGCGTCCGCCGGGTCGCCGCCCCGGGTCAGCGCCCAGGTGGCGCCCGCGAGGGCCAGGAGCACCACGAGCCCCGCCAGCACCTTCCCCCGCTGGCCGCCACGCGGCGGGACCGTCCGTCTTCGCCGCGGTGGGGGCGGCGGCGGCGAGGCTCCTCCGACCGGGGCTTCCACGGGCCGGGCGGGAGCCGACGGCCGCGGTTCCAGGAGCGTGCGGTCGTCGTCGAGCGCGGCGGAGAGCGCCTCGGCGAAGGCGGCGGCGTCCGGGAATCGCTCCTCGGGGCGAGTGCGGAGGGCCTGCGCGACGGTCTCCCGCAGCGGCGGAGGCAGCGCCTCCCACTCCGGTCCGCCGCGGGGCGCCACTTCCTCCCCCGCCCGGATCCTCTCCCGCTCCCGGTCGTCGTACGGGCGCTCGCCGGTGAGCAGCTCGTACCCGATGAGGCCGAGCTGGTACACGTCGGACGCGAAGGTGACCGCGCGGTCCGGATCCACCTGCTCGGGCGGAGCGTAGGCGGGGGAGTGGGGGAGCTGGCCGCCCAGGGTGAGGTCGTCGTCCCCGGCGGACGAAGCGAGCGGCTTGGCGATGCCGAAGTCGAGGAGCCGCACGGACTCGAAACGCTCGCGCCCCACGAGGAAGACGTTGGCGGGCTTCACGTCGCGGTGCACGATCCCCGCGCGGTGCCCGGCCGAGAGCCCGCGCGCCGCCTCGCGGAGGATGCGCACCGCCTCTTCCCGGGAGGGCGGAGACGTCGCGAGCGCCTCCTTGAGGTCGCGGCCCACCAGCAGCTCCATGACGATGAAGTCGACGTCAAGCTCCGGGTCGGTGCCGTAGTCGTAGACCTGCACCACGTTGGGGTGCGGCGGGATGCTCGCCGCGGAACCGGCCTCCCGCCGGAAGCGCTCCCGCAGGTGGGCTCGCATCTCCTCCGTGTCCGCAGGGAGGGAGATCAGCTTGACGGCGACGGGGCGGCCCAGCGTCCGGTCCGTTCCGCGGTAGACCACGCTCATCCCGCCGCGCCCGATCACCTCGTGGACCTCGTAGCGCCCGGCCAGGGTCCTGCCGAGCAGAAGCTGCTCCAGGGCTCCGATCATCCTTCCTCCTCCGGGGTGGCCGTGCGCGACTCCGTCTGGTCGAGCATCCGCTCCGACACCACGTACCACCGCCCGTCGCCGTCGTCCCGCTTGAAGACGTACTCCTGCGTCCCCCTCCCGGTGCGGGTGCCTCCCGTCCCCCGGAAGTCCCACCCCTTGTCGACCCGCACCCGCGCCCGCCCGTCGTCCAGCCACTCCAGCTGCTGCCCGTGGATGTCGATGCGCCGCGTGTCCCCGTACCGGGACAGGTCGCGCTGACGGTCCCGGCGCACGCCGGAGCGGGGGAGCCGCCGGGAATTGTAGTAGTCCACCCGGCTGGCGTAGTGGCTCACGTGCCGGCGCAGGTCGCCGTCCACCCACGCCTGGTTGAGCGACTTCACCGCCTCCCCGATCTGGGCCTCGTCGCGGGCGTGTGCGTCTCCGGTGGAGAGCGTCACCACCCCGGCCCCCCCCTCGTCTTCCCGCAGCGGGGCCTCCGTCGCGGAGGACGGTGCCAGCCCCGCTTGCGCGATGCCGGGGTCGGCGCCGTCACCCTTCCCCGCGCGTGCCGCCGCCCACCCCAGCACCAGGAGGAGGACCAGCGCGGGGACCGCCCACCTCTCCCAGCCGGCGCCCCTGCGTGGCGGCGGAACCGGCGACGCGGGAACGGGGCTCCCCGCCGCGAGCCCCAGCGTCCCCTCTGGGGCGGCGCCCGGGGGGACGGGCTCGGCGAAGGTGCCGGTCCGGGCGGTCCCGGGCGGGGCGTCCGCCGCGCGGGCGAGCGCCTCCGCCATCTCCCCGGCGTGGGCGTAGCGCTCCGCCGGATCGAACCGGAGCGCCCGCTCGACTACCTCCCGCAGCGAGGCCGGGACCGAGGCCCACCGGCCGCGGACGGGGAGGGCGGGACGGGCGCCCTCGCGGATCCGCGTCCGGTCCGCCTCGTCGAAGGGACGCTCTCCCGCGAGCATCTCGTACGCGACGAGGCCGAGCTGGTACACGTCCGAGGCCGGGGTGACCGTCCGCTCGCCCCGGAGCTGCTCCGGGGAGGCGTACGCGGGGGAGTAGGCCACGTGGCCGGTGCGGGTAAGGTCGTGCCCGGGGTCCGCCTCCATGGCCTTGGCGATGCCGAAGTCCAGCAGGCACACCGACTCGATCTCGCCGACACCGGTCAGGAAGACGTTGGCGGGCTTCACGTCCCGGTGGACGAGTCCCACCCGGTGCCCGGCGGCGAGCCCGCGGGCCGCCTCGCGGAGCACGCGGAGCGCCTCGGGGACGGGAAGGGCATCCCGGGCCAGCGCGTGCTTGAGGTCCCGCCCCTCCAGCAGCTCCATGACGATGAAGTCGAGGTCGAGCCGGGGGTCGGTGCCGTAGTCGTGGATCTGCACCACGTTGGCGTGGTGCGGGATGCTCGCCGCGGCCCCGGCTTCGCGGCGGAAGCGCGCCCGGAGGGCGTCCCGGTCCTCCGCGTGGCCGGAGCGGACGCTCATCACCTTGACGGCGACGGGACGGCCGAGGTTGCGGTCGAGGCCCCGGTAGACGACGCTCATCCCGCCGCTCCCGATCACCTCGCGGATCTCGTAGCGGTCTGCGAGCGTCCGACCCTGGAGCAGACGGTCGTATGCCTCCGTCATCGGTCCCTCGTGGACGGCCGGGCGGGTCGGAGCCGCGAGGGCTCCGACCCGCCGTCCCTCGCCGGGCTCATCCGCGCCCGCCGGTGCCGGGGGCGGCGTCCTCCCCCGCGGAACGGGTGTCGCGGAAGCTCACCGCGGTCCCGTTCTCGACCCGCCGGCCGAGGAACAGGGCGTCCCAGTTGGTGAGGCGCACGCACCCGGCGGAGGTGGCGTAGCCGATGGTCTCGGGCGACTTGGTGCCGTGGATCCCGTAGTGCGGCACGGACAGGTCCATCCACACCAGCCCGACGGCGTTGTTGGGCCCCGGGGGGATCTTGGCGTCCGGCTTGTCGCTGGGGACGTGCGCCAGGATGGCCGGCTGGTAGTGCCACCACGGGTCCTCGGTGACGGACACGATCCGGAACTCGCCCTGGGGCGACGGGTCGTACGAGGAGCCCAGGGTGGACGGGAAGTGGTAGAGGATCCGCCCGTCCGCGTCCAGCGCGTGCACGTAGCTTCCCTCGCCCGACACCTCCAGGCGCGCGATCTTGCCGGCGGGGGCCATGTCGGGATCGCGGACGTGCGGCACCTGGATGGTCTGCCCCGCCTTCAGCGAGTCCAGTTCCACCCCGGGGTTGAGCTTCCGGAGCAGATCCGGGCTGGCGTGGAACGTCTCGCTCAGCTTCTCGGAGAGCGACTCGTAGCAGGTGCACTCCATCTCGGCGATCCGGTAGATCTCGTCGCCGTCCCCCTCGGGGATGTCCACGAAGGGGCCCTTCACGTCCTCCTCCGTCAGGGTGTGGGCGCGGACCAGCTCCCGGGGCGTCCCGGCGAGCTGGGCGAGACGCGCGAAGGTGGCGCTGTCGACGCGGGCGGTGGCCGGGAGCCCTTCGCGCCTCTGCAGCCAGTACACGGCCTTGGCGGTGTTCTTCCCCCAGCGCCCGTCGATCATGCCGGGCGAGAAGAGGGCTCGGTCCAGCAGGACCTGGATCCGGAGCACGGACGGCCCGGACACGTCGCCGTAGATCGGCAGGTGGACGGGACGGCCGTTGACGACGCGCGCGTCGATCTGGTCCCAGCTCTCCGGGTTGGCCGTGCTGTCGCCGGCGGTCCAGGGGTCGAGCTGGACCACGCGCTCCCAGGTGTTGTCCAGTCGGCCCCGGTCCAGCTCCTCGCGCGTGAGGACCCGCTCGTCGCGCCAGTACGGCTCCACGCCGCCCGGCGTGTTCGCCCGTGCGACACCCCGCTGCCCTTCCTGCGGTCGATCGTCGCCGCCGCCACACGCCGCGGTGAGTGCGAGGCATGCGGCGGCGGTGATCCGGAATCGAGTCATCTGGTTGTCTCGTTTTGGTTTCGCTTCGTATCGGATGCCCCGCCACGTGCAAGGGGTATGCCCGGTGGAGAGGCCCGGTGGAGGGAGGGCGCGTCGGGACGGGGGACCCGGGGGCGGGTTGACGGTGCGTGAAGAAACCCCGTAGATTTCGGCCGGCCACCGGGATCGGTCGACTCCGGGCCCGGTGGCGCGGGGAGGGTTGGCAGAATGGCTATTGCACCGGTCTTGAAAACCGGCGTCCGCAAGGACTTCTGGGTTCGAATCCCAGGCCCTCCGTTGGTGGATGGATCGGTTCCGCGGAGACGGAACGCCCCCGGTGACCCGGCCGCTTCGTCCTTCCCGGATTCCTGTTCCCGGGCGGCCGGACCCTTCCGTGCCGCTCCCGCGGCGCCCCCTGCAGCACGCTCGGCTCACCTCTGCGGGACCTGCCACCCCACGCGCTCGACCCCCGCGGCTTCCTTCGGGACCGGGGCTCGCTCGGAGTCCGGCCCGGCGGCTCGCCGCCGGGATCCTTCACACGTATCCTCGGTCCTGAGATGCGCGGACGACCCTTTCTGGTGCTCCTGGTCGTGGCCCTGCTGGTGGTGGCCGGCGGTCCCGTTGCGCTCCGCGCGACCGGCGCGGTGTCGTGGCCCTGGCCGTGGGCACTCGCCCCGCTGGGGGTCCTGACGAGCTTCGCTGTGCTCCCGTTCGTGCTGTGGGGGATCATGCTGGCGATCGGGCCGTTCGTGCCCGGGGGACGCTCGGACTACCGCCCCCGGGTGCCGGGTGCGGCGCCCGGGGTGGACCGGAAGGAGGAGGACGACGGGTCCGGCCGCGCGGTGGCGTAGCCCCCGCCGGCGCGCGATCCGGCGCGGAGCGAGGCGGCCTCGGGGGTGCTCCCCCGGGGCCGCACTGCGTACGGAGGAGAAGTTTCCCGTCCCGGCGCCGCCGGGCTCACCGCCTGAATACCGCTTCGAGCCGGTCGACCTCGTCGAGGAGCGGCGTCGCCACCGCTCCGTGCTCCCCGGGGGTCCGGGCCTGCTCGACCCGCTGTACCAGCGCGTCGAAGCTCCGGGCCACCTCGTCTCCTCCCCTCTCCACCACTCGGGGCCGGACCGCGTCCCACGTGCTCCGGATCTCCGTCCCCGCGCGGCGCAGCCGGTCCATCCCGGCCTCGCCTTCGGCCGCGCCGATCTCCAGTTCCCGCCCGAAGTAGTCGAGCATCACCACCTCCACCGGCGTGTTGGAGGCGGCGGCCGTGGCCGGCGCGAAGTCGCGCGTCAGCGCGTTGCCGGCCTCCATCGCCTTCGTCCGGTCGCGCGCCGCCACCGCGTCGGCGAGGCGCTGGACCCGGGCCTGCGTGCCCTCGCCGCCCGCGGCCGGAGAACTCGTCAGCATCATCCGGAGCGAGTCCAGCTTGGCGGTCGCCGTGGTCCAATCCCTCGCCTTCGCCGCGTCGTAGATGTTCTCGGAGAGTTCTCCGGGGTCGCCGACGTTGCTCGGCGCGGGGGGCGGGGGGGCGGCCGGGCCGGGATGGGTGGCCGCCGGGCTGGTGTCGACCGTGGCTCCCGGGGGGAGCGCCTGCTCGCGCTTCCGCTCGCACCCGGCGAGCCCGGCGCCGAGGAGCGTGACCAGCAGGGCCGGGAGGAGTGAGGATCGCTTCATCGTCCGCTCCGGGTTCGTGGCATGCGCGGGCTGGTAAGTGGGGGAAGCGCTTCCTACCCGCGCCGCTCCGGGCCGCATATCCGGGGCCCGGCCGGACGACGGCGGCCGTCTGCGGAAATCGCGAGGGTCCAGGTTCCCGAACGGAGCAGACGGGGCAGTGTGGGCGAACTGCTCCGGCGCGCGTAAAACTGCGGTTTGCAAACGGATGGGCATGCACGCGATCGCTCCGGAACCAGGCCGGGATCGGGTGTGGAAGTTGCGGATTCCCGCTGCCCCGCAAGGGAGGCCGTTCGTGCCTGCATCCTGGTTCCACGATGGAATGGAGGGATCCGAGATGTTCACACGCATTCTCTCGCTCGGTGCCGTCCTGGGAGCCGCGATCGTCGCGGCCTCGCCCGCGTCCGTGCAGTCGAACGGAAACCCGCCGGGAACCGCGGGAGCCGGCAGTGCGGTTCCCGCCTTTCAGGACACGACTCCCCCTGCGCAGGACACGACCCCGCAGGCCCGGCAGCAGGCCATGCAGGACAGCCTTGCCCGGATGCGCCAGCAGCAACAGTTGATGCAGGACACCATCAACCGCGAGCAGCACCAGATGTCGGCCATGCAGGACAGCATCTTCCAGGAACAGCAGCGGGTGATGATGCAGGACAGCCTGGCCCGCGTGCAGCAGGAGATGTCGACCCTGCAGACGCTGCAGGACGGCGCGGCGAACCAGCGGCAGCGGCCGATGATGCAGGAGGATGGAGCGCGACGGACCCCCATGCGCGTCCGCAAGGATTCGTAGGTCGCGCGGGCGGGGCGGGCGCGAGGCGGATCATGCGAGCGCACTGCACCGTCCGGTCGGGGATGGCGCTGGCGGCGGCCGCGATGCTGGGAGTCGGCATCGCGGCGGGGGCGCAGCGCCCCGTCCCTCCGCTCCGCATCGCCCCCGCCCCGGTGGAGCCGGAGCCGCTCCCCCCGGCGGCCCCGGGCCCCTTCTCCGTGCTCCCGTCCTCCGTCGAGCGCCTCCACGTCGCCGCGGCGGCGCGGTTCGCGGAGGGACGCCGGATCGTGGTGTCGCTGGACCAGCGGCGCCTCTGGTGGATGGACGGAGACACGGTGCTGCACTCGGCTCCGGTCGCGGTGGGGAAGGGAACCCGCCTGGAGCACCGGGACCGGGTGTGGGACTTCGCCACCCCGCACGGGGTCCGCCGCGTCCGGGCGAAACAGGAGAACCCCGTCTGGGTGCCGCCCGACTGGCACTACGTGGAGCTGGCGGCCGACAGCGCCTACGCCCTCGTGCACCTGCGGCGGGGGCGGCCGGTGGCGCTCTCCGACGGGAGCGCGCTGGAGGTGAGGGGCGACCGGATCGTCCGGGTCCACGCCGACGGCCGGGTGGAGCCGGTCCCCGCGGACGAGGAAGTGATCTTCGGGAGGACACTCTACGTTCCTCCCCTGGGGACGGCGAACCGGCGCGTCGTGGGGGAGCTGGGCGCGTTCAAGCTCGACCTCGGCGACGGGTACATGCTCCACGGAACGCCGCACAGCGAGTCCATCGGCCGGGCCTCCACGCACGGGTGCATCCGCCTCCGCGACGAGGACGTGGAATACCTGTTCCGGAACGTCCCGCCGGGCGCTCCGGTTTACCTCTTCTGAGGCCGGCGGACCGCCCGGAACGGGCCCGTACGCGCGCCCTCCGCTCCCTTCCTACGAGCCGCTCCACCCCTTGCGTAAGCCCCGTTCTCCTGTGTAGCTTGTCGTGAAGTAAACCGGGAGACCGGAGGCTCTTCGCGGCCTCCCCGGTCCGGCCGGATTACACGCCCGCACGTGCCCCGGCGCGGGCGGATCCGCCTCCCCGACCGAATATTTCGCGCCTCGTGATTCGCGGTCGCGAGCGGTCCGGGGACGGAACCCCGTGGTCCGACACCGCAGGTCGCAGGTCCGTACCGCTACTTCGGGGACAGGGACCGACAGATCGGGAGGCGGGCCCTCTCCGCCTGATCCGGCAGGTGAAGCAAACGGGCGAGTCCGCGGCCACGAGCCGCGGCTCCGAACCAGCCGAGCGCCGTGCCACTCATGCAGCTCCGCCTCGCCGTATCCACGCTGGTCGAACTCCTCCGCTTCCGGGCGGACGGGGAACCCGACCGGCGCGCGTACACCTTCCTGCTCGACGGCGAGACGGAAGAAGCGCACGTCACCTACGGCGAGCTGGACCTCCGCGCCCGCGCCATCGCGGCGCGGCTCCAGGAGATGGGAGCCGCCGGGGAGCGCGCCCTGCTCCTCTTCCCGCCCGGCATCGAGTACGTGGTCGCGCTGTTCGCCTGCTTCTACGCCGGCGTCGTCGCGGTTCCCATCTATCCTCCCCGCCGCAACAAGCCCACGCCCCGCCTGCAGGGGATCATCCACGACTGCGCGCCCACCCTCGTCCTCGCCACCGGCGAGGTCGCGGAGGACGCCGGGAAGCTCGCCGACCTCATGCCCGAGCTGGCGCCCCTGCGCTGGCTGGCGACGGACGGAGTGGAGCACACGGAGGCGGACCGCTGGACGGAGCCCGCGCTGGGGTGGGACGACGTGGCCTTCCTCCAGTACACCTCCGGCTCGACGGGGAACCCCAAGGGGGTGATGGTCTCGCACGGGAACCTGATCCACAACTTCCACGTCATCGAGACCCTCACCGGCTACACCTCCGAGGAGCGTTCCGTCATCTGGCTCCCGCCGTACCACGACATGGGGCTGATCGGCGGGATCCTCCAGCCCATGTACTCCGGGTACTGGGCCGCGCTCATGGCGCCCGTGGCCTTCGTGCAGCGCCCGGCGCGCTGGCTGGAGGCCATCACCCGCTACCGCGCCACCACCAGCGGCGGGCCGAACTTCGCCTACGACCTCTGCGTCCACGGGATCGCCCCGGAGGACCGCGAGCGGCTCGACCTCTCCTCCTGGAAGCTGGCGTTCAACGGCGCGGAGCCGGTCCGCCACGAGACGCTGGACGCCTTCGTCCGTACCTTCGGGCCGGTCGGCTTCCGCCGCGAGACGTTCTACCCCTGCTACGGGCTGGCCGAGGGGACGCTGATGGTGACCGGGAGCGTCACCCCGGAGGCGCCCCGGGTGGTCGCGGTGGACGCGGACGCGCTGCAGCGGCACCACGTCGCCGCGCCGGACGACGACGAGGCGGGAACGCGGCTGGTGGGGTGCGGGCGGGTGGCCCCGGACGAGGAGGTGAGGATCGTCGACCCGGACACCTTCGAGGAGCGTCCGGCCGGGCGCGTGGGGGAGATCTGGGTGCGCGGGCCGAGCGTGGCCCGGGGGTACTGGGGGCGCGAGGAGGAGACCGAGGCCACCTTCGGGGCGCGCCTCTCCGGCACGGGGGAAGGCCCCTTCCTGCGCACCGGCGACCTGGGGTTCATGGAGGGCGGCGAGCTGTACGTGACCGGCCGGGTCAAGGACCTCGTCATCATCCGGGGGCGCAACCACTACCCCCACGACATCGAGCAGACCTCCGCGCGCTCCCACGCGGCGCTCCGTCCGGGCGGCACCGCCGCGTTCGGGATCGAGCACGGGGGTGAGGAGCGGCTGGTGGTGGTGCAGGAGGTGGCGCGCCAGGCCACGGGCGCCGACCTGGAGGAGATCGCCGGGGCGGTGCGCGCCGCCGTCGCGCGGGAGCACGAGCTGCAGGTGTACGCCGTCGCGCTGGTGAAGCCCGGCACCGTCCCCAAGACCTCCAGCGGGAAGATCCAGCGTCTCCTCTGCCGGCAGACCTTCCTGGCGCAGCGGCTCCCGGTCCTGGGCGTGAGCGTCCTGGACGACGCGCCGGCCGGGGGCGCCGTGGACGCGGGGCCGTCCCTCTCCCGCGCGGCGCTGGAGGCCGCGGAGCCCGCCGTGCGGCAGCCCCTGCTGGTGGAGTACCTTCGCGCCCACGCGGCCCGCGTCCTGGGCGTGGCGGAGGAGCGGGTGGACCCGAGGCAGCCGCTGGTGACGCTCGGGCTGGACTCGCTCATGGCCGCGGAGCTGAAGACGACGCTCGACGGCGCCCTGGGGACCGCCGTCCCGCTGACCCGCCTGCTGGACGACGTGGGGCTCTCCGCGCTCTCGGCGGAACTCCTCGCGGAGCTGGACCTCCCCGCGGCGGCGGGCGGCGAGGGCGTGGCCCCGGGGACCGCGCGGATGACGGTGGCTCGCCCGGACGCGCTTCCGCTCTCCTGGGCGCAGGAGCGGATCTGGTTCATGGACGCGCTCCTCCCGGGGAGCGCCGCCTACAACATCCCGCTCGCGCTGCGCGTCTCCGGCCCGCTGGACGCGGACACGCTCGCCCGGAGCCTCGCGGAGGTGGTGAAGCGGCACGAGGCGCTGCGCACCGTGTTCGCGAGCGCGGACGGGCGGCCGGTGCAGGTGGTGCGGCCGGCGGGAGCGTGGGACCTCCCGGTGGACGACGTGTCGGGGCTTCCCGCGGAGGCGCGCGAGCCCGCCGCGCGGGAGATCGCGGCGGCCGAGGCTTCGGCGCCCTTCGACCTGGCCGCCGGGCCGCTGCTGCGCACGCGCCTGGTCCGCCTCGCCGCGGACGACCACCTCCTCGTCGTGGTCCTTCACCACGCGGTGGGGGACGGCGCGTCCGCCGGGGTGCTGGTGCGCGAGCTGGTCTCGCTCTACCCGGCGCTGGGGTCCGGCGGGGCCTCGCCGCTCTCCCCCCTTCCCACGCAGTACGCCGACTGGGCGGTCCGGCAGCGCGAGTCGCTGCAGGGCGAGGCGGGGGAGCGGATGCTCGCCTTCTGGCGCGAGCGCCTGGCGGACACGCCGGCCCTGGAACTCCCCACCGACCGGCCGCGCCCCCCCGTGCAGAGCTTCCGCGGCGCGGTCCACCGCTTCGAGGTTCCCGCGGAGACCGTGGACGGGCTGCGCACGCTCGCCCGCGCCGAGGGAGCGACGCTGTTCATGGCGCTCCTGGCCGGGTTCGACCTGCTGCTGGCCCGCTACTCGGGGCAGGCGGACTTCCCCGTGGGGACGCCGGTCTCCAACCGCGACCGCGCGGAGGTCGCCGGGCTCGTCGGCCTGTTCGTGAACACGCTGGTGCTGCGCGTGCCGGTGGACCCGGAGGCCGGGTTCCGCGCGCTGCTCCGCCGTGCGCGCGCCGTGGCGCTGGAGGCGTACGCCCATGGCGACCTGCCGTTCGAGCGGCTGGTGGAGGAGCTTCACCCCGAGCGCGACCTGAGCCGCAACCCGGTGTTCCAGGTGATGTTCGGCCTCCAGAACACGTCGCTGGAGCCGGTGGCGGCCGGGGGGCTCACCCTCGCGCCGGAGACGCTGGACACCGGCACCTCCAAGCTGGACCTCACCCTCTTCGCGTGGGAGCGGGCGGGGGGCGGACTCACCGCGACGCTGGAGTACTCCACCGACCTGTGGGACGCGGCCACGGCGGAGCGCATGGCCGGGCACTACGCGCGGCTCCTGGGCGCGGTCGCCGCCGATCCGGAGCGCCCCGTCTCCGGCGTGGACTTCCTGGCGCCGGACGAGCGCGCGACGATCCTCGAAGCCTGGAACGACACCGGGGCCGAGGTCCCCTTCCCCCCCGTGCACGCGCGGGTCGCGGAGCGCGCGGCGGAGACGCCGGACGCGGTGGCCGTCGTCGCGGGCGCCGATGCGGCGACGTACGCGGAGCTGGATGCGCTCGCCCGCCGCCTGGCGCATCGCCTCCGGGCGCACGGGGTCGGCCCGGAGACGCGGGTGGGGGTGTACCTGGAGCGGGGCGTGGAGATGGTGGCCGCCCTGCTCGCCACACACCGGGCCGGGGGCGCGTACGTCCCGCTGGATCCGGCGTACCCGCGCGAGCGGCTGGAGTACATGCTGCGCGACTCGGGCGCCACGGTGCTGGTCACGCAGGACCGCCTCGCAGGGACGCTCCCGGCGGACGGCGTGGCCGTGCTGACGGTGGACGGCGGCGCGGTGGGAGAGGCGGGCGCGGATGCCCCGGACGCCGCGGTGGATCGGGATTCGGCCGCGTACGTGATCTACACCTCCGGCTCCACCGGCCGTCCCAAGGGCGTCGTCGTTCCCCACGGGGCGCTGGTCAACCTGCTCGCCTCGTTCGCGCGAGAGCTGGGGACCGGGCCGGGCGACACCCTCCTCGCCGTCACCCCCCTCTCCTTCGACATCGCCGGGCTGGAGGTCTTCCTCCCGCTGGTCTGCGGCGCGCGTCTCGCCGTGGCGGACCGCGACACCGCGTCGGACGGGGTCCGGCTGCGCGCGGAGATGGAGGCGCGCGGCGCGACCCTCGTGCAGGCCACGCCGGCCACGTGGTACCTCCTCCTCGGCGCGGGGTGGGAGGGCGACGGCCGGCTCACGGCGCTCTGCGGCGGCGAGGCGCTCCCGGCGGAGCTGGCGGGGGAGCTGGCACGCCGCGCGGGCGCCGCGTGGAACGTCTACGGTCCCACCGAGACCACCATCTGGTCCACCGCGGAGCGGATCCGGGCGTCGGACGGGCCCGTGACCGTGGGGCGACCGCTGGCGAACACCCGCGCCTACGTCCTGGACGGCGAGCTGCAGCCCGTTCCCGCGGGCGTCGCGGGAACGCTCCACCTCGGCGGCGCCGGGCTCGCGCGCGGGTACCACGGCCGCCCCGACCTGACCGCGGAGCGCTTCCTCCCGGATCCCTTCGGCGCCCCCGGCGCGCGCATGTACGACACCGGCGACCGGGCGCGCTTCCTCGCCGACGGGCGCGTGGAGGTGCTGGGGCGGGTGGACCGGCAGGTGAAGGTGCGCGGGTTCCGCATCGAACCCGGCGAGGTGGAGGCGGCGCTGGACGCCCACCCGGCCGTGGCGCGCTCCGCCGTGGACGCGGTCGGCGGGGCGGGGGAGTCCCGCCTGGTCGCCTACCTCGTTCCCTCGAACGGCACGGTCCCGCCCGCCGACGAGCTGCGCGAGTGGGTGCGGGGGCGCCTCCCGGAGTACATGGTCCCGGGTGCGTTCGTGGTGATGGAGTCGTTCCCGCTCACCCCCAGCGGCAAGGTGGACCGCCGCGCCCTCCCCGCGCCCGGCGCGGAGCCGTCCGCGGCCGCCGCGTACGTGGCGCCCCGGACCCCCACCGAGGGTGTCGTGGCCGCGGTGTGGGCGGAGGCGCTGGGCGTGGAGCGAGTGGGGGTCCGCGACGACTTCTTCGCGCTCGGGGGTCACTCCCTCCTCGCGGCGCGGGTCGTGGCCCGCACGCGCGAGGCGCTGGGGGTGGAGATGCCGGTGCGAGCGCTCTTCGACGCGGTCACGGTGGAGCGCTTCGCGGCCCGGGTGGACGCGGCCGTCCGCGACGCGGCGGGGACCCCGACCCCGCCGCTGGCGCCCGTGGCGCGGGACGGCGACCTGCCGCTCTCGTTCGCCCAGGAACGGCTGTGGTTCCTGGAACGGCTCCGGCCGGGGAGCGCGGCGTACGTGATGCCCGCCGCGCTCCGCTTCCTCGGGCCGCTGGACGAGGACGCGCTGCGCCGCGCGGTGGAGGCCATCGTCGCCCGACACGAGGCGCTGCGCTCGCGCTTCGTCGCCGACCGCGGACGCCCCGTCCAGGTGGTGGACGAGCCCCGGCCCCTGGCCTGGACCGTCGACGACGTCTCGCACCTGGAGGGCGAGGCGCGGGAGGATGCGCTGCGGAGGCTGGCGCTCGCCGAGGCCGCGAAGCCGTTCGACCTGGAGACGGGGCCGCTGCTGCGCGCCGGGCTGGTCCGCGCCGGCGCCGACGACGCGCTCCTGCTCCTCACCGTCCACCACGTCGCCGCCGACGCCTGGAGCCTGGGAGTGCTCGCGCGCGAGCTGGTGGAGCTGTACGAGGCGTTCGCCGGGGGGCGCGAGCCTGCCCTCCCCCCGCTCCCCGTGCAGTACGCGGACTTCGCCGCGTGGCAGCGCGCCTGGCTCGCCGGGGAGGCGCTGGAGTCGCGCCTGGGCTGGTGGAAGGAGCGGCTGTCCCCCCTCTCCCCGGACGCGGAGATCCCCACGGACCGGCCGCGCCCGGAGGTCCAGACCTTCGCCGGAGCGCAGCACTCCACCTCCCTGGGCGCCGATGCGTCGGGCCGGGTGAGGGCGCTGGCGCGCGCGGAGCACGCCACGCCTTACATGGTGCTGCTGGCCGCCTTCCAGGCGGCGCTCCGACACCACGTCCGCTCCGACCGCGTGGTCGTGGGGACGGACGTGGCGAGCCGCGGCGCCCCGGAGACGGCCGGGGTCGTCGGGCTCTTCGTGAACCAGCTCGTCCTCGCCACCGACCTCTCCGGCGAGCCCACCTTCCGCGAGGTGGTGGGGCGGGTCCGCGAGACCGCGCTCGGGGCGTACGCGCACCAGGACGTCCCCTTCAACCTGCTGGTGGACGCGGTGAACGCGGTGCGCGACCCCGGCCGGAACCCGCTCTTTCAGGTGATGTTCGTCTTCGACGACACCCCGCTCCCGGAGCTTCGCTTCGCCGGGGGGGAGGTGCGCGTCATGGACGTCCAGCTCGCGGGGGCGCCCTTCGACCTCTCCGTGCTGGTCTCCGAAGCGGGGGGAGAGTACCGCTGCCTCTGGCGCTACAACCCCGACCTCTTCGACGCCTCCACCGTCGCCGCGGTGGCGGAGAACTTCGGCGTCATGGCCCGCGCCGCGACCCGGAGCCCGGACTCGCTCCTCCCCGCGCTGCTCGACGTGGTGGCGGACGCCGAGCGGGACCGCCGCAGCGCCGAGCTGGACCGGGTGAAGGTGGCGGCGGCCCAGCGCTTCGGGAAGCTGGGGCGGAGGAGGGGCGCCGGAGAGGCCGGCGAGCCCGAGCCGGTCGCATGAGCGGCGCGCCCGGCCAGACAGACCCACACGAGCAAGCCATCCGCCAAGGAGTCTGATATGCAGAAGCCCGCGCTACCCGGAAAGAAGCTCCCCTTCGCCCGCTCCCGCGAGCGCGGCGTGACCACGGAGTCGCTGGTGCGGATGGAGCCGCTCCGCCCCGACGAGACCCTGCCGCTGGTGATCCGCCCGACGGTGGACGGCGTGAACCTCGTCGAATGGGCCGCCGCCCACCGCGACGAGGTCGAGTCGCTGCTCGGGAAGCACGGCGGGATCCTGTTCCGCGGCTTCTCCATGCGCGACTCCGACGACCTGAACCGCTTCGTCTCCGCGGTCTCGGCCGGGCCGCTGGAGTACGGCGAGCGCTCCTCGCCGCGCACCCACGTGGCGAACAAGGTCTACACCTCCACCGAGCACCCGGCGGACCAGGAGATCTTCCTCCACAACGAGCAGTCGTACAACCTGAACTTCCCTCTGAAGATCATCTTCATGTGCGCCGTGGCGGCGGAGGAGGGGGGCGCCACCCCGATCGCCGACGTGCGCCGGGTCTTCGAGCGGTTGGACCCGGAGACGCGGCGGCGCTTCGAGGAGAAGGGATACATGTACGTCCGCAACTTCGGCGACGGGTTCGGGCTCACCTGGCAGGAGGCCTTCCAGACGGACGACCCGGCGCAGGTGGAGGCGTACTGCGCGGCGAACCGGATCGAGGTGGAGTGGAAGGACGCCAACCGGCTGCGGACGCGGCAGGTGAGGCGCGCGGTCGCGAAGCACCCGCGCACCGGGGACACCGCGTGGTTCAACCACGCCACCTTCTTCCACCGGACCACGCTCGACCCGTCGGTCCGGGCGGCCTTCGAGGCGGCGTTCCACGCCGAGGACGACTTCCCCAACAACACGCTCTACGGGGACGGCACGCCCATCGAGCCGGAGACGATGGACCGGCTGCGGGCCGCGTACCGCGAGTCCACGGTGAGCTTCCCCTGGCAGGTGGGCGACGTGCTGATGCTCGACAACTTCCTCACGGCCCACGCCCGCGAGCCGTTCCGGGGGCCCCGGAGGATCCTCACCGCCATGGCCGACCCGTTCCGCTGGGACGACCTGGAGTAGCGGCGTGGCGCCGGGCTCCCGGGCCCGGCGTGTCCCACGCTCCGAATCGACCACGACAGCTCCGGCAGAGACCACCCGACCGAACCGTATGCCTCACGAGACCACGGCCCGTTTCCGCCTCTCCCCGCAGCAGCGGCGCACCTGGGCGCTCCAGGCCCGCGAAGCACGCCCCGTGTACGGCGCTACCTGCGTCGTCGCCGTCGAGGGGGCGCTCGACGCGGGAGCGCTGCGGCGCGCCGTGGAGCGCGTGGCGGACGGGCACGAGGTGCTTCGCACCGTGTTCCGCTGCCTTCCCGGGACCCGGGTGCCGCTCCAGGGGATCGTGGACCGGCTCCCGCCCGACTGGAGGGAGCTGGAGGAGGGCGAGGTGGCGACCGCGGAGGCCCTGGTCGAGGTGATGGAAGAGGCTCCGGCGTCGTTCGAGGAGGGTCCCCTCTTCCACGCGGCGCTCGCCCCCCTCTCCGCCGGGCGGCACCTGCTGGGGCTGCGGCTCCACGCGCTCTGCGCGGACGCGGCGACCCTTCCCAACCTCGTCCGCGAGGTCGCGGACGCGTACGAGGCGGAGGTGGGCGGCGGCGACCCCGTCGCGCCGGAGATCCAGTACGCCGACGTGTCGGAGGTCTTCAACGACCTGCTGGAGTCCGAGGAGACGCGGGCGGGGCGGGACTACTGGGCGCGGGCGGAGCGCTCCGGGGCGGAGGACTTCGTGCTCCCCCACGCCCGGCGCGAGGGCGAGGGTTTCGCGCCGCGCACCGTGGAGCGCCGGGTGGACCCCGCGGTCGCGGCGCGGGCGGACGGCCTGGCCGGCGACCTCGGGGTGGACTCGTCCGCCGTGCTCCTCGCCGCGTGGGAGGTGCTCCTGGCCCGGCTCACCGGGACGGAGGAGGTGGAGGTCGGGGCCGCGTTCGACGGGAGGGTCTACGAGGGGCTGGACGCCGCGCTCGGCGCCTTCGTCCGCTACCTCCCCATCCGCGCCGGGGAGGAGGCCACCTTCCGCGAGGTCGCCGCGGCGGTGGGCGCCGTGCTCGCGGAGCGCCACGAGTACCAGGACTACCTGGACCCGGCGCGAGAGGGCGAGGGGACGGACCACTTCACCTTCGGGTTCGACCGGGAGGAGCGTCCGGAGCCGCGCGAGGCGGCGGGGACCCGCTGGACGGTCGAGGCGCTGTGTGCGCGGAGCGAGCGCTTCGCGCTGCGGCTCACCTGTGTGACCGGGAGCGAAGGGCTGCGGCTGGCGTTCGAGCACGACGCGAACCGGGTCTCCGCCCGCGAGGCGGAGCGCGTCGCCGACCGCTTCGTCTGCCTCCTGGACGACGCCACGGAGCGCCCCGACGTCCCCGTCGGGGAGCTGGACGTGCTGCCGGACGCGGAGTTCCGCTACGTGCTGGCGCTGGGGCGCTCGCTCACCGACGCCCCGGCCGACCGCTGCCTCCACGACCTTTTCGCGGAGCAGGCGGCGAGGGTGCCGGACCGCCCCGCCGTGGTCGGCGGCGACGGCGCCCTCACCTTCGCGGAGCTGGACGCCCTCTCCGGCCGCCTGGCCAACCTGCTGCGCGGGCTGGGCGTGCGCCCGGAGTCGCGCGTGGGACTCTGCATGGAGCGCTCGCCGGAGATGCTGGCCGGGGTGCTGGGGATCCTCCGGGCGGGCGGCGTGCTCGTCCCGCTGGATCCCGCCTTCCCGGCGGAGCGCGTCGCCTACGTGGCGGCGGAGGCGGGGATCGAGGTGTTCGTCACGCAGTCCTCGGTCCGCGACCGGGGACTCCTCCCCGCGGGGCGGGCGGTGTGCGTGGACGCGGACCGTCCGCGGATCGACGCCATGCCGGCCGTCGCACCGGACGCCGGGACGCTCCCCGAGAACGCGGCGTACGTGATCTACACCTCCGGCTCCACCGGCCGCCCCAAGGGTGTGGTGGTGCAGCACGGCTCCGCCGTGAACCTGGTGTACGCGCTGGACGAGGCGGTGTACCGCGAGGCGGACGGCCTGCGGGTGAGCCTCAACGCGCCGCTGGTCTTCGACGGCGCGGTGAAGCAGTGGGTGCAGCTCCTCCGCGGGCACACGCTGTACGTGGTGCCGGAGGCGGAGCGTCTGAGCCCCGAGCGGATGCTCGCCTGGCTCGGCGCCACCGGCGTCGAGGTGCTGGACTGCACCCCCACGCTGCTCAAGGGGCTCCTCGCCGCGGGGATGAGCGACGGCCCCCACCCCGCCCCCCGGACCCTCCTCTCCGGCGGCGAGGCGCTGGACGCCGCCACCTGGGCGCGCCTGGCCGCCCTCCCGGAGACCGAGGTCTTCAACGTGTACGGCCCCACCGAGTGCACGGTGGACGCCACGGCCGGGAGCGTCCGCGAGCACCCGCACGCCCCCACCATCGGCCGGCCCATCCCCGGGACCCGCGTCGCCATCCTGGACGACCGGCTCCGCCCCGTCCCCTTCGGCGTCGCCGGGGAGATCCACCTGGCCGGGCCGCGGGTGGCGCGCGGCTACCTGGGCGACCCCGCGCGGACCGCGGAGAAGTTCGTCCCGGACCCCTTCGGCGGGGTGCCGGGCGCGCGGATGTACCGCACCGGCGACGTGGCCCGCTTCGGCGAGGACGGCGAGGTGGAGTACCTGGGGCGCGACGACGGGCAGGTGAAGGTGCGCGGCGTCCGCATCGAGCTGGGCGAGGTGGAGGCCGTGCTCCGCGAGCACCCGCGCGTGGAGGCCGCGGTCGCCTCTGTGTTCGAGGCCGACGGCGACGCGCAGCTCGTCGCGTACTTCGTCGCCCGCCGCGCGGCCGCCGGGAACGATGAGGGCGACGAGGACGGCGCGCTCCAGGGGGAGCTGCGCGACTTCCTGCGCACCCGCCTCCCCGAGTTCATGGTCCCCGCGATGGTGGTCCCTCTCGCGGAGGTGCCTCTGACCCGCAGCGGCAAGACCGACCGCCGGGCCCTCCCGGATCCCCGTGAACTCCTGAAGCGGAGGCGCGCGGCGTACGTCGCCCCCACGGGCGAGCTGGAAGCCGCCATCGCGGGGATCTGGCAGGAGGTGCTGGGCGTGGAGCGGGTCGGGATCCACGACAACTTCTTCGACCTGGGGGGGAACTCCCTCCTCGTGGTCCAGGCGTACGACCGCCTGGTGGAGGCCGTGGGAGAGCGCATCACCCTGGTGGAACTCTTCCAGTACCCCACCGTCACGCTGCTCGCCGGCCGGCTGGGCTCGGCGGACGCGGCGGGGGCGCCCTCCGCCGCCCTACAGCAGGCGGAGAACCGCGCCCTGCGGCAGCGCGAAGCCATGCAGCGCCAGCGCCGGCCCGCCGCCGGGCCCCGGAGCTGACCCCTACCACCTGGAGAGACGAGTTCTGATGGATAGCATCGCCATTGTAGGATTGTCGGGGCGTTTCCCGGGCGCGCGCGGGGTGGAGGAGTTCTGGGCCAACCTGCGGGAGGGGGTGGAGAGCATCACCCGCTTCACGGACGAGGAGCTGGACCGCGCGGCCATCCACCCGGCGGAGGCGGCGGACCCCGGGTACGTGAAGGCGCGCGGGATCCTGGAGGACGTGGAGACGTTCGACGCCGCGTTCTTCGACCTCACGCCGCGCGAGGCCACGATCACCGACCCGCAGCAGCGCCTCTTCCTGGAGTGCGCGTGGGAGGCGCTGGAGACGGCCGGCTACAACCCCCGGAAGTACGACGGGGCCATCGGCGTCTTCGCCGGCGCGGGGGCGAACAGCTACATGCTGTTCAACCTCTCCTCGGCGGGCGAGCTGACGGGCACCATCGACACCTTCCAGGCGTTCATCCACAACAAGAACGACCACCTCACCACCCGCGTCGCCTACAAGCTGAACCTGCGCGGCCCGTGCGTGACGGTGCAGACGGCGTGCTCCACCTCGCTGGTGGCGACGGCGCTCGCCTGCCAGTCGCTCCTGGACTACCAGTGCGACATGGCGCTGGCGGGCGGCGTCAACGTGTTCGTGCCGCAGGAGACCGGCTACCTGCACCACGAGGGGGGGATCGGCTCGCCGGACGGGCACTGCCGCCCCTTCGACGCGGACGCGGGCGGAACGCTGGGCGGGAACGGCGCGGGCGTGGTGGTGCTCAAGCGGCTGGAGGACGCGCTGGCCGACGGCGACACCGTCCACGCGGTGATCCGCGGGTGGGCGCTCAACAACGACGGCTCGGTGAAGGTGGGTTACACCGCCCCGGGCGTGGAGAGCCAGGCGGAGGTGATCTCCACGGCGCAGGTGTTCGCGGACGTGAAGCCGGACACGGTGACGTACGTGGAGGCGCACGGCACCGGGACCGCCATCGGCGACCCCATCGAGGTGCAGGCGCTCACCCGCGCCTTCCGCCGCGAGACGGAGCGGACGGGCTTCTGCGCCATCGGCTCGGTGAAGAGCAACATCGGCCACCTTGACGCCGCGGCGGGCGTGGCCGGGCTCATCAAGACCGTGCAGGCGCTCAAGCACCGGGAGATCCCGCCCTCGCTGCACTTCGAGAAGCCCAACCCGCGCATCGACTTCGCCAGCACGCCGTTCTACGTGGCCTCCCGTCTCCAGCCGTGGGAGACGGACGGAGCGCCGCGCAGGGCGGGGGTCTCCTCCTTCGGGCTGGGCGGCACCAACGCGCACCTCGTGCTGGAGGAGGCTCCGGCGCCCGAGGCGTCCGGCCCGTCCCGAGGCCACCAGCTCCTGGTGGTGTCCGGGCAGAGCGCCGCGGCGATGGAGGCCGCCACCGCCAACCTCGCCGCGCACCTGGCGGCGCACCCCGAGCAGCCGCTCGCGGACGTGGCCTACACGCTCCAGGTGGGGCGCGACTCCTTCGAGCACCGGCGCATGCTGGTGTGCCGCGACCGCGAAGAGGCGGTCTCGATGCTGGAGGCGCTGACGCCGGAGCGCGTCGTCACCCGCAGCCAGGCGCCGGTGCGCCGGCCGCTGACCTTCATGTTCCCGGGGCAGGGGGCGCAGTACCCGGGGATGGGATCCGGCCTCTACGAGACGGAGCCCGTGTACCGGGCGGAGGTGGACCGCTGCCTGGAGCTGCTGAAGCCGCACCTGGACTTCGACCTTCGCGCGCTCCTCTTCGCGCCGACGGACGACGCGGAGGCCGCCGCCGCGCTGAACCGGACGGCCGCCACGCAGCCGGCGCTCTTCGTGGTGGAGTACGCGCTGGCGAAGCTGTGGATGAGCTGGGGGCTGAAGCCGGACGCCATGATCGGCCACAGCATCGGCGAGTACGTGGCCGCCGCCCTCGCCGGGGTGATGTCGCTGGAGGACGCGCTGAAGCTGGTGGCGGTGCGCGGTGCGCTGGTCCAGTCCATGCCCGAGGGCGACATGCTGGGCGTGCCGCTCTCCGAGCGGAAGGTGCGGGCGATGCTCCCGCCGGAGCTTTCGCTGGCCGCCGTCAACGGCGACGAGCTGTGCGTGGTCTCCGGACCGCGCGAGCCGGTGGCGGAGTTCGCGCGGAAGCTTGACGGGATGGGCGTGGTGGGGCGGCCGCTGCACACCTCGCACGCCTTCCACTCGGCCATGCTGGAGCCCATGCTGGACGCCTTCCGCGCGAAGGTGCGCGAGGTCCGGCTGGAGGCCCCGCGGCTCCCCTACCTCTCCAACGTCACCGGCACCTGGATCACCGCCGAGGACGCCACCGACCCGGAGTACTGGGTGCGGCACGTCCGGCAGACGGTCCGCTTCCACGACGGCGTGGGCGAGCTGATCGGCGACCCCAACGCGGCGCTGCTGGAGGTGGGGCCGGGGCGTACGCTCCGCTCCGTGGTCCGCTGGCACCCGAAGAAGCTCCCCGGGCAGGTGATGCACGCCTCGCTCCCCCACGCCCGTGAGCGCGGGGACGACCGCGAGTTCCTGCTGAACACGGTGGGGCAGCTCTGGCTGGCCGGGGTGGAGGTCGACTGGAAGGCGCTCCACGCCGGGGAGCGCCGCCTCCGCGTCCCGCTTCCCACCTATCCCTTCCAGCGCCGCCGCTACTGGATCGACATGCAGGCGGGCGGACGCCGCGCCGCCGCGCGGTCGCTGGAGAAGAAGCAGGACGTGGGCGACTGGTTCTGGGTCCCGGTGTGGAAGGAGACCCTGCTCGCTCCGATGGCTCCCTCGCCCGAGGCTGCGGACGCCGAGGGGACCTGGCTGCTCTTCACCGGCGAGGGCGGGATCGCCCCGCGCGTGGCGGAGCTGCTGGAGAAGGCCGGACGCTCCGTCGTCACGGTTCGCGCGGGTTACGGCTTCCGCGAGCTGGCCCGGGGTTCGTACGAGGTGGACCCGCGGCGCCGCGAGGACTACTCGGCGCTCTTCGCGCGGCTGGCCGGGACCGGGCGGACGCCGAGCCGGATCGTCCACCTCTGGAACGTGGTGGGCGGTCCCGGCGAGACACTGGACCGTGGACTCCACTCGCTCCTCTTCGTGGCGCAGGCGCTGGGCGAGCGCGCCTCGGAGGACCCGGTGGAGGTCACCGTGGTCACCGGCGGGATGCAGGAGGTGAACGGCGGCGACCTGACCCACCCGGAGCAGGCCACCGTCCTGGGCCCGGTGCGGGTGATCCCGCGCGAGTACCCGCACGTCGCCTGCCGCAGCCTGGACGTGGTGCTCCCCCCGCCGGGGAGCTGGCAGGAGGAGAAGCTGGTCGCGCAGATCGTCGCCGAGGCCGCCTCCGCGACGGACGCCGCGGTGGTCGCGCTGCGCGGCGGTCACCGCTGGGTGCAGGACTTCGAGCCGGTGAAGCTGCCGCCCGCGCCGGAGCTGATCCCGGTGGTGCGCGAGGGCGGCGTGTACCTGGTCACCGGCGGGCTCGGGGGGATCGGGCTGGAGGTGGCGGAGCACCTGGCCCGCACCGCCCGCGCGAAGCTGGTGCTGGTGGGCCGCTCGGAGTTCCCGGAGCGCGGGGAGTGGGACGCGTGGACGGCCTCGCACGAGGCGACCGACCCCACCTCCCGGAAGATCCAGGCGCTCCGGCGGCTGGAGGCGCTGGGCGCCGAGGTGCGGGTGGGGAGCGCCGACGTGGCGGACGAGGCCGCCATGCGCGCGACCGTGGACGCCGCCCGCGAGGCGTGGGGCGAGGTCCACGGCGTGGTGCACGCGGCGGGCGTCCCCTCCGGCGGGCTGGTGCAGATGAAGACGCCGGAGCGGGTCGCGCAGGTGCTCGCCCCCAAGGTGCAGGGGACGCGCGTGCTGGAGAAGCTGTTCGCCGGGGAGCGGCTGGACTTCCTGGTGCTCTGCTCCTCGCGCACCTCGGTGATGGGACGTTTCGGCCAGGTGGACTACACCGCCGCCAACGCCTTCCTCGACGCCTTCGCGCGCTGGTACCGCCAGTCGACGGGCACCTACGCCGTCTCGGTGAACTGGGGCGCCTGGGAGGAGGTGGGGATGGCGGCGCGGAACCACGGTCCGGGCGCCGACGAGGTGGGGATGAAGGCGATCCGCACCTTCGACCACCCGCTCCTGGAGCGGCTGATCGTGGACGAGCCGGGGCGCCGCGTGTACGCCACCGACTTCTCCATCGAGAAGCACTGGCCCATCGACGAGCACCGTATCATCGGCAACGCGGTGATGCCGGGGGTCACCTACTTCGAGATGCTCCGCGCCGCGGTGCAGGAGCAGGCGGGGGACCGCGTCGTCACCATCCGCGAGTCGTTCTTCGTTGAGCCCATGCACCTCAAGGACGGCGAGGTGCGCGAGGGTCGCCTGGAGATCCGCGACGAGGGGACGGACGAGTTCTCCTTCCAGATCTGGAGCTGGGACGGGAACAACCCCGCCGGCCGCATGCGCAAGCACGCCATGGGGCGCATCGGGATCGACGACCGCGTCCCGGCGCAGAAGAACGACCTGCAGGCGATCCTCGCCCGCTGCCCGGAGCCCGCGGCGATCCTCCAGGAGGAGCGCGAGGACGACCTGGGTCCGCGCTGGCAGAGCATCCACAAGCTTCACCTGGGGCAGGACGAGCTGGTGCTGGAGCTGGAGCTGCCGGAGGCGTTCCAGTCCGACTGGGAGAAGTGGGTCTTCCACCCGGCGATCCTGGACCGGGCCGCGGGGATCACCAAGGTCTTCCTGGCTCGCGAGGGTTACTACCTCCCGCTGATCTACCGCGGGATCGCCATGTCCCGCCCGCTGAGCGGGAAGCTGTTCTCGCACGGCCGCTTCCACGCGGAGGAGAGCGGCGACCGCGACACCATCGTCTTCGACTTCAACATCATGGACGAGAACGGCGACACCGTTCTCCGGGTGGAGAAGTTCACGCAGAAGCGGGTCAACGACCCCGGCGCGGAGATCCGCAACCTGGCCGACGCGGGCGCCTCGCTGGACTTCGGCGAGACGGCGGGGAGGAGCGGCGACGGGATCCGCCCGGCGGAGGGCGTGGACGCCTTCGCCCGCATCCTGGCGGCGCGGATGGAGCCGCAGGTGGTGGTCTCGCCCAACGACCTGCACGCCGCCATCGAGCAGAGCGACGCGGCGGTGAGCGACGCGATCCTTGAATCGCTGGAGAGCCGAGGCGACGCCGGGGGACGCGGCGCACGTCCGGACCTCTCGTCCGAATACGTGGCCCCGCGCAACGAGATCGAGCAGCGCATCGCCCAGGTGTGGGGCGAGGTGCTGGGCGTGGAGGAGGTGGGCGTCCACGACAACTTCTTCGAGCTGGGCGGCGACTCGGTGCAGGCCATCCAGATCATGGCGAAGGGGAAGCAGGCCGGGCTCCACCTCACGCCGCAGCAGTTCTTCCAGTACGAGACCATCGCGGAGCTGGCGGCCATGATCGGCGACGTGCTCGCGGAAGAGACGCAGCTCGGCGCGGTGATCGGGGAGGTGCCCCTCTCCCCCTGGCAGCACGGCTTCCTGGAGCGCACCGGCGGACGCGGCCACGCCGCCGAGGCCGTCCTCCTCGAAGCGCGCCGCCCGCTCCGGGCGGAGCCGCTGGCGGAGGCGGTCCGCCGGCTCCTCGCCCAGCACGACGCCCTGCGCCTCCAGTTCTCGCGGGAGGGCGAGGCGTGGAAGCAGGTGAGCGCCACGGTGGGAGAGGAGACGCCGTTCGCGGAGGTCTCCGTGGCGGACGTCCCGGCCACGGAGCGGGTGGGCGCCGCGTTCCGCGAGGCGGACCGGGTCGCCGCGGACTTCGACCCGGCGGTGGGGCCGCTCCTTCACGCCACCCTCTTCACGCCGGGGCCGGACGCGCCCCAGCTCCTCCTGCTGGTGGCGCACCCGCTGGTGGTGGACGCCGCCTCGTGGCCGGTGCTGCTGGACGACCTGGCGACGGCCTACGGGCAGCTCGACCGGGGCGATGAGGTGAGCCTTCCGGCGAAGACCTCGTCGTTCCGCGCCTGGGCGGAAGGGCTGGCGGGCGTGGACGCCGCGTCGCGCAACGCGGACTTCTGGCGCGGGGAGGTTCCGGGCGGAGGCGCGCAGCTCCCCGCCGACACGATGGGCGCGGTCGCGCGGGAGGGAGCGGCGCGGACCCTGGTCGCCGCGCTCGCCCCGGACCTGGTCCGCGAGGTCACGGACGACCTTCCCCGCGCCCGCCGCGCCGAGCCGGAGGAGGTGCTCCTCGCCGGGGTCGCGGACGCGCTGTCGGGGTGGGCGGGCGGAGGGGCGATCCGGGTGGACGTGGCGCGCGACGCCCGGGGCGGCGACGCCGGGGACGCGGACCACTCCCGGACCGTGGGTCGGATGGAGCACGTAATTCCCCTGCGGATCGACGTGACTCCCGGCGACCCGGTCGCGACGCTCAAGGCGGCCAAGCAGCGGGTGCGCCACCTCTCCGGCCGCGCCGCCGGGTACGGCGTCCTCCGCCACACGGACGCCGAAGGCGAGGTGGGGGCGATGCTCCGCGCCGCCCCCGCGGCCGAGGTGGCCTTCCGATACACGGACCTCTCGGCCTCGTCCTCGCCCTCCTCTCCGTGGGAGGTGGTGGGCGGAGCGCCGGTCTCCGTCCGCGGCGGCGACGCCCCCCGGGCGTACCTGCTGGAGGTGGACGCCGTGCGGACCCCGGAAGGGGTGCGCGTCGCCTTCACCTACTCGCCGGAGGTCCACGACGAGGCGACGGTGTCCGCGCTCGCCGCTCGCCTGGAGGCTTCGCTCCGCGCCCTGGCCGAGCGCTCGCGCGAGGCCGGCGCGGAAGGCTTCGCGCCGGAAGACTTCCCGCTCGCCGGGCTGGACGCGGCGGCGCTGGGGCAGCTCTCCATGCTGATCCGCAAGGCGGACCAGGGAGGCTGAGCAGGCCCCCCATCCCCCCGGCCCCCTTCCCCCGCAAGCGAGGGAAGGGGGAGCACGACAGGGGAGAGGGTGCGGATCGCAGTGTGGACATGCCCCTCCCCCATTCATGGGGGAGGGTGGCGAGCCCCAGCGAGCCGGGAGGGGGCGCCGTTCTCCCCTCCCTCGCTTGCGGGGGAGGGGCCGGGGGTGGGGGGGCACGCCCGAATCCAGGTAGTTGCAGATCATTTTAGAAGACACTTTCGAGGCAAAGGTCCGGGTCCAGGAGTTATGCAGAACATCGCCGACGTGTACCGCGTGACGCCGCGGCAGCAGGACATGCTCGCCACCCTGGCTGCGGGGCGACCGGGCGCGCACGTCGGGCAGATCGCCTGGACGGTACGGCACATGGCCGACCCCGAACCGCTCGCGCGTGCCTGGCGGCGGGCGGTGGCGAGCCACCCGGTGCTGAGGACGGGCCTCTTCACGGAGGGGATGACGGACCCGCTGCAGGTGGTGCGTGGCGAGGCTCCGCTCCACTGGGAGTCGCGGGACGGATCGGGCGCGGACGAGGAGGAGCAGGCGGCGGCGCTCGCCCGGCTGGAGTCGGATGAGCGCGCGCGCGGCTTCGATCCCACCGCCGCGCCGCTGATGCGCGTGGTGCAGGTGCGGCTGGGGGACGACGCCTACCGTTTCGTCTGGACGTGGTCGGCCCTGGTGCTGGACGACCTCTCGGCCTCGCGGCTCATGGAGGAGGCTGCCGCGACGTACCGCGCCCTCCTCCGAGGCGAGGAGCCCCCGGCGGCGCGGCCTCACCCGTACCGGGGCTACGTGGCGTGGCTGGAGCGGCAGGACGCCGCCGCGTCGTCGTCGTTCTGGAGGGAGTCGCTGCGGGGCGCGGAGCTTCCCGCAGGCACGGAGCCGGCCGGCCGCGCGTACGAGGCGAGGACCCGACGCGCCGTCCTCCCGGTGCCGGAGACGGAGCGGCTCGCCGCCGCCCTCCGGCAGCACCGGCTGGGGTGGGACGCGGCGGTCGCCGGGTGCTGGGCGCTGGCGCTCCACGCCCGCACGGGGGCCGCGGCGCCGGTCGTGGGGTTGGGCGTCTCCGGCCGTCCAGCGGGGCTCGCCGGGAGCGAGGGTATGCCGGGGAGCTTCCGCAACACGCTCCCCGTCGTCCTCCCCGTGGACCCCGGCGCGGCGGCGGCGGAGTGGCTGCGCGGCGCGCAGAAGGTACGGGACGCGCTGCGCCCGTTCGAGCACGTGGGACTGCGCCAGGTCCGGGAGTGGGCGGGGCTCCCCGCGGACGCGGCGCTCTTCGAGAGCGCGCTCCACGTCGCCTCCCCGGAGGACGGCGCGTCGATGAGTCTGCCGGCCGCCGCGGGCTTCCAGGACGTGTCGCGCGAGTCCCCCGTGGACGGGCACCCGCTGGAGGTGCGGGTGGTCGCCGGCCAGGAGGTGATGGTGACCGCCCGCTTCGATGGGGCGCGGGTGGACGCCGCCGGGGTGGACGCGCTGCTGGAGGGTTTCCTGGGGATCCTCTCCGCGTTCGGGGAGGCGCCGGGGCGGCGGGTGGCGGAGCTTCGGGAGGCGGCCGGGGCGGCCGCGGCGCCCCGGGTGGAAGTGGGTGACTCGCACCCCGGGTCCGCGGAGGTGGAGGCGGTGCTGGCGCGCCACCCCTCGCTCGCGAGCGTCGAGGTACGGGCGGAGGACGGCGGGCTCCGGGCGCGTATCGTTCCGCGCGCGGACGCCGTGGCGCGCGACGAGGCGCGGAAGCGGCTCAGCTTCTCGCTCTTCTACTTCGCGGACGCGGGCGACGAGGAGGGCGGGGACAAGTACCGCATCTACCTGGACGGAGGCGTCTTCGCGGACCGCCACGGCTTCGAGGCGGTGTGGGCGCCGGAGCGCCACTTCCACGAGAACGGCGGCCTCTACCCCAACCCGTCGGTCCTCAGCGCCGCGCTGGCTCCGCTGACGAAGCGGGTCGCCCTGCGCGCGGGGAGCGTCGCCCTCCCGCTGCACCACCCGCTGCGCGTGGCGGAGGAGTGGTCGGTGGTGGACAACCTCTCGCGCGGGCGCGCCGGGATCTCGGTGACTTCGGGGTGGATCCCCAACGACTTCGCGCTGAACCCGCAGAACTTCCCCAACAAGCGGGAAGTGATGTTCCGGATGATCGAGGAGGTGCGCGAGCTGTGGCGCGGCGGCACCCTCGCCGCGAAGGACGGGGCGGGGAAGGACGTGGAGCTGCGGGTCTTCCCGCGCCCGATACAGCCGGAACTCCCGGTGTGGATCACCTGCAGCGGCGACCCCGCCGTGTTCGCGAAGGCGGGGGAGTTGGGCCACCACTGCCTCACCGCGCTCCTCACCCAGCCGCTGGAGGAGGCCGCGGAGAAGATCGGCGTCTTCCGCGGGGCGCGGGAGCGCGTCGGGCTCGATCCCGCGGGCGCCCGCGTCACCCTGATGCTCCACACCTTCGTGGCCGACGACCTGGACGAGGCGCTGGCGCGCGTGAAGGAGCCGCTCACCACGTACCTCCGCTCCCACATCGGGCTGATGGAGACGATGGTGAAGAGCCTCGACCTGAAGCTCGACATCAACGAGCCCCGCTGGCTCGACTCCCTCGCCTCCTTCGCCTTCGAGCGGTACTACCGCACCGGCGCGTTCATCGGCACGCCGGAGAGTTGCCTGGCGATGGTGGACCGCGTGGTGGAGAGCGACGTGGACGAGGTGGCGTGCCTGATCGACTTCGGCGTGGACACGGAGTCCACTCTCGCCGCGCTCCCGCGCCTGAACACGCTCCGCGCCATGTGCGCGGAGGGGGCGGAGCTGGGCCCCATCGCGCTCCGGCGGCACCTGGCCCGGCGCATCCCGGACCTCCGCGCTCCCGTGACGTTCGAGGTGGCCGGGGCGGAGCCGGCTCCTTCGCCCGTCGGGGCGGGCGACGCGACCGCGTGGGCCTGACGGGGCGACCGCCCCGCGGGCGCCGCCCCGGGGCGAAGCCACCGCCCCGCCCCGTTGGAGACATGATCCATCGACCCGTTCCGCGCCGCGAAGGCCCGAGGTCATAGAGATGCAGGAGATGCAGAACGTAGAAAGCGTCTACGCCCTGTCGCCCATGCAGCAGGCGATGCTCGTCCGCACGCTGCAGATTCCCGGGCTGGAGGAGTACACGGAGCACGTGGTCTGGACGGTGACGGGCGAGCTGGACGCGGCGGCGCTGGAGCGTTCCTGGCAGCGCCTGGTGGACCGCCACCCGATCCTCCGGACCGTGTTCTTCTGGGAGGGGCTTGACCAGCCGGTCCAGGTGGTCCGGAAGCGGGTCGCGGCCCCCTTCGAGCTGCTGGACTGGCGCGGCGTGCCGGAGGATCGGCGGGAGGAGCGCTTCGCCGCGCTCCTGGCCGACGACCGGGCCCGCGGCTTCGACCCGGCCGCGGCGCCCCTCGCGCGCGTCCTCTGCGTCCGCCTGGGAGACTGCGAGCACCGCGTGGCGTGGAGCCACAGCCATCTGCTGCTGGACGGGTGGTCGTCGTCGCTGGGGCTGCGCGAGCTGTTCGTCGGCTACGCCGCCTTCGTGGAGGGCGCCGAGCCGGAGCTGCCGCGGGCGGTGCCCTACCAGGACTTCGTCGCCTGGCTCGCGGCGCGGAGCGAGGCCGGGGCGGAGGCGTTCTGGCGCGCGAGGCTCGCGGGCTTCGACACCCCTACCCGCCTCCCGGTGGAGCGCCCCGCCGGCCGGGGCGCCGCGGAGGTCCCGGAGGTGCTTCGCGCGCGCATCCCGGAGGCGGCGCTGGCGCGGGTCCGCGAGGCCGCGCGGCGGCACGGGATCACCCTCAACACCCTGCTCCAGGGCGCGTGGGGGCTCCTCCTCGCCCGATACTCGGGCGAGCGTGACGTGGTCTTCGGCACGGTGGTGTCCGGCCGCCCTCCGTCGCTCCCCGGCGTGGAGGGGGCGCTGGGGATGTTCGTGAACACGGTCCCGGCCCGCGTGCGCGTCCGCCCCGGCGCGCCGGCCACCGCGTGGCTGCGGGAGATCCAGGAGGAGCAGACGGGGTCCCGCGAGCACGACTGGGTCTCGGTCCCGCGGATCCAGTCGTGGAGCGAGGTCCCCCCGCCGGAGCGGCTGTACGACACGCTCTACACCTTCCAGAACGTGCCGGACATCGCCACGGGAGGCGCTGCCGCGGGAGGTGCGGAGTGGAGCGGCTTCTACCGCGACGCCGCGGCCGTGCGCAGCGCCTTCGGGATGAACCTGGAGTTCGTCCCGCGCGACGGCCTGGAGCTGATCCTCCTCTTCGACGCGGCCCGCTTCGACCGCGGCTTCGTGCAGGACGTCCCGCGACACCTGGAGGCCGTCCTCGAAGCGTTCGCCGCGATGCCGGAGCGCCCGGTCGACGGGATCTCCCTGCTGGCGCCCGCGGAGCGAGGTGCGGTGCTGGACGCGGGCGCCGCCCCCCGGCGCGACTTTCCGCGGGGGGAGTGCGTCCATGAGCACGTAGCGGCCCGTGCCGCCCTCGCGCCCGCCGCGCCGGCCGTGGTCTGCGGCGCGCGGACGCTGACGTACGCGGAGCTCGACGCGCAGGCGAACCGGCTGGCGAACCACCTCCGCCGGCTGGGGGTGGGGCCGGAGACGCGGGTGGCGGTGTGTCTGGAGCGCGCGCCGGAGATGCTGGCGGCGGTGCTGGGCGTGCTGAAGGCGGGAGGCGCGTACGTCCCCCTGGACCCGGAGTACCCGGCGGAGCGCCTCGCGTACGTGGCGGAGGACTGCGGTGCGCGGGTCGTCGTCACCCTCGCCCGCCACGCGGAGGCGTTCGCCGCGATGGACGGAGTGACGGTCCTGCTGGACGCGGACGCGCCCGCTCTCGCGGCGGAGAGCGCGGAGGCGCCGGAATCCGGTGCGGCGCCGGAGAACGCGGCGTACGTGATCTACACCTCCGGCACCACGGGGCGTCCCAAAGGCGTGGTGGTTTCGCACCGCTCGCTGGTGAACTACGCCGAGGCGGCGCGCGAGGCGTACGGGATCGGGGCGGGGGACCGGGTCCTCCAGTTCGCCTCGCTGGCGTTCGACGCCAGCGCCGAGGAGATCTACCCCGCGCTCTTCGGCGGGGCGGCGGTGGTGCTGCGCACCCCCGACCTCTTCGGGGGCGTCGCGCCCTTCCTGGAGCGGTGCGGGGATCTGGGAATCACGGTGCTGGACCTCCCCACGGCCTTCTGGCACGAGGTGGTGGAGGAGCTGGGCGCGGGCGCGCGTCTCCCGGACTCCGTCCGCCTGGTCGTCATCGGCGGGGAGCGGGCGCTTCCGGAGCGGGTGGCCGCCTGGCGGGCGCGGGTGGGCGGGGACGTGCGGCTCTCGAACACCTACGGCCCCACGGAGACCACCATCGTGGCGACCGCCGCCGACCTCGCGGCGGGGCCCGCCGCGGACGCGGGCGTCTCCGTCTCCATCGGTCGGCCGGTGGCGAACGCGCGGGCGTACGTGCTGGACCGCGACGGGGGGCTCCTGCCCGCGGGGGTGCCCGGTGAGCTGTGCGTGGGCGGCGAGGGCGTGGCCCGTGGGTACCTGGGGCGGCCGGACCTCACCGCGGAGCGGTTCGTCCCGGATCCGTTCGCGGAGGAGCCGGGCGCGCGGGCGTACCGCACGGGCGACCTCGTGCGCCGCCTCGGGGACGGGAGCCTGGAGTTCGTAGGCCGCCTGGACCACCAGGTGAAGGTCCGCGGCTTCCGCGTGGAGCCCGGCGAGGTGGCGGCGCGGCTGCTCGACCATCCCGGCGTCCGCGACGCGGCGGTCGTGGCCCGCGAGGACCGCCCCGGCGAGGGGCGGCTGGTGGCGTACGTGGTCGCGGACCCAGCGTCGCAGCCCTCCGCCGCGGAGCTGCGCGACCACCTGCGGGCGGCCCTCCCCGAGTACATGGTCCCCGCGGCGTTCGTGGCGCTGGATGCGCTCCCCCGGACGTCCGGCGGCAAGACCGACCTCCGCGCGCTCCCCGCGCCCGGGCTGGAGACGGAGGCCGCGGCGTCCGTCTCTCCGCGCACCCCCACGGAGGAGGCGCTGGCGGCGATCTGGGCGGAGGTGCTGGGCGTGAAGCGGGTGGGCGTGCGCGACGACTTCTTCCGCCTGGGCGGGCACTCGCTCCTGGCGGTGCGCGTGGCCTCGCGGGTGCTCCGGGCGCTGGACGTGGAGCTGCCCGTCGCAGCGCTCTTCGAGGCCCCGACGGTGGAGGCCATGGCGGAGCGCGTGGAGGCCCTCCGGGGCGAGGCGGGCGCCCCGCCGGCGGCGGCGGTCGTGCCGGTCCCGAGGGACGGGCCGCTTCCCCTCTCGTTCGCGCAGCAGCGTCTCTGGTTCATCGACCAGCTCGACCCCGGCGATCCCACCTACAACCTCCCGCTGGCGCTGAGGCTCCGCGGACCGCTCGACGTGGACGCGCTGGAGCGCGCCGTGGCCGAGGTCGCGCGGCGCCACGAGGTGCTGAGGACCGTCTTCCGGGCGGGCGCGGACGGGGAGGCGGAGCAGGTGGTGCGGGAGCCGGGCCCCTTCGCGTTCCGGAGGGAGGACCTTTCCGGCCTTGCCGATCCGGAGCGCGAGGCGCGGGTCCGGGAGCGGATCCGGGAGGAAGCCGCGGCGCCCTTCGACCTTTCCGCCGGGCCTCTCCTTCGCGGGTCGGTCCTCCGGCTGGCCGGGGACGAGGCGGTGGCGCTGTTCACGCTCCACCACGTCGTCGCGGACGAGTGGTCCACCCCCATCCTGGTCCGCGAGGTGTCGGCGCTCTACGGCGCCTTCGTCGCGGGCGCGCCCTCGCCGCTCCCCGACCTGTCCGTTCAGTACGCGGACTACGCGGTCTGGCAGCGCGCGTGGCTCACGGGCGACGTGCTCGACCGGCAGCTCGCCTACTGGCGCGACCGCCTGGCCGGGGCTCCACCGCTGCTGGAACTCCCCACGGACCGCCCCCGTCCCGCCGTGGCGAGCCCGGAGGGCGGCGTGCGGCCGCTCCGGCTGGACCCGGCGCTCGGGCGCTCCCTCCGGGCGCTCTCCCGGGAGGCGGGGACGACCCCGTTCATGACGCTCCTGGCCGGCTTCCAGGCGCTCCTGGGCCGCTACGCGGGGACGGACGACGTGTCCGTGGGCACCCCCGTGGCGGGGCGGACGCGGCTGGAGACGGAGGGGCTGATCGGCTTCTTCGTCAACACGCTGGTGATGCGCGCGGAGATGGGCGCGGACCTCACCGTCCGGGGGCTGCTGTCGCAGGCGCGCGCCCGGACGCTGGAGGCGCAGGCGCACCAGGACCTCCCCTTCGAGCGCCTGGTGGACGAGCTGAAGGCCGGGCGCGCCTTCGGCCACACGCCGCTTTTCCAAGTCATGTTCACACTGGCGGACGGCGGCGGCGAGGCGCTTCGCCTGGGCGACGTGGAGGTGGAGCCGCTGGAGACGGAGACCGGCGCCACCCCGTTCGACCTGGCGCTGGTGCTCGCGGACGACGCGGACGGGGGCTACCGGGGCACCGTGGAGTACCGCGCGGAGCTGTGGGACCCCGCCACCGTAGATCGGATGGTCGATCACTTCCGCGTGCTGCTGGAAGGGATGGCCGCGCGCCCGGACGCCCGCGTCGCCGCCCTCCCGCTCCTGGGCGCCGCCGAGCGCGGCCAGGTGCTGGAGGCGTGGAACGACACCGCGTACGACTTCCCGCGCGACCTCTGCATCCACGAGGTGATCGCGGAGCAGGCCCGCCGCACCCCCGACGCCCCGGCGGTGATCCTGGAGGGGCGTTCCCTGTCGTACGCGGAGCTGGACGCCCGCGCCGAACACGTCGCCGCCCTGCTGCGGGAGCTGGGCGTGGGTCCCGAGGCGCGGGTGGGAATCTCCTTCGCGCGCGGGCCGGAGATGCCCGGGGCGCTCCTCGGCGTGCTCCGCGCGGGCGCGGCGTACGTCCCGCTCGACCCCGCCTACCCGCCGGACCGTCTGCGCCACATGCTCGAGGACTCCGGCGCGCGGGTGCTGCTTACACAGGAGGAGTTCGCGGGTCGGTTCTCGTGGTTCGGAGGCGAGGTGGTGGTGGCCCCCTCTCCCCCCGGCCCCCTCTCCCCCGCGAGCGGGAGAAAGGGGGAGAACGACACCGCGGAGGGCGAGGACCGCAGCGAGCCGGGTGGGGGCAATCCCCCACCCCCGGCCCCTCCCCCGCAAGCGAGGGAGGGGAGCACGACGATGTCACCCTTCAAGTCCTCTCCCCCACCTGTGGGGGAGGGGTGGCGCGAAGCGCCGGGGTGGGGGGCTGCGGAGGCGCCTTCGGTCGAGGCCATCCCCGACCACCTCGCCTACGTCATCTACACCTCCGGCTCCACCGGCCGTCCCAAGGGTGTCGCCGTCTCTCACCGCGCGGTGGTGAACTTCGCGGCCGACATGGCGGCGCGGTTGGGGCTGCGGTCGGACGACCGGGTGCTCCAGTTCGCCTCGCTCAGCTTCGACGTGGTGGTGGAGGAGCTGTTCCCCGCCTGGTTCGCCGGGGCGGCGGTGGTGCTCGCGGAGGGCGACCTGTTCTCGCCGCCGGAGCTTACCCGCGCCATCGGGCGCCACGGCGTCACGGGGCTGGAGCTGCCGACGGCGTACTGGCACGAGTGGACGCACGAGCTTGCCCACGGCGGCGCGCGGCTCCCGGAGTGCGTCCGCTGGGTGATCGTCGGCGGGGAGCGCGTCGCCCCCGAGCGCCTGGCCGATTGGGCCGCGGTGGGGGTGCCGCTGGTCCACGTATTCGGGCTTACGGAGACGGCGTGCACCTCCGCCACGCTGCGGCTGGAGGCGGGCGAGGACGGTTCCGCGCGCTGGCCCAACCTCCCGGTGGGCACACCGCACGGCAACGTACGCCTGTACGTGCTCGATCCGGAGGGGGAGCCCACGCCGGTGGGGGTCCCGGGGGAGCTGCGGATCGGCGGTGAAGGGCTGGCGCGGGGATACCTGGGGCGCCCGGACCTCACGGCGGAGCGCTTCGTCCCGGACCCGTTCTCCCGCGAGCCCGGCGCGCGGCTGTACCGCACGGGCGACCGGGTGCGCTGGCTCGCGGACGGGAACCTCGAGTTCATCGGCCGGATCGACCACCAGGTGAAGATCCGCGGCTTCCGCGTGGAGACGGGCGAGGTGGAGGCGGTGCTGACGGAGCACGCCGGGGTGCGGGATGCCTTCGTCATGGCGCGCGAGGACACGCCGGGGGAGAAGCGGCTGGCCGCCTACGTGGTGCCGGAGGGTCCCGCCGCGCCGGACGCCGCGGAGCTGCGGGGGTGGCTCCGGGAACGGCTCCCCGAGCACATGGTCCCCGCCGCCTGGACGACGCTGGACGCGCTCCCGCTCACCCCCAACGGAAAGGTGGACCGCGCCGCCCTCCCCGCGCCCGACGCCTCCGCGGGAGCGGGCGAGTACGCGCCTCCCCGGAACGCCACGGAGGAGGTGCTGGCGGACCTCTGGTCCAGCCTCCTGGGGGTGGAGCGCGTGGGGGTCCACGACGACTTCTTCGCGCTGGGCGGGCATTCGCTCCTGGCGACGCGCGTGGTCACACGCACGCGCCAGATGCTGCACGTGGAGGTCCCGCTGCGGGTACTCTTCGAGACCCCCACGGTGGCCGGGCTGGCGGAGGCGCTGCTCCGGCTGGAGCCGCGCCCGGGACAGACGGAGAAGGCCGCGCGGATGCTCCGGCTGGTGGCGGGGATGTCGTCGGAAGAGGTACAGCGCATGCTCCGCGAGCGGCAGGCCGCCGCCCGGCGCTGACCCCATGACCGACCTCTTCGCCGCCGACGCGCTCTCCCCGGAGCAGCTCCAGCTCCTCCGGCTCCTGCTGGAGGAGGAGGGGGTGGAGACCGCCGCGTCGGCCGGGATCCCCCGCCGCGACGACGACGGCCCCGCGCCGCTCTCCTTCGCGCAGCAGCGCCTCTGGTTCGCGGACCGGCTCCGGCCCGGTGACGCGTCGTACAACGTCCCCGGCGGGCTGCGGCTCCGGGGCGGGCTGGACGTGCGGGCCCTGGCGCGCACTCTCGCGGAGGTGGTACGCCGGCACGAGGCGCTGCGGACCGTGTTCGAGGAGCGCAGCGGCGAGCCCGTGCAGGTCGTGCTCCCCGCCGCGGCCGTCGCCCTCCCGGTGGTGGACCTGCGCGGGCTGCGCGATCCGGACGCAGAGGCGCGCCGCGTGAGCGCCGAAGAGGCGGCGCGCTCCTTCGACCTCGCGCGGGGGCCGCTGCTGCGCGCCGTGCTGCTGCGCTCCGGGGCGGAGGAGTGGACGGCACTCTTCACCCTCCACCACATCGTCAGCGACGCCGGCTCCGTGCGCGTGCTGGTGCGCGAGGTCGCCGCGCTGTACGAGGCGTTCCGGGCGGGCCTCCCCTCGCCGCTCCCGGAGCTGCCGGTGCAGTACGCCGACTACGCGCAGTGGCAGCGGGAGCGGCTGGACGGAGGAGAGCCGGGAGGAGGTTCCGCGGAGGAGCTGGAGTACTGGCGCGGGCGGCTGGCGGGGGCGCCGCCGCTGCTTGAGCTGCCCACCGACCGGCCGCGCGCTCCGGACGCGGGGGGCGACGCGGACCGCCGCCCGTTCCTCCTCTCCCGGGAGGCCACGGCGGCGGTGCGGGCGCTGGCGCGGGCCGAGGGGACCACGCTCTTCGCCGCGCTCCTCGCCGGTTTCCAGGCGCTCCTCGCCCGCTACGCCGGGCAGGACGACGTCCTCGTGGGGACGCCGGTGGCGGGGCGGACGCGGGCGGAGCTGGAGGGCCTGATCGGCTTCTTCGTGAACACCCTGGTGGTCCGCACCGACCTCTCCGACGGCCCCACCGTGCGCGCCCTGCTGGCGCGGGTGAGGGAGGCGGTGGTGGAGGCGCAGGCCCACCAGGAACTCCCCTTCGAGCGGCTGGTGGAGGCGCTGAACCCGGAGCGCTCTCCCGGGTGGACGCCCCTCTTCCAGGTACTCTTCACCCTCGACGACCGCGAGGCGGAGCGCGGGTTCCGGCTGGGGGACGCGGAGACGGAGCCGCTGGAGCGGGACAGCGCGGCGGCGCAGCTCGACCTGGGGCTGGTGGTGGCGGACGAGGGGGACACGCTCGGCGGGTGGATGGAGTTCAGGACCGCGCTCTTCGACGGCGCCACCGTCGAGCGGCTGCTCTCCCACTACGCGCGGCTGCTGGAGGGGATGGCCGCCGCACCGGACCGCCGCGTGCGCGAGGTGCCGCTGACGGGCGAGGAGGAGCGGCGGGCGCTGGCGGGGTGGGGTCCCGCCGCGGGTGCCTTCCCCCGCGACCGACTGGTCCCCGCGCTGCTCGCGGACGCCGCGGCCCGAACGCCGGACGCGCCCGCGCTGCTCCACGACCGAGGGACGACGACGCACGGGGAGCTGGACCGGCTCGCCGCGGCGCTCGCGGCACGCCTGCGCGCCGCCGGTGCCGGCCCGGAGTCGCGGGTGGGGCTTCTCGCGGAGCGTGGCCCGGAGATGGTGGCGGGCGTGCTCGCCGCCTGGAAGGCGGGAGCGGCGTACGTCCCTCTCGACCCCGCGTATCCCCGCGAGCGGCTGGCGTACATGCTGGACGACGCGGGGGTGACCGTGCTCCTGGCGCGCGAGGATCGTCTGGACCGGGTGCCGGGATTCCGGGGGACGGTGGTCCCGCTGGCTCCCGCGGCCGGCTCTCCGCGCTCCGGCCCCGCCGGGGTGGGGGAGGGGACCGGCGCGGACGCGCCCCTCCTCCCCGGGAACCTCGCCTACGTCATCTACACCTCCGGCTCCACCGGGCGCCCCAAGGGCGTCGAGGTGGAGCACGGGAACCTCCTCGCCACGCTCCAGGCCGCGCGCGAGGCGTTCGGCTTCGGGCCGGGCGACGTGATGCCGTCGCTGGCGAGCTTCGCGTTCGACATCTGGCACTTCGAGGTCGTCGCGCCGCTCCTGGCGGGCGCGGCCGTGCGCCTCGTCCCGCGGGAGAGGGTGGCGGACGTGGAAGCCCTCGTACGCGGCCTCGACGACGCCACCCTGCTCCACGCGGTCCCCGCCCTGATGCGGCAGGTGGTGCTGGCGGCCGGCTCCGGGGAGGGGCGTGGCCTCTCCGCGCTGCGGGCGGCCTTCGTGGGCGGCGACGCGGTGCCCCCGGACCTCCTCCCGGAGATGAAGTCCGCCTTCCCCGGCGCCGCGGTGCGGGTCCTCTACGGACCCACCGAGGGCACCGTCATCTGTGCCGCGCACGACGCGTCCGCGGACGGCGTCGTCGTCCACCACCCGCTGGGCCGTCCGCTCCCCGGCGCTCGCCTGTACGTGTTGGCGGCGGGGGGCGACCTGCTCCCGGCCGGCGTCCCCGGAGAGCTGTGCATCGCCGGGGACGGGGTGGCGCGCGGCTACCTGGGCCGGCCGGACCTCACGGCCGAGCGCTTCGTCCCCGACGACGTCTCCGGCGTCGCGGGGGGGAGGCTGTACCGCACCGGGGACCGGGCCCGGCTGCGGCCGGACGGTAGGCTGGAGTTCCTGGGGCGGCTGGACGGGCAGGTGAAGGTGAGGGGCTTCCGCATCGAGACGGGCGAAGTGGAGGCCGCGCTGGCGGAGCACCCGGCCGTGCGGGAGGCCGTGGTCACCGTCCGCGAGGACGTCCCGGGCGACCGCTGGCTCGTCGGCTACGTGGTCACGGACGGCTCCGCGCCGCCCGCGGCGGAACTCCGCGTCCACCTCGCCGCGCGTCTCCCGGAGTACATGGTCCCCGGCGCATTCGTGGCCCTCGACGCGCTGCCGCTGACGCCCACCGGGAAGACCGACCGCCGCGCCCTCCCCGCGCCGGACCCGGCGGCGGCGGGGCCCGGGTACGTCGCGCCCCGGGGGCCGGTGGAGGAGGTGCTGGCCACCCTGTGGGCGGAGCTGCTGGGGGTGGAGCGCGTGGGGGCGCGAGACGGATTCTTCGAGATCGGCGGGCACTCGCTGCTGGCGACGCGGGTCGTCTCGCGCGTCCGCGAGGCGTTCGGGGTGGAGGTGCCGCTTCGCGCGATCTTCGACGCGCCCACGGTGGCGGAGCTTGCCGCGCGTGTGGAGGCCGCACTCGGGTCGGGCGACGGCGCGGGGCTCCCGCCCGTGGTGCCCGTGCCTCGCGACGGGCCGCTCCCGCTCTCCTTCTCCCAGGAGCGCCTCTGGTTCCTGGACCGGCTGGAGCCCGTCAACGCGCACCACAACATCGTCGCCGCGCTGCGCCTGAAGGGGCCCCTGGACGCGGGGGCGCTGCGTGCCGCGCTGGAGGAGGTGACCCGCCGCCACGAGTCGCTGCGTACCGTCTTCGCCGAGGGCGGTCGAGGTCCCGTGCAGGTGGTCCTCCCCCCGTCCCGCTTCCCGCTCCCTCTGCACGACATCTCCGCCCTCCGCGGCGCGGACCGGGAGGCGGAGGCGATCTCGCTCGCCGAGGCCGAGGCGGGCGGCCCCTTCGACCTGGAGCGCGGCCCGCTCTTCCGCACCCGCCTGGTGCGGCTCGCGCCGGATGAGCACGCGTTCCTCCTCACGCTCCACCACGCGGCCGGGGACGCCTGGTCGCTCGGCGTCCTGTTCGGCGAGGTGTCGCGGTCGTACGCGGCGCTCGCGGAGGGGCGCGCCTCGCCGCTGGCGCCGCTCCCGGTGCAGTACGCCGACTACGCGGTCTGGCAGCGCGAAGCGGCGGCGGCCGGCGCGCTGGAGGGGCAGGTCGCCTGGTGGCGGGAGATGCTGGAGGACGCCCCGGCGCTGCTCGACCTCCCCACGGACCGCCCCCGCCCCGCCGTCCCCAGCCACCACGCCGGGGAGCACGCGTTCCACCTCCCGGGCTCGCTGGCGGACGCCCTGCGCGAGCTGGGGAAGCGCGAAGGGGTAACGCTTTTCATGACGCTGCTGGCGGCGTGGCAGGTGGTGCTCGCGCGCTGGTCCGGGCAGGACGACGTGGTGGTCGGCACCCCCGTGGCGGGCCGCGGGCGCGCGGAGACGGAGGGGCTGATCGGCTTCTTCGGCAACATGCTCCCCCTCCGCACCCGCCTCCACGGCGACCCCACCTTCGCGGAGCTGCTGGGGCGCGTGCGCGAGACCACGCTGGGGGCGTACGCCCGTCAGGACGTCCCCTTCGAGCGCGTGCTGGAAGCCCTGCGCCTGGAGCGGAGCCGCGGCCACAGCCCCGTCTTCCAGGTGATGATGGTGCTCCACGCCGCCGGACGGGAGACGGTGTCGCTTCCCGGGGTGGAGACCCGCCCCCTCCCCGTCCGCTCCGCCGCCGCGGTGGTGGACCTGGAGGCGGCGTTCACGGAGACGCCGGACGGCCTGGAAGGGACCCTCGTCTACGCGACGGATCTCTTCGACGAGGCCACGGCCGCCGCCCTCGCCGACCACCTGCGGAGGGTCCTGGAAGCGGCCGCCGGGGACGCCGGGCGAAGACTTTCGGACCTCTCCCCGCTCTCCCGCGCCGAGCGTCGGCTCCTGCTGGACGAATGGAACCGCACGGCGCGGCAGTTCCCGCTGGACCGCTGCGTTCACGAGCTGTTCGAGGCGCAGGCGGCGCGGACGCCGGACTCCGTCGCCGTGGCGCACGGGGGCGCGACGCTCACCTACGCGGAGCTGCACCGCCGGGTCGGGCGGCTGGCGCGCCTCCTCCGCGCCCGCGGCGTCGGGCCGGAGGCGCGCGTGGCCGTCTGCCTGGAGCGCGCGCCGGAGGTGCCGGTGGCGCTGCTCGGCGTGCTCCGGGCGGGGGCGGCGTTCGTCCCGCTCGACCCCGCCTCCCCGCCGGGGCGGATCGCCGCCGTCCTGGCCGACTCCGGCGCCCGGGTGCTGCTCACGCAGGCGCGGCTGGCCGGGCGGTTCGGGGAGTTCGAGGGCGAGGTGGTGGTGCTGGACGGGGAGTGGAGCGACGCGCCCGCGTTGGAGGACGGGAGGAGCGGGTCCGCCCCGGATCCCCACAGTGCGGCGTACGTCATCTACACCTCCGGCTCCACCGGCACGCCCAAGGGTGTGGTGGTGGAGCACCGCTCGCTCGCGAACCACGCGCTTGCCTCGGTGGAAGCGTACGGGATCGGACCGGGGGACCGGGTGCTCCAGTTCGCCTCCCTGGCCTTCGACGCCAGCCTGGAGGAGATCTTCCCGGCGCTGATCGCCGGCGCGACGGTGGTGCTCCGCGACGACGAGGCGCTGCGGAGCATCCCCACGTTCCTCGACCGCTGCGAGGCGTGGGGCGTCACCGTGCTCGACCTCCCCACGGCGTTCTGGCACGAGCTGACGGCGGAGCTGTCGCGCGGGGGTGCGGAGCTACCGCGCGCCGTCCGCCTGACGGTCATCGGCGGGGAGCGGGCGCTCCCCGAGCGGGTCGCCGCCTGGCGAGCGCTCCTGGCGGCGCCGCGGCTGGTGAACAGCTACGGCCCCACCGAGGCCACGGTGGTCGCCACCCTGGCGGACCTTACCGCGGGCGGGGGAGCGGAGGACGACGGGCTTCCGGCCACCGTCTCCATCGGACGGCCCGCCGCCAACGCGCGGGCCTACGTGCTGGACGCCGCCATGCACCTCCTTCCCGTCGGGGCGAGGGGCGAGCTGTACCTGGGCGGGGCAGGAGTGGCGCGGGGCTACCTCGGCCGTCCGGACCTCACCGCGGAGCGCTTCGTGCCGGATCCGTTCGCGGGCGAGCCGGGCGCGCGGCTGTACCGAACCGGCGACCGGGCGCGCTTCCGCCGCGGCGGGGAGCTGGAGTTCGCGGGGCGTGCCGACCAGCAGGTGAAGATCCGCGGGTTCCGTGTGGAGCCCGGCGAGGTGGAGGCGGCGCTGGCTCGCCTGCCGGGGATACGGGACGCCGCGGTGACGACGCGGGAGGACGAGCCGGGGCGGGTGCGGCTGGTGGCGTACGTGATCCCGGAGCGGGAGGGCTCGGCGGAGCCGGAGGCGCTGCGGGCGGCGCTGGGCGCGTCGCTCCCGGGCTACATGGTCCCCTCCGCCCTCGTCCTCCTGGACGCGCTCCCCCTCACCCCCAGCGGCAAGCTGGACCGGCGCGCACTGCCGGAGCCGGAGGCGGCACACGCCGGGGAGTTCGTCGCGCCCCGCACCGCCACGGAGCGGGCTCTGGCGGACCTCTGGACCGACGTTCTGCGCGTGGATCGCGTCGGCGCGGACGACGACTTCTTCGCGCTGGGCGGGCACTCGCTCCTGGCGACGCGGGTGGTCGCGCGCGTCCGCGAGGCGTTCGGGGTGGAGCTGCCGCTCCGCGCGATGCTGGAGGCTCCGACCGTCCGGGGCGTCGCGGAGCAGGTGGACGCACTGGGCGGATTGGCGCGCCCTCACGCGGGAGGAGAGGACGACGGGGCGGTCCCCCTCTCCTTCGCCCAGCGGAGGCTCTGGTTCGTCCACCGGCTGGACCCGCGCAGCCCCGCCTACAACATGCCGGCCGCGCTGCGCGTCACCGGGCGCCTGGACGTCGGCACGCTGCGACGCTGCCTGGGCGAGGTGGTGCGCCGTCACGAGTCGCTCCGCACGGTCTTCCGGGAGCAGGACGGCGAGCCGGTGCAGGTGGTCCTCCCCGCGACGCCCGCGCGTCTTTCCGTCGCCGACCTCCGCGGCCTCGCGGGCGAGGTTGCCGAGGCCGAGGCGCACCGCCGGGCCGCCGAGGAGGCGGCGCTCCCGTTCGACCTGGAGCGGGGGCCGCTGCTCCGGTGCGCGCTCCTCCGCATCCGCGACGACGAGTGGTTCCTGCTCTTCACGATGCACCACATCGTGAGCGACGGGTGGAGCATTGGCGTGCTGGTGGGCGAGGTCTCCGCGCTCTACGAGGCGTTCTCGGGCGGGGCGCCGTCGCCCCTCCCGCCGCTGCCGCTCCAGTACCCGGAGTTCGCGCTCCGCCAGCACCGCCGGCTGACGGGCGAGGTCCTGGAGCGGCAGCTCGCATGGTGGCACGGGGCGCTGGCGGGCGCCCCCGCCGCGCTGGACCTCCCCACCGACCGGCCGCGATCCGAGGTGACGGGGGCGCGCGGCGGCTCCGTGGAGTTCGAGGTTTCTCCTGCCATCACGGCGGGAGTCAGGGCGCTGGCGCGGGCGGAGGGGGTGACGCCGTTCATGGTCCTCCTGGCCTCCTGGCAGGCCCTGCTGGGCCGCTGGGCGGGGGAGGACGACGTGGTGGTGGGGTCCCCCGTCGCCGGGCGGGACGGATCGGAGCTGGAGGGGCTGATCGGCTTCTTCGTCAACACCCTGCCGCTCCGCGCGGATCTCTCCGGCGACCCCTCGCTGCGCGCGCTCCTCGCGCGCGTCCGCGAGACCACGCTGGGCGCGTTCGCGCACCAGGACCTTCCCTTCGAGCGGCTGGTGGAGGAGCTTTCCCCCGCGAGGACGCCCGGACGCACGCCGGTGTTCCAGGTGGCGTTCGCGCTGAACGGCGCCGGACCGGGCGTGCCGCGGCTGGGCGGGGCGCGGATGGAGCCGGTCGCGGAGGAGGCTCCCACGGCCCGGTTCGACCTCAGCCTCTCCCTGGAGGAGGACGGCGCCCGTTACGCGGCGGCGCTCACCTACCGCGCCGACCTCTTCGAGGACGCCACCGTCCGGCGGATGACCGGACACTTCGTCCGGCTCCTCGCCGCCGCCGCGGAGGACCCGGACCTCCCGCTGGCCGACGTCCCCGTCCTTGACGAGGAGGAGCGTCGCACGGTCCTGGAAGCTTGGAACGATACGGCGCGGGCCTACGCGCTCGACCGGTGCGTCCACGAGCGGTTCGAGGCGCAGACCGCGCGCACCCCCGCCGCCGACGCCGTGGTGTGGGAGGCGGGCTCCCTTTCGTACGCGGAGCTGGACCGTCGGGCGAACCGCTTCGCCCGGCGCCTGCGGCGGCTCGGCGTCCGTCCCGAGGTGAGGGTCGGGGTGTACCTGGAGCGCACGGCGGAGCTGGTCGTGGCGGTGCTGGCGATCCTCAAGGCGGGGGGCGCGTACGTCCCGCTCGATCCCGCGTACCCGGCCGGACGCGTGCTCCACGCGCTGGAGGACTCCGGCGCGGGTTTGCTGGTGGCCGCCCCGGCCCTCGCCGCGCGGCTCCCGGAGTACCGGGGAACGGTCGTCGGGGTGGACGAGGAGGGCGCGTACGAAGACGACGACGGCCGGGAGGGGCCGCCGGAGGGAGGAGCCGGCCCGCGGAACGCGGCGTACGTGATCTACACCTCGGGCTCCACCGGCACGCCCAAGGGGGTGCTCGTGGAGCACCGCAGCCTCCTCAACTTCCTTCTCTGGTACGACGAAGCCGTTCGCGGCCCCGACGCGCCGGACCTCCCGCTGACGAGCCGTCTCTCCTTCGACGCGCACGTGCGGCAGCTTTTCCCGCCGCTGCTGCGGGGCCGGCCCGTGTGGCTCCTCCCGGAGGAAACCGTCGGGGACCCGGAGGCGCTCCTCGCGGCGCTGGGGACGCGCGAGCGGGTCGCCTTCGCGGGTGTGCCGTCGCTGTGGGACGCGGTGCTGGAGCGGATCCGCTCCGGGGAATCCTCCGCGCCTCCGGGGCTGGCGACGGTGGGCGTGGGGGGCGAGGCGTTGAGCGAGGGGCTGGCGGCGCGCACCCTGGAGGCCCTTCCGGGGGTCGCGCTCTGGAACCACTACGGTCCCACGGAGACGACCGTGAACGCCACCGTCTCCCGGGTGGTTCCGGGTGCGGGGGTGGAGCTGGGGACGCCGGTGGCGAACTCGCGTGTCTACCTGCTCGACGCGCGCCTCGCGCCCGTTCCCCTCGGCGTGGCTGGGGAGTTGTTCGTGGGCGGGGCGGGGGTGGCGCGGGGATACCTGGGACGCCCGGACCTCACTGCGGAGCGGTTCGTCCCGGACCCGTTCTCCGGCGAGCCGGGGGCGCGGATGTACCGCACGGGCGACCGGGCCCGGCGCCGCTCCGGCGGGGCGCTGGAGTACCTGGGCCGGGTGGACCGGCAGGTGAAGGTGCGCGGCTTCCGCATCGAGCCCGGCGAGGTGGAGGCCGCCCTGGCACGCCACCCGGGCGTGCGGGGGGCGGCGGTGACGGTGCGGGAGGACGGCGCGGGCGGCGCCCGGCTCGTGGGCTACTACGTCCCCGACCGGGACTCCGGGCCGACCGTGGAGGAGGTGGTCCGCTGGCTCTCCGACCGTCTCCCGGAGCCGATGGTCCCCCGGGCGCTGGTGCCCCTGGACGCGCTCCCGCTCACCCCCGCCGGGAAGACCGACCACGGGGCGCTCCCGCCGCCGGAAGACGCCGCCGTCACGGACCCCGTCGCCCCGCGGACCCCCGTGGAGGCGCGGCTGGCCGGGGTGTTCGCCGGGGTGCTGGGCGTGGAGCGGGTGGGCGTCCACGACGACTTCTTCGCGCTGGGCGGACACTCTCTCCTGGCGACGCGGCTGGTCTCCCGCGTCCGGGCGGCGTTCGGGGTGGAGCTGCCGTTACGGGCGGTATTCGAGGCGCCCACCGTCGCCGGTCTCGCGGAGCGGCTGGGGGCCGACGCGGCGCCCGGCGGGGACGGGGAGGCGCCGCCTCTCGTCCCGGTGCCGCGGGACGGGGCGCTCCCCCTCTCCTTCGCCCAGCAGCGCCTCTGGTTCCTGGACCGGCTCGCCCCCGGGAGCGCCGCGTACAACATGTCGTACGCGCTGCGCCTGCGCGGCGCGCTGGATCCGCGGGCGCTGGAGCGCGCGCTGGCGGAGCTGGCGAGGCGTCACGAGACGCTCCGCACCGTCCTCGTCCCCGCGGAGGACGGCGGGGCCGCGCAGTCGATCCGTCCCCCCGCACCCGTCCCTCTCCCGCACGTGGACCTCGGCGGCCTCCCGGCCGACGCCCGGGTGGCCGAAGCGCGCCGACTGGCCGCGGACGAGGCCGTCCGCCCCTTCGACCTGGAGCGCGGCCCCCTGCTGCGGGCCACGCGCCTGCGCCTCGCCGGGGACGACCACGCGGTCCTCTTCGCCCTCCACCACGTCGTCTCGGACGGGTGGAGCATGGGGGTGCTCGTGGCCGAGGTCTCCGCCCTGTACGCGGCGTTCTCGGAAGGACGGCCGTCGCCGCTGCCGCCGCTCCCGGTGCAGTACGCGGACTTCGCGGTCTGGCAGCGGGTGTGGCTCACGGGCCGCGTGCTCGACGCCCAGCTCGGCTACTGGCGCGGGAGGCTGTCCGGCGCGCCGCCCCTCCTCACCCTCCCCACGGACCGTCCCCGCGCCCCGGTGGCAGGCGAGCGGGGGGAGAGCCTCCCGGTGGTGGTGCCGCCGGAGGTCGCGGCGGGCCTGCGGTCGCTCGCTCGCCGCGAGCGCGCCACGCTGTTCGCCACCCTCCTGGCCGGGTGGCAGCTCCTCCTGGCGCGCTGGTCCGGGGAAGAGGACGTGGTCGTGGGCTCCCCCGTGGCGAACCGCACTCGGGTGGAGCTGGAGCCGCTGATCGGCTTCTTCGTCAACACGCTGGCCCTGCGGACGGACCTCGCTGGGGATCCTACGCTCCGGGAGGCCGTGGGCCGCGCCCGGGAGACGGTGGTGGGAGCGCAGGCCCATCAGGACCTCCCCTTCGAGCGGCTGGTGGAGGAGATCGCGCCGGAGCGCTCGCTGGAGCACTCCCCCGTCTTCCAGGTGGCGTTCGCGCTCCAGAACATGGAGCAGACGGAGCTGCGCATGGGGACGCTGCGCGTGGAGCCGCTGGGGACCGCGCCGGAGCCCGCCAAGTTCGACCTGAGCCTCACCCTCGCGGAGGAGGGCGACGGGCTGGAAGGGGCCCTCTCCTACCGGGCGGGCCTCTTCGACGCCGCGACCGTGGAGCGGCTGGTCGAGCGGTTCGGCGCGGTGCTCGCCGCGCTGGCCGGAGACTCCGAGGGCCACGTCTCTGGGCTCGACCTCCTCCTCCCCGACGAGCGCCGGCTCCTCCTCGCGGAGCGCAGGGCCTCCGTTCGCCCTCACCCGACGATCCCCCTCGTTCCCCTTCTCGTCGAGGAGCGGGCCCGCCTGTCGCCGGACTCCCCCGCGGTGGTCTCGGAGTCGGGGACGCTCTCGTACGGCGCGTTGCTGGAGCGGGCGGACGCGCTCGCCGCCCGCCTTCGCGGCCTGGGCGTGGGGCCCGAGGTGCGGGTGGCGCTCTGCCTGGAGCGCGGGCCGGAGCTGGTGCCCGCGGCGCTCGCGGTCCTCCGCGCGGGGGGCGCGTACGTCCCCGTGGACCCGGCCTACCCGCCGGAGCGCATCGCCTGGCTGCTCGGCGATTCCGGCGCGGTGGCGGTGCTCACCACGGCGGCGCTGGCGGAGAGGGTGGGGGAGTTCGCGGGGACCGTGCTCCTCGTCGATGCCGCGGGAGGAGACGACCGCGCGGCCGGACCTCTCTCGGGTGCAGGGAAGCCCGAGACAGGGCTCGCGCCGGAAAACGCGGCCTACGTGGTGTACACCTCCGGCTCCACCGGCCGTCCCAAGGGCGTCGTCGTCCCCCACGCCGCGCTGCTGAACCTAGTGCGCTGGCACCAGGGCGCCTTCGGCGTCACGGAGGCGGACCGCGCGACGCTGGTCGCGGGGCCGGGCTTCGACGCGTCGGTGTGGGAGCTGTGGCCCTATCTCGCCGCAGGGGCCTCCCTCCACCCGGTGGAGGACGAGGCGGTCCGCACCGATCCCGCGGCGCTCCGCGACTTCCTGCTGGACCGGGGCGTCACCGTCGCCTTCGCGCCCACGCCGCTGGCGGAGGCGCTGCTCTCCGTGGACTGGCCCGCCGGCGTCCCTCTGCGCACGCTGCTCACCGGCGGGGACGCCCTGCGCTCCCGCCCGGCCGACGGGATCCCCTTCGCGCTGGTCAACGCGTACGGGCCCACGGAGACGGCCGTGGTCGCCACCGCCGGCCCGGTGGCCCGCGGGGAAGGGGACGGGCGCGCCCCGGACCTGGGGCGCGCCGTCGACAACGTCGGCGCGTACGTCCTCGACCGCTGGCTCCACCCGGGGCCTCCCGGCGTGCCCGGCGAGCTGTTCGTGGGAGGGGCCGGGGTGGCGCGCGGCTACCAGGGCCGCCCGGATCTCACGGCGGAGCGCTTCGTCCCCGACCCGCTCTCCCCGGAGCCGGGCGCACGGGCGTACCGCACCGGAGACCGGGTTCGGCGGCTCGCGGACGGGGCGCTGGAGTTCCTGGGGCGGACGGACGCGCAGGTGAAGATCCGCGGCTTCCGTATCGAGCCCGGCGAGGTGGAGGCCGTGCTGGCCGCGGCGCCCGGGGTGGACGAGGCGGCCGTCACCGTCCACGGGGACGGGGCGGGCGGGAAGCGGCTCGCCGGGTACGTGGTGCTCCGCGGCGGGGCGGGGGCCGACATGGGCTCGATCCGCGCCCACCTCCGGGAACGCCTCCCGGAGTACATGGTTCCCTCCACCCTCACCGTGCTGGAGACCTTCCCCCGGACCCCCAACGGCAAGACGGACCGGGCGGCGCTCCCCGTGCCGGAGGGTGCCGGAGCCCCGGACGCCGCCCCGCGCACCCCCACGGAGGAGGTGCTGGCCGGGATCTGGGCGGAGGTGCTGGGACGGGAGAGGGTGGGGACCCACGACGGGTTCTTCGACCTGGGCGGACACTCCCTCCTCGCCACGCGCGTCACCTCGCGCGTCCGGGAGGCGTTCGGGGTGGAGCTGCCGCTGCGGGCGCTCTTCGAGGCGCCCACGGTCGCCGGGCTCGCGGGGCGGATCGACGCCGCGGCGCGGGAGGGGAGCGGCGTCGCCGCGCCGCCCGTGGTCCCCGTGCCGCGGGACGGGCCGCTGCCGCTCTCCTTCGCCCAGCAGCGGCTCTGGTTCATCGACCAGCTCGAACCGGGCTCCGCGGCGTACAACGTCCCCCAGGCCATGCGCCTCCGCGGGGCGCTGGACCTCGGAATGCTGCGACGCGCGCTGGGCGAGGTGGTGCGGCGCCACGAGTCGCTGCGGACCACCTTCCGCCGCGTCGACGGCCGCGCCGCGCAGGTGATTTCGCCCCATGGAAACGCGCGGATCCCCGAGGTGGACCTGCGCGGGCTTCCGCCCGCCGCGCGCGAGGACGCGGCCCTGCGGATCGCGCGGGACGCCGCCGAGCGCCCCTTCGACCTGGCGCGCGGACCGCTCCTTCGCGCCTCCGCCGTCCGGCTGGGAGACGAGGAGTTCGTCCTCCTCCTGAACATGCACCACGTCGTCAGCGACGGCTGGTCGATGGAGGTGCTGGTCCGCGAACTTTCCGCGCTATACGCCGCGTTCCGGGAGGGTCGTTCGTCGCCGCTGGCGCCGCTCCCGGTGCAGTACGCCGACTTCGCCGTCTGGCAGCGGGCCTGGCTCTCGGGCGAAACGCTGGACCGACAGCTCGAATGGTGGCGCGAGCGGTTGGAGGGCGCGCCGGCCGTGCTGGAGATCCCCACCGACCGGCCGCGTCCGAGCGTGGCCGGGCCCGAGGGGGCGAGCCGCGCCTTCGCGCTCCCGGCGGAGGCCGCGGCGGGGCTGCGGGTGCTCTCCCGCCGCGCCGGGACCACGCTCTTCATGACGCTCCTTGCCGGGTGGCAGGCGCTCCTCGGCCGTTACGCGGGGCGGGACGACGTGGTGGTGGGCACTCCCGTGGCCGGGCGCACCCGGACCGAGATCGAGGGGCTGATCGGCTTCTTCGTCAACACGCTGGTGGTCCGCACCGACCTCTCCGGCCGGCCGGACGTGGACGAGCTGCTGCGCCGCGTGCGGGAGACGACGCTGGGGGCGTACGCGCACCAGGACCTCCCCTTCGAGCGGCTGGTGGAGGAGCTGGGCGTGGAGCGCTCGCTGGCGCATACGCCGCTCTTCCAGGCCACCTTCTCGCTCCGGAGCGGCGATGCGGCGACGCTCCGGCTCGGCGATGGAGAGGTCGAGTCGCTGGACGTGGGAGGAGGCGCGGCCAAGTTCGACCTGGTGTTCTCCCTTTCGGACGAGGGGGACCGCCTGGAGGGGGCGCTGGGCTACCGGACGGAGCTGTGGGACGCGGCCACCGTCGACCGCATGCTCGGGCACTACGCCACGCTCCTGGGAGCGATGGCGGCCGGCTGGGCGCGGTCGGTGGCGGAGCTTCCCCTCCTCCCGGAGCGGGAGCGTGCGCAGGTGCTGGAGGGGCTGAACGACACCCGGAGCGACTACCCGGCCGGGCTGCGCGTGCACGACCTCTTCGCCGCGCAGGCCCGCCGCACCCCCCGCGCGCCCGCGCTCTCCCACCGCGGCGCCACCCTCTCCTACGCCGACCTCGACCGCCGCTCCGCGCGCCTCGCCCACCACCTCCGCGCCCTCGGCGTCGGCCCCGAGTCCCGCGTCGGCGTCTGCCTGGAGCGCACCCCCGACCTCGTCGTCGCCCTCCTGGCCGTCCTCCGCGCAGGCGGCGCCTACGTTCCCCTCGACCCCGCCTACCCCCGCGAGCGGCTGGGCTACATGCAGGAGGACGCCGGCGTCTCCCTCGTCCTCACCTCCGCCCGCCTCGCCCCCGTGCTCCCGGAGGGCACGCGCACCCTCGCCCTCGACACGGCGCGGGCCGAGATCGACGCCCACCCCGACGAGGCCCCCGAGAGCGGCGTGCTCCCGGAGAACCTCTCGCACGTCATCTTCACCTCCGGCTCCACCGGGCGCCCCAAGGGCGTAATGATCCGCCAC
>Ga0180215_1000195_pt1 | contig 87693 bp, 92 predicted proteins | sample eDN3rd37CBELigBY_FD_128871 | JGI IMG/M metagenome (GOLD analysis project Ga0180215, IMG submission 128871) | Enriched backyard soil microbial communities from Emeryville, California, USA - eDNA 3rd pass 37_C BE-Lig BY (version 2) (version 2) | ecosystem: Environmental > Terrestrial > Soil >...
CATCAGCGGTTCAATCATTGGAGCATATTTATCTATGGTGCCTGCTACTTATGTATTTGTTGCTATTCCATTAAATTGTTTGAATGCCTTACTGATAGCAAACATGCTGAACCCGATAAAGGTGAGCAAAGAAGAAGATATTGTTTACGTTCCTGATAAAGCGGAACGAAAGGATTTCTTTTCAACCATTTCAAACAGTATGCTTGTTGGCATAAGAATGGTCATTGTTATCACAGCTATGGTTATTGGATATGTAGCTTTAACAGCGGCTGTAAATGGTATATTAGGAGTATTTGTTCACGGTTTGACCATACAAAAAATATTCTCCATTATCTTTAGCCCGTTTGCATATTTGCTAGGTTTAACTGGAGACGATGCTATGTACGTAGCTCAATTAATGGGAATAAAACTGGCTACAAATGAGTTTGTTGCAATGCTCGACTTAAAAGATCAGATTAGAAGCTTGGCTCCGCATACTATTGCGGTAGCGGTGACTTTTTTAACTTCATTCGCAAATTTCAGTACGGTCGGCATGATTTACGGAACATTTAATTCTATTCTAGATGAACAAAAATCGCATATCATTGGAAGAAATGTATGGAGGATGTTAGTGAGTGGGATGGCTGTCTCCTTGTTAAGTGCTATGGTAGTCGGATTATTCATTTGGTAGTCACTAATTAAGTAGCCAAACGAAAACAAATTAACAGAAGGTGCATCAGTAAAATGAGCCACTTTGAAGCGAAATAAATTAAATTTGTATTTCTTAAATGTATTGTGCTTCTTCAACTAACGGACGCGTTCCTTTAAGAACGGGCTGCAAAAATGCAGCCTTTTTTATGTGTTCCCGGCATGGCGACTATATTTTATATGGTAAAATGAGGAGTCATTAGATGTAGAAGGGAATCTTAATATGAAAAAATACCAAGTAATTTTATTTGATTTAGATGGAACTCTTTCAGACCCAAAAATAGGTATCACTAAATCTGTTCAATATGCGCTACAGAAAATGGGTATTGATGAGCCTGATATTGATAAACTTGAATGTTTTATTGGTCCGCCCCTTAAAGTTTCATTTGCTGAATATTACGATTTTAATGAGGAAAATGCACAAAGGGCAATTGATTATTACAGGGAACGATTCAAAGATAAGGGGATGTTTGAGAATAAGCTATATTCCAATATTCCTTTACTATTAAAATCATTAAAAGAGCAACAATATACTTTAGTTGTTGCAACTTCAAAGCCTACTGTATTTTCTGAACAAATACTTAAGTATTTTAATATTGACCAATATTTTGATCTTGTTGTTGGAAGCAACCTTGATGGAACAAGAACAGAAAAAACAGAAATTATTAAATATATACTTGATAAGTATAATAAGTATAATTTGGATGATTTTATTATGATTGGTGATAGAAAATACGATATGATTGGTGCAAAAAATACGGGTATTGACTCTATTGGAGTAACTTATGGATATGGTTTATTTGAAGAATTAAGTGATTCTCACCCTACACATATTGTTAATAGTGTTGAAGAGATAGAAGGAATTTTAATAGCAAGTAAAGTTGAATAAATGACGACGTGTTATTATTCAGATAAAGGACGCAAGGATCACAGAAATCATCAAACCTTTTTTATAAAAACAAGATATGAATCTACTAGATAAGAATCCATTTTGATTATTCTTTTTCACAATGGATTCTTTTTATTTATCGTAAAAAGTACGAGTTTGTGAGGTGTTTTTAATCAACCTTTATTTTTTTCCTGGAAAATAAAAAAGGCTAAGATATATTAACAGGATTTACTAAAAGGTGAGCGAATACTATAAAATGAAAGCGTTTTCTATAAAAGGAGGAGATTATGATGATGAATACCCCTTTGATTTTAACGCAAATGATTGAAAGAGTGGAGAAATATTTTCCGAAGAAAGAAGTTGTATCGAGAACAGATGGGGGAATTCATACACTTACGTATGCACAAATTGCGGAGCGAACAAGACGATTAGCAAGCAGCTTTGAGAAGCTAGGGATTCAAGAGGGCGACCGGATTGGTACGCTTGCTTGGAATCATCACCGGCATCTTGAAGCTTATTTTGCGATTCCTTGTTATGGTGCTGTATTGCATACGATTAATATTCGATTATCTCCTGAGCATGTGGCTTATATCATCAATCATGCCGAAGATCGGTTATTGCTTCTCGATGCGGATTTGATTCCGCTTATTGAGGCTATTTCTCCACAATTAAAGTCCGTTGAAGGGTATATCATCATGACAGATCAAGCCGAGCTTCCGAAAACTTCTCTTTCTCCTGTGTACCATTATGAAACATTAGTAGCACAAGGGAATCCAAAGCAAGCGTTGAGACAAGACTTAGACGAAAATGCTCCAGCGGGCATGTGTTATACATCGGCCACAACAGGTAATCCGAAAGGTGTCATCTATTCACATCGAGGTATTGTCCTTCACAGTATGGCGCTTGGATTAGTGGATACAGGTGCAGTAAGCGAGCGGGATGTCGCGATGCCGGTCGTTCCAATGTTTCATGCCAATGCGTGGGGCCTTCCTTTTGTTTGCCTGTGGTTTGGGACGAAACAAGTGTTGCCAGGTCCTTATTTTACACCGAAAATTCTGGCTGAGCTTATTCAGTCGGAACAAGTGACGATTTCCGCGGGTGTTCCAACGATTTGGCTCGGATTATTACAAGAGTTAGAGACTGGAAACTATGATACAAGCAGTTTACGTGCTCTGCTATGCGGAGGTGCGGCTGCTCCGAAAAGTTTAATTAAGACGTTTGAACAGAAGTATTCGATTCCGTTTTTACATGCTTACGGAATGACTGAAACAAGCCCTCTTGTTGTCATTGCTAAGCCAAAAAGCTATCAAGATGATTTGTCGGATGAAGAACTGCTGGATTTAAAAGCAAAACAAGGTATTGTCGTTCCGATGATTGATATAAAGGTAGTCGGACAAAACGGTGAAGTGAAGCAGGATGGAAAAGAGATGGGGGAACTGTTGATTCGCGGTCCTTGGATTGCTAGCGAATATTACCGAAATGAAAAAACGGAAGAAGCCTTTAAAGATGGCTGGCTGCATACAGGGGATGTCGTGACAATTGATGAAGAAGGATATGTGAAAATTGTCGATCGTACGAAAGATTTAATTAAAAGCGGGGGAGAGTGGATTTCATCCGTTGATCTAGAAAACGCATTAATGGCGCATGAAGCGATTTTTGAAGCGGCAGTTATTGCTGTACCGCATGAAAAATGGCAGGAACGTCCGCTTGCTTGTGTCGTGCTGAAGGAAGGGTATGTTGGGAAAGTAACACCGGAAGACATTCTTGAATTTTTAACGCCCCAGTTTGCTAAATGGTGGCTGCCGGATGAAGTGATGTTTGTGAAAGATATTCCGAAAACATCCGTCGGCAAGTTTTTAAAACGGGCGTTACGGGAGCAGCTGAAGGATCAATACTTAAAGAAGTGATCACTTGAAATACATTTTATGGAATTTGTGATAAGATAGTCATGTATTATAGTAGATTCATAGAGGAGGCCAAAAGCAATGAATACGGAAGCAACTTCGACGACAAAAACAGTCATTGTTACGATTAAAGAGCGAGTAGCGGTTGTTGCGTTAAATCGTCCAGAATCGTTCAATGCGCTTAATCAAGAATTAGTAAAGGATTTAACAGTTGCTTTGAAAGAAGTAAGCCAGAATGAAGCGGTTGATATTGTTGTGTTAAAAGGAAATGGCCGCGGTTTTTCATCTGGCGGTGATATTAAGATGATGTTAAATTCCACTAATAAAGCAGACTTGGGCGATTTATTGAGTGAAGTAAGCAGCTTGATTCAGACGCTGTATTTCATGCCGAAGCTAACGATTAGTGCCATTCATGGAGCAGCGGCAGGGTTAGGGTTAAGTATGGCTTTAGCGACCGATTATGTCATTGCAGAGGCTAGTAGTAAAATTGCGATGAACTTTATTGGGATTGCGCTTGTTCCGGATGGGGGTGGACATTACTTCCTAGAGCGTCGTCTTGGAGAAGTAGGGGCTAAGCATTTGATTTGGGAAGGGAAAGTGATGAAAGCGCCGGAAGCTTTAGAGAAAAAGGTCATTGATGCAGTAGCAGAAGGGTCTCTTGAAGAAGCGGTAGAGAATAAAGTACAAGCTTGGCTGAACAGCCCGATTCAAGCGATGATTGAGACGAAGAAAATTCTAGCTGAGAAAAATCGCACCTTATTAATGAATGTGCTGGAAAGTGAGAAAATCGCTCAAAGTAAGATGCGGCAAACACAAGATCATCAAGAAGGCATTAAGGCGTTCGTTGAAAAAAGAAAACCGAATTTTATTGGAAAATAAAGAAGCAAAAAGGCCTTCCACATGTAAATGGAACGGCCTTTTTCCTTAGATATGAAATAAAACTAATTTTCCTGCTGATGATGTACAACGATGAGTAAATTCAGAGTAGTTTTTTTCTTTTAATAGTCTTTCGCCAATTTCTTTCGCTTGCTTATCATGTTCCGCTGTAAACGCTTCGTCTAATAGTTTCTCTCCAGAAGGTTCAAATACTGTTAATTTATAAGTTTTGCTCATATGAAACGCCCCTCTTTTATCATTAATTTACATAAAATATAACTATTGTAAAATATTTTATCATTTTTTGCATGTTTTGCCAATTATATTGTAAAGGGAGATGCCTTTCGATACTATTAAACTATTAAGTTGATAGGAGGCGTGGAAACTTATATGGTCTTACATGTTCACAATGTAACAAAAAGTTTTGGAGATTATACGGCTGTGAATGAATTAGATTTTACGATACCCGAGCAAGAAATGTTTGGTCTGTTAGGGGCAAATGGAGCGGGAAAAACGACAACGTTTCGAATGATTATTGGCTTGCTTCGGCCTACAAAAGGGGAAATTACATGGAAGGGTCAACAGATTGATCAATCGATGAGTTCGTTAATTGGTTATTTACCGGAAGAGCGGGGGTTATACCCAAAACTAAAGGTAAGTGAGCAGCTATTGTATTTTGCAAGATTAAGAGGAATGAGTAAGGCGGATGCCAATAAAGAAATGGATGTTTGGCTGGAACGTTTTAAAGTGCCTGAATATAAGAATAAGCGCGTTGAGGAGCTCTCAAAGGGGAATCAACAAAAAATTCAATTAATCTCTTCAGTGCTGCATAAGCCGAAGTTACTTATTTTAGATGAACCGTTTAGCGGGTTAGATCCGGTGAATGTGGAAATGTTGAAGGAAGCCGTCATTGACTTGCGAAATCAAGGAACGACGATTGTATTTTCCAGTCATCGGATGGAGCATGTCGAGGAATTATGTGAAAATCTATGCATTTTACAAAAAGGTTCTCCTGTAGTTGCCGGTCATTTAAAGGACATTAAGCGCTCTTTTGGCAAGAAAAATGTTGTTGTACATGCCGACTTTAATTTAGATTTTCTTGAAACATTTTCTGGTGTAACGAAAGTCAAAACGACGATGGAAGGGAAAGTGTTACAAGTAGTAGATGAGACGGTTGCGGAGAAAATGCTGCAAGCGCTTGTACCGCGAGGGTTTGTTCGGAAGTTTGAATTACAGGAGCCATCATTAAACGATATCTTTATTGAAAAGGTAGGTGCTGCTTATGAATAAGTTCTGGATTGTCCTGTTTCATACCTACTTGATGAAGCTAAAAACGAAGTCATTTCTCATTACAACAGCGGTTATGCTTCTTCTTGTAATCGGTTTGAGCAATATTACAAAAATTATTGCCTTATTTGATGATTCCGAAGAGAAGGTTGGAGTTATCGATCAAACAGGAACCATGTTTGGTGATGTACAACTTGGAATGAAGGCCATTGATGAGGATGTAGAGTTAATCGAACTTAAAACGGAAGAAGAAGCAGAGAAGCTTATCGATTCAGAAAAATTAACTGCTTATTTAATGATTAAAAGCGATGAACAAGAGATAATAAAAGGGACGTATAAGGCCAATACGTTAGCTGATACAACGGTTAGCTCGGAGCTTGCTGTTGTGCTGTCACAACTAAAAACAAAGATAATTGCCAATGAACTGCAATTAACGGATAAGCAAATCGCGGCGTTACATTCTCCGGTTGTATTAGATACGGTTGCTTTTGAAGAAAATGCTAAGACGGAAGAAGAATTGAATCAAGCCAGAGGGCTTGTCTATATTATTTTATTTATTATTTACATGGCCGTGATTATGTATTCGAATATGATTGCGATGGAAGTAGCGACTGAAAAAACATCGCGCGTAATGGAAATTTTAATTTCCAGCGTATCACCAGTTCAACAAATGTTCGCTAAAATTTTAGGAATTGCGTTACTAAGTTTAACGCAAATGCTTCTTTTCTTTGGGGGCGGATATTGGAGTATTAAGAGAAATTTATCCGATATGAATGAAGGTGTTTTTTCGTTTATGGGCTTTGGGAGTACGAGTATGTCGACGATTGTGTATGCGATTATTTTTACGTTACTCGGTTACTTCTTGTATGCCACATTAGCTGCTTGTTTAGGCTCCGTTGTCAGCCGAATCGAGGATGTTCAGCAAACGATTACCCCAATGATCATGCTTGTGGTTGCTGCCTTCATGCTAGCGATGTTTGGGCTAAATAATCCATCGGCTACCTATATTACTGTGACCTCTTTTATTCCTTTCTTTGCACCAATGATTATGTTCCTCCGGGTAGGGATGCTGGATGTCCCATTTTGGGAGATTAGTTTAAGTATCGGCCTGCTAGTTGCGAGTATCGTCATTTTAGCTGTATTCGGTGCACGAGTATATAAAGGCGGCGTTTTAATGTATGGTAGTGCTAAATCGTTAAAGAATATAAGGAAAGCACTGCAATTAACAAAAAAAGATTAAGTGGTATAATAAAGGGTGGATAACTTAGTAATATATAGTTGCTAGGGAAGATGGAAGGAGTATCAAGACGTGACTGTACGAATTGTTAATAATGTTACAGAGTTAATAGGTAATACTCCTGTTGTTAAGTTAAATCGTTTAACAGCAGAAGGAGACGCGGAAGTGTATGTGAAATTGGAATATTTCAATCCGAGCCGCAGTGTAAAGGACCGTGCTGCATACAATTTAATTAAGCAGGCGGAAGAAGATGGAGTATTAAAGCCGGGGGCGACGATTATCGAGCCAACGAGCGGGAATACAGGCATTGGTCTAGCGATGAATGCAGCAGCAAAAGGATATCGTGCTATTATGGTTATGCCGGATAATATGTCAAAAGAGCGTATTAATATTTTAAAAGCATATGGCGCAGAAGTGGTGCTAACACCTGCTGATGAGAAAATGCCAGGTGCGATTCGTAAAGCACAGAGCTTACTTGAAGAAATTCCGGGAAGCTTCATGCCGCAGCAGTTTGAAAATCATGCCAATCCAGATATTCACCGTGTAACGACAGCGGTAGAAATATTGGAACAAATGGACCGCAATTTAGATGTGTTCGTGGCGACGGCTGGTACAGGGGGTACGATTACAGGAACAGGTGAAGCGTTAAAAGCTGAGCTTCCTAACGTAAAGGTCGTGGTTGCAGAGCCTAAAGGTTCACCTGTACTATCAGGTGGACAACCAGGGCCTCACAAGCTTGTTGGAACGAGTCCTGGCTTCATTCCAAGCATCTTAAATATGGAAGTATTGGACGAGATCGTTCAAGTATCCGATGATGATGCTATTAATACGATGAAAGCTTTAGCCGCTAAGGAAGGGATTCTAGTAGGACCATCTGCTGGAGCAGCCGTATGGACCGCGCTTCAAGAAGCACGTCGTTTAGGAGCAGGCAAACGTGTCGTTTGTATTGCCCCTGATAATGGCGAACGCTATTTAAGTATGAATATTTTTTAATTACATTATTCAACCCGAATTTCACGCGTATGCTAAGGAATTCGGGTTTTCTTTATCAACAATACGGCGTGGACGTGTTGGCTATGGTATAATGTTGATATTTCCTTGAACGGAGGCAATCGCGAATGAAAAAAGGAATTGTTCATTATGGGTTTGGTGAGACTGTAGATACATATATGTATATAAAAACAAGCACGAAGGCAGTCGCAAGTAACGGTAAACCGTTTTTAACATTAATATTAGCAGATAAAACAGGTGAAATTGAAGCAAAGTTATGGGATGTTTCAGAAAATGATGAGAAAACGTATGCGGCTGAAGCGACAGTTAAGGTACAAGGCGAGGTTCAAAACTTTCGCGGACGCAGTCAGTTAAAAATTCGTCAGATTCGCTTAACAACCGATAATGATGGTGTGAAGAAAAGTGATCTAATTCAAACAGCTCCATTAAGCCAAGAAGAGATGCTGGAGAAAATTACACAATATATTTTTGAAATGAGAAATCCTAATATTCAAAGAGTAACACGTCACCTTCTTAAGAAGTATCAAGAGGATTTCTTAGTTTTTCCTGCAGCGACAAAAAACCATCATGAATTCATGTCAGGTCTTGCGTATCATGTTGTGTCTATGCTGGATTTAGCTAAAGGAATTGCAGCGCTATATCCATCGCTCGATAAAGATTTATTGTATGCAGGAATTATTCTCCATGATCTTGGAAAAGTTTTCGAGCTATCAGGTCCCGTGTCAACGGTGTATACGGTAGAAGGCAACTTGCTTGGACATATTACCATTATGGTAAATGAAATTGGTAAAGCAGCTGAGGAATTAGAGATTAAGGCAGAAGAAATTATGATTTTGCAGCACCTTGTACTAAGTCATCATGGTAAAGCGGAGTGGGGAAGTCCGAAGCCGCCATTAGTTCGTGAAGCAGAAGTGCTGCACTATATCGATAATTTAGATGCCAAGATTAATATGATGGATCGTGCGTTAGAAAAAGTTAGACCAGGGGAATTTACGGAAAGAGTATTTGCACTAGATAATCGTTCATTTTATAAACCAAACTTTTAAAAAATATGCTTTCTCTTCTTATGAAGAGGAAGCATATTTTTTGTTTATTTGCATATTGTCTAATACGATTGAAATTTTAGGAAGGAGGAAGGGACATGCCTATTTGGATTTGGTTTGTTTTTATTGGAATAGTAGTTAGTGCTATTATGGCGATTCGAGCAGCTAGACAAGAACGAATAACGGAAAACGCCTGGATTGAGGAGGAAGGACAAAAGTATATAGAACGGATGAAGCTCGAACAAGAAAAGCGGAAGAGGGAAGCGGAACATAGCATATAAAAAAGCGACCATTATGGTCGCTTTTTTATATGCTATAGATATATAAGATAGGGGCAGCATCAATTATTTCTCTTCAGCTGTAGGAATGGCAGATGACAAGTCTTTATCTTTAATCTCTACCTTAGCTTCTTTAACTGCTTCATTTAAAATGCTTTGTACTTTCGTTTGATCGATTTTGGATACTTTTAAATCGTATTCCAGTTTGTCTTTCATTTTTTCGTATGATTCTTTTTTCTTTTTATCTAACAACTGAATGATGTGATAGCCATGTTCAGATTTAACAGGTTCACTGATTTCATTTTTCTTTAAAGCATACGTTGCTTCTTCGAATTCAGGTACCATTTTCCCTGCTCCAAACCAGCCCAGGTCGCCTCCATTTTCAGCAGAACCAGTATCTTTGGAGTATTCTTTTGCTAATTTCGCAAAATCCTCTCCTTTATCAAGCTTAGCTTTGACTTCTTTAGCTGTTTTTTCGTCTTCAACAAGAATATGTCTCGCTTTTACTTCTGGTTTAGCATTTTTGTAGGCTTCTTTTAGTTCTTTTTCGGTTACTTTAATATCCGCAATTGCTGCTTTTTCTTGAAGGAGCCCTATTTTTAAATCGCGTTTTAAATCTTCTTCCGAGCTATATCCAGAAGATGCTAACGCCATTTGGAAATTATCACCCATTTGTTCTTTAAGCTCGTCCAATTTTGCATTAATTTCTTTATCCGTTACCTTATACTTATCAGACAATACTTTTTCATAAACTAGTTGTTGAATAACTTGTTCGCCGTACTTATCCTTCATAGCCGTGTAAAATTCTTCTTTTGTAATATCGCCTGCTTTTGTTTCAACGATTTTTTCCGAATCTCCACCGCTACACGCTGTTAGCCCCATTAATCCAGCTGTAACAGCAGCAGTTAATACCCATTTCTTCATGAGAAAACACTCCTAGTTTAAAATTCTGGTTTGTGTGAGTAAATCCATAGATATTACTATAACATATAATGAATTTTTTCAAAAAAAAATCGTACAAAAATTAGAAGTTATTTCATAAAAAATGGGTAATGGTCTACCCCATTTTAGAACCTAAACATAGTATAGAACGAAGACAGCAAAGGGGAGGTACAGAAAATGGGTCATACATGCGGTGGCGGTTTCGCTTTGTTAGTAGTCCTTTTCATCTTGTTAATTATTGTAGGGTCAGCATTTTTCTGTTGATTCACGCAATAAATAAAATGCCCAATCCCTTTATTGGAATGATGAATAGGATATAAGGTAGCCGCTCAATTATTGTTAGAAGCTATGTACAAGTGAGATCGTTAAATGAAGTTGAACGTGTTAAATGTGAGTGTGCCTATAGTTTGAATGTTATTTGAAAGGAGGAGATTCCATGTCTGGTGGTGGTTTTGGATTCGGCGGCGGTTTTGCTTTAATTGTCGTTCTATTCATTCTGTTAATTATTATCGGGGCTTCGTGGCTGTAACAAAATAAAAGGTGAAGCATAATGCTTCACCCTTTTTATTTGGCTATGTATACAGTATTTCTACATAAGAAGATAGGAGCATGATGGTAATTAAAATATTAATCGTTCTGAATACCTTAGGTTGTCGGTCTTCAGGAATCTCCTTTTGTACACATAAAGAATCTGTCATTCTATTAATATTGTATAAAATGATGAGCGAAAACAAGATAAACCAAAATGAGACCAAGCCTGAATCCCTCCTTGCAAAACATTCATGTATTATAACGATACCAAATAATGACGAAAAAAGATACTGAAAAATGTTGCTCGTTTATGTGTGTTCAACTTGTTAACTAGACATAACAATGTTTATTTCAATGTTCTGTTGATATTTGACTCCCATTCAACATAACTAGCTTTATCAACTAGATGGGAAATCGATTTAGATTAATTCATTGCTATTAAATTAGTATTCGACCTGGAGAGAAAAAGACATGTATAATGAAAAGATAGCTATATAAAAGGTCAAACTTGAGGTCATAATGTAAAATATACAGTAGATTCATTTAGACTGACGGGGGATTAGAAGGTATGCGACATTTAGAGAAAGAAATTGAAACACTGCGTTATCATCAACAATTATTGCTAAAGATTATTCAAAATCCGAAGGCGAAGCTTGATTTATTAATTGTTGAAAAAAATATGACAAAAGAGGAGGCTCAACAATTATTAGAACTTTGTGAATCGTTGAGCAAAAAGTTTGTAACAGAAAAAGCGGAAGGATACATGAACTTTCAACCGCTTTTTAATGACTTACAGAAGCATTTAACGCCTAAGCTTACTGTAAAAGAAGTTATTGAAGCTTTTCTTGCTCAAGGTTTACATAAATCATTCATGCAAGAAATGTCTAAGTTTTATTATTGAACAGATTCAATTTCCTGTTCATTTTTTTTCTTGGTAATTTTTCCATCTGCATCTGTAAATTCCTGATCGATATTTGCAAATGAACGCTCGAAGATTTGCATAAAGTCTTCTCCATAAATATTGCGAATAATGGCCATCATTTCAATTAAATCAGGGAATTTTCCGTAAAGTTCACGAAGGGGAAGTGCACCTGAAAAAGCTGAATTTTTGCCAGGGTCATAGGTTTCCATTAAATTTAGTAACACCTTTTCCCCCTCGGGTGTAATTTCGATGTACGTATTTCGTTTGTCATTTTCCTTTTTGGAGAATCTTAGCAGTCCGCGTTCTTCTAACTTTTTTGAAAAGTTAAATGCTGTAGATACATGCATGACTCCGAATTTCGCAACATCGGAAATAGAGGAGCCATTTAAGTGATACGAAATCCAAAGAATATGATGTTCATTAATGTTTAAATCATGTGGCTTAATCCATTGCTGCCAATCCTTTTCAACAGCTTTCCACAATGCTTTACTTAGCTGAGCAATTCTTTGACTAAAAATCATTGCTTCTTTCATAGAATAATTTTTATCTTGCATGATTTAAAATCACCTACTTATCAGAGTGTGTACATTTATTATGACAATAAAATAAAAATTAATAAAGTAAAAGTTTGCGAAATTTTTAGAAATTTTATTCCGATAACCCTGACAAAATGGAAAATTTCCAATTTTATATAGGGATTATGAAATTTCTGTAAAAAATAATGAATAACTGGGCTTCTTAACTCTTACTCTTTGTTCGAACGTGCAGGAATGACCTCTTCCAATTCTTTTAAAGATTGCTCGATTTCTTCGATATTTTTAAATAATTCGGTTTTATTTGGTTCAATATCTCGTTTCCAATCCTCTATGAGCAATTGGACGTCAGAAACGAACAATTTTAATGAATCTTTGCTTGTTTGAGCGGCTTCTATTGCTTCACTTTTTATGTCTTGAATTTTAGTTAATAATTCCTCAATTGATGCACTTAGATTTTGTTTACTAGTTTGTAAGCGAATTCGTAAGTCTTTACCAGAATTAGGGGCAGAGAGGAGTGTTGCAGCTCCTGCTACGACTGCTCCTGTTACAAATCCAATAAGCAATGATTTGATCTTCATTGTATTTATCACCTCATGTTTTATTTATTTCGCTCTGAAATAGCTAAATCCCTTCCAAATATCAAAGTTTAATTGGAAAAAGAATATAGGTTATGTAATAAGACTAACGATTACAAAATATCATAATTTGCTTTAATGGGGAAGAGTATCTGTCATTTTATCTTTATATTGATAAAATAATTAAGGGAATGTAATAATTTTTTGATAAGATATTTGACGATAACAAGATATGGGAATGGACATATTATAAGCAGAGAACACATATACATAGTACAGTGAAACTTGCGTCGATGTGGGATAAAAATTCAGCTAATCTGGTGGGACATAGATGAACATGCTATTAATGATATGGGTTGTCTGTTTATGTGTGACGGGGTACTATGCAGCTCTTTTACGCAAATCGGGGATTTACCCGCCTAAAAGGGTCGTGCAATCACGTGCAAGAAAATGGGGTATGGCTAGTGGATGTTGTTTTTTTATTTGGTTTGTGATGCTCTTTATTCGTTAGGGATGTCATATAGTTGATGAATATAATAATTTAGTAAAAAAGCACCGGAGAAAAACCGGCGCTTTTTTACTGTGTGCTGATGTTAGGCTTCTACAGAAGCAGAAGAAATGGACGTCTTTTTTAAGATTTTTGCAATAATTGGATAAATAATCGCCATGACGATTGCATTTGCTGCCATAGCTGGTACAACCACGCCTCCGACTAAAAGAACGAAGCTTTTTGGTAAGCCAGCAATTAGGTAGGCAGATCCAAGAAACACAATTCCAGAAATAAGCGTTCCAATGACTGTTAAGCCAACTAAACCAGCAACATTTGTTGAAACCTTTTTAAAAGTAACGATTAAGAAATAAAACAAGAACGCAGTAACAAATTTATCAATGATGTTTGGAATTTGACCTCCAGGGAAGGATGTTGACATAGCTGAAAGTAGTCCGCATCCTAGAGCAATGACGAATACATTTTTCTTCTCAGGAAATAAAGCAATCGCTAGAAACATCATTAATAGCATCATATCCGGCTTCATTAATAAGTATCCTGGAATGATGAAATGTAGTGCCGTCCCAATTCCGAGTAACATGGCAATTGATACAAGTGTTTTTGTGTTCATATAAATCTCTCCTCTTCTCTTCTCAACTAAAAAATGTATACTTTTCCGCCAGTGCACTCGTTGCCTGCCGCGAAAAGTATACATCAGTATATCATGCGCTTCGTTTTTTTAGAAGTGGTTTCTAATTAGTATAAAAGCTTATTTTTGGTAGTTTTTTTGGAACTCTCTCATGAAATCAGCAAGCTCTTGGCAGTGAGCTGTTGGTACCGCATTGTAAATAGATGCACGGCAACCACCGATAGAACGGTGACCATTAAGACCAACAAAGCCGGCAGCTTTTGCTTCAGCTAAAAATTGTTTTTCTGCTTCTTCTGTTTGTAGGTTAAATGTTACATTCATGTGTGAACGGCTGTCTGGACGTGCATGTCCTTTATAGAAACCATTGCTTTCATCAATCGCATCATAAATGATTTTTGATTTGTTGTGATTGATTTCTGCTATTTTTTCCACGCCGCCTTGTTCTTTTGCCCAGTCTAATACTAGAGATAATAAATAAATCGCTAATGTTGGCGGTGTGTTGTATAAAGAATTATTTTTTGCATGAGTTGCATAATTTAACACCGTTGGTAATTGGTCGTTATCTTCGATTAAATCTTTGCGGATAATTACAACCGTTACACCAGATGGTCCAAGGTTTTTCTGTGCACCTGCATAGATAATGCCGAATTTACTTACGTCCACTTTTTCACTTAGGATGTCGCTTGACATATCAGCGATTAATGGAACATTTCCTGTTTCAGGGAACTGTTTCCATTGTGTTCCGTAAATTGTGTTATTGCTTGTAATATGTAGATAAGCAGCATCTTCATTTACTTTAATGTCTTCTAATGAAGGGATGAATGAATATTTTTCCTCTTTTGAAGAAGCAACAACAGCTGTTTCGCCAACTTTTTTCGCTTCTTTTAATGCTTTATCTGACCAAGCTCCAGTTAAAACATAATCTGCGCGTTTACCTTCTTTTAATAAGTTCAATGGAACCATTGAGAATTGAAGGCTCGCACCGCCTTGAAGTAGAAGCACTTCATAATTTTCTGGAATCGACATTAATTCTTTAAGTGTTGCGATTGCATGGTTATGAATTTTTTCAAATTGAGCACTGCGGTGGCTAAGCTCCATAACAGACATGCCTGAGTCCTCTATATTTAACCATTCATTTTGAGCGCGTTTTAATACCTCTTCTGGAAGGGCTGCTGGCCCAGCGTTAAAATTCCGTGCACGTTTCACTTTTTCTTCCTCCTAAAAAATAAATGTAGTTACGTTACTAAGTCTATTATATCCTAACAGAAAAATAAATTTAATTGGAGAGGAAATTCGATTTTTTATTTTGTATTTTGAGAAAATTTCACTTTTTTTAGACAAATAAAGACAGAATTTTTCGACATGTTTCGATATTTAGCTTCATCAGATTTATTTTAGATAATCACTTCGAGAGGCAGGGAATGCTTTTTTGACAGCGATTCACCTATATTTTTCGTATCAAGAAAAAGATTCTCCACATATGTGAAGAATCAGATATACATTATTGAATATGCTGTGCAATAGAATTTGCAATGTTTTGTAAATCTTCTGGCGTGTATTCGCTGTCATGTGTTTTCCAAACTGCTCCGAAGCCGTCGCCTTCACCGTAGCGAGGGATGATGTGCATATGGTAGTGGAAAACAGATTGTCCAGCTGCTTCTCCGTTATTATTGATTAGATTTAAGCCGATTGGGTTGAATTCTTGTTTAATGGCACGAGAAATTTCAGGGACAACGGCGAAGATTTCTTTTGCAATTTCCGGTGTTAGTTCAAACACATTTTCTTTATGTACTTTCGGAATAACAAGTGTATGGCCTTTCGTTACTTGGCTAATATCGAGAAATGCTACGACCTGATCATTTTCAAATACTTTTGTACTTGGAATATCTCCCTTAATGATTTTGCAAAAAATACAATCGCTCATCGTTTAACTTCCTTTCTAATTTATGAAATTATTGTTAATCGTACCACAAGATGACTTCTTTAGAAAAGTGAAATGAAAAACAGGATGCAACTTTACGTTGCACCCTGTCGTTTGAAAAAGGGGGTATGCTTGTCTTGGCGTATCAACGAGAATAACCTTTGATCAACACCTCATTTACATTTTGGTAAATTACGGTTATTGGATAAAAGATTTTTCATTCAAGGCAACCATCTCCTATATCTTTATCGTTTTAGGAACGAATAAAGCATATTCGATAACTGTTGAATTGAATCTCTTCTACGTGCAAGCGAACCATCTCCTGACGAAATGACTTCGTAAGCAAATTTCTCTGGGTCTTTCAGTTAGTAGTCTGCAACTGACACCTCATTTACAACATGATATGATTCATTTGTAACGAAGTTTCTTTTAGAAAGCAGTTATAGTTTCTTTAACTGACACCTCATTTTACAATATGATGTGAATCACTTGTAATGAAGAACCCCTTCTTCCTTACTTATTATGGTCAGGAATTTTGAGTTATATACATCTTTTTTTTTTTTTTTTGATGAAATGTTTTTCGGACTTGTTTATTTAAGGAATGAAAGAGGGCGTCACTATATAATCAAACGAAAATTTGCTACACTATAAACATATTTTATTTAAGGCTTTGTTCATGAAAAGTGTCACAAAGCTTATAGGGAAGGGATCGTTATTTATGTCCTTATTAGATATTAAAGACCTTGTCGGGGGTTATACAAAGACTCCTGTATTAAAAGGCATCAGTTTTACAATTCAACCGAACGAATTAGTCGGTTTAATTGGATTGAACGGGGCTGGAAAAAGTACGACAATTAAACATATTATTGGTTTAATGGAGCCTAAGAGCGGCAGTATTTCGATTGCTGGGAAAACTTTTTCGGAGGATCCAGATGGTTATCGGAAGAAATTTACGTATATTCCGGAAACGCCGATTCTTTATGATGAATTAACACTTGAGGAGCATTTACGTTTAACGGCAATGGCTCATGGAATTGAAGAAGCGGTCTATGAAAAGCGAATTGGTGTATTGCTGAAGGAATTTCGAATGGAAAAGCGGATGAAATGGTTTCCTGCTCATTTTTCCAAAGGGATGAAACAAAAGGTGATGATTATGTGCGCCTTTTTAGTTCAGCCCTCGCTTTATATTGTCGATGAGCCGTTTTTAGGGCTGGATCCATTAGGGATTCAATCTTTGCTTGATTTAATGACGAAAATGAAAGAGAGTGGGGCAGGAATTTTAATGTCTACTCATATTTTAGCAACAGCGGAGCGCTATTGTGATTCCTTTGTTATTCTACATAATGGTGAAATTCGAGCGAAAGGGAATTTAGAGCAGCTTCGTACTCAATTTGCGATGCCGGGAGCAACGCTTGATGATATTTATATTCAATTGACGAAAGAAGATCATCGTCATGAATAGCGGGCAGTTTTGGAAAGAGCGATTTGTCAGCTACAGCAAAGAAATGCAAAAGTATTTGCGTTATATTTTCAATGGTCATCTAGTATTCGTAATGGTGATAGCCTTTGGGGGAGCAGCGTATTATTATAGCAACTGGGTAAAAACGTTGCATAGTGATTTTCCTGCTGTGCCGATTATGGCTGTTATTTTGGCGCTTCTTGTGACACGAAGTCCGATTCATACGTTTTTAAGAGAAGCGGATACCGTGTTTATTTTACCTGTTGAAACGCAGTTAAAGGCTTATTTTACACGTTCTATCTTATTAAGCTGGTTTTTGCAAAGCTATATGTTGCTGCTTGTATTAGCGGCCTTAATGCCGATGTATGCGAAAGTGACAGGCTCAGGCATGAACGATTTTGTGACCGTGCTGATTGTGTTATTGCTTGTAAAAATAATCAACTTGAATACTCATTGGCACGTGTTGAAGTATCAAGAGGTTTCCACAAGTCGTATCGATGTATTGCTTCGTTTTGTTATTAATGTAGTATTGCTGTATGTTGTATTGGATAAAGCGTCCATTTGGGTGTCTGTCCTTATCTTATGTATTTTGCTTGGCTTGTTTGCTTATTATCACGGAGCTACTCGTCAAAAAGCTTTGCAATGGGAGCGGTTAGTGGCACTCGAAAGCAAACGGCTGCAAGCTTTTTACAAGCTTGCCAATTTGTTTACCGATGTACCAAGCTTAGGAAGCAAAGTGGCGAGAAGAAAGTGGTTAGACTTTGTTTTATCCTTTATTCCATATAAACAATCTTCAACATATATGTACTTATATGGGCGTACATTTTTACGGGCGAATGATTATGCAGGTTTGTTAGTTCGTTTAACCCTGGTTGGTTCCGTTATTTTAGTTGTACTATCCAATCAATGGGCGTATTTATTTGTTGTTGTTTTATTCTTATTTATAACAGCGATTCAATTGTTACCAGTATGGAAAGTACATGAATGGAAAATTTGGGTTTCATTGTATCCGTTACCGGCTAACATGCGCGAGGCAACGGTTATTCGATGGATTTCTTACTTTTTATCACTAGAAGCTGTGATATTTGTTGTTGTGTTGCTTTGTAAAGGTGAAGGGATGAGTGCGGGACTTGCGCTAATAGCCGGTATTCTGTTCATTGTTGGCTTTAAAAGCTATGCGGTGAAAAAAATAAGAACGTTTTAAGAGCACAAGAGGTCACCCAAAAGTTTACTTTCGGGTGACTCTTTTAATTATGGTTAGTACTATATGTACTGTGGAACTGAATGAACTAGGTCTATAATAGCCTTTATAGACAAAAAGGGGAATTTTTATGAATTATACAAACACATCAAAAATATGGACGATGCCTTTCTTTGTGGCCCTCATTAACAATTTTTTTCTTTTTATTGTTTATTATTCTCTTATAACTATTTTACCTGTTTATGTAATAAGGGAGTTAAAAGGGTCAGAGGTACAGGCTGGTCTTATGATGACTATATTTATGCTATCAGCGATTCTTGTTCGTCCATTCTCTGGAAAGATTATTGATGTACTAGGGAAGCGGAAAACACTAATTGTTGCTGAGTTGTTTTTTGGTCTTTCTACTTTTTTATATTTATGGGTGGATGACTTGTATTTATTGTTGGCCTTACGCTTTTTTCATGGAATATGGTTTAGTATTGTAACGACTGTACTAATTGCCATTGCTAATGATATTGTGCCAGATAAAAGAAAAGGGGAAGGTCTTGGTTATTTTGCTATGTCCATGAACCTAGCTGTCGTAGTAGGTCCATTTATTGCCTTAACGGCCGTTCAATTTTTTCCATATCAATCGTTATTTTTAGGCCTCGCTGTTGCTATAGTGATTGCCTTTCTAGGTTCGTTTAGTATAAAAGTTTCAGAAAATCGACCAATCATTATAGAGCGCAAACCTTTATCTATTCATGATTTATTTGAAGTCCGGGCGATTCCGATTGCCATTGTTGGGTGTTTAACTGCCTTTTCTTATTCAAGTATTATGTCTTTTATTTCTGTTTATGCAGAAGGTGAGGGTGTATTTGAATATGTAAGCTTATTCTTTGTTGTCTTTGCTTCAGCGATGATTCTTGTTCGTCCGTTTACTGGTCGACTCTATGATCGACGAGGACCGAACTATGTGATTTACCCTTCCTTTATTTTCTTTGCAATCGGCTTATTCGTATTAAGTAGTATGCATTCAGTAACAATGTTGCTTATAGCCGGAGCACTGATAGGGATGGGCTATGGATCAATCGTACCTTGTTTCCAAACACTGGCGATCCAATCTGCTGAGAAACATCGAAGCAGTCATGCTACATCGACTTTCTTCACGTTGTTCGATTCTGGGATGGCTGCAGGTGCATTCGTGTTAGGAATTATTTCATCCTATCTTGGCTATTCGATGCTTTATATCATCTGTGGCATCATAGTCGTCATAACCATTCCTGTATATAAACAACTGTCTAGTCGCAAACGTAAGGATGAAAGAATAGTTGACTCACAAAGAGAAGGGGCATAATTGTTTTGAATTTGCTCGTAAACTAGCTTCAAGGAGTAAAGGATCAAGCCTTTTGGAGAAGAGGTGCATAGGCTGATATGTTAGGATGGTAATAAGGGCAAAAACATAATTTATCGATAAGAGATATAGATTTAGGAAATAAGGTTCTTTATGTCTTCGCTGCTGGGCGAGGGCTTTTTTTAACTCTGCAAGTTCAAGTAGAATGAATGGAGGGAGTAACAATGGAACGCTATGAACAAGAAGTATGGCAAGAAGTAATCGCTTGGAAAAAGAAAATGTTTCATAAGCCGAGTACATTTGAACGCATTTCGAAAAAAACACAGGGGAAAATTAATCAATATATTCCTGAAAAAGTACATCGAGCTATAACGGAAAGTATCAAAGGACTTGTTGAAGGGGTGCTGTCAGGCTCTTCTTATATTTCAAAAGAGAAACAGGTAGAGATGTTATCTCTGCAACAAAAAGAAGAATGGATTAAGGAGACGATTTCGACGTACCGAAAAACGGCAGTAGTAGAGGGGGCTGGAACAGGAGCTGGCGGTTTGTTCCTAGGGTTAGCTGATTTTCCTTTGCTGCTCAGTATTAAAATGAAACTATTATTTGAAATGGCTCGTTTATATGGTTTTGATGCGAACAAATATGAAGAACGATTATTTATTTTATATGTATTTCAGCTTGCTTTTTGCAGCGATGAAAAAAGAGCCGAAACACTTCAGGTTATTGAACGATGGGGCGAAGCAACCGATATTGATTGGCAAGTGCTGCAGCAGGAATATCGGGATCATATTGATTTAGTGAAGATGTTTCAGCTCATTCCAGGAATCGGAGCGGTAGTAGGAGCATATGCGAATCGTCAACTAATTGACCAATTAGGAGAAACGGCGATGAATTGCTATCGTATTCGATTGATTGCTCAGGAAAGGTAAAACGAAACTATCGTACAGGGTTCTATCGAATCGACATCTTACATGAGCAAAATCTGATAGCGGCCATGGAGGCAGTGTCTTATTAGGGGGATTACTATTTATTGAAGTGGATGAACAAGTTCAAGTGTAAGAAAAATAGGGTATTTACATATTAGCTATGTCTAATACGTAAATACCTTATTTAAATGGAAGTTTTACTTTATTCTTTGTCTTTCGAAACCATGGAATACTTTGTAATGTATGGTGTGCTAGAAAAGAGGTGCCCAGTAGAAGTTGGTTTTGTTTTTTCGGTATTATGCGCTTCTTTAAAGGATTGAGAACGTGTCCACTTATCGAAATCGCTTTCCTTTTCCCATACCGTTAAAATGACATACGTATCTGATTTAATTGGACGTAGAACTCGCATAGCGATAAAGCCTGGTTCTTTCTCAATTAAGCCTGCTCGGTTTTTAAACTGATATTCTAAGTTCGGCCGCCCTTCTTCGGTAACAGGAATATTATTCATGACAACAAAACCATGGTCCTGTAATTCTCCTTTTCCTTCCACGATCTCATAGCGGCGCGGTGAGGCAAAGACCGTTTTGCCGGATGTTTCATGCAATAGCAAAGTGTTCTGAGGATTTTGCATTAAAAAGATTTTTTCATTTGGATGTTTGTTCTTTTTAATCTTTAAAAAGTCATACGTTCCTGTTGTCATATATACATTCATAAACTCACCTCAAGTCAGTATTCTTTCCTATATATTATCAAGAAATTCCATAATAATGAAAGCGTTTTAGAATGTTCACAAGTTGTCTATATTTATCTTTATGAAATGGCGAGCATTAATGTGTTACGATTTGAAATTCTCTTTTCATCTGATATTCTATTGTAGGTGAATATAAAAAATATAAATACTTTGACATGCTTGAAAGGTGGATTTGAATGTCTAAGGAAATTACGAATGATACATTTTTAAGAGCGGCACGCGGGGAAAAGACAGATCATGTACCGGTTTGGTATATGCGTCAAGCAGGTCGTTCGCAGCCTGAATATCGAAAAATAAAAGAGAAATACTCTCTATTTGAAATTACGCATCAGCCGGAACTAGCAGCTTATGTAACTAGATTACCAGTTGAACAGTATGGTGTAGATGCGGCAATTCTTTATAAAGATATTATGACACCGCTTCCAGCAATCGGTGTAGATGTAGATATAAAAGCAGGAATCGGCCCTGTCATTGAAAATCCGATTCGTTCACTGCAAGACGTAGAAAAATTAGGTGAATTACACCCTGAACAAGATGTTCCTTACGTTTTAGATACGATTAAACTATTAACAACAGAGCAGTTATCCGTTCCTTTAATTGGTTTTTCAGGTGCTCCTTTTACGATTGCTTCTTATATGATTGAAGGCGGTCCATCGAAAAACTACAATAAAACAAAAGCGTTTATGTATGCAGAACCTAAAGCTTGGTTCGCCTTGATGGATAAATTAGCTGATACGATTATCGTATATGTGAAGGCTCAAATTCAAGCAGGCGCAAAAGCTGTGCAAATTTTTGATTCTTGGGTAGGTGCCTTAAATGTAGCGGATTACCGCGTATTTATAAAACCTGTGATGGAGCGAATTTTCTCATCTCTACGTGAAGAGAATGTTCCATTAATTATGTTCGGAGTTGGTGCGAGTCATCTAGCACTGGAGTGGAACGACCTGCCGCTTGATGTAGTTGGCTTGGATTGGCGTCTACCAATCTCGCAGGCAAGAAACATGGGAATACACAAGACTGTACAAGGAAATCTAGATCCAGCTATTCTACTAGCACCTTGGGAAGTTATTGAAGAACGAGCAAAAGCAATCCTCGATGAAGGTATGGCACAAGATGGATACATCTTTAATCTTGGACACGGTGTGTTCCCTTCTGTGAATCCGGATGTTTTAAAACGATTAACGAATTTTATTCATGAATATTCTGCTAGTCAAAAATAAATAATGGAATGTAGACGAATCTAAAGAGGTGACATTAGTGGCAAGGAAGAAAATGGGGCTTTTAGTTATGGCCTATGGAACACCCAACAAAGAAGAAGATATTGAAAGATATTATACGCATATTAGGCATGGCAGAAGACCGTCGGACGAATTGCTGGAAGATTTAAAAGGAAGATATAAGGCGATTGGCGGCTTATCTCCGCTTGCACGTATTACGGAAGGGCAAGCAGAAGGGCTTGAAAAACGTTTAAATGAGATTCAAGATGAGATTGAATTTAAAGCGTATTTAGGACTCAAGCACATCGAGCCGTTTGTCGAAGACGCAGTGAAACAAATGGCTGATGATGGAATTACAGAAGCGGTAAGTATTGTATTAGCACCGCATTTTTCAACTTTCAGTGTTAAATCTTATAATGGACGTGCTCAAGATGAAGCAGCAAAGTACGGTCTAAAAATTACTTCTGTTGAAAGCTGGTATGACGAGCCGAAATTTATTCAGTTTTGGGTCGATGAGCTAAAAGATGTCATTAATCGCATGACGGCAGAAGAACGTGACAATTATGCATTAATTGTTTCGGCTCATAGCTTACCAGAAAAAATTCTTCAATTAGGCGACCCGTATCCAAAGCAGTTAGAAGAAACCGCTCAACTGATTGCTGAAGGTGCAGGCGTTTCAAATTATGCAGTCGGCTGGCAAAGTGCTGGACAAACACCAGAACCTTGGCTTGGCCCGGATGTTCAGGATTTAACGAGAGATTTATATGAGGAAAAAGGATATAAAGCGTTTATTTATATCCCAGTTGGATTTGTATCGACGCATTTAGAAGTTCTCTATGATAATGATTATGAATGTAAAGTCGTAACGGATGAAATTGGAGCGAGCTATTATCGACCTGCTATGCCGGATGTGCAGCCAGCGTTCATTGATGCTTTAGCAACAATTGTGTTAAATAAATTACAAGGATAAAAAAGGGATGACTGTCCAATATAGGTGGGATGGTCATTCTTTTTTTGAGGATAAAGCTTTTGATGTGTTTTTGTTGTCTAGTTTTAGCGTTTGTGTTTTTTGTAAGGTGGGAATGTTAGAAAAGATTGCAGACGATTTTTGGCTCATTTTAGCTCTGTGACCATGAAACGCAGGAGAAAGCGAGCTTTCTCCAAGCGTTTCATGGTCACAGAGCAACCTTTCAGCAGAGCTGAAAGGCGTTCGAAACCACGGTTTCGAACGAAATGAGCCAAAAATCAATAGTGCCTTATCAAGTCTTTTGAAAAGTGCTTGCTTTGAAAAATAAAATTTGTTACTATCATAAAGAACCGAATGACTAATTTCGAAAAATGGTCAGTGAGAGGTGACATATGTCTATTGATCGTAAACAACTCATTTTAGAAGCGGCTACGAAGTCTTTTTCGTTGTTTGGATATAAGGCGACCACAATGGATCAAGTAGCAAAAATTGCGAATGTTGGAAAAGGGACGATTTATACTTTTTATGCGAATAAAGAGCAGCTATTTAAAGAGATTGTACTGCAGATGATTGAGGAAATGAAGCAGGAGGCTGAACAAGCCATCCAACCTGAATTAAGCTTCAAGGAGAATTTACATCGAGCCGTATACCGTATTCTTGAATTTAGGAAAGAGCATCAACTATCGCTTAAATTAGTTCAAGAAGAAAAGGAAATAGGAACACCAGCGGTTCAAGAGATGCTTAATGAAGTAGAACTTGCTATTGTTTCGTATTTGAAGGAAAAAATTTCGATAGCTATAGAGAAAAAGTATATACGCCCATGTAATTCTGAAATGACCGCTTTTGTCATGTTCAAGCTATATTTAGCACTTATTTCTGATTGGGAGCGAAATCATAGGCCTCTCGAAAAAAAAGAAATAGCTGAACTACTTGAGTTATATTTATTTACTGGATTGTCGATTACTCCGTGATAATCCATATTTTTTTGCATGATTATGACCGATTGAACGAAATGGTCAATCGTATTTAGGGGGGAATACTTTGAAACGGAGCTTATTAAAACAGGAAGTAATCGAACTGTTTAAAAATAAAAAACTGCTTGTCTCGATTATTGCTATTTTGTTTATTCCAATTTTATATAGTGGGACGTTTTTATGGGCCTTTTGGGATCCGTATGGTCATCTAGAAGATTTACCTGTAGCGATTGTGAATAATGATAAAGGGGCTGAAATGGATGAAGAAAAGTTACAGCTCGGGGATGAACTTGTTGATAAGTTAAAAGAAAGCAAAGATTTTGATTTTCAGTTTGTTGATCGAAAAACAGGTTATCGAAATTTAGAAGATCAAAAATATTATTTATTAGTTGAAATTCCCGAGAACTTTTCTAAAAATGCGACAACATTGATGGACGAAGATCCACAAAAGTTAGAATTAAAGTATGTACCAAATGAAAGTTCCAACTTTTTATCTGCTCAAATTGGAGAGACAGCGGTTGCTAAGATTCAAAAGTCGTTATCGGAAAAAGTGACAGAGACTTATGCCGAAACGATGTTTGATATCATAACAAAAATGGCAGATGGATATGGGTCTACAGATGAAGCAGCGGGAAAATTGAAAGATGGCATTATGGACCTTGGTGAAGGAGCAAAAACATTAGAAGAGAAATTAGCTTTATTAGCTGAAAAGCAGGTAGAGTTTACAGGCGGTACGAAGAAAATACACGATGGGACTGTTGAACTGCAAAAAGGAGCAGCAACACTTGCGGATGGTCTAGGTAAGTTAGCCAATGCTCAAAATGAGTTAATTGAAGGAGCACAAAAAGCAAAAGAGGGAGCAGGAAGCCTGCAAGCTGGAATCGATCAAGCTCATACTGGCGTAAGTACAGTTGAAGAGAAGATGAACGAAGTTGTGTCAGGAACGGATCAACTTCACCAGGGAAGCGAGCAATTGAAGGATTCGTTACAAAAATTTCAAACAGGAGCAAACAGTGCGGCTCAAGGGGCAAAGGAACTGGAAGAGGGAGTTGCTGCGCTGCAATCACAATTAGAGCCTGTTATGGGCGCGCTTCCTGAAGAACAACAGGCTGCCTTGACGCAAGCACTAGCACAGTTGTCAGCAGGAGCAACAAAGCTTGGAGAAGGCAATGAAACATTAGCTAGCTCCGCAGGCCAAATAGAGTCAGGAGCAGCCACGTTATCTGAGAAAATCGCTACACTAAATAACGGACAAAAAGCGCTTCAAACAGGGATTTCTGAATTAAGCGATGGGACAGAGCAGTTGAAAAATGGTGCGGCTCAATTAACAGAAGGGCAAACTAAATTACAGACAGGCCTAGTGACGTTTGGTGAAAAGTTATCCGAAGCGTCAGCTGGCAGTCAAAAGCTAGCTTCTGGTTCGACAACGCTTGTTGATGGAGTAAATCAGTTACAAACTGGTTCAACAGCATTAGCAGACGGCTCTAGTCAATTAGCAGAAGGCTCTAATCAAATCGTGACTGGAACTAATAAGTTAGCAGAAGGCTCTACAGAATTTAAAGATGAAATCAATAAAGCAGCGACAGAAGCATCTGATATTCAAGCGGATGAGAAGACGTATAATATGGTTGCAGAGCCAGTAACCGTTAAAAAAGAAAGCATAAATAAAGTGGCAAACTACGGAACAGGTATTGCTCCTTATTTCTTATCGTTAGGGTTGTTTGTTGGAGCGTTAATGCTTTCTATTGTATATCCATATAAAGATCCAATTGGTATTCCGCGCAGCGGGTTTAGTTGGTTTACTAGTAAATTAGGGGTTATCACTGCTATTGGGATAATCCAAGCTTTAATCGCTTCAGGCGTAACATTATGGTTATTAGATATGGAAGTTAAAAGTGTACCGTTGTTTATTCTATATTCTATTTTAACAAGCTTAGTCTTTATTACATTGATTCAATTACTAGTGACAACATTAGGAGACCCAGGTCGTTTTCTTGCGGTTATCATCTTAATTTTACAATTAACAACAAGTGCGGGAACATTTCCGATTGAATTGGTTCCGAAGCCACTGCAAGATTTCAATGGCTGGCTGCCAATGGCATATACCGTTCGAGGTTATAAAGAAGTCATTTCTAGTGGGAACTTTAGTTTAATGTGGCACAATGGGTATGTACTCATCGGCTTTATGGTGAGCTTTATGATACTGACATTGTTATATTTGACAATTAATCATAAAAAGAAATATTCCGGTGCTAGTGAATTAGCAGAAGAATAAGAAGAGCGGAACTAGCTCATTTAGAATTATGTAGAAAATAGGAAGAGTCACCAAAAGATTGTTTGTTGTCTTTTGGTGACTCTTATTTTTTTAATAAATAGATTTTGTTATAGAACAGTACTGATTTTTAGCAAAGCTAATAAATAAAAAAAACGATTCTTACTTAAAAAGAACCGTTTTACAATTTGGGGATAGGACCAGCGGTGAACTAGTCCTTATATAGAAGCATCTACTTTTAAAAAAGTGGATGATGGAACCAATTTAAAAAAAGTTATTTTGTAGATAGGCAATGGTCACATTTGTTTCCGTAACATTCATGTTGTTCTTCGATCTTTTTACCGCATTCTGCACATTGCTTTGGTGGTAGGTTTTTGAAGAATTCAACGCTACTTTTAATCATGAAATCCATCCTCCTGTTCAACTTATCGGTTATCTGTGACTTAATTGTATTATAACAGTTATAGTGTGTCAATACATGTTTTATAACATTCTTGAAAAGATGCAAAACGTAAGGAAATAGTTTATATTTGTGGTAGGCTTTGTTACCCAATATTTTTTGGTGAAATAATGGGTAACTCATTGCGTCTGAAGCCGCAATTTCAGCTCAAATGTATCAACAGTTAAAGTACCTCCACTGATAGAAGTTTCACTTTATTGTCCATTTATATGGACTAGATGCGGAAGCGATAAAAGGAGTGACAATAAGTATGAAGATTACCGTTATTGGTTTTTGGGGTGGATACCCAGCGAAAAATGAAGCAAGTTCAGGATATTTACTGGAATATGATGATTATCGCGTATTGCTTGATTGTGGCAGCGGCGTGCTGGCTCAATTGCAAAACCATTTGAAACCAGAAGAATTAGATGCTGTTGTACTAAGTCATTATCATCCAGATCATGTTGCGGATATTGGCGTATTACAGCATGCGCTTTTAATTCAACAAATGCTGGGCGGTGAGCAGAAAACACTTCCGATATATGGGCATTCTTTGGATCCGATTGAATTTAACAAACTTTCATATAAAAACATTACAAAGGGAATTGCTTATTCAACTGAAAAGCCCTTACAAATCGGACCATTTACGTTTCAATTTATGAAGACAAATCACCCGGCCCCATGCTTTGCCATGAGAGTTGAAGCGGGAGGAGATACGCTTGTCTATACGGGGGACAGTACATACATGGATGAATTAGCGGAATTTGCACGCGAGGCTAACATATTGCTGTGCGAGAGTAACTTTTATAGCGATATGAATACACAAGCTTCAAAAGCAGGGCATATGACAGCACGAGAAGCAGGACTGATTGCGGAGAAGGCGGATGTACAGCTCTTAATTTTAACTCATTTACCGCATTATGGAGACCACCAGCAGTTAAAGAAAGAGGCCGGTGAAGTGTTTATGCGTGAAATTGCGCTGGCGAAAAGCTGCTTAGAGTTTCAGCTTTAACGGATGAACAGAAGGAGGAGCAAGGATGCTTTTTATTGACAACAAAGGAATTACCGACCCAAGAATTAACTTGGCGATTGAGGAATATGCCTTAAAGCATTTAGATATTAATGAATCGTACTTATTATTTTATATTAATAAAAATGCCATTATTATTGGGAAAAATCAAAATACAGTTGAAGAGATTAATCAGGACTATGTAGATGAACAGGGCATTACGGTTGTTCGCCGTCTTTCAGGTGGCGGAGCTGTTTATCATGATTTAGGGAACTTGAATTTTAGCTTTATTACGAAAGATGATGGAGATAGCTTTCATAATTTTAAGAAATTTACTGAGCCAGTTGTGAAAGCGCTTGGCAAGCTGGGCATTCAAGCTGAGTTAAGCGGGCGTAACGATATTATGGCAGAAGGGAAGAAGATTTCCGGAAATGCGATGTTTGCAACAAGAGGCCGGATGTTCAGCCACGGTACGTTATTGTTTAACTCTGAAATGGAGCATATCGTATCGGCATTGAAGGTAAAGAAAGATAAAATCGAATCCAAAGGCATTAAGTCTATTAGAAGCCGTGTCGGCAATATTGCAGACTTCTTAAAAGAACCAATGACAATTCAAGAATTTCGCAGCTTCTTATTAAAAAATATTTTTGAAGGAACTGAGGAAATTCCAGAATACGTGTTAACGGAAGAGGATTGGAAGGAAATTTATAAAATCTCGGAAAAACGCTATCAGAAATGGGATTGGAATTATGGGCGATCTCCGAAGTTTAATTTACAGCATTCTCATCGTTTTCCGGTTGGTTCGATTGATATAAGACTAGAAGTGAATAAAGGGATAATTGAAAACTGTAAAATTTATGGTGATTTCTTTGGGGTAGGAGAAGTAACGGACATTGAACAAAAATTAACGGGCGTTCGTTATGAAAAACAAGCGATTGATGCAGTATTAGAAGAGGTCGATGTACAACATTATTTTGGTAATGTAACAAAAGAAGATATATTGAAATTAATTTTTTGATTGGAAAATCCGTCCTAGCTTAGTTGGGGCGGATTTTTGTGTGTAGAGGTTCTGTTAAATAACATTGTTGATTTTCGGCTCATTTAAGCACCTTCGTTTCTTTAGGGCGGATGCTGGGGAGCTAAGTAGAGGGCTTATTTCTAGTAAATTCAATATTTTATTCATTGATTTTATCTAATACACCGTTAGTAGGATTACTAGAAAATATTGACACTTTTAAACTTTATAACTATATTTAAAAATAAATATTTACATTTTTACTCAAAAAAACCTAAATTTAACTCATATGAAAAGGAAAGGTGTAGTAAGAGTAAAAATTATGTCTTATTTTGCATACGTATGCAAAGTCCTTAGATATGTTTGTTATATAGAAAAAGATTGAATCTCAAAGAAGGTCACTATTAAATCACGATGAGTTAGAACAACGAAGAATGTGGCGTGACTGAACGCTAATGTCAGTAGTAAATTTCAAACAAACTCTAGATTCCAAGTAGAATTCAGCGGGAACTAGTGAGAAAGAGAGGATCATGATCATATGTCAGTAAAAAATAAAGTAGTTATCGTTACGGGTGCAAGTAGAGGAATTGGAAAGGTTATTGCTCAGTCCTTTTCAAAAGAAGGAGCAAATCTTGTTTTAGTAGGCAGGTCGAAAGAGGCTGTAGAAAAGGTAGAAGTAGAATTAAAAGAGGAAAATCCAAATGTTATTAGCATCATTGCTGATGTGACCAACGAAGAACAAGTAAAACATATGGCAGAAAAAACAATTGAGGTATTCGGGAAAATTGATGTACTGGTGAACAATGCTGGAACTGCAGGTCCAACTACTTCTGTTAAAGATTTGGCAGTTGAAGATTTTCGAGCCGTTCTAGATGATAATTTAACAAGTACATTCCTATGCATTAAAGCTGTCGTTCCAAACATGATGGAAAACCAATCAGGTCGTATCATTAACTTATCCTCTGTTTCAGGAAAGCGAGCTCTGCCGTATCGAGTAGGATATTGTGCGGCTAAAATGGGAGTTATAGGTTTAACAAGAACACTAGCAGCTGAACTAGGTGAACATAACATTACGGTTAACGCGATTTGTCCTGGATTTGTCGAAGGTGAACGAATTGATAGTGTTATTTCAAACCAAGGAAAAGTAAGAGGACTTGATAAAGAGGAAGTGGAACGTGAATTAAAAAGTTCATCTCCATTAAAACGTTTTGTCAAACCAGAGGAAATTGCCAAGACGGCCGTATTTTTATCGACCGATGCGGCAATTGGAATCACTGGAGAAGATGTAAATGTGAGTTCTGGAGTAGTTATGTATTAAACAATTCATGGTGTTGGTATTACCTCACATTTCGGACTCTAAGGAAAAATTTCTAATGCATTTTGAAGCCTTGATATAATAGGACTTTCAATGAATGATAGACATTGGATAATCCATCTAAATGGAAGAGATTCATAGATAACAAGAGATTAGAATACATTGAAATTGAAATTTCCAAGGCAGTGCGAAATGTGAGATTCAGTTATTTATTTTTCATTCAATTTGAATACGTATGCAAAATAATCGCTCTAAATAAAAACTATTGTACATACTGATTTCGTCCAGAGGTCATAGCGAATGTCAGAACTACTACAGAAACAATGATTAGAGTGATAAGTGGAACAGTCCAGACATGCGTGACGTCATATAAGTATCCAATAAACATAGGACCTACAGCCGCGAGTATGTAGCCTGTTGATTGTACCATCGCAGATAACTCTGCAGCCTGACTTGTATTCCGAGTACGAAGCCCTATATAGCTTAAGGCTAATGGGAAGCACCCGCCTAATGTAATACCAATTAAAATAATACTCACTATTAAAACGGGATATGATGAACCTAGCAGTAATCCTCCATAACCAACAATTGGGCACATACCTAATATGAAGGCAAGCCATACTTGAGAACGGAAACGTGCTGCCAGAACAGGGACGAAGGAACTAGCAGGCAATCCCGTTAGTAGAGTAAATGAAAGTAACCAGCCGGCTGTCTCTATACTTATTCCATGGCTATGTAATATTTCAGGTAACCAAGCCACTGTTACATAAAATAAAAAGGACTGAAATCCCATAAAAATAGCTATTTGCCAGGCAAGCGGCGAACGCCAAATTCGATTAGAGTTAGAACGGACATTTCTCACTACTTGATGATTTTTATCACTAAACTTGAGTAGAAAAAACCAAATCAAGATAGCGACCAATGCTGGTATCCCCCATACGATTAAGGCTCCTTGCCATCCAAAATTCAACCCAGTGGCTAAAGGAACACTCACCCCTGATGCTAACGATGCAATCAATCCCATTGAAGTGGAATAAACACTTGTCATTAGACCGAATTTTGTTGGAAATTTATCCTTTACAACCACTGGCAAAAGAACATTTCCAATGGCAATGCCCATACCGACAAATAGAGTTCCGATAAAAAGAAAAAACGCCATCGGGACGAATCGAATACATATACCGATTAAAAGAAAAAGCAAACCTAATAGTAAGGTCCTTTCATTGGTTAAACGGGCAGCTATTTTGGGGACGATGGGTGACATCACCGCAAAAACAACTAATGGCAAGCTCATTAATAAACCTGCACTCCAATGTGCTAGCCCAATATCTTCTTGAATCATTCCAACTAATGGTCCTAACGACGTAATAGCCGGCCGCAAATTAAATGCTACTAGTACAATACCCGTAATGAGTAAGAATGTATAAAAGGAACTCGTATTAGCGTGCTCCTCTTGTACCTTTTGTAATTCCATTAAAATAATCTCCTCCTAGATGAACAAACTTCATACAATATATTACAGTAATTTAAGGTAGAGATAAAATGAATTTCGTATCTGCTTCATTGCTTACTGGAATTTTGAAAAAAGAAACGCAGGTAAGCAGAAGGTCTGTGAGATCTGGCCAATCATACTAGTATGTAAAGCGAACTTCATTTTAGTGATAAAATTCATTAGATTTTTCTTGGATAAAAAACATTGCTGGAATGAATTTCATTTATTATAATAAAATTGTAATTAATTTACAGATTCGGTGAATGATTGTTCATTCATTGTGTCTAAATGGAGGGAGAAGAATGAATTTATCTGAACAGCTTTATAACACCGCCATAGAAAATGCACAAAAACCTGCTTATTATTTTTTAGATCAATCTACTTCGTATGGTGAATTAGATGCTGCGGTGACCAAATTCGCAGATGGCTTACATAAGCTAGGTGTTTCAAAAGGTGACCATGTTGCTATGCTTTTAGGGAATTCTCCACACTTTATTATTGGGATGTACGGTGCATTACGTGCAGGTGCAACAGTTATTCCAATCAATCCAATTTATACTCCAGATGAAATTAGTTACATTGTCAATAATGGAGACGCGAAGGTCATCATTGCCCTCGATCGTCTTATTCCAATTTTAGAACAGATAGATTCTCTCCTAACAAACGTCGAGCAATATATTATTTGTGAAACAGAGCCCAGTAATGAAGAGGTAAGTAACCGTTTAGTTCCTATTTATTCAAAAATGAAATCGTTTGCAGAAGTTGTTGCTGCTGGGAACTTGCAATTTAAGGGCCCTGTGCCAGATGAAGACGAGACAGCGCTTATCTTGTATACGTCAGGAACGACAGGAAAGCCGAAAGGAGCGATGCTGACACATCGGAATCTTTATTCCAATGCGCGAGATGTTGCAGACTATTTAAAAATAGGTGCCAACGATCGTGTCATTACGACGCTGCCGATGTTTCATGTTTTTAGTTTAACCGTTACTTTAAATGCACCGCTAATAAGTGGAGGAACGTTGTTGATTGTACCGCAGTTTAGTCCGAAGGAAATTTTTAGACTAAGTCAGGAATATGAAGCAACCGTTTTTGCCGGTGTACCAACTATGTATAATTTCTTATATCAGTATCCGGAAGGAACGGCCGCTCATGTACAGTCTGTTAAACGTTGGATTTCAGGTGGCTCCCCTATGCCAGTGGCTCTTTTAACATCATTTGAACGGAAGTTTCAGGTGAAGGTTTCAGAAGGGTATGGGTTATCGGAAGCTTCACCCGTAACATGCTTTAACCCATTAGATCGCCCGGCTAAACCAGGCTCTATTGGCAAGTCGATTTTGAATGTTGAAAATAAAGTCGTTGATGCACTTGGAGAGGAAGTACCAGTTGGTCAAGTCGGGGAATTGGTTGTCCGCGGTCCAAATGTGATGAAAGGCTATTATAAAATGCCAGAGGAGTCAAGCGCTGTATTGAAAGATGGATGGTTATATACCGGTGATTTAGCGCGCATGGATGAGGACGGCTATTTTTATATTGTCGATCGTAAGAAAGAACTCATTATTACTGGGGGATATAATGTTTATCCGCGCGAGGTAGAGGAAGTACTATTCGCTCACTCGGATGTTATAGAAGCGGCTGCCATTGGCGTACCTGATTCTAATCAAGGTGAAGTGGTTCATTGTTTTGTAGTGAAAAAAGATCCAACTTTAACAGAGGAAGAATTAAAAGCTTACTGTACGAAACATTTAGCGAAATACAAAGTTCCAGCTCGTATTACATTTATAGAGGAGCTTCCCAAAAATACAACAGGTAAGATTTTACGGCGTGCATTAAAGACTAAAATGACACAATAATCATATAGCTGCCTGTCCTTTAGAGATTATCGCGATTTTCTTTCGCTATAGTCTCTTTTGTACAAACATTTTCATGTGTGAAATCATAAACTAATGTAAAAAAATAGGGACTTGATTTCTTGGATAATCCGCGATAAGATAGTAAAAATTTAGTAGTAGGAGGGAGCTTAGATGAGAGAGGTTACTTTATTGCAACTTTACGAACATCCTATTACACAAAAGTATTTGAACCGTTCTGGAATGGCGCATGCTATTGCTGTTGCCTACCACGCTTTCCATTTAGCAAAGGAGCATAATGTCGATCCGGACATCGCTGCGAAAGCTGGGTTTCTTCATGATATGGGTCACTTTACTTGGTACCGTAATGGAAATTGGGATTATGACCTATATCGTCAAAATGATATTCACCCGATTAAAGGGGCTGAAAGAGCGCACAAGCTTCTTATTCGACTTGGTGAAAATCCTATTAAAGCAAAAACGATTTCCCTTGCTATTTTATTTCACACCGATTCATTTTTACCTTCCAATGATATTGTACGCACCCCATTACAACAGATTGTAAAATGGGCTGATGAGAAAGACGAAGAAGAAGGCGGCAAACATCATTATCGTACAATCGATTCACTTCGAGCAAAAGATATGATTATTCGCTTAGACCAATTGATTGATAAAGAAGCAAACAATAAGTTATCATCCTAGGTGAATAGGATGGTAGCTTATTTTTTTATGTACAGGCGTTATTATATGACGCTGTTGTTTCTTGGCCCCTGTTTGTATGAGATCCTATCTAAAAATGAATACGGCGAATCGTCCAGAGTTAATGGTCCTGTTATATTCATTTACGAAACATTGAGGATAAACTGAAATAAAATGTTTATCCATCTGCTTAAGAGGTTAAAGGTTCTAACTTGTCTAACTTTGCTTACAATATAGTAAATATATTGTTTTTTACGTGGAAAGTATAAGGGCAACTGGGCGTCTAGCTAGAAGGCAGTTAGAGGTAGGTTTCAACTAAGGGGGAAGGGCGATGGCTAGAAAATGGGCAGGCTATGCTGTTATCATTTATTTAGTCTATGTGGCTTGTATGTATGGCTACATTTTTTGGTTTGCGGATACATCAATTCCACAAGCTTTAAAAGGGACGGCTGCAGACCCGCAAACCTTTTTAAACGCAAGAGAGCTTGTGTTAAGTGAGGAATACTCCAACATTCGCAACTTTATTTTTTTAGCTTATACTCCATTTGAATGGCTGATTTATTTTTTCATTTTGCTGTGTGGAGTATCAAGGGTATTTGAGAGATGGGCGGTGTCAATTTCTAAATGGAGAGTTGCTCAAACGGGGATCTATTTATTTTGGTTATCGTTGCTTACTTATATTGCTGTATTCCCTATACAATATATTAGCTATACATTTAGTCGAGCGTATAACATTAATACGCAATCGTTCGGTGCCTGGATGAAGGATGAGATTATTGGATTTTGGATTAACTTTGCTCTCATGTTTCTCATTGTCTCCGTATTATATTGGTTAATGAAAAAAAGCTCAAAAAAATGGTGGTTATACGCATGGCTTCTCTCGGTTCCGTTTTCTTTTTTGCTTATGTTTGTACAACCTGTTTGGATTGATCCACTTTATAATGACTTTTATCCATTAAAAAATAAACAATTAGAGGAAAAGATTTTAACACTCGCTGATCGAGCGGATATTCCGGCAGAGCATGTGTATGAAGTGAATAAGTCAGAGGAAACGAATGCTTTAAATGCTTATGTGACAGGCGTTGGGGCGAATTCAAGGATTGTTCTTTGGGATACGACGTTAAACAAATTACAGGAAGATGAAATTTTATTTATTATGGCGCATGAAATGGCTCATTATGTTGAGAAGCATATTTATATTGGAATTGCAGGCTATTTAGCTCTAACGTTTGTGGGGCTTTGGCTCATTTCACGACTAATGAATTACATTGTGGAACGCTGGGGGAAACTATTAAAGATTTCTGCTGTTGACACTATTAGCTCGCTGCCATTATTTCTATTACTGACTGGTGTCTTACTATTCGCTTCTAATCCTCTTTCGAATTATGTATCGCGTTATCAGGAAACAAGAGCGGACCGCTATGCAATTGAAATGACTGGAGACCAAGACGCGGCTATTCATGCTTTTCAAGAATTGACACGTACGGGACTTAGCCAAGTCCATCCGCCTTTACTGATTAAATGGCTTCGTTATACACATCCTTCTATGCTTGAGCGAATTTCTACTATTGAGAATTATGATAAGGATGAATAAGAGTCGGCTGCTAATGCAGCTGGCTTTTTTGTTTGGATATCTAAAAAGTGTAAATGTTTAGAAAAAACTTTTATTTTTGGTAACATATGATTCTTGACTATAATGAATACAACTTTTACCGCAGATTAACAGTAAGGAAAGAACTTGATTGTTAGAAAGAAATAAAGGAGAAGGAGTATGCGTAATATAGTATCGATTATTGTAGGTTCAGTCATTGTGGCGTTGGCATTTAATTTATTTTTAATTCCTCATCAAATATTGAGCAGCGGCTTGGGTGGAATTGCTATGATGTTGGGAATCATCACACCTATTAACACGGGAATTTTAAACTTTTTATTAAATTTACCTTTATTAATTATTGGTGTTTTAAAATTAGGAAAACAATTTATTTGCTATACGATTCTATCGGTTGTTGTATTATCCGTTAGCTTATATGTGATTCCAGTTGAAGCGATTTCAACAGACCAGTTTCTATCTTGTTTATTTGGCGGCGTGATATCGGGCCTTGGAGTTGCCATTATTTTCAGAGCATCGGGTTCTTCTGGCGGTTTTGATATTTTGGCCATGTTACTTACAAAAAAACGGGATTTCCCGCTTGGAACGTTACTTTCCGTGATGAATGCGATTGTGGTGGTGATTTCCGGTTTTATTTTTGACTGGAATTCTGCTTTACTCACATTAGTAGGGATTTATGCTGCTGGTAAGGTTATTGATACGATTCATACGAGTCATATTAAATTAACGTTACTGATTGTGACGAAAAAAGGCGAGGAAGTGAAATCGGAACTATTAGCCAATCTATATCGGGGGATTACCATCATAGATGGAGAAGGAGCTTATTCTGGCAACAAACAAAAAGTGTTAATGACTGTTATTACACGCTATCAATTAGCAGAGGTAAAGGCAATCCTGAATAAAGTCGATCAGAATGCGTTTGTAAATATTACACAAACAACAGAAGTAATCGGATTTTTCCATCGAGGGTGAAGGGAAATGTTCCTCTTCGATAGGATTAATCTGTCATAAGTAAAGCCTCCCAAAATAATGGGAGGCTTTGTCAAAAAAAACATGTTCAACCTGTTTTGCTGTCTAGTTCCACCGGATAGATAACTGTGAGAAAGATTGGTAATCTGAACGATTGGTTCGCTTTTTTTAATTGCCAAATAGTTTCATTAATTCTTTCATTTCAGTGCTTAATTGTAAAAATAACGGTTTGTCTTTATTGTCAAGGGCATTGTCAATTTGCTGAGCCAGCTTGTTTCTCTTCCTCTTAAGGATGGCTTCACGAATAATCATCTCAATGAGTATTTCCTGCATCGTTTCATTTTTCTTGGCTTTTTTCGTCGAGTGAGCCTTTACCAATTCTGAATAGGATTTGTCATTTTTCATTGGAAATCACCCCTGCCCTTTTTATTAATATATGAGTGCTTATGCTATAAAAGTAGTATGATTTTTTAAAAAATTAAATTAATTTTGACGTATGTATATAAATCAACGGTGCATGTAAATAAATATTCTTATGTCGGTTTAACAAGTTGAATATATATAGTTATGGAATTGTGTCGATAAGTGAAGTGTTCCGTAGTAATAGTTAATTTTTGAATATTTTGTGAAAACAATACTTTATACCTATGTATATGGTATGATTAGGGCAAGTTTTGGATTTATTCATTAAGAAGGGGGAAACGATATGGAACATACTCAAAACAATTTAAGAGAAGAGTATACAGTGACACCTTATACGCTTGCTCTGTTACCTGTTCAAGATGGAGATAAAGTATATTCGCGGATTATTGAATTAGAAGGTGAATTTATTTGTCCCCTTAAGCCAACGGATATTATTAAGAAAAGTTGTGAATATTTGGGGGTGAGTTATGAAGGCAGGAGGTCAGGAACAAAGAAAGTAACAGGTTTTACACATAAAGCTCCGATTACGATTGATCCTTCTGGCTCGCTTTTCTTCTTTCCAACTGCCTCTCCTTTACGTCCTCAATGTATTTGGTTGGCACATGATCATATTCTGTCATCTACTCGCCTAGACTCCAAACAAACTACAGTTGTTCTTCGTAATAAACAAAGTATAGTTGTTAATATATCAATCAGCTCATTTAAGACACAACTGCATCGAACAGCCTTTTTGAAAACGAAGCTCCTTCCACGGCTAGAGGAAATACAAAGAATGCTACAAGATTTAGCTAATCAGTTAGACTGGGCACAAACTGCCGAAGGACCATCCAAGTATACTTTATTGCGCCGGACTTGAGTCAGCGGATGGGCTAACAGAATAAGGGTTTTTTTGAAAGAAGTAATACGTCAGTAAGTTTTCTGTTTGTTTTTTGAGGCGGGGATTGAAATAATTATGGCGTTCTTCCTGCCCTTTATAGGTGAAGCGGTACATCGTAAATGTTTCATCTCTCTTTACTTCGTTAACTGTAATCTCCTCATGCTGTAAATAGGTAAGAACGGCTACTAGGTCTCGTTCTACTTTTTTGAAAACGTCTTTTATGAGATCCTGATAAGGTCTTTTTAACTTCAATTCGCTTGTTTCGATGATTTGTAAATCCCTCTTTAGAATCTTTAGTACCATTGGCAAATAAATGGCTTGTTCAATCATTGTTTGAGCCTGTTTTGTCACACGAGCCATTGTTCAATCTCCTTTCTCTCTATATAATATTTGGTTATTTTTGGAACGTTCGTTCTATTTTAAATGATGAAGTTTTATTATGCAAGGCCTCTTTCCCGATTACATACATAGATTATGGAATCTGAAAAACAGGAATGTTATGATAAAGAAAAAGGGACGATATTTGCCTTTTAAGAAGAGTGTTATATATGTGAAATAATGAGAGTACATAGAGAATGGCTACGTAACTTGATATGAGGGAGATTGTTATGGATTTTGAAGCATTACGGGAATGGCTGACGCTTGAAAACATATTAGACATTATGCAGCAATATCAATCGTTAGGACCTATTGCGGGCATTGTATTGCCATTGTTAGAAGCGTTTTTACCTTTTTTACCTTTATTTATTTTTGTCATGGCCAATGCAACAGCCTTTGGGTTGTGGTGGGGATTTTTATTTTCTTGGCTTGGGGCGGTCATAGGTGCTTTTCTTGTTTTTTTAGTTGTTCGGAAATTTGGCCAAGCAAGATTTTTTCATTTTTTGCAACAACATAAGCAAGTTCAAAAACTTATGAACTGGGTTGAAAATCATGGATTTAGTCCATTGTTTTTAATGCTTTGTTTTCCTTTTACACCGTCAGCGATTGTAAATATTGTTGCGGGCCTTTCGAAAGTAAGCCTATGGCAATATGCTTTAGCAGTTATAGCGGGAAAGATGGTCATGATTTTTACCATTAGTTTCATTGGGTACGACATTCCCTCCTTGATTCATCAACCGGTTCGAACCGTGATTGTATTGATTGTTATTTTTATTCTTTGGTATGTCGGGAAAAGGATTGAGCGTCATTTAGATAAAAATATGAAACGAGAAAGAGGATATTAGAAAAGAGTCGTTCGGTTATATACAGAAAACCGAACGACTTATTTTTTGCGTTGTCAAACAACGTTGTTGATAATATCAGCAGCGTTATATAACCAACCTAGTTTTAAAATGCGAACGTATGATTGTATTGTGGGATGTGGATGCACTATAATACAAGTAGAAAAAATGGAAAATGAAATCGACATAGACAAGTCGGTTTTTCTGTTATCATAGATAGTACATTAAAATTTTTTGTAGAAAAAGGAGGGACAGCAGGTGACGCTTCGTTTTTTATTGGGGAGATCCGGGACCGGGAAAACGTCTTTTATGTTAGACGAAATTCGAAGTACATTAGCTCATCATCCAGAAGGGAATCCTATTATTTATCTTGTTCCTGATCAGATGACATTTTTGTCTGAATATAAATTAATTAAGACACCAGGACTTGAAGGAATGATTCGAGCTCAGGTGTTCAGCTTTAGTCGACTTGCTTGGCGCGTCCTTCAGGAAACAGGAGGAATGAGCCGTATTCACTTAGATAGCGTAGGGGTGAATATGCTTATTCGTAAAATTATGGAGGAAAAGAAAGAAGAGCTGAAGGTATTTCGACGCTCTGCAGACAAGCAAGGGTTTGTTACGCAAATGGAGCAGATGCTCGTTGAATTTAAGCGCTGTTGTATACAGCCGGAACAATTGCAAAGTTTTTTAGAACAGTCAACTGCAACAAGCGGTGTCATTCAAGATAAATTACATGATTTAGAAGTAATTTATCAATCGTTTGAAGAGAAATTGATGGGCAAATACCTTCAATCCGAGGATTACTTTACGCTATTGATTGAAAAACTAGCAGATTCTGCTTATATCGCGAATGCACAAATTTATGTCGATGGCTTTTATAGTTTGACTCAACAAGAGCTGCTTATTCTTGAAGAAATGATGAAAAGAGGTTGCTCTGTTACGGTCGCTTTAACGCTAGATCGACCTTATCCATCGCTGCCGCCGGATCCTCTAGAGCTGTTTAGACAAACCGGGACAACGTATTATGAAATTTATCAAACAGCGCTTCGATTAGGCGTGCCGATTGAAGAAGATAAGGTCTTCACAGAAGTTGGTCGCTTTAGTGAAAATCCTGCATTAAAGCATTTGGAGCAGCATTTTGCAGTGCGGCCTGTTCGTCCATATGAGAGTCCAGCAAACGTAATCGTGTCGCAGGCGGTCAATCGACGTGCCGAAGTGGAGGGGATTGCGAGAACAATTGTGAAGCTCGTTCGGGATGAGGAGTACCGCTTTAGAGATATTGCCGTTTTAATGCGAAATGGCGAGGCTTATCGAGATATTATTCAAACTGTTTTTCGAGACTATGAGATTCCGCTTTTTATAGATTCTAAACGCAAGATGTTACATCATCCTCTTATTGAACTTATTCGTTCGACATTAGACATTTTGACAAGCAATTGGCGTTATGAACCGGTATTTCAGGCGATTAAGACGGAATTGCTTTTTCCAGCAGAGAAGAATAGCGACTTGATGCGTGAACAGGTCGATCGTCTGGAGAATTATGTGTTATCCCGGGGGATTAAAGGGGAGAAATGGACATCAAAAGAGAGATGGACCTATCGTCGTTTTCGTGGTTTAGAGCTTGAGGAACGATCCCAGACGGATAAAGAAAGGCAAATAGAAGAAGAACTAAATGAGCTGAAGCAATGGTTTACTGCACCAATCCTAACGTTATCAAGTCGGATAAATCGAGCGGAAACTGCAAGAGAATTATCCGAGGCGCTTTATTTATATTTAGAAGATATCCGTGCCGCAGAGCAATTAGAAAAATTAAGACAAGCAGCTGAAGAAGCAGGCGATTTAGTCGCAGCACGAGAACATGAGCAAGCATGGAATGCGGTCATTGATTTACTCGATCAGTTTGTCGAGCTGTTAAGTGAAGAACGGATGTCATTAAAAGCATTTGCCCTCATTATTGAAGCAGGGCTTGATTCATTGAATTTTTCATTAGTTCCGCAGGCGATGGATCAAGTAATTATCGCCAACTTAGATTTATCTCGTTTAGATGATGTAAAAGCAGCCTTTATTATTGGATTAAACGATGGAGTGTTACCAGGAAAGGCGGCTGCTGAAGGAATTTTTTCCGATCAGGATAGAGAGATGTTGCTTGCAAACGGTCTGGAAGTGGCGCCAAGCTCAAAGATTCGGTTATTAGATGAGGAGTTTATTGCGTATAAGGCCTTTAGTACTCCTTCTCATTTGCTTTACGTATCTTATCCGTTAGCGGATGAGGAAGGGAAAGCATTATTACCGTCTTCTTATATAAAGCGTATTTCTGATGTTATTCCTCATATTCATACTAATTTGTACAGCAACGATTCTTTTGATGGATCTCCAACTGAGCAAGCTGATTTTATTGTGAATATGGAAGTCGCTTTATCTCATTTAACGTCACAATTACAGCTTAAGAAACGGAACTACCCAATGCATCCGTTATGGTGGGATGTTTATAATGCATTGATGGATGATGAAGATATGAAATTCGAGACATCGCGTGTGCTATCGAGTCTCTTCTATGAAAATCAAGCTAAGAAGCTATCGTCAGAAACAACGAAACAATTATATGGCGAAAGTATTATGACGAGTGTTTCTCGAATGGAGATGTTTAATAGCTGCCCATTTTCTCATTTTGCGGCACATGGATTAAAGCTGCGTGAGCGGCAAGTTTTTAGACTGGATGCACCTGATATTGGGGAAATGTTCCACGGAGCGTTGAAGATCATTTCTGATTATCTATATGAACATGCTATTTCATGGGCAGCATTGACGAAAGATCAATGCTTAACGCTAGCGAGAAAAGCTGTGGAGACGCTCGCTCCTAAATTACAAAATCAAATTTTGCTTAGCTCTAACCGCCATCATTATTTAAAAAGAAAATTAGAGCAGGTTATTGGCCGGGCTTCCATTGTGTTAAGTGAACAAGCGAAATTAAGCGGCTTTGCTCCAATTGGTTTAGAGTTAGGATTCGGGAAAAATGAAACGTTGCCGCCCCTTTCATTTTCATTGCAAAATGGGACGAAGATGGAATTGATCGGCCGAATTGACCGCGTGGATAAAGCCGAAGAGAGTAACGGCATTTTCTTACGTGTATTGGATTATAAGTCTAGTGAGAAAGATTTAAGCTTAACAGAAGTGTATTACGGCTTAGCGTTACAAATGTTAACTTACCTTGATATTGTGGTTACGCATTCTCGTTCGCTAATTGGAACAGAAGCGCTTCCTGCTGGGGTTCTGTATTTCCATATGCATAATCCAGTCATTAAATCTAAAGGAATGTTAAGTCTTGATCAAATAGAAGAAGAAATATTTAAAAGCTTTAAAATGAAGGGGCTTATTTTAGGAGATACCAATGTGATTCAACTAATGGACCAATCTCTTGAAGCAGGGGCATCTAGTAAATCTCATATCATTCCAGCTAGCCTTAAAAAGGATGGAACGGTGTCCGCTACGTCTAAAATTGCAAGTCGTGATGAATTTTCTCTCCTGCAAAAGCATGTTCGTCACATTTATGAAAATGCGGGTAATAAAATGGTGAACGGAGATGTCGGAATCGCTCCTTATAAATTGAAAGACCGTACACCATGTAAATATTGTTCATTTAAAACGGTTTGCCAGTTTGATTCATCATTAGAAGACAACGAATACCGAACGTTAACAGATAAGAAGCAAAAAGATGTCTTAGCATTGCTGAGAGAGGGGGTAGAGGTGTGAGTAAAACAATCATTCCTGAGAAGCCAGTGGATGTGACGTGGACAGATGACCAATGGAAGGCGATCTGGGCGAAAGATCAAGACATATTAGTCGCGGCTGCGGCTGGATCTGGGAAAACAGCTGTACTAGTCAATCGGATTATCCAAAAAATCCTTTCTGAAGACGATCCAGTAGATGTGGATGAATTACTAGTCGTGACATTTACGAATGCGTCCGCTGCTGAAATGCGTCATCGTATTAGTGAAGCACTTGAACAAGCCATTGCTCAAAATCCTAGTTCGCAGCACCTTCGTAAACAGCTAAGCTTAATCAATCGAGCGTCTATTTCTACACTACATTCCTTTTGTTTAGAAGTGATTCGTCAGTATTATTACGAAATTGATATTGACCCAGGATTCCGGATTGCTGATTCTACAGAGATAGAATTGCTTCGAGATGAAGTGATGGAAGAGCTATTTGAAGAGCACTATGGCCGCAGTGATAATGAGGAATTTTTCCGATTAGTCGATGCGTTTACGAGCGATCGAAGCGATGCGGATTTGCAGCAAATTGTCCGCTCTTTACATGATTTCTCCCGTTCGCATCCGAATCCAAGTCAATGGCTGGATGAAGCGGCTGAGATGTATGATCTTTCAGATGATGCTAGAATTGAGGATTTACCATTTATTCAGGCGTTACGATTTGATATTTCGTTACAATTGGATAAAGCAAAAGATTTAGTGGAAAAAGCGTTAGATTTAACAAAGGTGCCAGGAGGTCCGGCACCGCGTGTGGAAAATTATCGAGCGGATTTAGAAATGATTGCAGTGTTATCTCAGGCGAATGAAACATCGTGGTATACCTTGCATGAGGCGATTCAAAACATTTCTTTTACAACGGCTAAGCGCTGTTCAGGAGCGGACTTTATAAAAGAAATTGTCGATGAAGCGACGAAGCATCGTGATAAAGCGAAAAAAATCGTGAAAACATTACAAGAAGAATTGTTTGTTCGAAAACCGGAAAGTTATCTTCGTGATATACGAGAACTGAAGAGCTATGTAGAAACATTAGTATTACTGGTTAAGCAGTTTGATACTCGTTTTTTTGCAGCGAAAACGGAAAAAAATCTGGTGGACTTCTCCGATTTAGAGCATTTTTGTTTAGAGATCTTAACGAAAGAGCTTGAACATGGTGAAAGAAAACCATCAGACGTTGCGTTAGCTTATCGTAAGCAATTTAAAGAAGTGCTTGTCGATGAGTACCAAGATGTCAATCTTGTTCAAGAATCGATTTTATCGTTAGTGACAGCGGACGGTGAGCACAGCGGAAATATGTTCATGGTGGGCGATGTAAAGCAGTCGATTTATCGTTTCCGGTTGGCCGAGCCAAATCTATTTCTCGGCAAATACAATCGCTTTACTCATGATGGGCAAGAGTCAGGACTTCGAATTGATTTAAATCAGAATTTCCGCAGCCGTATGGAAGTATTAGATGGGACAAACTTTTTATTTCAACAGTTGATGGGAATCAAGGTCGGAGAGATTGAGTATGATGAAGATGCGCAATTGAAAAAAGGAGCGCCGTATCCTGAGGATCAATCGTTTCCTATTGAGTTATATATCGTAGATGGCGCGCCAAATGAGGAAGAGAGTTTAGCAGATTCTTCTGAGTCAACAGCTGAATTCGAATCGGAAGAATTAGAAAAGGCGCAATTAGAAGCACGTATGATGGCAAAGTTGATTAAACAAGCTATCAATGAAAAACAACCAATCTATGATCCGAAAACAAAGCAGTATCGTGCGATACAATATCGAGATATTGTCATTCTGCTGCGCTCTATGCCATGGGCTCCGCAAATTATGGAGGAATTTAAGAAGCAGGGAATTCCGGTTTATGCGAATTTATCGACCGGGTATTTCGAGGCCACAGAAGTAGCGATTATGCTTTCATTATTAAAAGTAATTGATAATCCGCAGCAAGATATTCCGCTTGCTTCTGTATTGCGTTCACCGATTGTTGGATTAGATGAAGAGCAAATGGCCAAAATCCGCACGTTCCATTCAGGAAGTTATTATGAAGCACTAGCTGCTTTTTATCGTCAGGGCGATGTGAATGAACAAACAGGCTTATATGAACAAGTGGCTGCCTTTTATCGGAAACTTGTGAAGTGGAGAAAGCTTGCCAAGCAAGAATCATTGTCAGATTTAATTTGGCTTTTGTATCGCGAAACGAGATTTTATGATTTTGTTGGAGGCATGCCAGGCGGAAAGCAGCGTCAAGCCAATTTGAGAGCCTTTTATGATCGCGCTAGACAATATGAGTCCAGTTCATTCCGCGGTTTATTCCGCTTTTTACGTTTTATTGAAAGAATGCAAGAACGCGGTGATGATTTAGGAGCTGCCAGAGCACTTGGAGAACAAGAGGATGTCGTTCGATTGATGACGATTCATTCTTCAAAAGGTTTAGAGTTCCCTGTTGTGTTTATTGCAGGTCTTTCGAAGCAATTTAATATGATGGACTTACGCAAATCCTACTTATTGGATAAGGAGTTCGGGTTTGCGGCGAAATATGTAAATCCAGAGCTTCGAATTACGTATCCATCGTTACCGCAGCTTGCTTTCAAAAAGAAAAAACAATTAGAGCTGATTGCCGAGGAAATGCGCGTCTTGTATGTGGCTTTAACAAGGGCAAAGGAGAAGCTGTATTTAATTGCAAGTGTCAATAATGCAGAGAAGAGCTTGAACAGTTGGTGGAGCAATGCCTCCCATGCTGACTGGCTTTTAAAGGATTATACTCGCGCAGGGGCGAAAAGCTATCTCGATTGGATTGGACCAGCTCTCATCCGCCATCAGGATGGTCAAAGATTAATGGAGGACCATGTTCCTAACCGTTTGAATGAAAACATTACTTCCCATGCGTCCCAATGGATGATTTCCATTGTTCGAAGTGAAGAACTGATGGGAATGGATGAGGAGGAGCTAGCGGAAGATTCATGGCTAGAACAAGTGAAGCAATCTAAGAAAGTAGATAGTACTTCGGAATATACGAGTTTGATTGAGGACAATCTACATTGGAGCTATCCGCAAATAAATGCAGCCACTCATCGCTCTAAGCAATCTGTTTCGGAATTGAAACGCAGATTTGAATTAGCTGATGATCATAGTGCGACAGAGCTGATTGAGTCGTTTAGTCGACCGATTACAAAGCGGCCGGCTTTTATGCAAGAGAAGTCATTAACGCCAGCTGAAAAAGGAACAATTGTTCATTTAGTCATGCAGCATCTCGATGTAACAGCTGATATAACCGTCGACTATATTGAACAATTATTGACGAATCTAATTCAGCGTGAGTTGTTAACGGAAGAACAGCGAGTGGCGGTAGATTCACATATTATTATTCAGTTCTTTCAAACGGAAATTGGTCAGCGGTTGAAAAAGGCAGCTATTGTACGTCGAGAAGTGCCTTTTATGATGTCGCTACCTGCTCATATTGCGTATCCTGATTGGGATGAAGGAGAAGAAGAGGTACTCGTCCAAGGTGTCATTGATTGTTTATTTGAAGATGAACAAGGGCTTGTGCTGTTAGATTATAAAACGGATGCGATTACCGGCCGTTTTTCAAATGGATTTGAAGGAGCTAAAGACATTCTTGCCGAACGCTATCGAACACAGCTTCAATTATATAAAAGGGCAGTCGAAGGAATTTTGCATAAAAAAGTAACAAAGTGTTATTTATTTTTCTTTGATGGTGCACATTTATTAGAGATGGAAAGATGAGTGTTTTATAGTTAGAGACCGTTCTGATACAATAAAAAGAAACTTCTATTAACGAACGGCTTATAGCTTGTGAAGCAGAAGGGAAACAAAGCAATTGAAGGAGAGTGCTTCAATTGCTTTGTACTTGTGTTAAGAGTTAAATAAGAAGGGAGTTGGATATCGATGAAAGTTGTTGCACTCAATATTGGGAAACCAATAACGGTAGAATATAACGGGAAAGCATTAACAACAGGCATATTTAAAAAGCCAAGCCTTGAACCTGTTTTTCTTGGAAAGCTCAATTTTGAAGGAGATGGACAGGCTGATTTGGTAAATCACGGCGGAGCGGATAAAGCTGTTTGTGTTTATCCGTATGAGCATTATGTTTATTGGGAAGAGACAATAAGTAAAGATCTGGGGAGCAGTGCGTTTGGAGAAAATCTTACGCTGCAAGGGATGTTAGAACCGGATATACATATAGGAGATATCTATCAAGTAGGAGAGGCAGTCGTTCAGGTGAGTCAACCGAGAGAACCTTGCTTTAAAGTAGCGAAGAAACATGGGGTGCCTGATTTAGCTTTACAAGTTCAAAACACTGGTTACACAGGGTATTATTTTAGAGTATTAAAAGAAGGGTTGGTTCAAGCAGATTCCAAAGTTCAATTAATCGAGAAAGATTCTAATCAAATATCGATTCAGTTTGCTAATAATATTATGCATCATGATAAAAGCAATAGAGAAGCGATACAACAGATTTTAGCGGTTGAGGCGCTTTCTGATAGTTGGAGAGAGACTTTTATGAAACGTCTAGCAAAGATGGAAACAGATCAGAAAACACAACTGAAAGAAACTCATTAAAGCATTGTAAACACGCTTGGTTGATAAATAACCAAGCGTGTTTATATATCAGTAATGCCGTTTAGTTAGGAATCTTTTAATTATTTCCGGCAATTGGTTGGTCAACACCGTTAACATCGAGAACGTTGGTTCCGTTAATCGCGCTAACTGTGGCAATGATGGCTCCGGTATTAGCGGCACCGGAGCCGTTAATTGTTTTTGTAGCTTGTTTTGGAGAAATCACTGCGGCGTCTCCAAATTGAAGAGTTCCTGAGCCCATATTAGAAATTTGAATAGGTCCTGTAATTGCAGGCATAATAAACATCCTTTTTTAGTTTTTATTCTTCTTTCTTTGTTGAATCCGGCTGGGTGGACTTTCCGTTGTCGGTTAGTTGTCGAGTATGATGAATTTTTGATTTCATTCGTATATGTCCTACGTTTCCAAGACCAGCGACGGAGCTGGTGGAAATAGCATTTATATAAATATGACCTGTTTCAATAAATGGACAAAGATGATTAAATCGCATTTGAATAGGTTCGGTTATGATCGGGAGAGCCAAGGGGCGCGAAAAAATTTCGTAATCACTAAATTCATCGTCCCGTTCATAGAGAATCTCGCTTCTTCGTTGAACAGCAAGTGCGTGGACTGTCCCATCGATATAAGAGCAGTCACCAATTTGTAGAGTGGAACTAAAAACAATAGAATTAGATTCCACTGATTTGGCTTTAGAAGTTCTTTGAAACATCTCGATTATACTTTCGGAACTAGAGATAATGGCTGGATAATAAGAGATTCAGGCGGGGTATCAAAGGCTGAAGCGAGCTGAACCGTTTGGACGTCCCCAATAAGAAAAAGAGAAGCACTTGCTACCCCATTGATGTTAATATTATCTACACATAACTGATGATTCACTACATTAAACTCCATTAGTATGATTTCCTCCTGTCTGTCCTTTTGAATGTGTAATAAAATTCATAAGGGCTACTTGAATATCTGACTTCACCTGTTCAAACACTTTTTCTTTTAATTGCTCAAATTGATGCGGCGAGCGTTCGGTTGGCGGGGCCTGATCAAAGTACATATGAATTCGTTGTTCGAGCTGGCGTTCCACATCGTGTTTGATGAAATCATGGTACGAAGCATCTAGTGTGATACCAGCTTGAGCTTCTGTTTCTTGAATCATCCCATCTAAATTTGACATCAATTCGGCCGTCATTTTTTTGACAATTTGCTCCCTGTTCGGAAATGGAAAGGATGTCGGTGAGACAGGTTGATGATTCACCGCGAATTCATCGATATTATTTAAGTCACTAGGGTTCAGCCCTATATTTAATGTGCCATCAAGAGATTCAACTTTTAGTTGATCGAATTTATATTCAATTCGATCTATATGAACTGGTGGCCTCTCTTTTAGAACAGATACTTCTTCGGTTAGGCGTTTGATCTCTTGTTCAAGCTGCTGAATCCGTTTTTCTTGAGCTTCTAGGTAACACTGCATTTGTTTAGAATAGGTGTACAAATCATTGTTCAAGAGTTAATCACCTCAAACTTTCGCCGAAGATTTTCATTCACTGATACTATATGCAAAAGTTTGAAGTAGGTGAATACCTAGAAGAAATCTAAAGATAATCGTTGTCACAGCGGGACTAAACTAATCCCACCCGTTTCTAACTGTGGTGCTTCTTCCGTAAAGCCGCCTGTATTTGCTAATGCGGAGTATGGTTTAATGATGCCGGCACTTCCAATTTGAAAGACCGAAGAGTTGCTTATCCCTCCGATTTTAATCATATTAATTTGAATTGTTTGTTGGATATGAAAAATCATTGTAAGCTCCTTTCCGATAGGCTATGTTAAACAATCTCGTGAATAAATGGATTGCTATATCATAGCCTTCAGTTTAGACGTTAAATGCAATAGGTTCATCAAGTAGATCAGGATCGTTTATATTCGTTGCACTATGTTGGTTATAAAGAGAAATCGATTGTCCGGTGTTAAATGAACCTGCACCTGCATAGGTTTTTGCAGTAGAATAAGGAGAAATTTTAAAAACATCGCCAATATGAACAACGCCGCTACCAGACACACTAATGACTTGAATGACTCCGACGATTGCAGGCATATCATCCATCCTTTGATTTTTTGATTTATTTATTAAATGTTAGATCACTAGGCAGAAGACTATTTGATGCTATAGTATGTATGTGAACGATTAATGTGAGTAGGATACTTATGCAAATAGATCTGTCCTACCATACTAATAAAGGGGGGGGAGAGCGTGAAGGAAGCGATAAATCCGATTGATGAGAAAAAGCGTCTTGTTCATGTTGATATTTTAAGAGGCATAGCTATTCTAGGAATCTTTTTAGTCAATATGTCGTCTTTTCATATGCCCATTTTATATATCGATGGCTATGATGTTTGGACGACAGGGTCTGACCGCTTGCTGTATATGTTTAGTGATATTTTTGCCCAAACTAGTTTTTATCCATTGTTTGCTTTTTTGTTTGGGTTTGGGGCTATTATTCTTTATGAACGAAGTGTGGAAAAGGGGATATCATTTCCCGTTCTTTTTAGTCGTAGAATGCTTTTCTTGCTCTTTATTGGCTGTATTCATGCTTTTTTTATTTGGCATGGCGATATTTTGATTACATATGCGGTACTAGGATTTGTATTTTTATTGTTTTATAAATTAAAAGGCAAGACATTATTAATTGTCGGCTCGCTGCTGTATATGATTCCGGTTATGATTCTAAGCTTGATTATGGTGTTTACGAGCTTGTTTTTTTCAGAGGAATTAGCAACAGAAGTGACAGCCGATTATGAGTTAGTAGAACAGTCGCAGGACGTTTATCAACATGGTTCATTTATTGAGGTTACGAAGCAAAGAGTGCAGGATTGGTATTATGTGAATAATATAGTAGGACTCGTCATGTATCTCTTTTTCATTTTGCCTTTCTTTTTACTTGGAGCGGGTTTTGCTAAGCTGCGTTGGCTGCATGAGCCGTCTCTTCATAAACGAAAACTTATCGTTATCGCGATTGTCTGCTTCATTGTCGGTTTAGCTATTAAATGGCTTCCGTATATAACGGTCTATCATACTGGAACGACTCTCATTCAAGATGAACTAGGTGGTCCGCTGCTTACTTTTGCTTATATAACAGGTATTACCTTGCTTGTGCAAAAGGACAGCGTACGTCGATTATTACATCCACTCTCCTATATTGGGAAAATGTCCATGAGCAATTATTTGTTTCAATCGATTGTGTGCACCTTATTGTTTTACTCCTATGGCTTCGGTTTATATGGGCAAGTTTCGTATACAACAAGCTTTATTCTCATCTTTGTTATTTATGGAGTGCAATGGTTAGCAAGCTATATTTGGCTGAAACACTATCGCTTTGGGCCGATGGAATATGTATGGAGATGGTTTACGTATAGCAAACGATCCGCAATGAAAAGGCAGATCGAAAAGGGATAGGTACATGCTTATTTCTTCATGCAAAGGGGAAATAAGGACAGAATGCTTAATTTTGTTTTTTAACTCTTGTCTGTGATATGATGTAGGAGAATTTGTACTAGGGGGCTTTAAACTTATGATGGATACAACGCATTTACACATCACAACTTGGGTGATTGGTCTTATCCTCTTTTTCGTAACGTATTCGATGTTAAAAGGTGGAAATCCTAAAGCGAAAATGATGCATATGATTACCCGCTTGTTTTTCATTCTTATTTTCCTTTCAGGCGGTATGCTGATCTCTGATTTCGGCGTATATGCAACGAAGATGATTGTCGGCTTATTAGTCATTGCGTTTATGGAAATGGTATTAGTACGTACGGCTAAAAGAAAAAGTACAGGAGTTATGTGGACATTATTTATATTAAGTTTACTCTTTGTACTATATTTAGGTTTCTCTTTACCGTTAGGAATCACTATTTTTTAATAAGTAATAAAGAAGCGGACGCTAAGAGCGTCCGCTTCTTTATTTAGAGTTTACCTTTTCAATGATGATTCTTTTTCCTGTGTTAATCGTAAATTCAAATCGGTCATTTTTATTTTCTCCATAAGAGAAATGATGCTGAACGGAACAGATTTCTGAATTGTTATCGAAAGTGAAAAAATTCACACCTGACTGGGTACTTGTATTTTCTAAAAAGGTAAGCTGATTATAGCTGTAAATGCAATCATATGTGGAGAAACCGAGAGAATTCAATGTTGTCACAAATTGAAAAAAGGAATCATCGGTTAGTTTCTCTAATAATTCTTCAAACGAGTAGATTAACTTCTTCCGGATATGAATGGTTTCATTTTGTTTGAGGAAGACGATTTCATGATTAGTAAGCTGAATGGCTCCTTCTTCTAAGATGATGCCTTGTCTCCAACGACCTGACCGGTATACCTCTACTTCATTGTGCATATAGTCTTCAATGGAGGAGGCCTCATCTGTTTCGTCATCAAAGAAAATCCATTGAAAATTAATATATTCTACTTTTCCTTCTGTAAATGCTCTCGTTTGCTGTTTAATTAATTTTACTCGTTGCTGCTGCCTCATTTACAATTACCTCCAATTTGGGATGCCTCACCTACTTTTTTGACAAAATTCGTTGAAAATATAATCGTAACTGGACAAATAACCATCTTTTTATTTTTGCATAGGCTATGTTATACACTTACGACTTTGCTCACAACTTCCTAATCTCCTAAAGAGTATTGTTCGAGTTAGAAAGGATGAAGAATTATGTGTGGGATAACTGGATGGGTACATTTTCAAAAAGATTTACGCGCAGAAACGGATACTGTAGCCAAAATGACAAGTACGTTAGCGAAACGCGGACCAGATGATGAAAATGTGTGGAGCGATACCCATGTTGTATTTGGCCATCGTCGTTTAACCGTTGTAGACCCTGTCGGAGGAAAACAACCGATGACGAAGGCTCATGAAAGTGGAGTTTATACACTTTGTTATAACGGTGAGTTGTATAATACAGAAGATTTGCGTAAAGAGCTATTATTAAAAGGATATTCCTTTAAAGGTCATTCTGATACAGAAGTTTTGCTAACTTCTTATATAGAATGGAAAGAAAAATGTGTGGAACTGTTTAATGGGATTTTTGCGTTTGCAATTTGGGATAGTGCGGAGCAAAAGCTATTTATTGGACGCGACCGTTTAGGTGTAAAGCCGCTGTTTTATGCGGAAAGAAATGGGGGACTTTTATTCGGGTCGGAGTTAAAAGCGCTGCTTGCTCATCCGGATGTTAAAGCAGAAATCAGCTATGAGGGATTAGCGGAAGTATTTGGAGTAGGGCCTTCACGTAAGCCGGGTTCAGGAGTGTTTCATCATATTCAAGAGCTGCGTCCGGGTCATGCGATGACATTGACACGTAACGGACTAAAGATTTGGCGTTATTGGAATGTGAAAAGTGAAGAGCATACGGATAGCTTAGAAGAAACGGTAGATAAAGTTCGTTTCCTTGTTGAAGATGCCGTAACTCGTCAGTTGGTGTCAGATGTGCCGCTTTGTACATTCTTATCGGGCGGTGTTGATTCAAGTGCGATTACCGCGATTGCAGCGAATGCCTATCGCCGTGAAGGGAAAGGACCGCTTCATACGTATTCCATTGATTATGAAGATAACGCGAAGTTTTTTAAAGCAAATGATTTTCAACCAAATGCGGACGGTCCATGGATTGAAAAAATGTCGACTGCATTCCAGACGAGGCATCATTCGTCCGTCATTACACAAGAGCTGTTGACAAACTACTTAACGGAAGCCGTTCATGTTCGCGATTTACCGGGAATGGCGGATGTAGATTCCTCTTTACTCTGGTTTTGTAAAGAGATTAAGAAAGATTTTGTCGTCGGCTTGTCTGGAGAATGTGCGGATGAAATTTTTGGCGGATATCCATGGTTCCATCGGGAAGATGACTTGAATCGTTCTGGTTTTCCATGGATGCGTTCAACGGAAGAACGAGTGTCTTTATTGAAACAGGGATGGCGTGACAAGTTGAAGTTGGAGGAATATGCGGAGGAAGCCTATTTAACGACGATCCGTGAAATGCCAAAGCTTCCTGGTGAAACAGGTATAGCAGCGAAACGAAGAGAACTGTTTTATTTAAATATTCTTTGGTTTATGACGACGCTGTTAGATCGAAAGGACCGAATGAGTATGGGCGCGAGTCTTGAAGTGCGGGTTCCTTTTGCGGATCATCGTCTTGTCGAATATGTATGGAATATTCCGTGGGAAATGAAAATGACGGGCAATCGTGAAAAAGGGATTTTACGTAAAGCCCTTGAAGGATTGCTGCCAACGGAAGTGCTTTATCGCAAGAAAAGTCCTTATCCGAAGACGCATAATCCAGTTTACACAGAGCGTGTACAAAGCTGGTTAAAAGAGATTTTAGAGGATTCGAATTCGATGCTCTATGAATTTTTTGATAAACAGAGGTTGAATGAGCTTGTCGAATCAAAGGGAGAGGCGTTTAGAGTGCCTTGGTTTGGGCAATTGATGTCCGGTCCGCAATTGCTCGCTCATTTAGCACAAATGCATGTATGGTTTAACGATTATAAGATTGAGATTGTAGATTAAATAGGGGAATCGAAAGAGTTCGTTATAAAATCATGCGCAATTCGGGAATAATCGGGCGAATTCAGTATAAAATCATGCCAAATTCGGAGATAATCGAGCGGGAAGTCTGTGTAATCATGCCAAATGACTGGTTTACTAATTAATTAGAATATTTTGGTATTTAAGTTTGACCTTGGAAGAATAAGAAGCTAATCTTAAAGGCGTAAGGATGTTTAGGGAGGAGGAGCGGAATATGCGCAGAGTGTTATCACTCGTTTTACTTCCGTTTCTTCTTTTTTACGCCATTCCAGTAGGAGCAGCTGAAAAAGAAGAACGAACGTTGGAAGATGAAATCATTTATTCTATCATGATTGACAGATTTTTTGATGGAAATCCAGAAAATAATGGGGATGCGGATGTTACCAATCCGAATATGTTTAATGGCGGTGATTTTGCCGGTGTGACAAAAAAACTAGATTATTTAAAAGAGATGGGGTTCACAACGATTTTACTTTCCCCTGTTTTTATGAATGATAAAGAGGGGTATCATGGATATTGGGTGGAGGATTTTTACAAGACAGATCCACACTTTGGTACACTAGATGAATTGAAAACATTAGTACAGGAGGCTCATAGTCGAGATATAAAAGTGATGGTAGACTTTGTAGCTAATTCTGTCGGTCCGAATCATCCATGGTTACAGGATCCCACGAAAGAGGATTGGTTTCATGAAAAGGACAGCGCTGATGAACAACTGGAAAAAAGCTGGATTGATAGTCTGCCAGATTTAAATCACGAAAATCCTGAGGCGAAGGCTTATTTATTAGATGCAGCTAAATGGTGGATTGAAGAAACGAATATTGATGGCTATCGTCTTCATCAAGCTGAGTATGTAAACCAAGATTTTTGGAAGGACTTTGTACAGGTTGTTAAATCAGAAAAAGCTGATTTCTATCTGATTGGTGATGTTTTAGAGGGGACTTCAAAAACGATTTCCAGCTATGAAGAGACTGGGATAGATGCTTTTATGGATTACACCGAAAATGAAGCATTACGCCAGGCCTTTGCTGCTCCAGATGAAAGCTTAACAAACCTTTTTTCCGTTAAGAGAAAAAACGAGGACTTACTTCAGGCTGATACACAGCTTGTGAACTTTATGGATACGAGTCAATCACCACGCTTTACCTTTGATGCGGCTAATCATAACCAGCATCCAGGGACGCGTTGGAAAATGGCTCTAGCTTATTTGTACACGACACCTAGTGTGCCTGTTATTTTTTATGGATCGGAAATTGCGTTAAACGGTAATGAAGCCCCTGAAAATCATCAACTGATGAATTTTAAAACCGAACAAGATTTAGTGGACTATATAACGGATCTTGCCAAAATTCGTGCCGAACATCCTGCTTTATCACGAGGAAAATTAGAAGTTTTATATGAAAAAGACGGTGTTGTTGTGTACAAGCGGACGCTGGCTGAAGAAACGAATGTTGTGGTTATTAATAATACGTCAAAGACACAAAAGATTGTATTGAATCAATCACAGCTGGAGGATAATAAGGAATTGAGAGGGTTATTGAACGGCGACCTCGTTCGCAGTCAAGATGGCACGTATTCTATCGTCATTGACCGAGAGCAAGCAGAAGTGTACAAGCTTGTTCATAAGTCGGTTATTAACATTCCTTACTTTGCTGTATTATTTGCGGTACTTGCTTTATTCGCGCTATTTATTGCTTTAGTTATGAAACGCTCGAAAAGAAATTCAATAGATTAATGGCAGACCTCTCGATTATTCTGATTTATAGTGCCTATGAATTAGTGTTAGAGGATGATCAACAGATTTATGCTTATATTCGAAGAAGTGCAGGTCAAGCGGCTCTAGTTGTTTGTAACTTTAGTAAACAGAACTAAGACCTTATGAAGTCCTTGTCTATCTTTTATTAACTAAGTTAATATAGGTCAATGAACGAAATTGTTTTTGTTTTTTTTGTTGATAGAATGATGTGAGATGATTAAACGATCTAAGGAGATTTATGATGATTAATAAAATTGGTAAAATTACTGTTTATGTACAAGATCAAGAACAGGCAAAGGACTTTTGGTTAAATAAAGTAGGCTTTGTATTGAAATTTGAACAACCGATGGGACCAAACATGTCCTGGATAGAAGTTGGACCTAGTGAAGACGAATTTACTACGTTAGTTTTGTATTCTAAATCTGCAATGGAACAACAGCAACCTGCTAAAGTTGCCCATCCATCAATTCTTTTTAGCACAACGGATATTGAATCCGCTTATGAGAAGATGAAACAAAATGGAGTAGAAGTAGGAGACATGTTAAGAATGCCGTTTGGAACAATGTTCTCATTTAAAGATCAAGATGGAAATGAGTATTTATTAAGGGAAGATAAATAAGTCGGAGGAAAAGCTGTTTTCATTTGGATGTATTCAACAGTATGGCTGATTATACGATTTTTGGCTAAGGTGTGTGAAACTTCGGTTTCACACACCTTTTTTAGCTATGCTGAAAGCTCCCCTCAAGTATTACTCCTCTTGCGTGTGTATATAATATGTGAGGTGTTTTAGGGGCAAAATCACAAATAATTCCAAAGTTCATACTTGCTGTCTATCACTTTATTTGATATATACGAACAAACTGTTTCTAGTACGAAAAAAGGGTTATTAATTTTGTATATATTGTTTTTGTAAAAACCTGTCATATGAAGGTTGTGAATTTTCCGTTATTTAACAGAATTTTGGGGAAAATTAACGTTTTAACGCGTTAATTGCTTAAAAATTTTGAATTTAGACACAAATATAGAGGAAGGGATTGTATAATAAGTGTATGATAAAAGATATATCTAAAAAAATGAAGAGGCTTTGGATTATCCTTTGCATCTTTTTTAATACATCAAGGGCTTAATGTCTACAGAGGGGAGAGGAAAAGAGTAATGGCCGTTACGATAAAAGACGTGGCACAATTGGCAAACGTTGCTCCTTCGACGGTTTCACGAGTTATTGCAAATAATCCTAGAATTAGTGAAAAGACAAAGGTACGTGTTCGTGAAGCGATGGAAAAGTTAGGGTATCATCCAAACTTTATTGCACGCAGTTTAGCCAATCAATCAACACAGATTTTGGGCTTAGTACTGCCCAGTTCATCAGAAACGTTTTTTAATAGTCCGACATTCGCTACGATATTACGTGGTTTAAGTGAATGTGCTCGGGAAAGAAAATATTCATTGCTCATGAATACGGGGAATTCCGATGAGGAAATTTTTGAGGGAGTCGTTGAAATGGTGCAAGGGGGTATGGTAGACGGGATTGTTCTGATGTATTCACGTATGAATGATCACACGATTACCTATTTGCAATCGCGCAATTTTCCTTTTGTTTTAATTGGAAAACCGTATGAATTTGCTGAAGAAATCACATATGTCGATAACGATAATTATTTAGCAGCGAAGGAAGCAACGAATTATTTATTAGAGTTAGGACATAAGAAGGTTGGATTCATTGGGGGCCATTCGAAACTTGTTATGACGCATGAGCGTTTATTAGGGTATGAAGGTGCTTTGAAGGAACATGGAATCGTACCTAGAAACGACTATATTTTTTATGAAGAGGCATTACGAGGAGAGATGCAAGAAGCGGTGCAAAGCCTTTTAGCTTTATCAGAAGTACCTACCGCTTTAATCGTCCACGATGATTTAATGGCGCTGAGTATTATGAATAGTTTAAGGTCTTTAGGATGCTTTACTCCAGAGCATATGTCTGTTGTAAGCTTGAACAATACTTTATTTTCAGAAATTTCACTTTCTTCTTTCACCTCTATTGATACAAATATGTATGATATTGGATATCAAGCAACAAGATGCTTAGTTCAAAAGCTAGCATCGCCAGAAGAACGAATACAAAGTGTTATTATCCCGCACCATTTTGTCGAACGCGACTCGTGTCAACGAGTGCAAACAGCCATGTTAGTTTAGTACAAAACGAAAGGCTTCCTGCTCCTATTGGAGCAGGAAGCCTTATCGTATTTATTATCCATTTACAACCGTACCGCCATTGATATGGAGCACTTGTCCGCTCATATAGGAGGAATCTTCGCTCGCTAAATATACATAAGCAGGAGCAAGTTCCTCTGGCTGTCCAGCACGCCCCATTGGCGTATCGCTGCCAAACTTGGAGACATCTTGTTCATTAAAAGAAGCGGGAATGAGCGGTGTCCAAATAGGGCCAGGTGCTACAGCATTCACACGAATACCATCTTTAATAATCGAATTGGAGAGCGCTCGTGTAAAGGAAACGATGGCTCCTTTTGTAGCTGAATAATCGATTAATTTAGGATGGCCTTTATAGGCTGTAATAGAAGCGGTGTTAATAATGCTGCTTCCTTGTTTTAAATGAGGAAGAGCAGCTTTTGTTAAATAGAACATCGAAAAAATATTGGTGCGGAACGTTTTTTCTAGCTGATCGGCTGTAATATCTAGAAAGTTCGTTTGCACATGCTGTTCAGCTGCATTGTTGACTAAAATATCAAGTCCCCCAAATGCTTCCATTGTTTGTTTAACGACGCTTTGGCAAAAAGATTCATTGCCGATATCCCCCTGTAGGAGCAGGCATTTTTGGCCTTCTTTCTCTACTAACTGCTTCGTTGTTTTTGCATCCTCAACTTCATCTAAATAGACAATGGCCACATTGGCGCCTTCTTTAGCAAAATAAATGCTTACAGACCTGCCAATCCCGCTATCGCCACCGGTAATAATCGCTGTTTTACCAGCTAATTTACCGTTGCCTTTATAGTTTTCATTTACGGATTTTGGGTTAGGTATCATCTTTGTTTCTACACCGGGCTGGTGTGTTTGATGCTGCGGCGGAAAGGTTTGCTTCGTTTGATTATTATTTGATGAACTCACTAAGATCCCTCCTGCTTTTTATATCTACTTCTTCTTATTTGCAAGTGGAGGACTAATAAAACATGGGAATATTAGGGAGGTAGATATAGTAAACGACGTATGAATGGCATACTTCGTTGTTTTGCTTTGTTTTTCCTAACTTGAATAAATTGGTAAAATGTGGGTTGATGTTGTAACAATAATACTGTATGATAAATAGTATAAATCATATAGTGTATAACATATATTAATTAAAAATTGAGGTGGGTGAATGAGTACTTTACTGAATTCATTAACGACAGAGCTTAGAAGAGGAACATTGACATTGGCGGTTTTAAGTCAATTGCGAACACCCCAGTACGGATATTCACTTGTTCAGTTATTGGAGGAATCAGGTGTTAATATTGATCAAAGTACCTTATATCCGTTGCTTCGCCGTTTAGAAAAACAGGAGTTAGTGACGAGCAGTTGGGATACATCTGAGAGTAGACCACGTAAGTACTATGTGTTAAGTGAATATGGTGTAGAAATCTTTTTGCAGTTAAAAGAGGAATGGATGAAGAATTCGAAACAACTGCATGGGCTATTAACAAAGGGGGAAGACGATGAGCTTAATTGATATTTATATACAAGAAGTCACGCGTAGGCTGCCTGAGAAAAGCCGTGAAGATATTGCCCTTGAATTACGATCAACAATTGAGGATATGTTGTCCGATGATTACAGCGAGGAAGAGGTAAAAGCCGTTCTTGAAAAATTGGGTAATCCAGCAACATTGGCCAGTGGTTATCGAGATCAACCGATGCACTTAATTGGTCCGCGCTATTTTGATGTATATGTTACATTATTAAAAATGATTTTACCAATTGCAGTGGTTATTTCGTTAATTTCAATGATTGCCACATATTTTATGAATTACGGTGGAGAAGAAGCGGTTATTAATGTTGCACTCCATATTATGGGGGAAGGAATATGGAGAATCATCGAGGTAAGCATGCAAGTATTCTTTTGGTTAACGCTTGTTTTCGCCATTCTCGAACGAACGGATAAAGGAAAAGACCAGAATCCGCTAACAACAAGTTTGAGCAAATGGACACCAGATGATTTAAAAGACATTTCGTATATTCCTAAGAAAAAAGCGATTACGAAGTTTGAAGTATTTGGAGGGTTAATGTGGACGTCAATTTGGGCAACCCTTTATTTTTATGCTGAGCATCTTGTAGGGGTATATAGAGGCAGCGAAACAGGTCTTGAATTCGTGGTTCCCGCTTTAAACCATGAAGTATTACTTCGTTATTGGCCCATTGTGGTTGTGATTATTGGCGGTGAAATTGCACTATCTCTTTATAAATTAATGAAAGGGCAATGGACGAAGAGTATAGCTATTGTTAATATGGTTGTTCAGGTTGTAGGCACAGTTGTATTTATTGTCATATTCAGCAATCCCGACTTGCTTCATCCAAAATTCCTTGCTTATATAGCAGATTTTAAACAATTAGAAACGTGGGCGGTTGGCGGAGTAATCAGTATATTTATTATATCTGCCGCAATTGCTGTATTTGATGGTTTTCGTAAGGCTAAAATTAGTTAAAGAATGTTAAAAAACTCGCCAAAATTGGCGAGTTTTTGTGTTAGCGGTAATTTAAAAATTGTACATCGATTGATAAATCTGCATTACGAATAGCATTGATAATCGCTTGTAAATCATCACGGCTTTTTCCTGTTACGCGGATTTGATCATCTTGGATTTGGCTTTTTACTTTTAAGCCGCTATTTTTAATGATTGTATTAATTTTTTTCGCTTGCTCTTTGTCAATCCCTTGAATAAGCTTTGCACGTTGGCGTACCGTTCCGCCTGAAGCACCTTCGATTTTTCCGTACTCTAAGTTTTTAATGGGCACGTTACGTTTTACAAGTTTACTAAGAAGTACATCCTTTAATTGATCCAGCTTATATTCATCGTCGGAAACGAGTACAAGCTCTTCTTTTTCTAACGTAATGTTGCTTTTGCTTCCTTTGAAATCATAACGGGTTGCAATTTCTTTCATCGCCATTGTGACAGCATTTGTTACTTCTGGAAACTCTACTTTCGATACAATATCAAATGAACTTTCTTTTGCCATGTCTTACCTCCATCAAGATTTATTTCCTTTATTATAGGGAATGATAGGAGGGAAGACAACTAATCGAATCCTATTTATGGTCAGTTTGTTTTGAATAGGAGTGCTTACCAGCTTCAAGATTTTCTTGATACTGTATATTCTTTGCAGCGTTATGTGCTTGATTATCTCTTGGTTTTTTATTGTTATCTTTTGTTGTAGACATAATAAAACTCCCTTTCTTTGATCGTCAGTTCTTAGTGTTGACGCAAATGAAGGGGAGTATGTATTCGTTTTATTTTGTTTTATTTAAAAAGAAAATCGCGATTGTACCTGGACCAGCGTGAGCCCCGATTGTTGCTCCAACCGTATTAATAAAAACATCTTCTGTACCGAACTCTGCTTGAATGGCCGCTTTATATTCTAAAGCCGCTTCTTCATCATCGCCATGACTGATGGCGATCGATTGCTCAGATAGGTTTTGTCCGCGTTCATGCATTAATTCTAGAATCCGTTTCATTAATTTCTTTTTGCCGCGTACTTTTTCAAGCGGGACTAACTTGCCATCTTCAACATGCAGTAGGGGCTTAATGTTTAATAAACCGCCGACGAAGGCTGAAGCTTTAGAAATTCGTCCGCCGCGAGCTAAATATTCAAGATTGTCAACGGTGAAGAGGTGTTCCATATGACGAATATGGAACTGAATGTCTTCAAGAATCTCCTCTTTAGAAGCGCCTTTTGCTGCTAATTGGACGGCGCTTTTTACGACCAGTCCCGCGCCAAGGGAGGCACACTTCGTATCAATGATTTCAAGGTCTAGTTCTGGATATTGCTCTTTCACTTGATCGCGGCACATAACAGCTGTTTGATAAGTTCCAGACAACTGAGAAGAAAAAGCAATATAAATGCCTTGTCGTTTCTCTTTCGCAAATTGTGTGAATAACTCTATTACATATTCCGGAGAAGGTTGGGATGTTTTAGGAGCTTTTCCTTCGCGCATCGCATTATAAACTTCTTTTGGAGTAATGGTTTGTAGGTCTTCGTAATTTTTCCCTTCAAGATTTACTAGGAGAGGGATAAATGAGACATTGTTTTCTGTGTAGAAAGACAATGGCAAATCACATGCACTGTCTGCCAAAATTGTGATAGCCACGCTTACACCTGCTTTCTTTCTAATTTTTAAGCTATGTATTGATTAGTTTAGCATGGAACACAAAAAAAACAATGAATAAGCTTAGGCTTCACCTGAAAAAGCCTCCAAAATGGAGGCTTATTTCAGGTGAGTTTCTAATCTTTGTTGTAGCTCTCGAAGCTGTTCTTTTTCAGCTTCTGTTGAATTAGCAAAGGCTGAAGAAAGAGCGTTCTTGGCTACTTCCACCGCATTTTCATTACTTTCATGATGCTCAGACTGCAGAACATTCTCAACAAATTCCCGTGCTTCTTGGAATAGTCTATTTGCCATTATAAGCCTCCATAAAATTGGTTTGACTTTTGACGTTGTTCGGCTTCTTCAAACGTAGAATGATAAGGAATCTTTTGAGCATGCAAGGCAACCGAATCTTTACCCTGCTGAACAAATCGTTTCGATTTACTGCGTTTACCCATGCTTATCTCCTCCGATTGTGAGCATTTGACACAAAAGCTACGGTGTCAAATATATTTTGACCGTTTCGATGGATTTTATAAAGGAAATAAAGGGCATTTAGGCAAGTTTAATATTAAATTTATCTTCCAGGAATACGGCAATACCGTCTTCTTCATTTGTTAAGGTAGTTATGTTTGCTAATGACTTGAGTTCAGAGATGGCATTGCCCATTGCGACACCAGTTCCTGCATAATCAATCATTTCTAAGTCATTATCTTCATCGCCAAAAGCGATAATTCGCTCTTTCGGTATATCGAAATAATTTGAAACTTTTTGAATACCGACTGCCTTATTTAACCCGCTTTTTACGATTTCAATAACATGAAAGGGAGCAGCCCAACTGCGATGATCAATCACTTCGGCATGAACTGATGTTAAATGTTCACGAATTTCGGTAACTTGGTGTTCTTCAGCGTGAATGAGCATACTTGTGGGAGACTGTTCTAAGAAGTTACGTAAATCACCTGTTGTTACTTTTGGATTACCCATTTTTAAAAGGTCAATGAGCTTTTCATCATGGTAATGAAAATATACGTCATCGCGAACTTCAGCGATAATATTATGATAGTCGAATTCGTCACATGCTTCGACGATATCTTTTGCCACGTTGATATCTAATGGTGAATGGTACATTCCCCAGCTTGTTTGTAATGGATGATGCACGAAAGCGCCATTAAAATTGACGATTGGTGTCGTTAGTCCAAGTTGACGATAATACAATTCGCTGGCACGATATGGTCTTCCAGTAGCAATCATGATTTGATGACCATCTTCTTTAAGCTTTGTTAAAACTTGCTTTGTACGAGATGAAATTTGTTTTTCATTATTCAGTAACGTTCCGTCAAGATCTAACACAATTAAATGTTTATCAGCCATCAATGAGCACCTTCGTTTCTGTTTTGTATTTTTTGTACTTTCAGTATACTGTACGATAACCGAATTACTATGAAGTTTATGCAAATATTTGTAAAGTTTATTGTAATGCAAATTCAAATCTTTTTCATTGAATTTGCATTGATGTATGATGAAACTAAATTAATACATATTAGGAGGCATTTAGGAATTGATTAATATCAAAAATGAAAAAATTGCTGATATTCCAGTATTACATATGAATAAGGAAGAGTTGTTTGAAAAAAAGCAGCCGCTTATTTTCTTTATTCATGGTTTTATGAGTGCAAAGGAACATAATCTACATTATGCATACTTGCTAGCGGAAAAGGGGTTTCGTGTTATTTTACCCGATGTGATTCATCATGGTGAAAGAGAATCGGGATACAGTGAAAAAGAATTATCGTCCCGCTTTTGGAAAATGATTGTTCAGACGATCCATGAATTGAACATACTAAAGGAAGAACTTGTGTCTAGACATTTAGTTCAAACGGATAAAATCGGAGTTGTCGGAACCTCAATGGGCGGCATTGTCACGAATGGGGCACTTGCTGCATATGACTGGATTTCTGCAGCTGTGAGTTTGATGGGGAACCCCGCCTATGTTAGGTTTGCTGAATATCAAGTAGAGCAAATGAAAAAGATACTACCAGAATTGGATTTAAAGGAAACGGATGTTCAAGAACAATTGGAATTGTTAAAGCCCTATGATTTAAGCTTAAATCCAGATAGGCTGCAAAACAGACCGCTTATGTTTTGGCATGGAGCAAAAGATGGAGTCGTGCCTCATAAGTTTGCTTATGATTTTTATCAGCATATTAAATCGAATTATGAAAGCGAGCCAGATTATTTGATGTTTAATTTAGATGAAAAGGCTGGACATAAAGTGTCACGATCAGGAGTGTTACAAACAGTGGAATGGTTCGATAAGCACTTGCAGCCAACGATACAAAAAGTTTAAGAATTTAGTGTAAATCTGTTATGATGCTCATGTGGAGATAATTTTTCCATATGAAAAAGGAGTGAACAACGTGGATCAAGATGTAAAAGATAGTATTATGGGAGCGTTAGAGCGCGTAATCGACCCGGAATTAGGGGTAGATATTGTGAATCTAGGGCTTGTATATGATGTTGATATGGATGAAGAAGGCTATACAACGATTACAATGACATTAACAGCTATGGGCTGTCCGCTTGCTGGAGTTATTGTGGATCAAGTAAAATATGCACTTGAAGATCTGCCAGAAGTAAAAGAAACAGAAGTGAACATTGTCTGGACGCCAGCATGGACGAAAGATAAAATGTCTCGATATGCAAAAATTGCACTTGGCATTAAATAATGGTGAAAAGGTCAGATCATGATGATTTGGCCTTTTTTAATTGGTTATGCCAAAAGCCGTATGAAGCATATCCTCTCTATTAATAATTATGTTGGTAAAGAAGGAATGTTGAGGGATATATGAAAAAATTTGAACAACATATCCGGCTTAAGGCTTATTAATTAAGAAAAATTTCAAAAAAGCTGTGATAAAAGTCATCGCGGAATGTTTCTAGATTTGATAATGTGGAAACAGGGGTTAAGTTTTTATATGTATGAATGCGGTCGAGATGAATGAACCTGCCTCCATCTATTCACTTGTTTGTTTTGCTGCTATAAGGGATTCCAAGGGGATGGGATTGTTACAAAAGAAGCTTGGGTTGAATAGTTTATACATCGCTTCGCTTACTGGCGGGCAGGTTGAATGGTTGCTTGAGGAAATTGTGTAGTTCTTCTCGAAACTGCGTATACACTTTATCCATGAAAAAAGCCGGTTATTTAAACCGACTTTAATCAATTCTACAAATATCAATTGGACAGTTTTCACAGTCAATCTCAGTACGTAAAAAGTCTACATTGTGAATCGTAATAAATCCTTTGTCCATTGAAATTACATTCTGTTTGCGTAAATCCGCTAACATCCGATTAATGACTTCACGGGATGTGCCGCAAAAGTTTGCAAGCTCTTGATTGGTAAAGGCCATTGTAATAATCGTGCCATTCTCCGTTTCAACGCCGTAGCTATTCATGATTCGAATTAAGGTGGAGTATAAAGCTCCTTTTTTGCCATGTAAGAGTAGGTCTCGAAACATCGTTTGAGTTTTGCGGTGTTGAGCGGATAACCAGGAGAGACAATCAATAGCGAGTTTGCTATTTTGGCGAATTTGTTGTTCAAACTGTTCTTTATTAATGGCGATTACTTCTCCGCTTTCAATCATTTTAGCATTCATCATATGTTTAGGTAATTCAGAGAAAAGGATTGTTTCACCAATCAATTCATTACCCGAGCATAGTCGCAATGTTAGTTCACGTCCATCAGGGACGATTTTGCTAATTTGAACTTTCCCATTTAAAACATAAAATAATTCATTTGAGGGCGTACTTTCTTGAAAAAGATAGCGTCCTTTTTCTATATACTTTACAGGATAATTTTCAAGAATCAGTTCATGTAACTGTTGGGTCAAGGAAGAATATTGCATATGAAACCACCTTTATACTGCCTGCTTTACTATTCCTACCATTGATTTAAGCGGAAAAAAGATACATAGTCAACTATCTGTTACGATTTCTTCATTAAATTTGTGTATTCGAAATCATTTATACAATTTTATAAAAATACATTTGATTTTATTTTTATTCAGTCATATAATAATAGAATCAAAGAATGACAGGGATTTATGAGTATAGGAGTTGGTCTTTTTGAACGTATCAATAGTAGGCGCCACTGGATACGGTGGTCTAGAATTAATCCGGTTTTTAGGGAACCACCCTCATTTGGAAATTGCTTCATTGCATACTTCTTCCCAATTTGGCCGAAATATATATGAAGAGAATGCACATTTAATGCATATGGATTATAAATTAGAAGAGATTGACGCCGAAGCGATTGCTAAAAAATCAGATATTGTATTTTTAGCAACTCCTTCTGGTGTATCGTCTAAATTAATTTCCGAATTTTGTGATTTGAATATAAAAGTCATCGATTTATCCGGTGATTTGAGGTTACAAACACCAGGAGAATATGCACAGTGGTACAAGAAAGAACCGGCACCACAGCATATAATTGAAAAAGCAGTATATGGCTTGGCTGAATGGAATAAAGAACAAATCGAGCAGGCAGATATTATTGCGAATCCAGGTTGTTATCCAACAGCGACACTTTTAGGCTTAGCTCCTTTATTCACTGAAGGCTGGGCGACGGGGGAAGATGTAATTGTTGATGCTAAGTCCGGCGTATCCGGTGCTGGAAAATCGCCAACAGCGGTGACACATTACAGTGAAATGAATGAGAATTTTAAAATTTATAAAGTAAATCAACATCAGCATATCCCGGAAGTCGAGCAGCAGCTTGGACGTTGGTTTGCGGATACAAAGCCGATTACGTTTAATACGCATCTTGTGCCGATGACGCGAGGAATTATGGCAACGATGTATGTGAAAGTAAATCGACAAACAACGAAAGCAGAACTGAGAGATCTATTTGAAACGGTGTATGCAAATCATCCATTCGTACGAATTCAACCGTTAGGTCAATTCCCTTCAACGAAACAAGTATACGGCTCTAATTTCTGTGATATTGGTGTCGATTATGATGAGAGAACCGGCAGAGTGACGATTGTGTCTGTAATCGATAATTTAGTAAAAGGTGCTGCAGGTCAGGCTATTCAAAATGCAAATATTTTAATGGGATTAAAAGAAACAGCGGGATTATGGAGTGCTCCATTATATCCGTAATAATTTCGGAGGAAAACAATGAAAACATTACAACCAGTTGAAGTAGTAAAACAAGTAAATGAAGGAAATATTTTAACGCCTAAAGGGTTTAAAGCGGACGGTGCTCATGCGGGTTTACGTTATGAGAAGAAAGATGTCGGTGTAATTTATACAGAAACACCAGCTTCAAGCGCAGCTGTGTATACAAAAAATATTGTTCAAGCAGCTCCAATTGCGGTAACGAAAGATAGTATTTCTCAAGAAGGAAAGCTTCATGGAATTATCGTAAACAGTGCTTGCGCCAATGCTTGTACTGGAGAGCAAGGGTTAAAGGATGCTTATGAAATGAGAAAGCTTGCAGCTGAAAAATTTGGTGTATCTGAGCATTTATTTGCAGTTGCTTCAACTGGAGTTATTGGTGAATTATTAGATATGGAAAAAATAGCGAACGGCATTCAAGCGTTGAATCCAACAACGGAGCGTGTATCAGCAGAGAGTTTTGAAACAGCTATTTTAACAACGGACTTAGTATCAAAGCATTGTGGATATGAGGCAATCATTGATGGCAAAAAAGTATCGATGGGCGGCGCGGCTAAAGGATCAGGAATGATTCATCCGAATATGGCTACAATGCTAGGATTCATTACAACAGACGCGGTGATTGAATCAACAGATTTACATGCAGCATTACGAGAAGTAACGAACGACACATTCAATCAAATTACAGTGGATGGCGATTGTTCAACAAATGATATGGTTCTTGTTTTAGCTAATGGAGAGGCTGGAAATGAGCCATTATCGAGCACACATCCTGAATGGCCTGTATTTATTGAAATGTTAAAACAAACGGCGGAAACATTAGCGAAGAAGATTGCTAAAGACGGCGAAGGTGCGACGAAGTTAATCGAAGTAAACGTTCATGGAATGAAAACGAAACCGGAAGCACAAATGATGGGGAAAACGATTGTTGGTTCGAATCTAGTGAAGACGGCCGCTTATGGTGCTGATGCAAACTGGGGTCGAATTATTGCGGCTATGGGACGCAGCGGTGTGACGTTTAATCCACGTGAAGCAACGATTGCTTTTGGCGACATTGTCGTTCTAAAAGACGGGGAACCAGTTGCATTTTCAGAAGAAGATGCAAAAGTGTATCTAGAGCAAGACAGTTTTACGATTAATGTATATTTAAAAGAAGGAACAGAATCAGGAACGGCATGGGGCTGTGACTTAACATATGAATATGTAAAAATTAATGGAAGTTATCGATCATAAGGAGTGTCTGAAGAATGAGCGTGTTGGTCATAAAATGCGGCGGAAGCATTATTGATGAGTTATCGGAATCTTTTTTTACAAGTGTAAAAAAACTACAAAGTGAAGGGTATCAAGTTGTCTTTGTTCATGGTGGTGGACCAGATATTAATTCGATGCTTGAAAAGTGCGAGATTGAACCAGTTTTCGAAAAAGGCTTGCGAAAAACAACGGATGAAGTATTAGAAATCGTTGAGCTTATGCTAGCTGGTAAGTCTAATAGAATATTAGTTCATAAACTCGAACAGCATGGAATTAAAGCGGTCGGTTTAAACGGTTCTGATGCAGGAATGCTAACTGGCAGTTTTATTGATCAAGCCGCTCTAGGCGCTGTAGGAGAAATTGAACAAGTAAATCCAGAATTGCTGGAAATGCTATTTGAAAAAGGATTTTGCCCAGTCGTAACACCAATTTCAACAACAACAAGCGGACAAAAGCTAAATGTCAATGCAGATATGGCTGCTGGTGCAGTAGCTAAGGCATTAAATGCTGAGATGTGTTTATTCGTAACAGACGTAAAAGGCGTTCTGAAAGACGGGCAAGTTATTGAAGAGTTAACAGAAGATGAAACGAATGCTTTAATCGAGGATGGCAGTATTTATGGCGGGATGATTCCGAAAGTAAATACAGCATTATCGGTTTTAAATAAAGGAATTAAAGAAGTGATGATTGTGAGCGGAAAAGAAGCTTTTTATGAACACAATCAATTCATTGGAACGAAATTTAGTCAAAAAGAGAGGGTATAAAAGTGAGCTCATTATTTCCAACTTATGCAAGATGGGGGATTGAACCAGAACAAGCGAAAGGTTCTTGGTTAATTAGTACAGAAGGAAAACAATATTTAGACTTTACATCCGGCATTGCCGTTCTAAACCTGGGCCATGGTCATGAAAAAGTAAAAAGTGCTGTAGCGAATCAATTGGAGAAATACTGGCATGTTTCCAATATGTTTAAAAGCTCTGCACAAGAACGTACAGCAAAAGTGTTAACAGATGTAACGGGACTTGGACGTGTATTCTTTTCAAACAGCGGGGCAGAAGCAAATGAAGGAGCGATTAAACTAGCTCGTAAAGCAACAGGCAAATCAAAAGTAGTCACTTGCTTGCAGTCTTTCCATGGACGCACCTTTGCTACAATGGCTGCGACGGGACAGGAAAAGGTTCGAGTAGGTTTTGGTGAAATGTTATCAACATTTGACTATGTTCCTTACAATGATTGCGAAGCATTAGCGAAGGCTGTGGACAATGAAACAGCGGCTGTTATGCTTGAAGTCGTTCAAGGTGAAGGCGGTATCCACGTTGTAGAGCAAGCATTTTTAGATGCTATTAAAGAGCAATGTGAAAAGCATGGAGCCCTTCTTATTATTGATGAAATTCAAACAGGAATCGGTCGAACAGGGAAACCGTTTGCATTTCAACATTTCGATGTGAAGCCTGATATTATCACAGCAGCAAAAGGATTAGGGAATGGTCTTCCAATTGGAGCGGTAATCGGAAAAGAAGAGTTGGCGGAATACTTTGGACCAGGTAGTCACGGTTCTACATTTGGTGGAAATCCAGTTTGTATCGCTGCTGCAGAAGCTGTAGTAAATGAAATTTTCACACTAGAATTTTTACAAGAAACGAATGAGAAAGCACATTATTTAATGAGTGAGTTAACAAAGAGACTGCAAGGCAGCAAGCAAGTAGTGGAAGTACGCGGACTTGGAATGCTGATCGGTATTGAGTTAACACATGAAGCACAGTCTACGCTAGAAGCATTGCAGCAAGGTGGATTGCTTGTGTTGACTGCGGGACCTAATGTTCTTCGCTTATTGCCAGCTTTAACAGTAAGCAAAGAAGAAATCGATCTAGCTGTAGAGAAAATTGGCAAAGTATTGTCAGTATAATAAATGTTTGAAATTATATGAATTTTTATAGATAAAAATGAATAAAAATGCTATTCTGTATATAAATATGCATCATCTATAGAGGTGAAAAGATGAAAAACTATCTTCATTTAGCGAATGGCTCCACCTTTGAAGGTGAGCTACTAACAAAATCTAATACAAAAGCAATCACAGGTGAGATTGTCTTTTTTACAGGTATGACAGGTTATCAAGAAGTATTAACGGATCCTTCTTATAAGGACCAAATTATTGTATTTACGTACCCATTAGTCGGAAACTATGGGATTAATGAATATGATTTTGAAAGCAAAAAGCCGCACGTAGCAGGAGTTATTGTATATGAAGGCAATATGCATCACTCTCATTATCAAGCGGAGTATTCATTGAAAGAGTACTTAGATAAATGGAATATTCCACTTCTAAGCCATGTGGATACAAGAGCGGTCGTTAGAAATATTCGTAAAGAAGGATCGATGGAAGCAGCCGTCACCTCTGAAGCAGAGTATACATTTGAGTCATGTACAACAAATCTTGATGTATATGTAGCGGAAGTATCAACAAAAGAAATCGTTAGCTATGGAAATGGCGAAAAGCATGTGGTCATGATGGATTTTGGCTATAAAAAATCGATTTTAGATTCATTGCTTAATCAAGACTGCCGTGTGACGGTTGTTCCGTTTGATACAACATATGAACAAGTAAAAGAGTTAAATCCAGACGGTATTTTATTATCGAATGGACCTGGAGATCCGAAACAGTTAACTCACTTACTAGGGAATATTAAGAAAGTGATTTCGAGCTATCCAACATTGGGGATTTGTCTCGGTCATCAATTAACATCTTTAGCTTTTGGCGGAGATACGAAGAAAATGCTATTCGGACATCGCGGTGCGAATCAACCAGTTGTAGATTTACAAACGAACCGAGTGTATATGAGTTCACAAAATCATAGCTATGAAGTAGATGAAGCGAGCCTTGAAGGAACGTCGCTAGAAGTTCGTTTTAAAAATGTAAACGACGGAACGGTAGAAGGTGTTATGCATAAAGAACTTCCAATCTTTACGACTCAATTCCATCCAGAAGCAAACCCAGGACCGGCTGAAAGCTCTGTACATTTTAATGAATTTTTGCAACTAATCAATGAATATAGCGGGAGAGAGAAAGTATATGCCTAAAGACAACACGATACAAACGATTTTAGTCATCGGTTCAGGGCCAATTGTCATTGGGCAAGCTGCAGAATTTGATTATGCAGGTACTCAAGCTTGTCTAGCCCTGAAAGAAGAAGGATACAAAGTTATCCTTGTTAATAATAATCCAGCAACAATTATGACAGATGAAATTAATGCAGATGCTGTTTATTTCGAACCGCTGACAGTTGACACATTAGAGAAGATTATCGCAAAGGAAAAGCCGGACGGTCTGCTTGCGACACTCGGTGGTCAAACAGGTTTGAATTTAGCTTATCAATTAGATGAAGCGGGCATTTTAGAAAAATATAATGTGAGATTACTTGGAACGCCGATTGATTCTATCAAAAAAGGGGAAGACCGTGAATTATTCCGTCAATTGATGTTTGAAATCAATGAGCCTGTGCCAGATAGCACGATTGTTCACACGATGGAAGAAGCAATTGCTTTTGCTGAAGAAATTGGTTTCCCAATTATCGTTCGTCCTGCTTATACACTTGGCGGATCAGGCGGCGGAATTGCTGACAATATGGATGCATTTAAAGAGCTTGTTCGCGGCGGTTTACAAGAAAGCCCAATTACGCAATGTTTAATTGAAAAAAGCATTGCTGGATATAAAGAAGTGGAATATGAAGTAATGCGTGATGGAAACAATACATGTATTACAATTTGTAATATGGAAAACATCGACCCTGTCGGCATTCATACAGGAGATTCGATTGTTGTGGCACCTTCGCAAACTCTTTCGGATGATGAGTTCCAAATGTTGCGATCGGCTTCTATTAAAATTATTTCAGCTCTTGGGATTATCGGAGGCTGTAACATTCAGTTTGCGCTTGATCCAAACAGCAAACAATATTATTTAATCGAAGTGAATCCACGAGTTAGCCGTTCGTCAGCACTTGCTTCTAAAGCGACAGGCTATCCAATTGCTAGAATCGCAGCAAAACTTGCGGTAGGTTATAACTTAAATGAGCTAATCAACCCAGTTACAAAGAGTACGTACTCAAGCTTTGAGCCAGCTCTTGATTATGTTGCTGTGAAATTCCCGCGCTGGCCGTTTGATAAATTTGTAACAGCAGAGCGTAAACTAGGTACTCAAATGAAAGCAACTGGAGAAGTTATGGCATTGCATCGTAACTTTGAGGGCGGCGTTCAAAAGGCAGTTGATTCTCTAGAGTTAAAAACATTAGGTTTACAACTGAAATCCCTTGCTGATGTATCAGTACCTGAGCTATGGGAAAAACTTGCTGAGAAATCAGACGAACGAATTTTTGTTATTTTTGAGATGCTTAGAAAAGGTGTCACAATGGAAGAAATTCATGAAGCAACGAAGATTGATTATTTCTTCTTACACTCCTTTGCATCGTTAATTGCAACGGAAAAACAAATTAGCGCGCAGTCACTGCAAGATGTGACGAAGGCTGAAATGCAAGTATATAAAGAAAAAGGGTTCTCTGACCGTTATCTTGCTTCTGTATGGAATAAGTCCGAACAAGAAGTAAGAGCGTATCGTAAAGAGCTTGGTGTAACAGCGGTTTATAAAACAGTTGATACATGTGCAGCGGAATTTGAATCACATACCAATTATCATTATTCCACTTATTTCGGTGAAAACGAACAAGTGAAAACGGATAAGAAAAAAGTATTAATGATCGGCAGCGGTCCAATTCGAATTGGGCAAGGAATTGAATTCGATTATTGCTCGGTTCATGGGGTTTACGCGCTTCAAAGTGAAGATGTTGAAACAATTATGATTAATAACAACCCTGAAACAGTAAGTACGGACTTTGCTACAGCAGATCGTTTATACTTTGAGCCTTTAACGCTGGAATATGTCATGAATGTCATTGAAGCGGAAGGTATTGAAGATGTTATTGTTCAATTCGGCGGTCAAACTGCAATTAATTTAGCTCAAGGGCTTGAAGAATACGGTGTGAATCTGCTTGGTACATCGTTTGATACGTTGGATCAATTAGAAGACCGCGATCGTTTCTATCAATTGCTTCAAAAGCTCGATATTCCTCACGTTCCTGGTACGATGGCCAATAACGTTGATGAATTAATCGAAAGTGCCTTAGAAATTGGTTTCCCAGTTTTATTAAGACCATCTTACGTAATCGGTGGTCAAGGAATGGAAATCATTCGTTCAAAAGAAAGCTTATTGAATCGCATTGAGAATGGTGTGGCTCTTGTTTATCCTGTATTAATTGATTCTTATATTCCTGCGAAAGAAGCAGAAATTGATTTAATTGCAGACGGCTCTGATATTTATGTCCCAATCGTTGCGGAGCATGTAGAAAAAGCCGGTGTCCATTCAGGAGACAGTATGGCGTTCTTACCAGCTCAAACTTTATCACAAGCTACGAAAGAAAAAATGGTCGATTATGCGAAGCGTATCGTGAATGAGCTTAGTTATAATGGGTTAATGAACATTCAATTTGTGATTGATGGAGAGAAAGTATATGTACTGGAAGTAAATCCACGTGCAAGCCGGACCATTCCAATCATCAGCAAAGTGACAGGTGTTTCATTAGTTCAAGTAGCAACGAAAGTATTGCTTGGTACGTATAAGCTTTCAGACGTATTTGAGAAAACAGGATTAATGGAAGACATTCCGTATTCTGTTGTGAAATATCCGGTATTTTCAACGTTTGCTTTAAGCGGATTAGATTCAAAAGTAGGACCAGAAATGAAGTCCACTGGTGAAGGAATTGCGATTGCAAGCTCAATGCCAGAATCTTTAGCGAAAGTATTCCACGCTCAAAAAGCAAAGCATAAAACAGGTGTATTCCAAGCAGCATCGGCACAATTAAGCCAAGAGCTAATTGATGTGACGGTGAAAGCTGGTCTTACAATTACCGATACAGACTTTGAAGCATGGATTAAAGAGAAAGATGCTGGGGTCGTATTAGCATACGGATCAACAGAAGAAGATAAAAAGATGCGATTAATGGCAGCGAAATATCGCTTGCTTGCTTTTACTCAAGAAGAAACATACAAAGCGTATCTTCAATCATTAACGAATTTAGACTTTGATGTTACACCACTTCAAGAATGGCTGAAAAAGGAAGGGGTATCACACGTATGAACACGCTACAAGTCAACAAAGAAGAAAAAATTATTAACGGCAAAGATTTTTTAGCGATTGCTGATGTATCTTCGTCAACCATTTCTGGGCTATTACAATTAGCACAAGACATTAAGGCGAAATTACAAGCTGGTGAAGAATACGCTCCATTAAAAGGGAAAACACTTGGAATGATTTTTGAGAAATCTTCCACTCGTACACGGGTTTCTTTCGAAGTAGGAATGCTGCAATTAGGCGGTCACGCTTTATTCTTAAGCAGCAATGACATTCAAATTGGCCGTGGTGAAACGATTTCTGATACAGCAAAAGTTCTTTCACAATATGTAGATGGCATCATGATTCGTACATTTGAACATGAGAAAATCGAAGAGCTAGCTGGGGCAGCTACCATTCCTGTTATTAATGGTCTTACAGATTTGGCTCATCCATGCCAAGTGCTTGCTGACCTGTTAACGATTGTAGAACTTAAAGGTGAGTTAAAAGGCTTAAAAATGAGCTATATTGGGGACGGAAACAATATGGCCCATTCCTTAATGGTCGCTTGTGCGAAAATGGGCATGGACTTCTCAATCGGCTGTCCAGACGGCTATAAACCAGATGAGAAAATCGTCGCTCTTGCTCAAAAAGAAGCAGCAGCAAATGGCTGCCAAATCGTTGTGACAAGCTCAGCACAAGAAGCAATCCAAGGTGCAGATATTATCTACTCTGATGTTTGGACTTCTATGGGGCAAGAAAAAGAAAACAGCATTCGCTTAGAAGCATTTAAAGATTATCAAATTAATGCAGAATTAGTGAAACATGCAAAACCAGATTACTTATTCATGCACTGCTTACCAGCACACCGCGAAGAAGAAGTAACAACAGAAGTGATTGATGGACCAAACTCTGTTATCTTCCACCAAGCTGGAAACCGACTTCATGCACAAAAAGCGGTACTTGTTGATTTAATGTCTAAATAAAATAAAGCAGAAGCTGCTTCAAAATGGAGCAGCTTCTTTTTATGGATACTAGTAAGTGAATTGGCACGATTTTTTATGAGTTTGGCATGATTTTCCGACGAATTCGCATGACTTTTTATAAAATCCGCACGATTCTTCAACAAATCGGCATGATTCCTCTTTTGTATGACGGAATTTCGCCAATTACTCTAATACTCTCTTTACATTTACTGTCTTTGTTATATAGCGGAAGAAAGTTGTCATAAATAGGACACCTACAGCCATAATAATGAAGCTGATCGTTAAATAAGAGAAGTTGAAGGTATTATTCGATATATTAAAAAAATAACCTCGAAGACGAGGTTATTTTTTATTTGCTTGACGTCCGCTTTTTTTCTGACTTTGTGAACTTGTGTTTCCAATTTGATATTCACTACCTAGTTCAACATCATTTCTTTTATCATGTTTTTCGATTTGCTCTCTCGTTTGATTGCTATTTTGCACACCTTGTTGTTTAGACATTGCTTATTTCATCTCGCTTTCAAATAATATCGTTTTTAATATGCTCAAGTATGAGAAAGAAATTCATAACAAACATAATTAATGACAATCTGTGTAAGCAACTTAGGTTAGTAGAGAGTGGATTGTTAAATTTAGTGTCAAACTAATATAAAGAGGAAGTTGACGGATACTAAATATTAAATCTCTTTATCAACCAAGTAAAGTGGGAGAAAACAATGAGTATTGAAATGAAAAAAGAGCATCTCATCCAGTATGGGTTAAAAGTGTTTGAAGAAATTGGGGCTAATGAAATTTGCAGCGTCTGTATTAGAAGTGGAAATTCCTGCTGTCGGGGATGTGAATTCTTAAAGGATGGGGAAGGTTGTCAGAAGCGGAACACTTCTTGTATCGCTTGGTTATGCGGCCTGCAAAAACATTATTTTGAAGAAGTGGGTTTATTGGATGATTGGGAAAAATTGTGGGCGAAAGTTCCGGGTAAATTACACCGTAGGGATGTAACTCCTGATATTGTGAAGGTGAATACCTTGCTTAAAGTTAAGCATATTAACAAAAACTCTGGAAAGTTAATGGCTGATAAATTCAATATTTTTATAGGAAATGGCGGGAATTTAGAAAAACTAGAGGAACGTTTACAACATGATTTTGTTATGAGGAAACTATAAAAAATCTACTGTTTGTAAGGTCGTATTAGGATGAAAGGCTGTTGTAACAGCCTTTCTTATTTGTTAAAGATGAAGGAACTCACATGTCGTAAAAAGCAACCGATTATTCGGATGCATACTTAATTATTCCATGTAAATAAACGGAATATTCTCGTTGTATACATTCTCTTAACTTGATTTTTCCTTCGCTTGCTAATTCTGCAAGCAATTCTTCAATCTTTTTTTCATCTTCTTTTGTAGCCTTTGGAATCTCTGTTGCAAAAAAATTACCTCGACTGGAATTACGTAAAGCTTTTAATAAATCAACTTTATTCATTTGGGTCCATCCCCTTTATTTATTTAATTTCGACATAAAGGATAGTTTTCCTTTAAATACTAGTTATTTCTTAAATTTACTTATTTAGAGGCGTCCTTTAATAACAAATCAGGCGCCTTCTCTTTTTTACGAGAGAAGGCGCCTGATGTTCAATCTTGTTCTTCATTAAACCATAGAGGATCTTTGTTATCGACATCACCATTATAGTTAATGAGAATCTCATCCCCTGCTTTTATATCTGTGAACGCATAGTAGTCAAACGTGTGATTGTCAAAATTAATTTCATACGTTGCATTCGGTTCATACGAATGATTAAAAAGCATTCCATAGCCAAGAAGAATCGCAGTATGATTAATCCCATACTCAAAAACGTAATCAGCGAGCAATGTTTGTTCGATATGTTCATGCTGGTCGTTAGGGTAAGGGAGGACCGGTGCTTCATGTATAAGCTCGCCTTTTTTTATATCGCGTGTAGCGAATACCCCTCTATTCAATTCTCCATCACTTAGTGCAGAGGTTTTTACTTCAATCATGGATTTCACCTGCTCATTTTTAAAGTTTCTTTCTAACTGTAACATTGTTATCGAAATTAAGTAATGAAAAGTTTAAATATTAACGCCATTATGCTTTATTTTGTTTAAAATACTGAGTTTTATTGGTATTGGTAATTATATCCATAATCCATAAAGATTATTGCACAAAAGAGAGAAGAAAACTATACTCACATCTATGGTATACTGATAGGTAAAAAATGTAATTTTGGAAATGGAGGTAGGATAGGCATGGAAGAACATATGGACTTGAAAAAAGTTTCAAGGGATGACGGTCATCGTCTATGGCCGCTGCCTAATTTGCCGTGGATTATGAAGCAGACCTGGAATGATCTTTTGTTTGCTCATTATCCGATTAAACTTGAAGTTTTACAAACGCTGGTACCTAATGTGCTGCCGTTGGATTCCTTTAACGGTATGGGCTGGATTGGTGTTGTTCCGTTTCATATGACAGGTATTCGAATGCGAGGCTTGCCGCCTATTCCTGGAACGGATCGATTTCCCGAGCTCAACGTTCGGACGTATGTAACCGTTGATGGCAAGCCCGGGGTGTACTTCTTTAGTCTAGATGCTGCCAACCAGCTTGCGGTGTGGGGGGCCAAAACGTTCTACCACTTGCCATATGTGTATGCTGATATGACAGTGAAGCGTAACGGGGCTAGCATAGGCTATGAAAGCAAGAGGCGAAGTGGTGATGATGCGCAATTTGTATGCAGCTATAGGCCAATCTCAGAGCCCTATCACGCAGCTAAAGGCTCTTTCGATGAGTGGATGTCTGAGCGCTATTGTCTTTATACCCTAAACAAAAAGGGGGTACCGCTTCGCTGCGATATTCTACATCAGCCTTGGTTACTGCAGCATGCAGAGGCAGAATTTAGTCAGAATACGATGCTATCCGAGCAGGGGATTCAGGTTGAAAGTGACCAGCCTATCTTGCATTTTTCAAAAAAGATAGACGTTCGTATATGGCCTTTAGTTCATGTATCTGACTAATCGATTGGGATCTCGCCAAGTGAAAAAAGAAGAACTGAAGACGGTGCATTCACGAAATCACGCCGATAAAGGAATTCGAAGGAGCGGATTAAAATGATTGTGGATTGCCATTTTCATGTAGATGAAACGATGTTGACTCTAGAACAAATGATAGAGGGTATGGATAAAAATAATGTAACTAAAACAGCTCTAATTGCCCCCATGAACGAAACCATGTTTGAAGTGAATAGTGCTTTTCAGCATAATGTACAACGTTTATTCCGCTCTCTCATACTGCATGCCCCTCAAATTGGACTCAAAATTTATGATGGTTTAGTAAAGGATGGCTATTTGAAACTTTACGGAAATTCATACAAGATTTTCACTAAGCCGAATAATGATATAGTTGCGGCTGCCATTGATCGATTTCCCAATCGATTTCTAGGCTGGGTAACAGTAAACCCCATGATTCCCGTATCCATGGAAGAAGTAGAATTATATCTTCATAAACCTAATTTTATTGGAGTGAAAGTTCATCCGTTCATGCATCAATATAGTATTAAAGCGCTCGATCCACTTGCGGCTATGTGTGAATCAAAAGGCATCCCCATGATTATTCATTTATCTTCAGAACGAGACTCTTATAAATATTTACCTGAACATTATCCTAAACTTAAATTAATTTATGCTCACGCCGGTCTTCCCTTTTGGAAAAAACTATGGAAATACGTTAAGGACCAACCCAATGTATTTGTCGATACATCTAGTGATTATCTTAATTCATCTCTTGTAAAGAAAGCTGTGGAATCTTTAGGGTATCGTAAAGTTCTTTATGGCTGCGACGGGCCATATGGAATGAAAACATTTAATGAATATGACTATTCGGCAAAGAAAGATTGGATTGATTCACTTCAAATTCCTGATAACGAAAAGGAATATATACTTGGAAAGAACTTTTTAGAAATGATTGGTTAATTCAAATTGATAAGGAGGTTCTAAAGCAATGAAAACCGAAAAAGAGAAAATGTTGAATGGTGAACTTTATCATGCAGCCGATCCACAATTACTACAAGAAAGACTGAATGCTAGAAGATTAACTAGATTATACAATCAGACAATCGAAACGGATGACAATAAAAGAACGAAACTATTAAAAGAACTGTTTGGTTCGACTGGGGAAAATCTATACATAGAACCAACATTTCGTTGTGATTATGGTTACAACATCCATGTTGGAGAGAACTTCTATGCTAATTTTGATTGTGTCTTTTTGGATGTTTGTGAAATTCGGATAGGAGATAACTGCCTGATTGCACCAGGTGTACACATATATACAGCGACGCATCCGCTAGATCCAACTGAAAGAATATCAGGTGCAGAATACGGGCTGCCCGTACATATTGGTCACAATGTCTGGATTGGCGGGAGAGCTGTTATTAATCCTGGAGTTAAAATAGGGAATAATGTCGTGATTGCTTCTGGTGCAGTCGTAACAAAAGATGTGCCAGATAATGTGGTGGTTGGTGGAAATCCCGCAAAAATCATTAAACAAATAGAACGGGGATAAAGCGTTGGAAGAAGTGAATTGGACTCTTAGCGGCGATGTTGCTGCCCCAAATTGTTAGGTGGATCTAACAATTTGAGGCTTTTCTATTAGGCTGATACATTTTTATTTTTCCTCTGAAGCATCCACATTTCTAATGTCCCTGAGCCAAGCAATACTCCTGTAACAATGAGGACTAGACCGATGAAATGGGCTGGTACAATTGTTTCATTAAGAAAAATAGCTGCCCCAACTAAGGAAAAAAAGGTATTTAAATTCAAAAATATAGACGCTTCTGCCGCTCCAACTTGGCCGATGGAGTAATTATAAATCAGATGTCCCATTCCGGTGGCAATCACAGCTGAGAAGAAGAATCCTGCCCAGAAAACAGGCGGAGCAGAAGCGAGTGATGCTAAGCCTTCTGGTTCTTTCCATAAGCTGATGGCGAAAAGAAGAAAAGATCCAATCAGCATCATATAGCCTGTCAAAAGGCGTGGATCCATCGTTTGGGCCGCTTTATTAATCAAAATAAAACTTAACGCCTGTGAAAGAATACAGAGTAAAATCTCCACATCTCCTAGATTAATAGAATCAACCCCATTGCCTCCAGCTAGAACTGTGAAACTAACGCCTACACCACCGCAAATAAAACCAACTAAACGAATGAACGACGGCTTTTTACGAAAAAATAACATAGATAAAATAACTGTCAACAGCGGTCCCATACCTAAAATCAATCCGGTATTCGTAGCTGAGGTTTTCGTTAATCCTTCCGCTAAGAAGTAATGGTGTAAAACGACACTTAAAAGAGCTCCTCCGAAAACATAGAAAAGTTCAGATTTTTTAGGGAGACGAATTTTACCAAGGAAGTAAAGGACAATAAAGACAACCAGGGAAGCTGTAAAGATTCTTAAGGAAGTCATAGTCACAGCATCAGTATGCGCTACTAAAACCTTCAGAACAGATACATTTATCCCCCAAGAAACCATGATTCCAATAAGCATTATGTAGATTTTCGAATAGCTCATTACAAACAACCTTTCAAACGTAGTTAATGATTGATTATACAACTTTACCTAAAAATTAACAGCAAAAAAGCTTAATTTTCTATGTGAAGTTTTTCTCGATGCTATATATGACTTGCACCTCTAAGATTGGTCTAGATCAATCTTAGAATATTACTGATGAATTGGAAAATGATAATAGTAATGATAAGAGGGAGGTTGCGTGATGAAAGATAATGATGAACAAATTAGCGAGGGCTTAAATCAACTATTTGAAATTATTAATGCAAAAGGGGATACAGGGGAATTAGCTCAAATAGTAGAAAGATCCAATCCGGATTCCGATACGGAAAAGGGATCTGCGAAATCTTAACAATAGCTCGACAGTTAATCTCCAATTAAAAAGCTGACAATCGCTATACAAATGATTGTCAGCTTACTGGTTATTTGGTTAAAGCACGCTGTTTATCCAGCTCCAGTTGCTTAGAGAATGATAGATGTTGAGGAAGTGTAATGGACGCGAAGCTGGCAATAATCCCAAGCAGTCCAGCAATGCCAAATGAAAATAAATGAGTACCGAACATTTCATATCCCCAACCGCCAAGGAATGAACCTAATGCTGCTCCAATTTGATGTCCGATAAAAAAAGCCCAACCATTTAAGATTCCAAGTAAACGAACTCCATATAAATCACTTAAAATGGCTGTCGACATGGCAATGGATCCCGCCCATACTAATCCGCCAGTAATGGCGACAAAAAAGAGCTGCCAGTTCGTAGTTGCTAAAACTAAACCTAGAAACCCTAGTCCACGCACAAAATAGACTAAAAACAAAATGTTTTTTCGAGGGAAACGGTCAGCAAGCTGTGCTAAAAACAGGGAACTGAATATTGCGACAATTCCGATCATCCCAACACCAAATGAAGCAACCATTGGTTCATAATGATGATCCATCAACATAGGAACTCCGTGGGAACCTAAAAGATTCATTCCAAATCCACAGGCGAATAATCCGAGTACAATCTGCCAATAAGCCCGTGTCTTCACGGCATCTTTCCATGTAATATCAGAGGGGGCCTCCTGCCTTCCTTTATTACCTGCAGCTCCTGCACCATCTGCCTCTTTAGGAACATCTTCTCGTATAATAAAGATAGCTGAAGGGAGAACGATACAAATGAACACTCCGGCGAATATAAGGAGAGTTTGCTGCCAGCCGACAAGGTGGATTAACCACGTTTCAAGGGGTGTCATAACAGCGATGCCAGCCATTCCGCCTGTCGTTAAATAAAACAGTGCTTTCCCTCTTTGGCGAACAAACCACTTACTAACGATAGGCGATAACGATATATTGCTTAAAAAAGCAAGCCCGAGTGAGAGGAAAATACCGAAAGAAAGCAGAAAAGAGACGCTCCCTGTTGAATTAACCGTCCACACAATGGATAAACATACGACGGTTAATCCTGTTAACATTACGAAACGGGTACTAAAGGTTTTCAAAAGCATTCCTGCTAGGGGCATCCCGATTCCATAAACAATCATCCCAATAGCAACGATGATGGAAAGATCCGTTCGAGACAATTCTAAATCAACCATAACTGGCTCCATAAAAGGTCCAATTCCCATCCGCATTCCCATCGTAAGCAAAACAATGACGGAGGCAGATAAAACAATATACCAACCGTAATAAGGACGTTTGCTGTTATCCATGGTGCATACGTCCATCTTGGCCGCTGAAGCAAGCGAATAATGTATGCGTTTTCAACATTTCGAATAGCCTCCCGTATTTTAAAAAGTAATTTCCATATTAAGTATAAACTATATCTAGGCTCTTCAGATAATAAAAAGCTTATCGATGTCTAATGTTGTTATGTTTAGAGTTGAAACTTAACCATTAATGAGGACATTCTATTACAAGGAGGGGATGATTAAGGAGAATTAGGATTTTATCTTTTTAGACAAGGAGACTCCCATCTTCAAGCAGTAGCAATGCGATAGCAAGCTAAAGGAAAGTGGGAGATGAATGGGCTTCTTGTTTTTTATGTGGCTTTGTTATACATAGCCTTTTATATGAGGGAGAGAAATCGTAAACGTTGTTCCTTCACCCACCTTACTGTCGACCATGATTTCTCCTCCATGTAAGGTGATAATTTGCTTAACGATGGCCAAGCCAAGCCCTGTTCCATCTTTTTTTCGGGCCGAGTCGACACGGTAAAATCGATCGAAAATTTGAGGGAGTGCCTCCTCAGTTATCCCTATTCCTGTATCTTTAAAAATAAGCTTAATGCCAGATTCAGTTTGGGCTAGACTAATCCAGATACTGCCCCTATGAGGGTTATATTTTATCGCATTTGTCAGCAAATTATCCCATACGTTAACCATAAGCTCAGGATCAGCTTTGAAACGGACGGGGGCAAGTTTATAGGAGACCTCGATTTCCTTTTCCTCCAGCCGCCATTGATATCGGCGTATCGTTTGTTTGATTTGTTCATCCAATTTGACTTCCGAAAGCTTCATTGGATAGGCTTTCTGATCAAGAGAGGTTAAGAGCAAGAGCTGTTTCGTAAGATTTGAAAGCCGCTTTGATTCATCGTCGATAATTTGTACATATTCGCTGCATTCACTTTCTGTTAATTCTTGTATCTTTAGCAGTTCGGCATATCCTTGAATATTCATCAGCGGCGACTGAAAGTCATGAGATACATTGCTGATGAAGGCTTTGCGGGCTTCATCATTATGCTGTAATTGCCTTTGCATCGTGTTGAAGCTTTCTACCAGCTGGCCAATCTCATCCTTGCGCTCGATTTTTAAAGGGTAATTAAAGTTCTCACGGGTAATCTCTTTGGTTGCTTCCGTTAACTTTGTAATCGGCCGGATGAGGTGCTTGGCAAACAAGATTACTCCGATGATGCTGACAGCGGTAATTGCGACAAGGAATCCTGCGAGAATCATATGCATATCTGAAAAAAGCAGTTTGTTATTTGGGCGCAGGAATAGGCCGTATTGCTGTCCATTCATGGTGATTGGAACGCCGACTGTATTTTTTAAGTCGTTTGAGAAATGCCCCATCAATAGAAGCTCATCGGAAAAATTATTCATTCCATGATAGATTTCTTTTTCTTCAAGCACCTTCATTGCTTCTTTTGGAAGCACTTTTTTCGTAAAAGGCTGGCCGAAATAAGCTTCTTCACCCGATTCATTTACCACATAAATTTGATAGCCAAGATTGCCCATGGATTCTAAATAGGAATTAAAAGAAGAACTAGATGAATGCATTTTCTCAAGACCTGATGCGATTTCCTGGGCAATCGCCACATGTTGCTGATCAATTTTTTCTTTTGTAAAGGTCGTGTAGACGAAGTTAGCTAATGTAAAACCGATGGCACTGCTTATAACTAAAATGACAAGTGTTGCAACGATGAATTTCCGATAAAGAGTCTTCATTTCATTTCCTCAAGCTTATAGCCGATTCCGCGTATAGTTTGAATTTCCACCGTTGCTTCATATTTTTTTAAGCGTTCCCGGACGCGGTTGATATGTGTATTAAGCGTTTGTTCGCCGCCTTCATAATCGATTCCCCATGCTTGTTCAATCAAGGCAGCACGAGGTGTAATTTTATTAACACGTGCAGCGAGAAGGCTTAGCAATTCAAACTCTTTTAGAGGGAAAAGAATAGTTTCCTCATTAATCACCACTTCAAAGCTTTTGCGGTCCATTATAAGATTTCCAGCTTTGATTACCGTATCCATTGCTCGCTCAACGCGTCTTAAAACGACGGCTACACGGAATAGCAATTCTTTCACTTCGAAAGGTTTTACAATATAGTCTTCCGAACCAGATAAAAAGCCTCGTTCTTTATCGTCCAGCTGTCCTTTGGCAGTAAGCAGGATGACCGGTATCTGGAAGTCATCTGACAATAGCTTGGTCAATTCAAAGCCATCCATCCCCGGCATCATCACATCGACAATGGCTAAATCGACGGTTTGTTCTTCTAAAAAGACTAATGCCTCTTCAGCATTATTAGCTCGGTATACTTGATAGCCTTCACGACTTAAATGAATGAATACAAGCTGCTGAATGTAGATATCATCATCTACAACGAGTATTTTCATCGACGGACCTCCTTACAAGTAGAAATACAGAGGGGTCTCCCCTCTGTATTTCTATAGACTATTATGAGATTTTTCCTTATCTTTTTCAAATAACAATATCAATGAAGGGAGAAGCATTCCGCGAACAAGGAATGTATCAAGCAGGATGCCTACAGCTACCATAAATCCGAAAACAAACAGGTCGGCAATCGGCATCGTTGTCAAAGCTGCAAATGTAGCGGCTAAAATGACACCAGCTGATGAAATGACCCCGCCGGTGTTGCGAATTGCGATTTCAAGAGCTTCTTTGACCTTATGTTTTTTCCTTTCCTCAATAAAGCGTGAAACAAGGATAATGTTATAATCGATGCCCAATGCCACAAGGAAGATGAAGGCATAGACTGGCACACGGGTACTGATTGCATCATAGCCAAACAAGATATCGACGAGAAAAATTCCAAGACCTAAGGCAGATACATAGGAGAACAAAATCGTCGCCATCATATAAATCGGCATCTTAAATGAGCGGGTAAGAGCGAATAACAGCACCAGAATTAGAAGGGTTTCCAATATTACAATCTTAACGATATCGCCGTTATTTACATCGCGCTCGTCTACTAATTTTACAGTGACTCCGCTGTAATAAGCTTCGCCATCTATTGAAAGCTCTTCTAGTATCTCTGGTGTTTTTTCACGCAATTCCTGTATGAAGTCAATTGCTTCTGTAGAGTATGGATTCATTGTTAAGGCTACGCTCATTTTCGCTGCCTTTGAATCCTCAGATTTTGCTGTCGTGCGGACAGAGGCAATTTCATCAAAGTCTTGCAGTTTTTCGATTACCGTTGCTGTATCGTCTTCTGTCATAGCTTTATCGCTGACGATAAGCAGGGTAGATGGTGCAAGCTCCCCTTTGTCATATCGAGCTTCGACAATTTCATAGCCTACACGCGATGGCAGGTCTTCAGGGAATTTTTTCACTGTATCGAATTCATAATCAAGGTTCAGAACATTAAAAGCGGTTATCGCCATGAAGATTGCAACGATTCCACCTGATAGGCCGGGCTTGTTAACAACGAGCTTGGCAATCCGTCCCCAGAGACCATGTTTGACTTCTTTTTCTTGTCCGTACTTCGGCACTTTAGGCCAGAATGCTTTTCGACCGAACAGCGTAAATAATGCAGGCACCAACGTGATGGAGGCTAGCATGATAAAGAACATGGCTGTTCCGAAGATTGGAGCAAAGTTTTGATACTCACGAAAATCGGCGAAGAATAAGATAAGCATCGCAGCCAGCACAGTTCCTCCTGCAAACAATACAGGTTCTCCAGTGGAGCGCATTGCATGTTTCATCGCTTCGTATTTGCTTTCATAACGGTTGAGTTCCTCGCGGTAGCGGGAGAAAACAAACAATGAGTAATCAATCACGGCTGCGAACAATAAGATGCTCATGATTGAGGTTGTTGAGTTATTGATCTCAAGTCCGCCGGCACCCATTAAAGCCACACTTTGATTTACAACTTGGTAAACGATAACCGTAGCTAGCAGCGGTATGAAGGCAAGTAATGGTGAGCGGTAGATCGCGATAAGTAATACTAAAATAATGATAACCGTGGCAAACAGTAGAACAAAGTCCGCTTGTTCAAACAGCTTGACAGTATCTCCC